>ERZ1292633.5703-Hain-H41-02um-R1-5703-length-11146-cov-20_pt1 | contig 10997 bp, 7 predicted proteins | sample MGYA00564406_ERZ1292633 | MGnify/ENA primary metagenome ERZ1292633 (study PRJEB36523, sample SAMEA6512639) | groundwater metagenome | collected 2019-01-08 | study: AquaDiva: Metagenomics assemblies of 32 groundwater samples
CTTTTACGGCGCGGTTGACGATCTTGAGGTCCAGGATATCAAGATGAGAACTGTGCAGCCGAAGCGTCCCGGCCAGGAGTTCCTTCATGATCGCGGCCTGCAGGTCGTCTTCCGGACTATCGAGCAGGAGGCGAATTTGGCTGAGCAACTCCTCATTCGACGGGAGGGGACGGGAACGGGTCTGGGACGTTTTCATGTGGTCATCCATCTGGGGTTATGGTTCGTGCTTGAGAGACAAAAAAACTCTATCAGCTGATTGCCTGTTGGTCAAAAGAATGCGCATATGTGCGAGGTTAGACTCGACTGGGAGCTGGAGGCATCGTTTGAAGCGTCCAAGCCCGAATACGCGTGAGGTCAGACGACGAGAGGTCCGTGAACTGAATTTCGTTAAGCCAGGCGCCGGCCCCAGTCGAGGTTTTATCTGGCTCTGCTCCGAGAGCCTTGCTGGCCATCACCCTTCCGCGAATCGTCAGGGGTGTGTTTTGACCGGAAATGGAAAATGCCAGTACGACATTCGCCTTTGGTGTGAGCTTCGTCGCCGACTCGATCGATGCTCCGATATGGTTCAGTTGGGTGATCATGGCGTTGTAGTTGAGTCCCTGGGCCGAGGTTCGTCCAACTACGCTCACGACGACAGGGATCTTCGTGCTACGTCTGGGCGGGTTGAGCATCAGATCTTGGGCGCTGAGCACCCCAACCGGTTGGTTTTGTTTCGTGACAATCAGGAGAAAAGCGCCTGTCGCCATCATGAGTGTCGAGGCTTCTGCCAAGACCTCATCGTACTCGATGAACTGCACTGGACGTGTCATAATCGTCCGGACTTCGATGTCGTGCGGTTCAAGTCCCTGAGCGACGACTTTCTTGACAATGTCGGTCGGCGTCATGAGGCCGAACTGCGTATCGGTATCCTTGACGAGCAGGCAGGGCGCCTGCTCTCGTTCGAGCAGCAGCGCCGCCTCGCTGACAGAGACGTCTCCCGGAATTTGCACGACCCCTGGCGTCATCATGTGGGCTACCATAGTGGGTATGAACTGTGCCGTCTTGAAGGGCCTGTCATTGTCGATCGGCATGGGTTCGAAACTTCCCCCGATTTGCGCCTGCACGACTCGTGAGGGTTCCGCCCCTGGCGACGTATGCCAAGTATAGCAGACGGGATCCCCTGGTCCTTGACCCGGGCTTCCCTTGTCAAACAAGGGGTTCGGCGAATAGACTAGGCCAATTATTAGAACAGCACAAGGGGTGATCGGTGCCCGATCTCGATTTTGTTCAGCAGGATTTTCAGCGTCGCCTTAGGGAGATTCCTCCACAGGGGATGGGGCTGTCAGTCGACGTCTATTCTCCCGATCTGTTTGAGCTGGTGGACAGACTCAGGGAGCGAGGACTCCAGCCGGGCTATCTTGAAGTCTTTAAGGCGACGACGACTGCGCTGACAACGGTTCGACAGGCTATGCCGGCTATACCGCTGGCATACCACGGGGAAGGCCTGTGGATCACCCAGCCGGATGTGCAAACGTCTCCGTTCTTTCAGCAGGACGTCGGCGAGATGGTCACGCACCTCAACAGCCTGCAGAGCCTCTGGCTGAATCATGAGTGTGCGATGAAGCAGATGGCGGGCTATTCGTTCGGCACCTATGTCCCTCCCCTCTATACGCCGCTGAGCGCAAAAGTCGTGGCCGACAATATCGCGACGGTTCAGCAGACGATGGATCGGCAGGGTCGTCGAGCGGAGGGGACTGCGCCGCTCTTTCTCTTGGAGATGCCGCCGCTCACATACTTTTCCGCAGGCACGATATCGATCCCTCATTTTTTCCGGCTCGTCACAACATTGGCGCCCTGCGGTCTCGTGCTGGATATCGGGCATCTCTGGACGGTCTATCGCTATACCGGCGTCTGCCGGCGGATAGCTCTTGAACAGTTCGTTCGGGAATTCCTCGACGATTTTCCGCTGGAGCGGGTCGTAGAAATTCACATCGCGGGGTTGGCCTGCCATGAGTCGGTTGGTGGGCCCCAGGGGGGAGGGGGGCTTCCTGAGTGGATCGACGCCCATGCCGCTCCGATTCCATCGATCCTCTTTACCCTGCTTGAACAGGTTCTGGCCCATCCGAATCTCTGTAGCCTCCGGGCTGTGGCGCTTGAAGTGGACACCAAACCGATCGAGATGATTGTGGAGGAGTATGCAGAGGCCGTTCGGCGTTTCTCCATCCTCGTTCAGCAGACGATGGCCAGAGGAACGGCGATAGAACAGCCGGTGAAATTGACGTCTTGTCCAGCCTCAGTCCGGGAACCGGTGTGCCAGTCTGATCGGCAGCGGTTGCGCGACGACTATGAATGCTACGCGCAAATCATTTCCGGGCAAGCTCCCATTGCTGGCCTGGAGTGGAAGGAAACGGCTGCGGAGGCGACGGGTCTAGCACAGTACCGCACGTCCTATCTGCCGCACGAGATCCTCCATTGGGGAGGAGACCTTGCAGAGATGTTCCCACAGACTTGTCTGGCTCTAGCGGAGCGGGGCATCTGCCTGACAGAGTTTGTGCCCTTCTGGTTTCGGTCGCCACGCCCGCTCACGCAGTCGTATGATTTTTTTCTCCTCAAGATCGAGCGGTTTCTTGAATTCGTGACGGAATGCGCGCCGGATGCGTTAGTTTGCGTGCAAGAGGAATGTGACAGCTTACGCCTGGCCTATGCGCAGGCAAATGAAGTAGGGAACCAGGTGGTGGAGATGGAGCGAACCAGATGAGTTTCTGGCAGTCACTCGCCAAACCGGTCATCGGGATGGCGCCGATGGACGGGGTCACAGATGCGACGTTTCGCCATACCGTGGCTATGCACGGGAAGCCGGACGTCTCCTTCACGGAGTTCACTCATGTGCATGACGTCTGTCGGGGACCGGAGTTTCTGTTGGACTCTCTTATCTATCATGAGGCTGAAAGGCCGATCGTCGCGCAACTCTATGGGAAAGAGCCTGACCTCTTCTATCAGGCCGCCCATGCAGTCTGTGAGTTGGGGTTTGACGGACTGGATATCAACATGGGCTGTCCCTCGCGGAGTGTGGCCTCATCCGGATCTGGCGCGGGGCTGATCCGGACGCCGGATGTGGCTCAGGCCATTATGCAGGCTACGAGGCAGGGGGTTGCCGATTGGGCGGCAGGTCAGACCCTTGAGGGAGTTGGTCTCAAGCCTGGCAGAGTGGCGGCGATCCACCGGATGAACGAGCAGCGACAGGACGCCCGCCCGCTCGTCCGACGCAAGCTCCCTCTGTCCGTCAAGACACGTCTCGGCTACGATGTGGTGGTTATCGATCAATGGATCGAACATCTTCTCAGGGAACAACCGGCGGTCATCTCTCTGCATGGCCGCACCTTGCAACAAATGTATCGAGGGGAAGCGGATTGGAACGCTATTGCCCGAGCGGCGGAGATCGTGCGGGGGAGCGGGACTTTGCTGTTCGGCAACGGAGATGTACATAGCTATCACGACGTCGTCCGTCGTGTGCGGTCCACCGGAGTCGATGGCGTGCTGGTCGGGCGAGCCGCGCTTGGAGCCCCCTGGTTCTTTCGGCAGAAAGAGGAGGCGCGACTCGTTCTACAGCAGCATCGACCTGAGGAGGGGCCAGAACCCTGGGCGCCATCGCTCGATGTGCGCTTTGAAATGTTGCTCGATCATGCCAGACGGTTTGAAGCGGCCTGCGGGCAGGGCCAGTTTCGGCGGATGCGCAAACATCTGGGCTGGTACTGCAAAGGGTTCCCTCATGCTGCCTCGCTTCGAGCCAATATGTTCCGAGTCTCTTCGGTCGCTGACTTGGAGCGGGTGCTTGCCGATTTTCACGCGCATTGCGCGAGTCTCACCGAGGTTTCTGTCCAGACACCTCCGGAAAATCTTGCTTTCCCTGAACCGACTTCCGTGTAGCAGATGTCACTCATTTTGGCTTCCACTTCTCCGCGCCGTCGCGAGCTGCTTGCCCTGTTGGGTATCCCATTCGACGTCAAGAGCCCACCCTTTGAGGAGCGGCTGGAGGCGGATCGTTCGGCGACCGACCAGGTGCAGTCCTTCGCGCAGGGCAAGGCCCGGTCAGTTGCGAGGCAAGAGCCGGAGGCGATCGTGCTGGGGAGCGACACCGTGATTGAATTGGATCATGACGTGCTGGGGAAACCAGCCGATCCAGCTGTGGCCCGTGCGATGCTTCGGCGCCTGGCCGGGCGCGATCATTACGTATGCACGGCGGTCTCGCTCGTCTGTTCAGCTCGCGGGATAGACGTCGTCGCTCTCTCCACGTCCGTCGTTCGGATGAAGCCATTCGATGAACGACGGCACGAAGGGTATCTCGCAACAGGAGAAAGTCTCGGCAAGGCCGGCGCATACTCAATCCAAGGAGCGGGCGGTGACTTGGTCGATTCCATTGACGGAGATTTCCCAACGGTCGTCGGCCTGCCGCTCCGTCTTGTTGCCCAGCTACTTACACAAGCCGGTGTGAGCCTGCCGGTCGATCTTGACGAACTCTATGCCGTCAAGCCCTATGCGAACTGGGCCCGCTTCTCAGGCTGATTGCAAAGGGGTAGGGGGGGTCCGTACAATACCGCCCCATCAATCTTTGTCTTGTATACGGAGGGGGTCATGAGCGTGCGATGCCTGGCATCAGTGGTACGAATTGGTGGCGTCACTGCCTGCGCGGTCATGGGGCTATGGATAATTGTCGGTCTCCAGCCGGTCATGGCGATCGATGTGAAGCTCTCGGCGGAAGAGGCGCAGAAAGCCTTGGCAGCTGGGCGCGCGCCTTTAGAGAAGGCCAACACCCCGGAGGAGGTTAAGAAAGTCCTTCAGCAAGCCTCCATGGTCACGCGTGTGGGAGCCGATCCAGAGAAAGATCCCTGCGGAGCCAGCGCCATCCTCAGAACCAAACGTTATCGGCTTGAAGCTTTTGGCAGGCAGGAAGCGGCGGAGTCCAAGAAGCGGAAGATAGAAGTGCGCATGCCCGAAGAGTTCATAAAAAAAGTCATGGACATGCCCAATATGGAGATTGAAGTTCAGCTTTGTGGCGACGACGAATACTTTGCAGAGGGCGCCCTGATCGAGTTACAGCAGGGTTCGAAGAAGATCAAGCCCATCGACATCGGAAAAGCCGAACGTGGCCGAAAGAACGAGGGAAACGGGCCGATGTATCGGTCACGATTTACCGCACTGTTTGCCTATGAAAAGTTCGATTCCGCCGCATCGTCCATTTTCGTCGTGAATCTTCAGGACGGAACTGAGGCGAGAATCGTCGCCGATTTCTCCAAGGTAAAATAAGCGCGTATCTCGCGCTCATGAACCGCTCGCATCTGTCTGCGGCTTGTGGCTTTGCGCCCACTGAAGCTGAAACTGTTCATACGACATGGACAACTTCTGTTGCATCGCTGTCTCAAGAGGCTGTCCGGTCATGAGCACCTTCATCAGTTGGCGAAGGGTGTACATGCTGTACCGATCAAGGAGGTGCTGAGTGGCAACGCTTGCCGAGAGGTATGCGGTCGATACTGACGTTGCGGGAAGCCGAGCCCATGATCCGTGAAGCGAGGTCAGCGGTATGAAGGGAGGGTTCTGTTGTCGGGATTCTTCCATGTCCGGCCAGGGGTCTTCTGTCAGATGGATGGCCAGGCCCTCCACGAGCCATGTTGGGAGAGATGCGCTTCCACTCTTTGCCTGTTCATGGAAGAGCGCATGCACGAACTGATGACGGACTATGCGGCTGAATAATGCGAGATCGTCGAGTGCGCCTTGAGTAGGGATGTTGATCGAGCCAGAAGCGTGATCGAACAGCCTGTCGGCCCAATTGGGGAGTCCTGCCGGGCCGGAAAATTTCTGACCTGTGTGGAGGACAACCTTGATGGGTCTGGCAGGCACCTGTCCGAACTTTGGGGGAATTTCCTCATAGGCGTATTCGAGTATGGCGCGGATGCGCAGCCATGTCGCTTGATCGTCCGGCCCATCGAATTGAACGACGAAATGAGCGGTGTCGCGCGGAACCAACGGCTTCGTCGGCTGTTCTTCCTGAGGAGTGGTGGAAGGGGCCGGTGGATGAGCGGATGGCATTGAGGGAGCAGGTGCAAGGCCTTGACGAGGCTCCGGAACCGGTCTGGCGGCTATGTCTGCTGTTGTGGATGGTGCGGTGAGTGCCATGTCCGTCTTCGCGACGAGCTTATTTCGATAGGATTGGAGATGGGGATCATATTGGGTTTGTGGCTGCGCGAGATTGAGATGGGCCATCGCCGAGGTCTTGTCGCCTTTCTCCAATAGGAGTTCGGCGAGCGCAAGATGCGGGAATGGGTCGGCGGGATTCAATCGAATCACCCTGTTGAGGAACTGAGAGGTCATCGCGGGATCACGAAGTTCCCAGTACGCTTGCGTCAGGTTCATGGACGCAAGCGGATTGTTGGGGTCGGACGCGACGGCTTTTTTGAAGGCTTTGACAGAGAGTGCGCTCCCGCCGAACTTTTCCTGTTGCACACCAAGATTGTTCCAGAGCGCTGCGATGTACCGTTTGGTCTTGGGCTTATCCAGCCGTTTGTGAGAGAGGGCTACCAACCGGCGTTCTGCTTCCTTATAGTTTCCCTTGTCCACTTCATCGCGAATAAGCTCGAGCGCATCGGTAGGCGCTTGCCCTGGATCGATCAGTCGAGTTTGCGGAACGTCCCAGGGCGGATATTCTTGCGTTCCCGGCAACATGAAGCTGGGGGTTGGCTGCACCGAAGGAGACTCCGAGGGCTGCAGTGATGCTGGTCCAGGAGTCAAATAGGTGGGTTTTAGCCACCCCTGGTAGCCGATAAAGAGGGCCAGTCCGAGGGCCAGGAGTTTGAGTGTGGACGAGATGTCGCGTCGATATTGCACAGTACCTTCCCTTTGGAGACCTTAACCAGCAAGCCCGAAGCTACCGGCCGCGAAAGATCCCGCTGCCTCGTTTGACCGACTTCCACTGGGTTGTTTCATGACACCGGTCACATTGCGGGCCGAAACTTCCTTCATGCTTGTCATCCTTCTTATGGCAACTGACACAGGTGGACGATGATTCGACCTTCTTGTCCATGCGCGCACTGTGGCAGGCATAACAATCAACCCCCTTATGACCGCCGTCGAGCTTGAATCGAGTCCGCGTATCGTGATCGAAGTCCCACAGTTTCCAGTCTCGTAGGCTGTGGCAGTCCTTACATTCCGTACCCAACCTGCGCAGATGCTTATCGTCCTTCTTGTGGCAAGCGTAGCAGGCCGTGGGCGTCTTGTCCTGATACAGCAGTCCCGTGTGGCAACTCTCGCAGGCGGTAGTTCGATGTTTCCCTTGTAGCGGATAGGCCGTATCGTGATCGTGCTCAAAGAGGAGAGCTTTCCAATCCCGTTCGGTGTGGCAGTGTTCACATTTCTCGGTAAAGCGCCCCTTGTGTTTGTCGTCTTTTTTGTGGCAGGCAAAGCAGTTGGCCGGCGTCTTGTCTTTGTACAGATGTCCTGTATGACAGGACTCGCATTTTGCTGTCCGATGCTTCCCTCGTAGCGGATAGGCCGTATCGTGATCGTGCTCAAAGAGGAGGGCTTTCCAATCCCGCTCGGAATGGCAGTGTTCACACTTCTCGGTAAAGTGCCCCTTATGCTTGTCGTCCTTCTTGTGGCAGGAGTGGCAGTCTGCCGGCGTCTTGTCCTTATACAAGCTCCCTTTATGGCAGGAATCGCATTTTGTCGTGATATGCCGCCCCCGTAGCGGGTACTGGGAATGCAAGTCGTGGTCGAACGTGATGGTTTTCCAGTCGCCCGCTCCATGGCAAGTCTCGCATTTCTCTCCATATGCCCCTTTGTGCTTGTCGTCTTTTTTGTGGCAGGAATAACAATCTGTCGGTGCGTCTTTAAAGGCCGGCGTCAGATGGCATTTCGTACATTCCACCTTGGCGTGCTTTCCCATCAAGGGGAAGCGCGACTTGTTATGGTCGAACGGCGATTTCTTCCATGACTGGTCGGTGTGGCATTCCTCGCACTTCGTGCCCTCCTGTCCTTTATGTTTGTCGTCCTTTTTATGGCAGGAGTAACAATCCATCGGGGTTTCTTTATAGCGATCGTTCTCATGGCAGCCTTTGCAGGGGACTTGGACATGCTTGTTGCGGAGCTTATAGCGTGTCTTGTCATGGTCGAACTGGAACTCCTTCCAATTCCGATCCGTATGACAGTCGGCGCAGGCGCTTCCCAGTTTGCCTTTATGCTTATCGTCTTTCTTGTGGCAGCTATAGCAATCGGAGGGCGCTTCACGATACTTGGCCTTGGGTTTGTGGCAAGCCTTGCATTCGACCTTCTTCGTGTCGGCATGGGCTCCCTGGAGCGGGAAGTCCGTCCGTTTATGGTCGAAAGTCAGCTCCGTGATCGGCGCAATGTTCTCCGTTCTGCCTTTGTGGTCGGTGTGGCATTCCTTGCATTCCCGTTGCTCTTTGAAACGCCCGTGCGATCCCTGCTTCTGTACGATGTCCGCACGAATGTCTTTGTGACAGTCTTGGCAGAGGGTATTTTGCGCCGCCTTGTCGAACCGCTTGTGGCACTTTGTGCAGTTGTCTTCCCACTTCGCATGGCCTTCGATCACTTGCCCCGGCATCAACGCCGTCTCGACGTTGTCCGCCCAGGCCGGCGCGGCGATGAACATCAACGCGCCGAGCAGACCGATGGGCAGGTAGTAGGATGAGGCGAGCACAGTTGATAGGCCTCAGTACATGTAGGCTGCCACGATGTGAAAGATCGCGCAGGCAGCCAGAATGTAGATCAAGGGAACGTGGAGCACGTGCCACAACGAGAAGAGGCGTTCGAAGGTACTGAACTGGGCGACGCGCTGGCACTCTTTCAAATACGATGACGTCAATTGGATCGCCTCCGATGCTCCCCCACAGAACTCCGGATGCCGTTCGGCCTTCAGAATTTTTCGCAGCTCGCGCCCGCAGCGAAAGCCCAAGACAATCCGTTTTAACCCGATCGTCAGCGGGCTGAAGAGGTGCGAGGTAAAGGAACGATCGAGTTGCTTCGAGTCGCGTTCGAATGATTGAAGCCATTGCTCGACGCGAGGAGCAAAGTGCAGTCGGGATTTGGCGTCGTCAGAAAGACCTGCAAGCTCTTCCTGTACTTTCTCCAGCGTGGCGCGCCGGCCGTAGAGACCATAGTGAATCTTGGTGTAGATAAAGCGACCGATAATGCCGCTGATGACCACCCCCAGCATGCTGAAGAGCGCGATGGTCGCATTCAGGGATCTCAGATGAAAGGTTGAGTGGAATAGAATGAGTGTGGGGCCGACGATCCCCATGATCATGTGGATACGAAACCAGTATTTTAGTGCCCCCCAGCGACTCATGAAACCCACGTGCTTGCGCAGTGGATAGGCTAGCATCAAGAGCAGCATCACGGAGCCGACGACTCCCAGATACCAACCAAAGTCCGAGCGCGGGGTGTAATACTTGCCGGTCGCAATCGTGTAGGCCACCCATATCGTTAAGCCCACGAGCACGAAGATCAGCAGGCCTCCTGGCAGAGAGGGAGAGTCGGCTGTCGCATCTTTCTTCGATCTTGAAGGATTTCGTGTTGCTAGGCGAGACGCCTCGCTTGTTCGTTCCCGAACATGTTGGAGAGGTTCAGCGATAGCCATACTCGTTCGTCCTATGCTCAGAGAAAGGTTGATTTGTTGATTTGGTTCTAGTCGATGAGCCGAAGGTCTGGATTGTATAGAGCAAATTCTGCGCCTGTTTCTCGATGCACATCCTTACGTGGGCTCGGACATTTCTGACCCATGGGGAAAGTTCCCTCTGTAGAAATTGTAGGTGCTGTCCTCCATTTCTTTACAGAAAGAACTCTGTATTCATGGGTAAATCTACCCATGCAGAATTTCAGCTTCATATAGAAATCAGAAGTTTGCGATGTTTTTCCTGCAAAGGGTATGTCCCTTGCTCTACCCATGCCTGGGATAATGTTCCCGCGACTTTTTCTTTTAAGGAATCGCATCCAAAATGTTGGGAATATAGTCCCAACAATAAAATGATGCGCCAGAGCAGTGGAGCCAAGCGACAGAGATGTTCAGTGGCGGATATAGCGGAAGCAAAATGACACCATTGAGTAGCTGGACAGGACGTCGGCTCATTGCCCGGGCAATTGTTGCTGGACTTCTGGCGGTATGCAGCTCGGCCTTGTTGACGCCTGATACCGCTTTTGCCCAGGGGAGTATCCGCACAGATATTGAAATCGATCACAGCAGCACTGGCTTCCCGCTCAGCGGCGGCCATGCGCAGGTCGTGTGTGAGCGGTGCCATTTGCAGGGCATTTTTCGAGGAACGCCGACGCAATGTATGCAATGCCACTCACCAGGCGGACGAGTCGTCTCCACCTTTAAGCCGGCGAACCACCTGCCGACCATGGTTAATTGCAGCAGCTGCCATCGGACGACAAATTGGACCCCCGCGTTCTTTACCCATAACGGTGTCGCTCCTGGAACCTGCTCCAAATGCCATAATCAATCTACCGCGGTAGGCAAGTCTGCGACACATATCCCAACGACCATGACCTGCGACAGTTGCCACAGGACTGTCGGCTGGACAGGAGCAGGCTTCAAACATACGGGGGTTGGGCCAGGTACTTGTGCAACTTGTCACAACGGTATCCAGGCTCCAGGGAAGTCGGCCGGGCACGTGTCTACAGCTGCTTCGTGCGATTCCTGCCATCGAGTGGGCGCGGCGAATTGGCTGCTCGTGTCCAACGGATATGATCACACGGGAATCACGACGGGCTGCGCGACCTGTCATAACGGGACGACGGCGCGGGGCAAGGTGGCCTCGCACGTCCCAACGACGCAAGCGTGCGAGACCTGCCACCGATCCACGACGACCTTTACGGGGGCGACGTTCAACCATACGGGGATCACGACGGGCTGCGCGACCTGCCATAACGGGACGGCAGCGCGGGGCAAGGTGGCCTCGCACGTCCCAACGACGCAAGCGTGCGAGACCTGCCACCGATCCACGACG
>ERZ1292633.5812-Hain-H41-02um-R1-5812-length-10997-cov-6_pt1 | contig 10997 bp, 8 predicted proteins | sample MGYA00564406_ERZ1292633 | MGnify/ENA primary metagenome ERZ1292633 (study PRJEB36523, sample SAMEA6512639) | groundwater metagenome | collected 2019-01-08 | study: AquaDiva: Metagenomics assemblies of 32 groundwater samples
GTACGCGTACAGGAGCGACAGCGCGAGCAGGATCTTGGCGAGCTTGTGGAAGTGTTCCGGGCGGAGATAGCGCTCGAGGTGATACGCGCGGCGGAACAGGAACATCGCGGTGATGATCGCCGCGGTGCCGGAGAAGATCGCACCGATCACGAAGTACGGGCCGAAGATGGTGCTGTGCCAACCCGGGCGCAGTGTCATCCCGAAGACCCACGACACCACCGTATGCACGGAGATCGCAACCGGAATGATGATGACCGCCATCGCGCCGAGCGCGCGCGCCAGGAGGCGGCGATGTTGAGGAGACTCGCGATAGCCGAGCGACAGCATTTCGTAGAACCGGACGAGTCGCGGCGAGCGGCCGTGCTCGCGCGCGTGCGTGGCGAGCATCGGCATATCGGGGATCATCGCCACGTACAGATAGAGGAAGCTGCCCGAGAGGTACGTCGTGACCGACACGAGGTCCCACAGGATGGGCGACTGGAACCGACCGTGGATCAGCAGATTCAGGAGGCGGTCGGGGCGACCCATGTCGATCACCACCATGCTTGCGCCGATGAGCAGCGCGATGACGGTGATCGCCTCGGCCATGCGCGTTATCGGCCTCCGCCATCCGGCATCGGTGACACGCAGGATCGCCGAGATCAGCGTGCCCGCATGGCTTATGCCGATAAAGAAGACGAAGTTCGTCATGTACATGCCCCAGGAGACGTAGTTCCGCATATCCGTCACGCGCAGGCCGTACACCAGCTGGACTGTCCAGGCCACGCCCGCCATCGCGCAGACGGCAAGGAGGCCTCCGATCCACAGACGGCCGCGACGGACCATCGGATCAAGCGTCGCCAGCAGGTCACGTTCGATGGCGCTCCGTTTCATCGCTGGTCTCTCCGCCGCTGCGAGTTACTGACGTTCGCGCCGGGCTCGCCCGGTGCCGCAGAGCGGCGATTGGCGGCCGGGAGGTAATACACACGCGGCTTCGTGCCGAGCTCCTCCATATACCGGAAACCGGCCCGGTCGCGAAGGAACTTCGAGAGTCGCACCGTGTCACCCTTGGAGTTCGTCACGGCGTCCTCGTTTTCGTCGCCGAACCAGAGCGCGGTCATCGCGCAACCACTGACGCAGTGCGGCAGCTTGCCCTCGCGTGCCATGTCTGCGCAGAAATCACACTTCTCGACCGTTCCGATCCGGCGCGGGTATCCCCACTCGGGCGAGTACCCGCGCGCGACGGCCGGGGCCGGATCGGCGGGCGGGCTCCAGTTGAAACTCCGGGCCGAGTAGGGACATGCAGCCATGCAGAAGCGGCAGCCGATGCACCGCTCGTTGTCGATCAGGACGATGCCGTCCTGACGCTTGAACGTCGCACCCACCGGGCAGACGCGAGTACAGGGCGGATTGTCGCAGTGAAAGCAGGGACGCGGGAACCAGTACGGCGCCGTGTCGGTCGACTCCTGCATGTTGAACAGCCGGATGAATTCCCGGTCGCCGGGGATGAAGTGGCTCTTGGCGCACACGTCGGTGCACTTGCCGCACCCGTCGCACGCGGCGAGGTCGATGACCATCACCCATCGGCGCCCGGGCACGCCGCGCCGCACTTCGACGGACGTCGGTTTGGCCGATCCGCCGGCTCGCACGGACGAAACGACCAGTCCGCCGTCGGCGGTCAGCGACAACGTCGCCACGCCTTGTCCGGCGGCAGCAGACGAGGCGTCCGCACCTTGCGACACGCCCGCCGCTCCAACAGCGACGCCACCCGCAGCTACGAACCCCGTTCGAAGAAAATCACGTCGTTCCATGGTAATTGCTTGTCCTCGTAGGTAGTCTGTCGCACTCAATGCACGATCCGGGCCACCAGTCCGCAGCCTGCCGGCAAGATCTTCGATGGGCACAAGTAGCGGATGCGTTCAGGAAGTCGGTCTTTGGGGGCTGACGTGCGCGCGCCCCTGACATCCAACACGAGATGCCAGAGCCGGCCGTGGCGATGGCCCTCCACCCCCGCGTGCTACCTGAAATCCACGGGAAATGGAGGGCCACAGCTTGCCCGTACGATTCGATCAGAACCCGGCGGAGAGCATCAGCGTGTTCAACATGGTGCCCTTGCCACCGATCTTCATTGGCCCCTGCCCTGCCGCATAGGCGCTGCCGCTGAACTTGTTGAAGATCCAGTGCAGGCCGACGTTCTGCCGGAACATCCAGTTTGCGCCGAGGGTCACCGCATTGTCGCCGCTGTTCGCCGCCGCGCCGCCGTTGTCCGCCACGCGATAACCGCCGAGCACCGTGAAGTGCGGCGCGTCGAGCACGCCCAGTTCGGCCGTGATGGTTGTCGCGGAGCGATCCCTTCCCTTGGAGTTGAACAGGTTCGTCGTTGCGCCCGTGGTGCTCGCGGCGGACGTGCCGTGCGTGACATAGACCCCCAGCGGCCGGCTGCCGACCTTGCCCTGCGCCTGTGCGTCGACCGCGAATGCCTTCGTCGCGACCATGTCGATTCCGGAGCCGGCATCATTGGCCGTCCCCGCCGATCCCGTCCAGGACTGAAACCCAAAGCCCAAGTCCCACTCCGCCACGGTCGGCATGAACGCCGCGCGCAGATACGTCGCGGTCGGTACGCCATTGGCCACGCCTTCGGCCCCGGCAAAGTGATTCGGCGACCACTTGGTCAGGTTCACGAACCAGTTCGGGTGGGAGAGCACGAAGGCCACACCCTCAGCCGCCGTCGCGGTCCGGATGTACTGTTGCGCCGAAATCGCGTTGCGATTCTCGTTGACTCGAATATGGCGGATGGCGCCCGTATTCAGCAGCTCGAAGCCGTAGGCCGCGCCCATTCCATCGGAGGTGAACGGAACGATGCTGGTCCGCGTGCCCCCGCTCAATGCGAAGCTGAAGGGGATCGTGAAACCGGCCACCAAGGGCGCCGAATGATCGGCCAACTGTCCCTCGAGCACGAAGCCGACGTTCTCGCTCACGCGACCGCCGAAGAACAGGACGAACTCGTCCGGGAACTGGACTTCGCCGGCGTTGGTCGTACGCTCACCCGGCTTGTCCTCGCCGTTCGTCTTCTGGTAGCGGATCTTGATGAAGAGGCTTCCGTTCAGAATCGAGGCCAACGACAACTGGTCGCCCTTGAGGATGTTCTGTCCAGTCATGGTGTAGCCGGATGCCTTGAATGCGCGTCCGTACGCCGTGAGAGCGGGGTACTTCTGGAAATGGCACGAGGCGCATGCCATGCCCGTCTGACGCGCGAAGGAGGGCAGGGCGTGACTGATCACCGGAGCCGTCGAGGCCACCGCGCACGCACCGGCCAGCAACAGAGTGTTCAGTTTCATGATCGTGGAGACTCCATGTCAGTTAAGGGGAGATTGCCTTGCGTTCCTCGACATACAGCCGTCGACCTACTTGCTTGCGGCGACGACGATTACTCCGAGCATGCCCAACGCGAAGTGCGGGGTGCACATGTACCGGTACTGCCCGCCCGGAAAGCGGGCGTCGATCACGACATCGTACGTCTGGCCCGACGTCGTGAGAAACGGCCCCAACTTCGCGGACCCGAGCTGGGCGCCCGCGGGCGTCTTGGTGAACTCCACGTTGTGCGGCATCGCTGAGGTCTGGACGAAACGCACGGTGTCACCCGGATTCACCGTGGCCGTTGCGGGCTGAAACCTGTAGGACGTGGCGGAAAGCTCGACCATCTTGACGATCACGAGCCGGCCGCCCAGCGGCTGCGGTCGGTCGGCGCTGCGCCACGCAGTCGTACCGAGAACGATTACCAGCGCGACCAGAGGCACTAATGCTCTTTTCAACACGGCCGGGGTTCCCTGTGCAAGAGGGTTGACCGCCTTGGAGTTGTTGTCGCACGCGATCATCCACCGCGATGTTCGCTGCTGCACTCTTCCGATATGGAGCAGGAAGCGTGCCGCCAGGCTCAAGCGTCGTCCGCTACCGTAACTCATTGATAGCGCAAGGCTTATCAAACAACGCCCTGGTGAAGTCGACGGACTGAGTGCGACACCCAGCGTCTCACTGTGACATCGACGGTGCCCTATCGACGCCCGCCCAGTGCAAGGCTGAACGCCGCGAGCTTCTGCGCATCCAGCACCCCGGAAGTGCGCACCCCGGTGCACACATCCACGCCGTACGGCCGCACCGTGCGCACCGCCTCCGCAACATTCTCGGCGCGCAGACCGCCGGCGAGAAACACAGGGCACGGCGCCACCGCGCGCACCAGTGCGGCGCTGATCGCCCAGTCGTGCGTGCGTCCGGTGCCGCCAAGCTCGCGGATGGCGGCCTGCGGATTGCCGGAGTCGAGCAACAGCGCGTCGACGTGCGGCGCCCACGCGCCTGCCTGGTCGAGCGCGGCCTCGTCGCGCACGTGAATCACCTGCACCAGCGCGACCCCGGGGGAGCAGGGCGCGCAGTTCCTGCAGCGCGCCTTCATTAACAGTGTCGACCAGCTGCACGGTGTCGGTGCCGGCGGCGCGCACCTGCGCGGTGATGTCTCGGGGTTCGGTACGGCTGGTGAGCAGGAAGGTCCGTGCGCGTCCACCGACGGCGCGCGCGATGAAGGCAATGTCGTCATCGGGAATCGGCCCAGGTCCGCTGGGCATCGCCGAGACCAGGCCGAGGGCGTCGGCTCTGTGTGCCAGCGCGAGTTCCGCCTCGGCGACGGACGCAATGCAGCAGACCTTGAGCTTCACCGCCGTCAGAGGCACTTGAATACGCGCGGCGAACGGCCGCGTGTCAGCTGGAAGGTGCCCACGACGACGTTGGAGTCGGTCATCACGACCGTCAGCTCGAGCTGGTCGCCGTCGACGCGGCCGGTGTATCGTGCCGGGCGGCTGAGCATTATCTCGTCGATGCGCGCCGGACCGCCGTGCCCCGGCGTGTGCGTTCCGGTGGCGACGAACCGCCCGTCGGCGCCGGGACGCAGCGGTTCGGTGATGCGCCCCGCGGCGCAGTCATACTCCATCGTTCCGCTGTCGGGCGTGGCGACCAGGCCCGCGTGATCGCCGCCCCACGTGCCGATGATCACCGACGGTGGAGACGTGCGGGCCGGATCACACCCCGCCGCGGCGAACGAAACGACCAGCAGTCCACTGATCACGCGCATGCTGCATTGTACCCCTGATCGACGCCCGCGGCCATGCGGCGGCGCATTGACCTGCGCACGAGCCGTCCCAGATTCGGGGCATGACAAAGTCCATCGCCGCGCTCGCGCTGTCACTCGTCCTCGCCGCATCGGCGGCGGCCCAGGCGCCCGGTCGCCACACGTTCGCGCTGTCGACGACGGACTTTCTGCTCGATGGCGCCCCGTACCAGATCAAGGCGGGGGAGATGCACCCCGGGCGCATTCCGGCGGAGTACTGGCGGCATCGCATCCGGATGGCCAAGGCGATGGGCCTGAATACGATTGCGGCCTACATCTTCTGGAATCACCACGAGGAGTCCGAAGACAAGTTCGACTTCAGGACCGGCAACCGGGACATCGCGCGGTTCATCCGCACCGCTCAGGAAGAAGGCATGTGGGTGCTGCTGCGCCCGGGCCCGTACGTCTGCGCCGAGTGGGATTTCGGGGGGCTCCCTCCGTACCTGCTTCGCGACCCCGAACTGAGGATCCGTTCGCTGTATCCCCGCTACATGGCGGCCGCGGAACGCTACGTCGCCAGGCTTGCCGACGTCGTACGGCCCCTGCTCGTCACGCGCGGCGGCCCCGTGCTGATGGTGCAGATCGAGAACGAGTACGGCAGCTATGGCAACGACCGCAACTATATGAAGCGCTTGAAGGACGTCTGGGTGGAGAACGGCGTCGACGTGCCGTTCTTCACCGGCGACGGACCCACGGCGTACATGCTCGAGGCCGGGCACGTGGACGGCGCAGCGATCGGACTCGATTCCGGATCGGACGAGAAGGACTGGGAGCTGGCGAGGACGATCGCGCCGGGTGTGCCCATTTTTTCGTCGGAGACGTATCCCGGCTGGCTGACGCACTGGGGCGAGCAGTGGGCGCGTCCGTCGATCGACGACCTCAAGCAGGAAGTCACCTTTCTCCTCGGCGCCAGGAAGTCCTTCAACTTCTACGTGGTGCACGGCGGCACGAACTTCGGTTTCACGGCCGGCGCCAACTCGGGGGGCAAGGGTTACGAACCCGACGTCACCAGCTACGACTATGACGCGCCGATCGACGAGCAGGGACGGGCGACGCCCAAGTACCTGATGCTCCGTGAGATGCTGGCCGCATCGCTGAGCCCGGACCAGGCGCTGCCGCCGATTCCTGATCCGATCCCGGCGGTTGCGGTTCCCGAGTTCGCGATGCGTCCGTTCGCGTCGCTCTGGGGCAACCTGCCTTCGCCCATTCGGTCAGTGCACCCGCGGCCGTTCGAGATGTACGGCCAGAACCAGGGCCTCGTGCTGTATCGCACCACGCTGGTTGGACGGAAGAGCGGGAAGCTGGTGATCACCGATCTCCACGACTTCGCGACGGTGTTCGTCGATGGCGTGCTGGTCGGCACCGTCGACCGGCGACTCGGCGAGAAGAGCATCGACCTGCCGAAGTCAGCCACCCCGAACCCCGTACTCGACCTCTTGGTTGAAGGGATGGGGCACATCAACTTCGCGCAGGAGATGATCGACCGAAAAGGGATCACCGACCGGGTGACGCTGTCGGGAATGACCCTGATGAACTGGGAGGCGCACCTGCTGCCGCTCGAAGAAGCCTGGGTCACGGACCTGCGCGCAGATGCGGTGACCGGTTCGCGCGCCGGGCTGTTCTTCCGCGGCTCCTTCGATCTCGACAAGCCCGCCGATACCTTCATCGACATGGCCGGCTACCGGAAGGGGGTCGTCTGGGTCAACGGCCACAACCTCGGCCGCTACTGGGACATCGGTCCGCAGACCCGGCTTTACGCTCCCGCGCCGTTCCTCAAGGCGGGGCGCAATGACGTGCTTGTGTTCGACCTCCTGAAGACCGACGCCTCACCGTTGCGGGGGGCAGCTACGAGTCGAGCACTTCCCGTACCTTGCGCGCCAGCTCCGCGATCGAATACGGCTTGCCGATGAAGTGAGTGACCTCGTCGGGCAGTCCGTGGTGCAGGATAGCGTCGTCGGTATAGCCGGACGTGTAGAGGACCTTCGTCCGCAGGTGCAGGTCCTTCATCTGAGTCGCCAGGTCCCGCCCGGACATCCCCGGCATGACCATGTCGGTGAGCACCAGATGCACTGGTCCGTCGTGCCGCTCGAGGAGGGCCAGGGCTTCGCCGCCGCTGCTGGCCGTCAGCACGGTGTAACCGGCCATCTGCAGAACGCGCTCGGCCAGACGGCAAACCAGCTCCTCGTCCTCCACGATGAGTACGGTTTCGGTGCCTGATACCGTTATCGCGATCGAGCCGGGTGGGCTCTTGCGCGCAACCGCCTCGACCCGCGGCAGGTAGATCGTGAACGTGGTTCCCTTGCCGAGTTCGCTGTTCACCAAGATGCTGCCGCCGCTCTGCTTGACGATCCCGTACACGGTAGACAGGCCCAGTCCCGTGCCCTTTCCCAATGCCTTCGTCGTGAAGAACGGTTCGAAGATCTGCGTGCAAGTTGCCTCGTCCATCCCGTCACCTGTGTCGCTGATCGCCAGCATCACGTGCGGCCCTGGCTGCACGGATGGATGCTCTGCGGCAAAGGCCTCATCGAGCGCGACCTCCCGTGTCTCGATGGTCAACGTCCCTCCTCTGGGCATGGCGTCCCGGGCATTGACCGCCAGGTTCATCACCACCTGCTCGATCTGCCCGGCATCCGCCATGACACTGCCCACATCCTTCGCTGGGTTGACCACCAGCGTGATGCCCTCGCCGATCAGGCGCTGGAGCATGCCCCGCAGGTCCGCGACCAGCGCGCTCAGATTCAGGGCGGTGGTCTTCATGATCTGTTTGCGGCTGAATGCCAGCAGTTGCTGGGTCAGCACGGCCGCCCGGTCCCCAGCAGCGTGAATCTGCAGCAAGTCTGCGCGCCGCGAGTCGTCCTGTTTCAAGTCCGTCAACGCGAGACTGGCCGTGCCATTGATGACGGTGAGCAGGTTGTTGAAGTCGTGGGCGATGCCGCTGGCGAGCCGTCCCACGATTTCCATCTTCTGGGACTGCAGAAACTGGGCCTCCAGCCGCTTCTGTTCCGTGAGATCCCGCTGGATCACGATGAAGTGCGCAAACTCGCCGCGCGTGTTCTTCACCGATGTGATGGTCTGATCCACGATGTACAGGCTGCCATCCTTGCGGCGATTGGTCATTTCGCCGTGCCAGACATCTCCGGCGAGAATGGTATCCCACAGCTCTCGGTAAAACGGCTCGCCGTGCACGCCAGAGTAAACCAGGTCTCGCTGGTTCTTGCCGATGGCATCTTTGGCGCCGTAGCCGGTGAGCGCCGTGTAGGCCGGGTTGACCCATTCAACCGTGCCGTTGCGGTCGGTGATGACGATGCTGTTGGCAGCGGCGTTCAGGGCGGCGCTGAGCAGGCGCAGTTCCGCCTCCGCCTGTTTGCGTTCGGTGATGTCATGAAAGGCGCCTAGCAGCTTGATCGCCTTGCCGTTCTCCATCACGGCAGAGCCCTGGACCCGGACCCAGATGGGCCGACCCTTGGCCGTGATCTTGGGCAACTCCAGATCGTACGGCGTGCCGTTGTCGATCGCGGCTCGCATCGCAGCCCGGATGATCGGCCGCGCTTCGGGGGGGAAATACAGGTCGATCCCCTCCTCGAGCTCGGGCGCCACGGGAGGGTCGACCTCATGGATGCGGCAGGTGGCCAGCGACCAGAAGAGCTTCATGGTCCGCAGATCCAGCTCCCACCCACCGACCTTCGCCATATCACCGGTGCGCTCGAGCATCTCGACCGTGCCGGCGAGGGCCTGCTGCACGCGGTGTTCCTCGGTGATGTCGAGCACGAACGCCACGCCCTGGCCGGGCAGGTTCGGGAACGTGGCGCCTCCAACCAGGACGGGCACGCGCGTGCCGTCCTTTCGGACATACTCCTTCTCGAAGGGAGGGGAGACGCCGGTCGTGTCGAGTTCACGCTGGGCGTTGTCGTCACGTGACCGGTACTCGGGCGGCGTCATGTCGCGCCAACGAACGCGGCCGGCACGGATGTCATCGCGGGTGTAGCCGACGATTCGCAGAAAGGCGTCGTTGGCGTCGGTGATGCCGCCGGCGGCGTCCCAGAACTGCAGCCCGATCATGTCGGACTCGACGATGCGACGGAGTCGCGCTTCACTCGCGGTTAGCGTCGCGGCGAGCTGTTTGGCCTGTTGATACAGTTGCGCGTTCTGGATCACCGCGGCGCACCGCTCGGCCGTGATTTCCAGCAGGTGCACTTCGCGGTCGCGGCACTGGCGCACGGTCAACCAGTCCACGTGCAGCACGCCGATGAGCGTGCCGTTGCGCTTGAGCGGGACGCCGAGCATGGAGCGAATGCCGCGTTCCCGAATCAGCGGATCGGTGATCAGCGGATCCACCGCGGCGTCCTCGACATACACCGGTTTCATGCGCGAGGCGACCGATCCGGCAAAGCCTTCTCCCACGCGCGCCACATGCGTGCTGTCACCAAAGTCCACGACACCGGCGCTGGCCCGGACGCGCAACTCGGCGCCATCCGCGAGGAGGATGGTCGCGGTGTCCGCGTGCATGACGTCCACCACCCGCCCCAGCAGCACGCGCAGCACATCATCGAGGTCGAGCGTGCTGATCGCATTCGCCGTGACCTGCGTCAGCGCGGCGAGATCCTCGTTCTCCTGTTTCAATCGCTCCAGCAGGTCGTCGCGCTCAAGCTGGAGCCGCTGTTTCGCCTGCTCGGTCAGCTGTTGTTGCCGGCGGTTCTCCGCCTCGCGCAGTTCGCGTTGCACGGCAGAGACGAACCGCGTGAGGTTCTGTTTGAGGACATAGTCATGGGCGCCCGTCTTCATCATCGCCACCGCAATGTCTTCACCAATGCTGCCGGAGACGACGATGAACGGCACATCACGACCGCTCTGGTTGAGCAGATGCAGCGCGGTGGGTGCGTCGAACCGGGGCATTGAATAATCGGACACCACCAGGTCCCAGGGTTCACGTTCCAGGGCCGTCTTCATGGCTTCGGCGGTCTCGACGCGCTCGGACACCGGGTCATAGCCCGCCCGCCGCAACTGGCGCAAGACCAGTTCCGCGTCATCGGTCGAGTCCTCGACGATCAGGACCCGGATCGGAATACCCATGTCCGACTATCCTCTGGGCGGTGCTTCGTTGAGCACCAGCCAGTACAGTCCAATCTGCCGGGCGGCTTCGCTGAAATGGTCGAAGTCCACCGGCTTGCGGATGTAGCTGTTCGCTCCCAACCCGTAACCGGCAGCCAAGTCCTGTTCCTCGGTGGAGGAAGTCAGGATGACGACGGGCTGCATCCTCGTCCGCGCATCGTCCCGAATGCGCTTGAGCACTTCCAGGCCGCTGATCTTGGGCAGCTTCAGATCGAGCAACACCACTTGCGGCGGCGCGGTCAGGTCACGCCCGGCATATGCCCCCGTGCCGAAGAGGTAGTCGAGGGCTTCCGCGCCGTCGCGGGCCACGACCACTTCGTTGAGGATGTTGTTCTTTTTCAGGGCGCGGATGGTGAGGGCTTCATCATCGGCGTTGTCTTCGACGAGCAGTATGACTTTGTCTTTTGCGTTGTCCATGGTGTGCCCTCACTGGGGGGGTGGGAGGGTAAAGTGGAACGTCGCTCCTTTTCCGGGTTGCGCTTCCGCCCACACGCGGCCGCCGTGCCGGTGGATGATGCGTTGCACAGTGGCCAGGCCGATGCCGGTGCCGGGAAACTCCAGGGGGGTGTGCAGGCGCTGGAACGCACCAAATAGCCGGTTGGCAAAGGCCATGTCAAATCCCGCGCCGTTGTCACGAACGACAAACGGCTGCTCCGGTCCGTGAGCCTGCTGGCCAAATTCGATCCGCGCGCGCTCACACTTGCCGGTGAATTTGAGCGCGTTCCCCAGCAGGTTTTCCAGGACGAGCTGCAAG
>ERZ1292633.5813-Hain-H41-02um-R1-5813-length-10996-cov-5_pt1 | contig 10996 bp, 11 predicted proteins | sample MGYA00564406_ERZ1292633 | MGnify/ENA primary metagenome ERZ1292633 (study PRJEB36523, sample SAMEA6512639) | groundwater metagenome | collected 2019-01-08 | study: AquaDiva: Metagenomics assemblies of 32 groundwater samples
CGGTTATCGGTGTTGAACGCATTCCAGAACTTGTCGCTTTCGGCTCAAAAAATCTCGGAGCATACGCGTTCCTGCAGGCGCATATCGAGCAGGCGGGGCCCGAGTTGGGGAAGCCGGAAGCCGCGCCCTTTGACCGTATCCTCGTCTCGGCTTCCGCCGAGGAGATACCTGACGCACTCAAGCAACAATTGAAAGACGGTGGGCGGATGGTCATTTCGGTGCGGGACGCACTCTGCGTTGTCGACCGCGCCGACGGCCAGTTCACAACTGTCCGTCATGAAGGCTTCGCGTTCGTGCCGCTCATCACATAAGTATGGAAGTAAAGATTGACCCATCATGGGAAAAACACCTCGCGAACGAGTTCAAGAAGCCATATTTCGCGGAACTTGCGGCGTTCGTAAAGAAAGAATATCAAGGCGGGAAAGTATATCCGCACCCGAAGAACATTTTCCGCGCGTTTGACCTTTGTCCGTTTGAAAAAGTAAAAGTAATTATACTCGGGCAGGACCCGTATCACGGCGAACAGCAGGCCAACGGCCTCGCCTTCGCCGTGGAGAGCGCACAGGCGGTGCCGCCTTCGCTTCAGAATATTTTTAAAGAAATCGCGAGCGACCTCGGCACATCGCTTGTGCATACGGACGGTGACTTATCGCGTTGGGCGGAACAAGGCGTTCTTTTATTGAATGCGACACTGACCGTTCGCGTGCACAACGCCGGCTCGCACCAAGAAAAAGGGTGGGAACAATTTACCGATGCGGTCATTCGCGCGCTCTCGGAAGAGCGCGCGGACCTTGTCTTTATGCTCTGGGGCAACTATGCAAAAGCGAAGGGCGCGCACATCGACCGCGCGAAGCATTTGGTATTAGAGGCCCCGCACCCCTCGCCATTCTCTGCCGCCTCCGGCTTCTTCGGCTGTAAGCACTTCAGCCGTGCGAACGACTATCTCATCGCTCACCACTCCTCTCCCATTGACTGGCTGTAATATCTTCGAATCTTTGCCGACCGTCGAAAATAAGAAGATTTACTGTATCCTTATCTTGTGGTATAAGACATTCAGAAATCCTATCCGTATGGATAGGTCGCTCCTTGTCGTAAGGTAATAGAGGAGTCAGGCCGATGCCTCTCGCGGCTAGTCGGGAGCAGTAGCACCTTTGCAAGGGGAATCACATGTTATCGCCTACGAAATTGGTTCAAGATGTGTACCAAGCGGAGTATGACATTAGCGAAATAGTACCGGGCAGTTTTGAACTTGCTGTCGGTCTCGCTTACTCAACCGGGCGTAGAATTCATCCTGTGCGCTTCGGCACGACTCTGCCTACTGGAAAATCCTACTTTGACGTCGTTCTGACTGGTGTGGACGACGCTGAAGGAATAAAGAGAAAAGAGTGGGAATTTCGAGGAATTCTTTGGCATAACCTCCACGCTAAGAAAGTAGGGAGCGAAACAATCAAGGCACGTGTAAAGGGCTTCTACTCTACACGCAAGCAAACGGGCAAGCTCTACGTCCTCGCGCACGAACATCCGAAGCCGCTCGTTGAAGTAATTTCGTGGGACGAGATGTTCAAACGCATCTCCGCAGAGATACACGGGGGCACAAGAGTTGTTTTCGAGAAGAAGTACCGAGACTACGCTATGTATCGCGGATGTCTGACTGGCACAGAAGATCTTGACGGACGTTTCCGTCTCGACTGTGCTTGTGGGGTTTATCTCTTGGAAGGCGATAGGTGGTCTCCTACCACTACAAGAAGCTTCACGGTTGAAATCGAACCGGATACGTCCTGCCCATTAGCGTTGGCGGACCAACGTATCTTGTTTACGCTGCAAAACTCCGATTACACTGTATACTTATCAAGCGTTCAAGTCGCTTGTCCGTAATTCAGCAGTATTTCGCGCCCGTTCAAGGTCAAACCTTGCGGGCGCTTCTATTTTTTCCAATATGGTTCGAAGTTCAGGACTTCGGAAACGAGTGCTTCGGCGGATTCGCCACGATAGCAAATCGCTCGGTCGTCTACATAGACAAACGCGATGGGTTTCCCCGGATTACCTCCCTCTACATCTGGTCGACGGTTAATGTAATCAAACGGTATGGAAAATTGTTCGCAGTATTTCTTAAGAAACTCATCGCCCCGTGTGGAGTGAAGAAGGATTTTAAAGTTTTTTTCTTTGAGCAATTTAATCGCTTTCACTACTTCTAGGTTGGGCTCCTGAATGTCGTCTTTGTCGACAAACCCGTTGTACAAAGCGAGCACCCCGTCAAAATCAAGAGCGACGACAGGAGAGCTAATGTTCATTGCGGCCAGTATACCTCACCAAATTTTCGCGCGGTTGTTGGACGCACGATACAGTTTGTCACTCTTTTTTACACAGAATGCTTCGTAAAATTCAGGAAGATTTGAAAGCGGACCGTTCACGCGAAAGCGGGAGGGCGAGTGCGGGTCGGTTAGAACCGATGTTTTTGTTGCTTCTAAACGTTCATTCTCCCGCCAAAATTTTGCATAACCGAGGAAGAAACGTTGTTCGGGCGTGAAGCCGTCTATATTTTTGCGCCCCGTTTTTGCAAGACGAAGCTTGTACGCGTCATAGGCGATTGAAGCGCCGCCGAGGTCGGCGATGTTCTCGCCGAGCGTTAGTTGGCCGTTCACTTTCAGTCCGCCTGCGACTGTGTAGGTATTGAATTGTTTGACGAGCATCTTGGCTTTTTTACGGTAGTGCGCGCTGTCTTGTACCGTCCACCACGTCTTCCTATTCCCTTTGCCGTCAAATTTGCATCCTTGGTCGTCGAAGCCGTGCGTTATCTCATGCCCGATGACCGAGCCGATTGCGCCGTAGTTGAACGCATCATCGGCAGAGACATCAAAGAAAGGGTGCTGGAGTATTGCGGCGGGGAAGACGATATCGTTGAGGCCGAAACTGCAATATGCGTTCACCGTCTGCGGGCTCATAAACCATTCCTTGTGGTCCACCGGCTTTGCGAGCCGGCGCGTCGCGCGCCGGTGTTCATAGTCGCCCGCGCGCATCGCGTTGCCCACGTAGTCGTCAGCGCGTATCGCGAGCCCGCGATACGTCTTCCACTTTTCCGGATAGCCGAGCTTGCGGTTCATTTGATGGAGTTTTTTAATCGCCGCCTTCTTCGTGCCCGCGCTCATCCAGTCAAGGTTCTTGATGCGCGCTTCATAGGCGCGAAAGAGGTCGGCAACAACAATGGTTACTTTCTTTTTCGCTTCGGCGGGGAAGTACTCTCGCACATAGAGCTCGCCAAAGAGTTCGCTCAAGCCGCCGTTCACCACGCGCAGGATGCGCCGCCACAAGGGCTTCATCTGCTTGGTGCCGGTGAGCACGGTGGCATAGAAAGAGAAATTTTCCTTCTCAAGCTCAGGCGTGAGGAAAGAAGCGAAGTCGCCAATGACATGCGCGCGCAGGTAGGTCTTCCATGCCTCAATCGGGAAGGTATGAAGCATGCGCTCGGCGGCGGCGAAGAACTCGGGTTGCATCACGATAACTTCTCTAGGTTTCGTACCGAGTATTTTGAAATATCCTTTCCAATCAACGCGCGGTGCGAGCGACTGCAACTGCGCGAGCGATTTTTTATGATATGTCTTGTCCACATCGCGCACGTCCTCTTTTTTCATAGAAACTTTTGCGAGCGCGGTTTCTATTTCCAACACAATTTCTGCTTCTTGCTTCGCTTCTCTCCGTCGGCCCGCGAGCTCCAAGAGCCGCACGAGATGCTTATGGTATGCAGTACGCACGCGCTTTGACTCCGCGTCGTCTTTCAAATAATAATCTCGGTCGGGCATACCGAGGCCCCCTTGTCCGAGATAGACAATGTACTTCTCGCTATTCTTCATATCTTGGTCGATGCCGATGCTCCAGATGCCTCCCGAGCCGATGCGTTCAAGATGCGCGATGGTACAAATGACATCCTTTGTATTTTTTATCGCATCAATCCGTTTGAACAACGCGTGTAACGGTTTGAGACCGAGCGCGCGGCGCGCCGGTGTATCAACGCCTGAACGATAAAAGTCGCGAATCATTTGTTCGGCGCTACCCATCCTCGCGCGCTTCTTATTCGCGACTTTTTTCAAGAGTGCCTGCAACTGTTTATCGGTTGCATGGCGAAGCATGGTGAACGAGCCCCATCGCGCCTCATTTTGAGGTATCGGATTGCGCTTCAACCATCCACCGTTCGCGTAATGGTAAAAATCATCCTGCGGTCGCACGCTCTTATCTATATCTCCCGCATCAAATCCCCAGTCAGTTTTCATTGCATGCATCATATGCTATACTCTCAATATGTCCACACAAACGAAACGTTTGTTTGAAAAGGTGAGTGCTTGGCCGCGCGAGCGACAAGCCATTGCTTTCGATTTCCTCCGTCGCCTCGAGCGAGGCACGGGAGTGTATATCCCTGGAGTTCAAGAGCTACGCGCACTCGATCGAGGTATCGCACAAGCGGTGCGTGGCTCGTTCGCGTCATCCACAGCCGTTTCAACAGCGTGGAAGACGTTCGGGAAATAAGTCGAGCATATGAGGCTTCGGTACACACCGCAGGCCCTCTCCGACATCGTTTCTATCGCCGAATATATTCTCGAATGCAACCCAGACGCCGCCTTACGAGTCCGTCACGCAATCCAACACGGCGTTGACCTCGTTGTTCGTTATCCGCATCTCGGAGCACTGAATGCGTATCGACCAGGTACCCGTAGCCGAGCCGTCGCACGCTATCCGTATCGCATCCACTACGCTGTCGCAAACGAAACCATAATAATCCTCCATATCAGACACACCTCTCGCAATCCTTGAGGAATAATTAACTATCCAACATAAGAGACGACCGTCCCTTATTGTGGATACCGCGCCGCATCATTGACATATTTTACTACTGATGCTACCATCAATCTAGGTTATATGAAACTCGGCATTTTGCTCGAGTATTATGCGGAGGGTTAAGAAATGGATAAGTTCAGCGCCACTCAGGTTTTGACGGCAATTGCAGGAGCTCAAAAGCTTAATGAAGAAAGTGTTCAATGCATGTCAAAAGATGGGCATCGAGACCACGGTCAGATGGTATAACGATGAAACGGCTGACTTCGACGAAATCGAGCCCGAAGAATTTCTGAGGTAAGCCGGATGCCGTATTTGTCCACGATTAGCTCATGCTTCTCGTGGGCTTTTCGTTTTCATAATGAACACCTTTCGTGCTATCTTTTTCATTATGACCGTCGCAGAAGTACGTAAGCGATATTTGGCTTTTTTTAAGACACGCGGGCACGCGATTATACCGAGCGCACCTATCGTGCCCGAGAACGACCCGACCACGCTCTTCACCAGTAGCGGGATGCAACCTCTTATTCCGTATCTCCTCGGGCAAGAACATCCGGAGGGTTCGCGACTTGTTAATTCCCAGCTTTCATTCCGCGCGGGAGACATAGAAGAAGTTGGTGATAATCGCCATACGACCTTCTTTGAAATGCTCGGCAACTGGTCGCTCGGCGATTATTTTAAGAAAGAACAATTGCCATGGGTTTATGAGTTTTTGACCGAAGAGCTGAAGCTTCCGAAGGACCGGCTCTGGGTCACCTGTTTTGCAGGGGATGAAGCACTTGGACTGCCCAAAGACGTCGAATCGGCGGAAATTTGGAAAGGGCTCGGCGTGCCTGACGAGCGGATACATTTCTATGATGCGAAGAAGAATTGGTGGAGCCGCTCCGGCACGCCGCGGATGATGCCAGCAGGGGAGCCAGGCGGCCCGGACTCAGAAATTTTTTATGAATTCACCGCTGTTCAACACGACCCCACGTTTGGCGAGATCTGCCACCCCAACTGCGATTGCGGCCGCTTCATGGAAATCGGTAACTCGGTATTTATGGAGTACATCAAGCAAGCCGATGGTTCATTCGGCAAACTCCCGAAACAGAACGTAGACTTCGGCGGCGGCCTTGAACGCCTCTCCGCCGCGACGCTCGGCAATTCCGATATTTTTATGATTGACGTGTTTGATTCAGCTCGCACAGTGCTTGAAAAGCGTTCGGGTAAAAAGTATCAAAACGAGGTCTTGCTACAAAAATCATTCCGAATCATCTTGGACCACACTCGTGCGGCTTCGGTCATGCTTGATGCGGGACTTCGTCCTTCCAACACAGAACAGGGGTACATTTTACGTCGCCTTATCCGCCGCTCTATTCGCGAAGCCGACAAGCTCGGCATCAAAGAAGCGATACTCGGTGAGGTTACTGGCGGACATGAGGATGAGTTCTGCGCGGAAGAAACACAATTCAGAAAGACACTCGCACAAGGCATGCGCGAGCTGGAGAAAATGGGGAACACTATTGACGCTTTTATGCTCTTCACAACCTACGGTTTCCCGATAGAGCTCACGGCAGAAATTGCACAGGAGCGCGGATTATCGGTTAATCTCGATGCGGTACAAAAGCAGATGGAAGAACATCAGGCGCTCTCGCGCGTGGGTGCGGCGCAGAAGTTCGCGGGCGGGCTCGCCGATCATGCTGAACAAACGGTGAGATACCACACAGCCCATCACTTGCTTCTCAAAGCGTTACAAATGGTTCTCGGTAAGGACGTGCATCAGCGCGGGAGCAATATTACAAGCGAGCGCTTGCGCATCGATTTCTCCTACGGACAGAAGATGACACCCGAACAGATTAAAGAAGTAGAAAAAATAGTGAACGACAAAATTGCCGAAGCATTGCCGGTCATTCGTATAGATATGCGCCTCGAAGATGCCGAAGCACTCGAGGCAGAGCACGAGTTCGGTGCGACCTACCCTGATACGGTGTCAGTCTACTCGGTCGGTCCACTCGGCCATGCCTTCTCCATAGAATTCTGCGGCGGCCCGCATGTATCTAATACGGGCGAACTCATCGGCACATTTAAAATTCTCAAAGAGGAGGCTTCCTCCGCCGGCATCCGCCGCATCAAAGCGATGTTAGAATAACGGGATGAGTTTTTTCAATACTCTTTTTCAAAAAAAAGAACGTGCAACATCGGTTGTGCTGCTCGACATCGGTGCGACTTCGGTCGCGGGCGCCTATGCACGCTATACAGAAGGAGAGCTGCCCGCCCTGCTCTATACGCAGCGGCTCCCCCTTGAGATTCGAGGAGGGGAGCCGCATGAGCGTGCGATGTTTCGTGCTCTTGAAGCGCTCGGGTCCGCGCTTATCCGCGAGGGCGCGCCGGCACTCGCGCGCGCAACCGGCAGCGGGTGCATTGACTCAATCCTCGTTTCGGTTGATACGCCATGGCAAGAAACGAACGTGCGCACCGAAACTTTTGAACGGAAAGACCCTTTCGTCTTCACGAAGCATATGGTTACCATGGCGCTTGAGAAGACGAGAGTCGTCATACCCGGGAGACATCTCGCTGATGAGAGCATCATCAGCGCGACCGCGAATGGATACAGAACGCGCGACCCCTATGAAAAGAATATACGTCACGCCTCGCTCACGGTCCTCACGTCGCTCATTGACGCAGGAGTCGCCGACCGCATCGTCACAACGCTCCGGGACCTCTATCACGCCGAACGCGTCCGACTTATCGCGGGGACCTCCTTGCGCTACCAGGCGATGCGGAGAGCCTTCCCGCACGAGCGCGAACCTGACACTTCTTCTCTTGAACAAGCGCTCGCCGCAGCGGACTTCGGAAAGTTGTGGGTCGCCGATAATCCACCGAAGATTGTCTCCGTCCTCCCGAGCCATATTGTCGGCTCGGTACGCCAGGTTTCAACAGCTCCGCCCGACCTCCCACTCCTCCTTATGGCGCTGTACTTCCAGCACCACTCTCCCGAGGATAAAAATTAATACGCAACGTGTGGCTTTGCTTGCTTTGCCGGGGTGGTATACTTGCGGACATATGCGCACACTTAATGACATCGTTCCGCCGTCTCGTCGTAGCAGAGACACAGAACCAATGAGCCAGCCCATAACTCCGAACCGAAGGCCATTAGATCTCTCGAGCGACCGCCCACCGAGGTTCCCCTACACGACGTTTATCGCTATTGCAGCGGTTATCCTCATATCTGTCAGCGCACTCTTTTATTTCTCCAGTGCAAAAGTTCGCGTGACACCACATACGGTCTCTGCCGCAGTCCAGGACTCTTTCATTGCGAGCAAGAGCACGGGAGACTTACCATACGAAGTCATCACCGCACAGAAGATAGCGACCAAGAGTGTGAAGGGCAGTGGTACCAAGACCGCTACTTCTTCCGCCTCCGGAACTATCACTATCTATAATACTCAGACGAAGGCGCAACAACTCCTCATCAATACCCGTTTCGCAACCGCTTCCGGACTCATCTTCAAGACCTACTCGGCAGTAACGGTGCCGGGCGGTAGCCCGTCAAATCCCGGCACCATAACCGCGAGGGTATATGCCGACCAGGCGGGCAGCTCGTACAATATTGAGCCAACTTCTTTCGTTGTCTTTGGATTTATTGGGACACCAAAGGCAACCAAGGTGTATGGACGTTCGACGACGGCTATGAAAGGTGGCGCATCAGGGAATGTGCCAGTTATCGATTCGGCTCTTGAAGCGCAAACACGAAAAGCTTTGACGACTGCTCTCGCACCGGACCTGCAAGCAAGTCTAGAGGCCCAAATCCCTTCCGGATACATCCTGCTCCCCGGTGCCGCTACGACGATATATAAGGAGCTTGCTTCAGAACCCTCTGCGACAACTGGTCAAGTTGATGTGAAGCAGCAGGCCACGGTCACGGCAATCGTGTTTCCGAATGCCGCACTTGCCAAAGCGATTGCCTTCTCGGTTGTCGGTCTCGGGTATCAGGGAGAGCCGCTTACACTTGCATCCGCGGACAACCTGCTATTCGCCACTGCAAATGACGTATCAGATTCTCAAGCATCTTCAGGGGCGGCACCGTTCTCGTTCACGCTTGCCGGTACCGCGTCCTTCATCTACACCGTGGATCCGACACGTATTGCTGCGGCGGTAAGCGGGAAGACAAAGGCAGCCGCAGAGGTGGCGCTCACAAATTATCCGGAGGTCAAGCGGGCGGTCATCATCCTGCGGCCGTTCTGGCGGCAGACGTTCCCCCAGGACCCTGCTTCAATCGGGGTTGTTGTGACTAATCCGTAGCGCCGGTTGACGGTTTTCGGTATACCTGCTAGATTGATAAGGTACTGCATGGAAAGCGATTCATAAATGAGTGAAGGCGAAGAAACAAAAACGACGGTAACCGGTACCGTCGAGGAAGTGTTGCCGAACTCGCTTTTTCGCGTTCGCCTGCTCGCCGCGGAGGAGGGGGGAGAAGAGAAACTTGTACTTGCCTACCTTGCAGGCAAAATGCGTCTGCATCGCATCCGCGTCCTGGTCGGCGACCAGGTGGATATGGTGCTTGACCCCTACGGGGGCCGGGCGCGGATCGTGCGGCGATTAACATAATATTCAAACACATTTTTACGATGAAAGTTCGGGCATCAATTAAAGTCCAGCAACCAGGAGACCAGCTCGTCCGTCGCGGCGGGCGCTTGTATCGTATTAATAAAAAGAACCCGCGCCGTAAGGCGCGTCAAGGTTGATATGTTTAAATATTTAAAAATTTCAATATGCGTATAGCTGGTGTCACTATTCCCGATAACAAACAGCTTGCGTATTCATTGCCGCTTATTTTCGGTATCGGGCCAACCCGCGCGCGCGAGATTTTACAAAAAGTTGGCGTTCCCGCACACACAAAGGGCAGCGAGTTATCGAGCGAACAGGAGCAGAAAATTCGAGTTCTCGCCGAGGGATTTACCATCGAAGGCGAGTTGCGCCGCGAGGTCGGGCAGAACATCAAGCGGTTGAAGGACATTCGCTCGGCGCGCGGCGAGCGCCACACGCGCGGACTGCCGGTACGCGGTCAGCGCACCAAGACGAACTCGAGAACGCGCCGCGGCAACGTCCGTAAGACGATGACCTCCGGCCGCCGTACGCTTGAGAAAACATAATATGGGCAAGAAACGCATTATCAAAAAGAGCGGCAGAGGCCTTGACGCGGGGAGGAAGGAGCGCGCGCTCTTGAAGGTCACCAAGCGTCACTTGGAGAAAGGCATCTTGCATATTGACGCGACCTTCAACAACACGAAGGCCGTCCTTACCGACGAGAAAGGGAACGCCGTCGTCTCGTCGAGCGCTGGCGCGCTCGGCTTCTCCGGTGCGAGAAAGTCCACACCCTACGCGGCGGCAAAGGTCGGCGAATTCCTCGGCGAAAAAGGGATGATGATAGGCCTCAAAGAGGCGACGGTCATTATCCGCGGCGTCGGCGCCGGCCGCGAGTCGGTGCTGCGCGCATTCTCCGGCAAGGGCGTCCAAATCAAATCCATCAAGGACGTGACGCCGGTCCCGCACAATGGCCCGCGACCTCCGAAACCTCGTCGAGTATGATCACCGGACCGCGATATAAAATAGCGAAGCGTCTCGGCGCTTCCGTATTCGAAAAAGCGCAAACGCAGAAGTTCGCGCTCTCGGCCGACCGCAGCGCCAAGAACAAGAAGCGCGGCCGCGGCCGCCAGAGCGAGTACGGCAAACAGATGCTTGAGAAGCAGAAAGTGCGTATCACGTACGGTCTGCCGGAGCGACAGTTTCGCAATTATGTGCGCAAGGCGCTCGCGGCGCACAGCGTACAGCCCAAGGACCGTCTCCACGAGCTTTTGGAAATGCGCCTGGATAACGTCGTCTGGCGCCTCGGTCTCACAATGACGCGGCGCGGCGCGCGCCAGATGGTCGCGCACGGCCACGTGCTTGTCGGAGGGAAGAAAATTCGCGTCCCTTCGCACGCGCTCAAGGTCGGCGATAGCATCAGTGTGCGCGAGGGGTCCAAGGAGCACGGTGTGCTCGTTGGGTTCGCAGAGAAATTCGCGGAACGCCCGCTCCCGTCCTGGCTCACGTGGAGTCCGGTGAAAATGGAGGGAGGGGTACGGGAGCGCCCGACGTCGTCGTCTGCGGCTGTCGCGGGCGACCTCGTCGCGGTGCTCTCGTTCTACAC
>ERZ1292633.5816-Hain-H41-02um-R1-5816-length-10992-cov-7_pt1 | contig 10992 bp, 4 predicted proteins | sample MGYA00564406_ERZ1292633 | MGnify/ENA primary metagenome ERZ1292633 (study PRJEB36523, sample SAMEA6512639) | groundwater metagenome | collected 2019-01-08 | study: AquaDiva: Metagenomics assemblies of 32 groundwater samples
GCCGGCACCTAGTGCAACTGAGACGGCGAAAGCAGCCATGTCCCGCGAGCGAGCGGCGATTTTTTGGCTTGTTTCCTTGTATTTTGCCTAAAAAGCACGTATTTTTGCTGTTTTTCGACTTTTTCAGGCGGGTAAAAAAACTGTACAGCCAAAGTTTGCTTTCGTGGCTGAGTAACGTTCCCGTGTCCGTTTTCAACGAACCGAATTTCCTTTTAAACACGGCGACCACAGCTCTGATCGATAAACGAAGCCGCGCGGAGCACAGCCATGGTGCTTCAAGTCGTGACGGGGACAAATGGGGAGCGTACTGTAAGTATCGTCATGCATCTGCGACTTGCTCCCCACCAACCAGTTTCCGCCTGTAGACGAGTGTGTACCCATCACAAATACGGGTTTCACCGGGGCCGTAGCTGCGTGCTCAATGAAGATATCGGTTTTGCCCCGGCGGGTACGTTTGCAAACTGTCAGCCAAAGTCGTTCTCCTTCCTTTCCCCGCACCCCGGCGCGCATAATCGGTTTGAATGCCAACGCCAAGGCACCATTAGCCGCATCCCCCCTTTCGACTGTGATTCGACTCGCGTCCGCGACTATCCTGGGGCTCGTGCTGGCTCTGGACCTTCCCGTGCCCCCAAATCCAAGACCCAGCTCGTCTCGGCTCGTATGTGGTACGACCCCATCATTGCCGGGGCCGCGGCCGGCTTCGCCGTGGATTGCTTGATCCACCCCATCGACACCATCAAGACACGTTCCATGTCCGCACAAGGCTTTCGAGCCTCCGGAGGGCTTTCGACGCTATACCGTGGCTTCTCCGTCACCCTTCTTGGCTCGATTCCGTCCGCGATGGTGTTTTTCACGGCCTACGAAGCGTGCAAGCGACGGTTGGTGGCCGATGAGCCGTCATCCCTCCTGCAACGCGTCGGCGGCATCGCCGGAAGCAGCGCGATGGCAGAGGCGGTATCCTGCGTGGTTCGTCTGCCAATGGACACCGTCCGAATGCGACTCATGCTGATGACGCGTGACGACGGAGGAGTGAATGGCGCCACGGGGGCCAAGGGAGGTGCGAACCTTCGTTGGAGGAATTTGCTTGGCGCCGCCGACCTTCGCGCGTTGCCGTCCTCGCTCGGGATTACGCTGGTTCGCGAGATTCCCTTCGCTGTCATTCAATATTCCATCTATGAGGTTTGCAAGATGCAACTTAACACTCAAAGGGCGGACAAGGACGCGGCGACGGCGGCGGATGGCCCCAAGGCCCACCATAAAGCCGCCATCCTGAACTGGTGGCTGCCGTTGGTCGGGTCCATGGCCGGCACCACCGCGGCGATCTTTACGACGCCATTTGACGTCTTACGAACGCAGTGGCTGACGTCACCGCCTGTCGATCGTTCACTCGTGTCCCACGTGGCACTTGTCTGGCGACGCGGAGGCGCCCGGGGACTCTTCGCCGGCGTAGGTCCTCGCGTGGCGTACATCGGCACCGGCGGGGCCGTGTTTCTTCCCGTCTACGACGCAGTGAGTTTGTGGTTGTGTGACCACAGCGCCGCCAACGCGTCTATCTAGGGAAACAAAATTTCAAACCCACGACCCAAGTGATGTTTCATTTTTGTGGTGTTCATGTGTCGACGGGTTGATTCTATCACTCACCTCATGTGGGGGACACAAAGAAACGATAAATTCAACAGGGGTCGTTTTTTACATGGCAAACGGCGTTGCCCTCCGTGCGGTCGTGGCGGTGGCTTTTCTCGTCAGCGTCGGGGCGGTCAGCGCACGTAAGGTGAGCGCCGACCAGCGCCACCCTGGCGGATCGTGCGTCAAACGTGATCCTAACTACCGGACAAAAGTGCTGTCGAAAGAGCCCCACGAGCAGCTTTCCGTTGCGGACGTTCCACGAAACTGGGATTGGCGAGACGTCAACGGCAAGAACTATGTGAGCTCGTCCCGCAATCAGCATATTCCCCAGTATTGTGGATCGTGCTGGGCGATGGGATCCACGAGCTCCCTGGCCGACCGCATCCGCATTCTCCGCCGCGGACAATTTCCTGACTTCATGATCGCAGTCCAAACGGCCGTGTACTGCCTTTGCGGCGGCTGCGACGGGGGTGACGCGGGTACGGTGTACCAGTACATTGAGCAAAACGGCATCGGTCCGGACTCATGCCAGAACTACATTGCGCAAGGGAACGGCAGTGACTGCCGACCTCGTCACCTGTGCGAAAATTGCAGTCCGGGGGGGAATTGCAGCGCTGTCTCGGACTACCCTAAGTTTTATGTCCAAGAGCACGGGCACGTCAGTGGGGTGGATAAGATGAAAGCCGAAATTTTCTCCCGCGGGCCGGCCGCTTGCTATGTGGACGCGGGTCCAATCTGGTTCTGGGGCCTTGGCCCCAATCGCAGTCAGATTTTTGACGGCTGTCCGGGGTGCGATCAAATCGATCACGTCATTAGCGTCGTTGGCTTTGGCTATGATGAAAGCGCCGACATGGACTACTGGATCATCCGCAACTCGTGGGGCGAATACTGGGGAGAGAACGGCTTTTTCCGGCTGAAGATGGGAGACAACCAAATCGGAATGGAGTCGACTGGCTGCGCGTGGGCCGTCCCGTTGTTGAATCACATTCTCGTCGGTGGCACGAACGGACGGACCTTGCCGTAGGAAAACGGGAGTTGTTGGCGTGTGTGAGTGTATCGATGCGATTCAGAGCGTCGTAACCGTGGGCGCGTGTCATCATGTAGTAGTGACAGACAAGTCTTGCGCCTCGAAGAGAAGCAATTGCCGGGCCATGGTCCCATTAATGATTTTTGTAATTTTCCCAGAACTACATCCACCCCCCAAAAAAGAAGAAACAGAGGAGAGAGCGAATCTGCATCGCCGGAAATCGAGGATCGAGAAAGTACAATTCTGCGGTCTCTATTTTTCGCAAATTTGCGCACAGACCTCACCCCCAAAACGCTCAGTGGCATTACCGGCTTGCAAACGGCCCGCCTCGTCCCGAGCACCGCAGTGGCCGCGTCCGTCGCCATCCTTACCGCTGCCGTGGGCTTCGCTCATACCTTTGTGAGAAGCGCGTCGACGGATAACTCGCGATCGCGCAACGAAATGTCCGACACAGCGTCGCCTCCACTTCAACAAGCGGTTTCAGAGGAAGCGTGCCCGGCTAGCCTCGCCCAGCCCGTGAACCTCCGCATCAGCGGCATCGAAGGTACCGACTCGAACGGGAAAAAATACAAGACGGTGGCAGCGATGTGGAAGCAGGAGCTCCAAGGCAATCTAGACGATCCCAAAACGGGCTGGTACGGAAAGGCGATTGGCTACTGGGAGAAGCAAGAGGCGAGTATCAACGGCGTGCTGGGCGGGCTGCCCGAGGTGCACGACGTGGACATCAAGGAGTCGAAGGAATTCGTCGAATCGCTCGGACCCAGCCTCGGCCGTGTTCGCGCGCTCGACTGCGGCGCCGGCATTGGGCGAATCTCGAAGCACCTCCTCTGCGACCTGTTTGAATCGGTCGACCTGATGGAGCCCGTACCGCATATGGTGGAGCAAGCGAGACGCGACCTCGCGGGCCGCAACGTAGGTGAATTCATCATGACCTCGATGCAAAAAGCCCAACTTCCACCGCAGCACTACGACGTCATCTGGATTCAGTGGGCCGCCATCTATCTGACTGACGAGGATTTTGTTCGCTTCTTGCAGCTGTGCCAACGGGCGCTGCGGCCTGGGGGTGCCATCATCTTCAAGGAAAACGTCAGCGACGGGAAGACAGCGTTTATTGTGGATAAAGATGACAGCAGTTTGACACGGAGTGACAAGCACTATAAGGCAATTTTCCAAGCTGCGGGCGTTCGAGTGGTCAAGGAGACGAGGCAGAAGGACTGGCCAGCGAACCTTTTCCCGATTGGCGTCTATGCGCTTCAGTGACAAATCTGAATCCTTGGAAGCTACGCCAAGGGGGTGAGTTTTCCTCCCTTTCCCTTGGCGCAGAGGAGGACATTGTGCCTTAAAGGTGAGCCGAGAAAATCGTGCGGCGGAGCGGCGTCAAACATTGAGTGGTGCAGAGGGAGTGAACAGTTTTGTTGAGCCAGTTTCCGTTCACTCAGCCGTTCTCAGAACTGACGGTTGTTCCTTTTTCATTATCTCCCACCGTTTCACCGCGTCATGGGCCTCGCTAAAACATGCCAATTGAACTTTTCGTGAAAGGATCGGCCCAGCACGACGACGCCAGCCGCACGAGACAGCACGCTTCTCCTGGCGACTTCCTCGCGGATGCGGCGGTATCGGTGGCGGCCGCAGAGAGCGAAATTGGGCCCGTTACCGAGCCATCGCTGTATGCCGTGGTGCCGACGGACCGTCCCGGAACACCGAATCCCACTCCCTCAGAACGAGGTGATTTTTGCCAGACGGTCGCTGTTGTTGAGGTGGACGACCACCACAACGGCTTTCCGTTGATGGAGGTCGACCCCGCCTCGGACAGTAGGGCCGCCCTCGCGTTAACGACGACTGCTCGGAGAAGAACCTCATCATGCCTTGTGTGCTTGTTGCATCGACACTCGCGTGCGATGGAAGGGGTCTGGGAGGGGGATCGTTCACCAGAATCGAACAACGGTCGTCGGGCTGGGATTGTCGCCTCCTCCAGCGACGTGGCATCGTTCGTCGATGATGTGGCGCCGATGATGTCGACACATGGGGCGATCGCTGACAGAGGACGGATTACTCACGCGATCTCCGTTGGGTTATGTAAACTCGATAGCTTGTGGGTCGACCGGATGGCACGCGGGATCAAGGAGCGGACGGAACGAGCTTGGTCGGCCTATCTTGATCAAGAAGAGGAGGAGGAGGAGGGTCGAAGGTGGCGAGTCGCGAGCGACGCCCCAACGTTGCCAGCTGGCGTGTTGGCCGTGCTTGCGTCATGGTTACCGCGAGAACGCAGGCCTGCCACGCTGGGATTCAGACTGCAGCGGCTCAGATTTGCTGCGGTGCTGCTATCACTGTTCGCGTTTGCCGTGTTCGTCCGCTCGCGGCGGGGGGGCAGGACAGGCGTGGTCTTCATCACGTTCGCCGCTCTCGTTGTCACTTTTTTTTGCGTGACGTTGCATCGCGACACGGTGACTCGACTTCGTCTTGTGAAAGAGGCATGTGCTCGGAATTTGGCCATGCGGATCGCGCTCGATTGCCACCGGCGCCGTCTGATAGGATGGCAGTTGCTGCGGACGAACGTCACGCGCCAGGCGAGGGAGCTCCTGTTCGCGTCCCGGGTTCCCTTACTAAATGACCACGGTCGTTCCCTTGCATCGCGACGCGAAGGAGGAGGAGACGCCCCGGCTCAATCCCACCCCAAGCGATCCGACTATTTCGAACGCGACGATTTCTACTCGGCGTTGCATAGCGCCGCCTCCATGGCGCGAGGCGACGACCGCGGCATCAGCGGAGGAGACGCCTCTTCGCGCAGCCCTTCCTTCAGCGCCACTATCATGGCGTCGCCATCGCTCGGAGGCCTGCGGGCCGCGCTGGCGAGCGCCGGGGCTAGCGCCGTTCACGACATCACGTCCGTCACCGCGGCGTTGGGGGCTCCCCTTTGCGTGCATTGTTGCCCTTTGCCGAAGCCAGGAGGAGATGGCGGCGACACGTCCTCCATACTCACCGCGGCGGTGTTGGCCGCCCGGTATCCGTCCCAGTTTTCGCGAATGTTCATTGAAGCGTTGACGCAACGCGTAGTCGTTGCCAATGCCGTCGTGCCCGAGGAAGGCCGAACGACGACAAGATCAAACGTTGCCGATGAACGACGTTTGGCCACCTTGCGATCAGAGATGCGGCGCTGCGCCGATCTTTGCGCAGCTTATCAACCGCGCAGACTCGATCCATCCGGACGCTCCGAGGAAGACCATGCATCGGCCGCCGCGGAGATCACCAAGTTGCTTTCTCAGCTGCCCAGCCTTTGGCGATCGGTTCAGTTGGCGGCGGAAACGGCCCAGGGAACGCCGAGCGCCGCCACACCCGCGGTCTGGAAGCCACCGCTTCACGTCGACGTTGAGGATTCGTCTTCTCGAATGTTCGAACATGCCGTGTCTCGTGGATGCAGCGTCTTGTCCAGCAGCGTGCGAGTCGTCGGGGAGGGCACGGTAGGTCAGTTGAAGGCCATCTCCTCCGACGCGGGCCATCGAGCTTGGGTGGCAGAGGGGCGGGCGATTGCGACACGGGGTGGCCCCCTCGTGTCTCCACCAGCGAGCGTTTCTTTCGACGATTCTCGGATGTTCGAACGATCCGACGGCCGTATGCCGCCTATCCCGCATACCGTGAAAGGGCCTTCGCGACCACGGCTTCAAGATTATCTCGTCACGGATGCCACTGGCGAGACTCCAAGCTGCGCTCGAAACGTGGCAGCAGCTGCCCCGTACGAAGAGACTGATGCCGATGCTCACATTTTGCATCACGTACGTCCGGACCAAGACAGAATCAACGCACACCGCGATCAAACCCAACCCCCCGATGCTGGTTGCACCACCACCGTGATCTCCAGTCTCGTGGCAGCCCGTGAAATGACGGAAATGGCACGACGTCAGCACGAAATCCGGCGGCGGAGGGACGGGCCAGCCGTGGTGGTTGTTTGACAGTCTGTAGGGCGTAAGTCTCTCTCTCTGTCTTCTCCAAAGATGCGTCCTTGACAAACATAAGTTACGAAGATATTGAGATCTGGTGCTTATGGTGGAACGTGCGTTTGAAATTTGTAAACGAAACCTAAGTCACAGTGAGCCCAGAAAACAATCGAAAGAAAAATGGCCACTAGTTCCGCGTCTTCCTCCTCTTCGTCGAACGCCCGCACGCGATCGCTCGAATCGATGACACGGCTTGGCAGCGACCAGGCAGTGGAAAAGTCCCCCCGGGGCGCCAGACCCGCCGCTCTCAGCCAATCCGCTCAGTTGGCCAACGCGGCCGCAGATGCGCGATTAGGGGCTACTGGCTACCGCCCGTCGAATAGTTTGGACGAAATCGACCGAGCCAACTACACGACGGCGGAAATAAGGCGCAGACTTCCGGTGGCACCCCAAACCGCGCGCGGCGAGCCGGCAAGCAACGGCACCACAGCGTCCCGCGGCCGCCGCCTCGGTTCCATCGTCCAGCCGCTGGTGGTTTCGACAGTCGAAGACTCCGCCGCCATGACTGGAAGTAGCGTCGCGACGGTTCGCAATGCGGCCACGCAACCTAGTAGTACGCCGGAAGTTCCGAAGCAGCCACGCCCGTCCCAGCCAAGGCCATCGCCGTATTCCCTCTCGACGGAGCGGGACGAAGGAGGATCCGCTTTGATGCTCAGCGGGTCGTCACTGGGTCGCAGCCAGTTGCACGCATTGCCCTACGTGCATGAGCTCATCGCAGATTCAACGCAACCCGGAGGCGCGTCCGCCGGCCCACCGCGGATGCCCTCAACGAATCGTTTCTTCGCTCTTGCAGAGCTGCCTACGGCCGCTGCTGCTTCGGTGGTGCGATCGCCTTACGCGTCCGGGTCGAGTTTGAGCGGAAGCCAGCGGATTCCCCCATCGGACGCCAATCTCTCCCCACTCGACCCGCGACGCGCCAGTGACAGACTGCGCCAGCCGACGGCGAACGACGCGACGAGCCGTGAAAGCGGCAACGAGGCGGGAACCGCGTCCGCTGATCGAAAACTCGTGCCAGGACCCGCTCCGAAGTCGGGCTCCATCGCCTCGATGCTGGCGTCGAGAAGTATTGCGCATTCGCCCTCGCCACCCGAGTCGTTCGACGCTGGAGATTCACTCAAGATTGACAAAATGCCACAGCCTGTAGCGCCGCATGCGCAGGCACCGACAGCCACCTCGACGCCCGAAACGATCATACCCACGGAATCCGCTCGCGCTCCGACGATGATTTTCTCCAATTCGAACACACCGCCGTCGGTGGGACCGCGACCTGCACTTGACGACATCAAAACGACGGCATCATTGGACCCCTTAGCGGCGACATTGAATTTGAGCAATGTCAATCCCCGTGCTCCGTCGATCAATGTGACAACCAACGTTGTCGCCCCCGTGGCGGCACCTCCCGCATCGATCCTCAAGTCGTCGGTGTCATCGCAATCCCGGCCGTCGCCGATGACGTCGCCAGCCCGGCCGCAAATCTCACAGCAAACCATGGCCGAGGCGCTGGAGCACAGCTTAGCCGTCAATGGGGACCCCCCGATTTTAAATCGTAGCTCCCGACCCAGCGCGTCGTCCGACAACGACAAGGACAATGTTCTGGCGGGGCTGTTCACCCCATTGTCCATGGATGGCACCGATATCGGCCCAACGGCCGTCGCCCCTCCGAGACTCCTCAATCCCGACGGATCCCCGCTGCTCATGGATGGCGGCTCCGTACCCACGCTCCCGCTACTTCTAAGTGCGGATGCCAGTACTGGCTCATCGTCGCCGTCGCGACAGCAGCGGCGCCAGAGCGCGGTAAACGTCACCACGCCCGAGGACGAGTTGACTATCAGCTCTATCGGTCACCATCCCATGATGCCACCCGCCGTGTATGGGTTAGGATCTGGGGCAGACAACGGAGCCGTGGCCGCTGCGGAGGCCTCGCCGCCCTCGAGCCAAGCGCACAGAGGGCTTTCCATGGCCCAGCGCCGCATGGGTGCCGCCATGCGTAGTGCGGCGAACGATATCCTCGCGTTTCACTATTTGCGCAAAGCGTTCCCGAAATTATCCCACGCGTACATTTACAATCTGGGATGGACGCTTCCTTTCGCCGTTCGCATGGGGAAAGTGCTGTCCAACATTGTGGGACGGTGGCGCCGCCGTGTGCTGCTCAATAGGCTCCTCATGTTCGCCGCTGAGAAGAAACGATGGGGCACGAGACCCCGGATTGTGTCGGAGGTATCCGTGACGTCGTGGACGGTCTGCGCCATCGAGGGAGGCGCTCCGTTAGGAAGCTCGCAGAATGGAGCCGGCGAAGACGACAGCAATCCTTTGTCGCTACCACCGGCTAACGCGATGCCGCGTGGACGCTCTGAATTCGGCTGGGAGATCACCACGGATCACACGGAGGAGGAGCCGAAGCTGGTCGTCACCAATAAGGACGTTCGGCTTATCAACGTGCGAGGGTTCCCGGCGACGCCCGGGGCACCTACGACGACGGCCGACACCGACACGGTGCTAGCCGCATCACTGCATCGCGGACACGTCACGTTAGGTCGTCGTCCAAACGAGTTAGAATTGCTATGTATCCGCACGAACACACTCCGAGATGTACCGACGCTGTTTACGGGCGGACCGCTTTCCGCCACACCGCCGTTGTCGCCAAGAGGCAACAAGTCGCAAGACGAACGGGCCGCCACCACCTCGCTGAATGTCGCACAATTCGCGGAAGCGTCCATGACCCTGCGGTCCCTCGTGTCCACGGCACGTGGACGACCCGACGCCAGCGTGTTGTTGACGATGGGAATGCCGGCGGCGACGGCGGATGCAGCGACAGGTGGAGGGGACGGTCACTCGTCGAATCCGCCGCTCACCGTGGCGCCGCTGACGAGCGACATCGACGACGAAGGCACCATCCCACGATATCGCGTCACCATCTCAGTGAGCAACGCCGCAGGGGTCCTACAAGCGGTGCTGCTTGGCATCGCCGCGAGTCCAGGGACAAGGCAGCTTCTTTCCGCGCCCCCGAGATTGCTGCGCATTGCCCATTTCAACGACGTCTATCACCTCGCGCCGTTTGTGAAAGCCACCGCCAAAGGAGTGGTCGGAGGGGCGTCGAGATTTCACACGCTGCTCAACCGACTGCGGGAAGATGGACCACCCGTCCTGCTGGTGACGTCAGGAGACTTCATGGGGCCGTCGCTGATGAGCGTGGAGATGAAGGGCAAGCACATGGTGGACGCATTCAACCTGCTCGGCGTGCAGTTCGGCTGCTACGGCAATCACGAATTCGACTATGGTATGAAGGCATTGAGGCACGCCGTGCATGGATTCTCGCAAGGCAACTTCATTTATTCGGGCAGCGCGACCACGTGGATCATGACCAACATGCGAGGTGCCGATGACAAGCCATTGGGTGGAGCAGAGGAGCGAGTCCTGTTTTCGTGGCATGGCGTGCGCGTCGGGATCATGGGGCTGTGCGAAAATTGGCTGCCAATGTGTTCAGAGTTGAAGGCGGGCGAGGCGTCGTACAACGATATTTTTGAAGTTGGTGAGCGCGTCGCGCAGGAGCTGCGCCGTGACGGAGCCGAGGTCGTGATCGCGCTGACGCACAACCGCCTCGAACTGGACAAGCAAGTCACGGCCCGGTGTCCCAACATCGACTTGCTTCTCGGGGGCCACGATCATTTTTACAAATCCCAGCCCCACCATCGCGTGATCAAGTCGGGCGAGAACTTCACGTACTTGACGGAGGTGACGATGCAAATCGAGGCGAAGAGACGCAAAGGAGCGTGGCCGGCGACGAAGGTGCAGGCGCACCCTGTGACGCGGGACGTGCCATTGAGCCCTGCGATGGAGAGGCTCATCGAGCGCTACACCTCGAAGTTGGAGGATCGAATGGGCAAAGTCATCGGCCGCTCGCGCGTGCCGTTGGACAGCACGGAAGAATGCTGCCGATTCCGCGAAGGCGTGCTGTCAAACTTTTTTGCGGACGTCATGGCGTTTGAGCTCAACGCCGACTTTGCCATCCTTGGCGGTGCGGCGATTGGGGGCAAGACGTATCATCCCCCGGGACCCATCACCGTGGGGGACGTGTTCGCATGGTTTCCAAACGACACGAAGGTGATGTCCGTAAAGATGAAGGGCGCCACGGTCCGAAAGCTTCTGAACATCATGGTGCGCGAGTGTCCGGCGGAGGCTCAATCGTTTCCGCATCCGAGCTCTCATTTGTCCTTCCGCATCGACATGACAACGTCGCCCGCGGTCGCCGACGGCGTTCGTGTTCGTGGCGAGGCCCTGCGCAACGACGAAGAGTACCTGATCGCTCTTGAGGACTACGCGGGCAAGGGCAAAGGCAAGTTCAAGTTT
>ERZ1292633.5817-Hain-H41-02um-R1-5817-length-10991-cov-19_pt1 | contig 10991 bp, 12 predicted proteins | sample MGYA00564406_ERZ1292633 | MGnify/ENA primary metagenome ERZ1292633 (study PRJEB36523, sample SAMEA6512639) | groundwater metagenome | collected 2019-01-08 | study: AquaDiva: Metagenomics assemblies of 32 groundwater samples
GTGACTACCTCAAAAACAGATTTCCAAGTGGAAACGTGAATTAATCAGACCTTCCTTAGTTGTCATTGGTCATGATGTCACGTTAGCACCACGGGTTCAGATTCTCGCACATGACGCAAGTACCTAGCGACATCTTGGTCAAACGCGAATTGGGAAAGTCACTATCGGGGACCGTGTTTTCGTGGGAGCGTCGGCTATCATCTTTCCCGGCGTGATAATTGGTTCAGGCGTCATCATCGGAGCCTGGAGTATTGTCACGGAAGACATTCCGAGCGGGGTCGTTGCAGTAGAGAATTCAGCCAGAGTGGTTCTTACTTTGGCTGAGTTTCTTGAACGGCGAACAGCGGAGATGCATTCCTCGCCTAGTTTCGGAGAGGAATACACACTTCGTGGAGCTGTCACGGAACAGAGAAAAGCTGAAATGAATGCCAGGTTAACGAATCGATTTGGGTATATTGACTAGGTGATATTGGGAATTGTAGGGCTTTCAGGCTGTTTGCAGCGCTTGGTTACAGAGAAGGACCTGATGTATTCAAAGCCAGTGGGCAAGAAGCTGATTGCTTATCTCTTTGTCTTCTCCTTGTTGGCCCGATTGCTTATCATCGCCATCGTCCCCACGCCCGCCCTTGATGATAGCGCTCAAATCTACCTGAGAGCAGCCCACTTTCTGATGGATGGGAAGGGTTTCAGTGACCCCGCTTTCCCCGTGTATAATCCTCCTCTATACCCTGTCTTTATTGCTGCAAGCCTATCTTTCCTTGGTGACGACCTAATATCGGTCAGCATAGTTCAGGCTCTTGTCGATTCTTTCACCACGATATTGGTCTATCTTGTAATGAGGGAGATTTTCGATGTTGAGGCGGCACTACTTTCTGCCATTCTTGCCGGTCTATATCCTTTCTCCTTGTACCTCACTAATTCCATAGCCTCCGAACCACTCTTTACCTTCTTTTTGAGCGGTTTCTTGCTGTGCTGTGTTTACGCTGTTCGTTCCATCAAGTGGCGATACTATTCTGTTGCAGGAGTGTTATTGGGTCTTGCGACCATGACGAGAGGTACAACGCAATTTGTCCCACTCATGGTTCCTGTCCTATTGATTCTGTTGGGGAAAGGATGGAGAGACGCGGCTGTGCCCTATCTTGCGTTGTGTCTTTCATTTGGTTTGGTAATACTTCCCTGGACGGTGCGGAATTATGTGGTTATGGACGACATTATTCCTGTCGCCACCGGGGGAGGGATTGTCGTGCTCATGGGTTCGTCCGAAAAGTTTCTTACCATTGATGGAAAGCCCGAGATGTATCTTTCTCATGTCCCGCCGGCTGGGGGGAAGCCGTCCCAAAATGATCGATTTTATACCCGCGCAGGGCTAGAAAGGCATTTGGCGCATCTTCAGGCTGATCCTTTTGACTTCGCAAGATTTATAGCTATAAAACTGGCTCGACTTTGGTATGCAACGGAATCAGGGGCGAATCATGCCCTTATACTGCTAAGCCAGCTTCCTATTTATCTGTTCGCGTTGTTAGGGGTGATATTTGCTAGGATGAAACGGATAACCTTGGCTTGGATTCCAATATGCACGGTGGTGTACTTCGTGGTTCTCCATGGGTTATCGCTTCCGTTGTTTCGCTATATGATTCCAATAATGCCCCTTCTCATTGGCTTGGCAGCATTTGCTATTGTCACGATAAAGAAGGACTGGATGCACTTCGGTGGTGCAAGGGAACGCAACGGGGAGGATTGAATGGGCGTCGAAATGGGACTAAGCACAACAGCGAGGCAGGTTGAACTGACGATAGTTATGCCTTGCTTGAATGAAGCCGATACGTTGAGAGTTTGCATTGAGAAGGCTCAAGAGATGCTCAAGGCAAACAATATAGCAGGTGAGGTCATCATCGCTGACAATGGCAGTACGGATGGGTCACAGGGAATTGCGACAAGCCTGGGTGCGCGTGTGGTTAACATTCCGGAACGGGGATATGGTAATGCTCTGATGGGAGGTATTGCTGCTGCACGTGGAAAATATGTCATCATGGGTGATGCTGATGACAGTTATGATTTTCTTGAGGCTCCCAAATATTTGGAAAAGCTCCGAGAAGGTTATGATCTCGTGCAGGGATGTCGCCTGCCGTCTGGCGGCGGACGAGTCATGCCTGGAGCTATGCCTTTTCTGCATCGCTGGTGGGGCAATCCAATGTTTTCCTTGATGGCCCGCTGGTGGTTCTACGCGCCGATCCACGATGTTTACTGTGGGCTGCGTGGCTTTACTAAGGATTTGTATGATCGTCTTAACCTGCGCTGTACCGGGATGGAATTTGCGACAGAGATGATTATCAAGTCTAGTCTTTACGGCGAGAAGATGACCGAGGTTCCTATCACGCTACACCCGGATGGTCGTACCTCTCATCCGCCTCATCTGAAGACCTACCGTGACGGCTGGCGCACGCTTCGTTTCTTTCTGATCTATAGTCCGCGGTGGTTATTTTATCTTCCCGGTATTATTCTCATAGTGCTCGGTTTGGCCGGCTACGCGATTGCCATGCCGGGGGTGATGATTAGGGGAGTGACCTTCGATGCGCACACGTTGCTGTTTGCCAGCCTGGGGATTCTCTGCGGGTACCAATCTGTTCTGTTCGCCATCTTTTCCAAGACATTTGCCATCAGCGAAGGGTTGCTGCCTGAAAATCCGCGTATGACCCGTTTCTTTCAAGTCATGAGCCTTGAAAGAGGGTTGCTGTTGGGCTTTGGATCTCTTGTAATCGGTTTAGCGTTTCTGTTCACGGCTGTTGACGTATGGCGCGCCACTGGTTTTGGAGCGCTCGATTACGCCAAGACCATGCGCCTGGTGGTTCCCGGCGCAACGCTGGTGGCGCTAGGGTTTCAGACCGTGCTGTCGAGTTTCTTTGTCAGTATCCTTGGAATGAAACGAAGATGAATCTTATTGAATACTTTCACGGCGGCTACATCCAAGATCGGAGGGTGCACGTTCTTGCGGAACAGCTGTCCTCACTCATGCCACAGGGCGCAACCTTACTAGATGTAGGATGCGGTGACGGAAGGCTTTGTGCCAGAATTTTGGAGTCACGGGGTGATGTGCAGATCAAGGGTGTCGATGTGCTTAAAAGGAGCCAGAGTTATTTCCGAGTTGATTTGTTCGACGGACGAACCATTCCGGCTGATGACGGCAGTTTTGATGTAGTCATGTTTGTTGATGTTCTACATCACACGGAAGACCCCATGGTTCTGCTTCGTGAGGCTGTGCGCGTTGCTCGCAGGCACATCATAATCAAGGATCACCTTCTGGATCGACCGTTTGCTAAACCAACGCTACGTTTCATGGATGGTATCGGAAATACTCGGTACGGGGTGGCGACTCCTTACAACTATTGGCACGAGAGAACGTGGCTGCAGGCGTGGGGGGAAGTTGGGCTAACCGTCGCGTGCTGGAAGACCGATCTTCATCTCTATCCGACGATCTTAGATTTCTTTTTCGGAGGGAGGCTCCACTTTATTGCCAGGCTCGATATCGAGCACATTAGTTAGGATCTTGGTTTTTCCTAGCCGTCTGTTAGAGGGGGCTCCGAAAATTCGGACAGTGTGCTAAGTGGTAGCCTGGCTTCACCGAAGCCACCAGATGGTGGCGACACAAAGGAGCGAGGCGATGAAGAGAACGAGACGGAATCACGGAGCGACGTTTAAGGCCCAAGTGGCGTTGGCGGCGGTCAAAGGCGACAAGACGCTGGCCGAATTAGCCGAGCAGTTTCAGGTTCATCCTACGCAGATCACCGAATGGAAGCAGCCCTTGCTGGCGCGGGCCGCGGAGGTGTTTGACGGGGCCAAGCCCACGGTCGACACGCCCGATCTCCAGACCCTGCACGCCAAGATCGGCCAACTGGCCCTGGAGAATGATTTTTTAGCCGGGGCGCTCACCAAGGCGGGCTTGCGGAGCGCAAAGCCATGATTGATCGGACCCATCCACTCCCGGGGCGGCGCCAATGCCAACTCCTGAAGCTGGCCCGCTCGACCGCGTACTACCAGCCGACGCCGGTCTCCGAGACCACGCTGGCGTTGATACGGCGGATCGATGCGCGGCATCTACGCTATCCCTTTGCCGGGGCGCGCATGCTGCGCGATCTGCTACGGCACGAGGGGCACGCAGTGGGGCGACGCCAGGTGGCCACCCTGATGCGGCGCATGGGGATTGAGGCCCTGTATCGCAAACCGTCGCTCAGTCGGCGGCATCCGGCCCACACCATCTATCCCTATCTCCTCAGGGATCTGACGATCTCACGGCCCAATCAGGTCTGGGCCGCCGATATTACCTATATTCCGATGGCGCGCGGCTTCGTGTATCTCTTCGCGGTGCTGGACTGGGCCAGTCGCCGGGTCCTGGCCTGGCGACTCTCCAATACGTTGACGACCGATTTCTGTCTGGACGCGGTTCAAGAGGCCATCACCCACTATGGCACGCCGGAGATCTTCAATCCCGATCAAGGGGGCCAATTCACGAGCCAGGCGTTCACGGGGCGGCTGACCCAGCAGGGCATTCAGATCAGCATGGACGGCAAAGGCTGCTGGCGCGACAACGTGTTCGTGGAACGACTCTGGAAAAGTATCAAATACGAGGAGGTCTATTTGCACGCGTACGACACCATCGAGGCCGCGTACCAGGGTTTGGCGCGTTATCTGACGTTCTACAACGAGACCCGGCCGCATCAGGCGCTTGACGGCCAGACGCCTGATCAGGTGTACTCTGACCATCTGACGACACGGCTTACGGCCGCGTCGTCCGCCATCCGCCAGGCGCCACTTACAGAAGGGCTGACACTGTCCAACCAACCGGAGCCACCTCTGTTTCACGCGGTCACAAGCTCTTCTTTCTTGGGCATCACCCGCGTCACTTTGATCTTTCCGGCCGTCTTTTGCGCTTCCGCGAGATCATATTCCATCTGGAGCCCAAGCCATACTTCCGCCCGGCTCCCAAACGCCTTGGAAAGCCGAATCGCCATTTCAGGCGAAATCCCCGACTTCCCGTTCAGCAGGTTGTTCAAATTCTGCCGCGTCACGCCCAAGCGTACCGCCGTTTCCGTCACTGTCAGGCCCAGAGGTTCAAGGCACTCCTGCCTGACAATCCTTCCTGGATGAGGGGGTCTCTTCATAAGCATGTTCCGGTCTCCTTAGTGGTAGTCAATCAATTCGACATCGCACGCGTTTCCGTCCTCGAATCGGAAGATCACGCGCCAGTTTGCCCGAACCGTGACCCCATAGAACCCCTTCCTGTCCCCTTTCAGCGGATGAGGCCTGAAGCCGGGCAGATCCATATCGTTCGGACCGGCCGCACGATTGAGCACCGCAAAGATATTCTCGACCTTCTCAAGAAGGTCAGCCCGGATCCCTTTGGTCTCACCGTCTTCAAACAGCCGCTTCAGTGCCTTGTGCTTGAAGTTCTCTATCACCGCTTCACCCTACTCTGTCAACTGACAATTGTCAATACTCAACAATGTTATTCCTGACAGGCCCGTAATACTCCCCGTTAAAAGCGGCTTACTCGCCTTTGCGACTGCGCATATACAGGCAAACCCTCGGCAGGCTTCATTCGTTTCATCCGCAACTATTCATGCTCATGGCGATGATGGAGCTCGGACACATGCGGATGATCATGTATCAATGGCACATGTCGGTGCAGATGTGCGTGCGGCTCCTCAGCGAAACCGCCCTCATGTTCATGCTCGTGGTGGTCACTGTGTGCATGCAGATGGTCGTGTTCCATCTCCTCATGCTTGTGGACATGTTGATGGTGTCCCCGAAGCAGGAACACGATCCCTATCGCCATGACCAATGAAGCGCACGCCTCATTGATTCCCCATCGCTCGCCCAGGATCGGTACAGCAGCCAGGGCACCCACAAACGGCGCGGTGGCAAAGAACCCCGCTTCCCGAGCGGCTCCCAACAGACGGAGGGCTTGCAGGTCCAGCACGAGACTCACACCGTAGCTGAACAGTCCCACCAACAGGATCGCGATGAAGATTGCGGGCCGAGGTACGCTCTGCCCGGAGAGGAGTGCGATGCTCAGCGTGCAGACTCCTGCTCCTAAGGTCTTGATCCGCGTGACCACAATTGGATCGCGAAGCGAGACACGCTGGCTGAGATTATTATCGATGGCCCACCAGAGGCAGGCACCCACGATTGCAAGGAATCCCCATGGGTCAGGGCGCACCGCTTCCGGCCGAAACTGGAGGATCACCGCTGCACTAACAATCAGCAGAGCCCCTGCCACCTCACGACGACCAAGGTGCTCTCGAAATAATAGAACGGCCAATCCAATGGTAAAGGGAGCTTCCAAGTTCAACAGCAATGCCCCTAGCACAGCAGAAAGACGCTGAAGTCCCCAGAGCATGCAGACTGGGCCTAGGATGCCGCCAGTCAGAACCATACCTACCAACAACCATCGATCAGCAGGCCTGACAGGCGACTCTCGCCGTGAGGCTTCGGATTTCCGGTAGAACAGTACTTCAAACGCCAGCAGTCCGAAGCCAGCCCCAAGATACAGCAGGCTCGCAATGAGTATGGGACCCGCTTCAGGAAGCAGCAGTTTCGATAGCGGGGAACTGACGCCAAACAGCATTGCGGCGGCAAGCCCATACGCCCCACCACGAACGTTTGGCGAAGAACGGAGCCCGTGTCGCTCAGAAAACATCAATCAATCCTTAATTTATGATTGGTACATCCTACTCGCGCGCCCTATATCTCAGCCAGGTCTTTTTCATTCTCTATTGTCGCTTCCGCGCTGCTACCGAAACACGCCCAGCCATCCCGATGCATCAAGAGGATGGTTCTTCAGGCTCGCCAGTTTCTCCTTTCGCACTCGGGCCCAATAATCACGAGGAGGGACCGGCACCTGCAGCGCTCGACAAACCTTGCCCAGCCGGACATCTGAGATGCCGTATAATTTTGTGATCTCTTGGACCGGTTGCGACCAGACCTGTTCGTAAAGGGTCGAACGGTTGTAGCGAACCAAGAGCCGCGCAAGTTCCTCCGCACGTTTCTCCTTCTCGCTTTTGGGCTTCTTCAGAATTCCTAGCGCGAGCAACCGCGTCTGCATGTTCGGCGTACGGGTCAGCTCCTGGAATGTCTCCAGTGCGCAGATGTCAGGCCGCTTCAGGCGTGACATGATCCTTTTCAGTTCATATTCGGCAAGCTGCAACAGCAGCTCACGAATCTCGGTGAGCCGTTTCAGATCTGACTCCTTCCACGACACTTTGCAATCAAGAATCGCCTCGATGGTGCTTGTCCCCGCACGGGTTTCCCAGGGGAGCGGGCTCGCGACCCACCGGAGGTGCGAGGACAGGATTGACGTCAGATCTTTTGGCAACTGAATGGTGGACAGGAAAGTCACGATAAACCCGTGTTTTGTGTATTGATAGAGATCGTCAAAGTTGTCTCGCCGAGGATCAGGACCCAGTCGTTTAAGGATCGTGAGATGCCCTTCTCGTGCTGCTTCTTCGACGGCTGTCCAGCCAATAAAGCGCTCATCTCCTTCCTCGGTGTCAGTGTCACTCGAATCCCCCCACTGGGGATCTGGAGCGGGCGCATGGGGATCCGCCCCAGCCCACAGGCAGAGATTGACACCTTTCTCGTTCCCTTTGCGTGCGTGGCAGCTCAGGGCAATGTTGAGTTCTTGTTGAATCTTTGGGTCCTCTGTTCGGTGCCGCTTCATGAACCCCAAGAGGGGGCGATTTGAGGTGCCATGCCCAAGAATGGAGCCCATCTCGTGGCGCACGGTGAGGTCGTATCCTGATGCTCTCAAGCGTTCGTAGAGTTCGATGTTATAGGTCTCTAGTACGGTATAAACATCGACTCTTTTGAGATCAGCTCCCCAGTGGAGCAGGAGATCGAAAAGATCCCAGCGGCGCATCTGCAAGGCAAGGTCTAAGGGTGCGTACCGCTCAAGGTCGAGTCGATACCCTTTACTCAACAGGAGCTGACTGAGGGAGTGTTGGCCCGTTTCAATCGCGATCTGCAACGCCGTCTTCGGTCGTGTGCCCTTGCGGAGGGCTTCCGGCGAAACCTGAAGCGGCTTGCCTTCAGTAATCCAGCGCTCAACGTCATACAGACGTCCATCGCGGCACAGTTGGTGGAGGGGCTTCAGCTCTTCAAGGGAGCCAGCGAGAAGAAGCTGCCCGGTTGGACCCTGGCCTTCGGTCATGACCGCCTCTCATACTTGGTCTAGGGTGCTTGTGGACCTTTCTTTTATGTCATTCGTCCCCCAAAAAGAAGTCTTGACGGCCAAACACAACGGCGAGAAGGCAAACCACTGGACGCACGCTGAAGCGCAATTCTTTTAAGACATTGAAATAGCTAGAACAATATGTCACGACACTGTCTTGACAATGACTCCTTCTTGAACTACCTTTAGTAACAATGAGAGGTGATCCAATGGCAGTCCGCGCCGTTCGCAGTGAGAAACTGGATCTTCGGCTGAGTTCTTCAGATAAACGAATACTGGAAGCGGCGGCATCTGTTTCCAGTCGATCGGTGAGTGACTTTGTCCGTGAAAGTGCGCTGGCCCGTGCTGATGAAACCCTGGCAGATCGTCACACGTTCCTGCTGAGCAAGACGCAATGGGCTGAGTTTCAGGCAGCCCTCGATGCTCCGACTCGCCCCCTCCCTCGCATGAAAGCCCTCCTGACTGAACCAGGATTCTTTGACGACATACCCCTTCACCGCACGCCCAAAAACCGTTGACGCGGAAGATCGAAAAGCTCCAGCGACATCACGCCGTTGATGCGTTCGACTGTGGGCGGGAAGATCTGAATCGTTTTCTCCGGCAATACGCCCTCCCCAATCAACACAGCGGAGGATCTCAAACCTATGTGGGGGTGGTCGACGACACCGTCGTCGGCTATTACGCACTCGCGGTGGGATCGGTTGAACAAGACATTGCCCCGGAACGATTAAAGAAGGGACTCGCAAAACATTCCATTCCGATCATGCTGCTTGCTCGGTTAGCTGTAGACCTCCACTGGCAGAAACAAGGCGTGGGTGCCGCGCTCTTGAAAGATGCGGCACTACGGACTCTGCAGGCCGCGGATATCGCCGGAATTCGTGCCTTGGTGGTTCATGCCAAAGACGAAGGAGCAAAACAGTTCTACGAACGCTTCGATTTCCTCCCCTCCCCAAGCGATCCGTTGCATCTCTTCATGCTCCTGAAGGACCTTCGAACGCTCTTTTCGTAAGACGCGCTCTCATCAAGACCCTCCCTGCCCCCTCTCTCGTCGTTCCTATTCCCTCGTCACACTGTTGTCCTTCTAGACGCCCGGGCCATCCTTGCCATCATCATTTCCTGCGGGTTCAGTAGCCTGCACAGAATCGCCAAATCTATCTCTCGATCATAACCTGATCAGTCAGGGCCCCCTCCCCTCCACCTGAGAATTCTCGTCACTCGATTACTACACCAACGCCTCCCCCGCTCATACCCCGCAGGAACCTCTCTCCCCCCACCAGAAGGAGCGAGCCAGCCAGAGATCAGCTTCTGAACAGGCGGGGTAGAAAGATATGACAGCCGTAGCGCCTGACCACCGTATGGACATCCACAAAGGAGTTTTCTATGCCACCAAGACAACACCCCCCATTCCGTCACTTACGTAGCAAGATCCGCGAGTGGAAAGCCGGTGATCTTCTCCGGACTGGAGAGCAAAGCTGGCAACGGTTCCGACAAGACGCCCCCTTACACCTGGCTCCCATTATGACGGCACTTCAGGAGGCGCTCCAGGCAGAGGGGCTTCGGGCGACGATCCACGACATGTCCGACGAACGGCGCCATCTGAACCTCCTGATCGAGCCGTTTGATATCGCCATCACGTTCGGCCCTGACGAGAACCCTCACCTCTTTCACCTGTCCGCTTGTCGCCGAGCCAACCCAGAGGATGAATGCAAGGCACTCATCTCGTATCAGGATCTGGAACTCGACCTTGGGCACGTCATGGAAATTTTCGAAGATGTCGTCCTTCGGATCCTGGGACCCAGACGGGCCAGCGAAGAGCCGGGAATGGAGTGAGCCAACTGCCTTCGGCCTGTAATGGTTCAGTGGTGCGTTCCTGCGCCCATAACTCTCGCAGGTTCACAAGTAAAGGAGAAAAAACACATGGAACTGTTAGACGCTTACACCAAGCTGCAGGGGAAGCTGCAACACTATGAAGAACAGGGATGGATAACCCCGAGTCCCGAGGCCGAGCGGTCGCGCTTCCTGGCCTTCGCGGAGATCGACCTCATTCCGCTGACCCGGCGCCTGGCGACGGTCCTGCAGCAAGCAGGGATCCCAGCCCATGTCGCGATCGAACTTGAAGAGCACAACATGTGGTTTGGGCTGTTCATGGATGAGACTCGGACTCGCGGCCTGCTGCTTCAACCACACGATGCGGCGTCCATGCAGTTGACTATGAGGTTCAGCTGGGATCCCGCCGTCGAAGAGCCGCATGCGTTGCTCTACCATCGCTGCACACGTGCAGCCTTTGCCTCAGCGCTCGAACGCTGCATCGACCGCCTGCTCATTCGCCCACCGTTATAGAATTGGAATCCCCTTCTAATCACTCAGCCTCACTTCTTCGCCTTCATCACAAGGAGATCTATCATGAAGACAGCCACACAAGATTCGTACGTTCAATTAAAGGAACATCTTGCCTCCTGGAAAGGTATATCGGACGCACCTCAGGCAGACAAATCTGCGCGGGAGTATTTTTCGCTCGTCGCACAAGATACCTTACTTCCGGAATTACAGAAGCTCGCGCATATCTTGGAGAAGGGGGGGCTTGAATGCGAAGTCTTCACCGCTGATGAGGACACGGTCGAAGTCGGCATCCGCGTGAACACCTTCCGCGCGGTTCTTCGGCTATCGCCAGCCGACAATCCTGTTTGCATTCGGGCGATGATCGCCGGAGGCAGCCGGCCCGGTGACGATCTTGAATGGTTCATCCCCTATCATCAGATCCAACGTG
>ERZ1292633.5819-Hain-H41-02um-R1-5819-length-10991-cov-3_pt1 | contig 10991 bp, 9 predicted proteins | sample MGYA00564406_ERZ1292633 | MGnify/ENA primary metagenome ERZ1292633 (study PRJEB36523, sample SAMEA6512639) | groundwater metagenome | collected 2019-01-08 | study: AquaDiva: Metagenomics assemblies of 32 groundwater samples
TCCAGGAAGAAATGACCCTTGTCATTGTGGTAGTGGGAAAAAATTTAAGAACTGTCACGGCAAGTCGTAACATTGCCGCCAACTGAATTACAACCGAATGACGCGAAGCGAATTACAACCGAATGACTTTTGAATTATGCGAATCAAAAACAACAAAGTTGCTCTTATTACAGGCGGCACAGGCGGTATGGGAACTGCTATTTGTGAACGCCTTTACAAAGACGGATTCACCGTAGTAGCCAATTACAGAAATTTTACCACCGCCATGAAGTGGCGTGAAATGGCAAAACAATGGCGGGGTGATGAACTTAAAATGGGAGTTGATGTAAAAATTGTTCAGGGCGATGTAACCAATTATCAGTCGGCAGCCATTATGATTAAAAAAATCGAAGATGAAATTGGTCATGTGGATGTGCTGGTAAACAATGCAGGCATTTTTCGCGATGCCACATTAAGAAAGATGACCCCGCAACAATGGTATGAAGTCATCAACACCAACCTGAACAGCGTATTTATTTGCACCCGCCTAGTCATTAACCAAATGATTGAAAAAAAATGGGGACGCATCATCTGCATTTCTTCCGTTAACGGGCATAAAGGTTCTTTTGGCAGCGGCAATTACTCTGCCTCTAAAGCTGCTATGTATGGGTTTATCAAAACAGCCGCAATAGAAGTGGTTAAATATGGCATCACTGCAAATACCATCTCTCCAGGTTACACCGCTACTCCTTTACTTACCGGAATACCTGACGAAGTCATGCAAAAAATAATCGCACAAATCCCAATGGGGCGTTTGGCAAAACCTGAAGAAATAGCAGCATCCGTATCTTATCTCGCTTCCGATGAAGCCGCTTTTATCACCGGTGCCGACATCTCTATCAATGGAGGACAGTATATGTAATTGATTATTGATGATTAATTATTTATGAAACTATCTTTTCATCCTTCAAAGTTCAAAGAGAAAAGCCATGTTTTTGTAAATGTCTTCTTAATGGGAGAAGAGTAGGCGGTGTTTTCGTGATGTAGCCGGTCATTTAATCCGGCAGCAAATTTTATTTCAGCGGACAGTTTGAAATATTCTAAGTAGAAATCCAATCCAAATCCCGCTTCTAAGTTCCAGTCCTTATTGTTTAGTTTTATTAAGTCAGGATTTTTTGTTTTTGCCTGAGAAGCAAGGTCAATGCTGAATTTTCCTCCTGCTAAAAGATAAGCGGATGTGTTATTCAATCGTTCAGAACGAATTTTTAAGTTGATGGGAAAATCAAGCAGCGTGGATTCAACTTTTTTCTTTACCGTGTAAAACGCATTAGTTCCGGGTACTGTGGTTGAGTCAATCTGGTACTCAAGCGCTCTATCCTGAAAAGTAAGTGCAGGCATGAAACGAAGTGTAGCGTAATCATACAGACGCAAATCAGAAATTATTCCGAGATTAAATCCCCAATCAGGAATAGATCCAACACTTAAAATAGAATCTGGGTTGGTTGTCGCATCTGCAGGATAAAGAACAAAATATGCCTTGTTCACTCCAAGTGAAAAACCAAAATGCAGTTTTTCTTTATCATAATTCGGAAGGTTAAGTAGATGTACTTTTTGTGCGAAACAAAAGCAAGTAGCAAGTAGCAAGTAGCAAATAGCAAGTATTTGTAATTCGTAATTCGGTTTCATTCGTAATTTGTAGTGTAACGCAATAGTACCACAATTATTTCTTCGCTAAATAAATCGTTACAATGCCGAAAGTTTGAGGGAAAATTTCTGCTTTTGAAAAACCGCAGTTCAGTAGAATGATTTTGAATTTTTCTCCGTACGGAAAATTGCTTGCAGATTTGAAAAGATATTCATACGCGACAGGATTCTTAGAAATGATTCTGCCAAGCAAAGGACAAATATTCTTCAGGTAGAAATTATATAATTGCTTCATCGGAATTTTTTCCGGAATAGAAAATTCAAGCACAGCAAGCGTTCCGCCTTTCTGTAGCGTTCTGTAGATTTCAGAGAGTCCTTTTTCAAGGTTCTCAAAGTTCCTTACGCCAAAACCAACTGTTGCAGCAGCAAAATGATTTTCGGGGAAAGGAAGATTTTCTGAGTCGGCTTTCGTAAGTTCAATGATGCGCGATAAATTTTTCCGTTCAATTTTTTTTCTGCCGATAGAAAGCATTTCATCTGAGATGTCTATGCCAATTATTTTTTTAAGATTCAAAGAGCATGCATCAATTGCAAAATCCGCAGTGCCTGTTGCAACGTCTAATAAAATAAGTTGAGAGTCAGGAGTTGGGAGTTGGGAGTGTAATAGTCGGATTGTTTTTTTTCTCCATCGCTTATGAATTCCGAATGAAAGCAATTGGTTCAGTAAATCGTAACGAAAAGCAATAGTATTAAACATTTTCTCCACCTGTTCCTTTTTCCCTTCGGAAACATTTGAGTGTGGAGTAATATTCATCAAAATTAAATTAGCGACAATTAATGTAATTAGTGGCTTATTTTGTAAGAAGAGTAATACTTTCCTGAAAAAGCAATTCTTTGTCAATCGGCACAACACCCACTTTTTCGCAAACGAGGCCGCCAGCAATATTGGCAAGTTCGGTCATGAGAACAATATCAAGTTTGAGCGCTATGCAGAGCGCGGCAATACTAACTACCGTGTCGCCAGCACCAGAAACATCTGCTACGTTGCGGATGTGGGATGGAACGATGTGTTTTATTTTTTTGTTCGCTATAAACATTCCTTTTTCCGAAAGCGTGATAAGAATATTTTCCATCCCTTGTTTAATTCTCAGTTCATCTGCTACTTTTGAAAGCATTTCTTTTTCCGCCATGTTGAACTCTGTTTTGATGCCTTCTTTCAACTCTTTCAGATTGGGCTTGAACAGCGTAATGTTTTTGTAGTGCTGAAAATTTTTCTTCTTTGGATCAACTGCGACAGGAATTTTCTTTTTGCTCGCCTCCACCACAACTTTCAGAATAAGTTCAGGAGTAATTATGCCTTTGTCATAATCCTCGAATACAATTACGTCTATGGAATTATTCCGGATGAGAAAAAAAACTTTTTCAATCATCTGCTGTGTTTCTGACTTTGAGACATCTGATTCTACTTCTTCATCCACTCTTATCAGATGGTGATTGTTGCCAATAACTCTTGTTTTTACAGTAGTAACTCTTTTCTCGCTTTTGAAAATTGCCTGTGCAGAAAGTTTTTGTTTGTCCATCAATTCAATGAATTCTCTGCCGTACATATCATCTCCAATCACAGAGCAGAGGATAGGTGTTGCGCCCATTGCCTGCACGTTGAGCGCTACGTTTGCCGCACCGCCAAGGCGTATTTCTTTTTTCTGAACAGAAACAATTGGCACAGGAGCTTCAGGAGACATGCGGGTTACTTTTCCCCAGATGTACGCATCCACCATTGCATCGCCAATAATCAGCACGCGCACTTTATTGAAAGAGTCGAATATTTTTTGGAGATCTTTTTGGGTCATAATTATTTTAATTCTACCAGCGCGTTTTTTATTCTCTTCATCGCTTCCATCAATTTATCTTCAGCGGCAGCGTAAGAGATTCTAATATGATTATCATTTCCGAATGCATCGCCTGCCACTAATCCCACATGCGCTTTATTCAAAAGATACATGCAAAGGTCAGTGGAATTTTTTATTCCGGCTTTTCCTATATAATAAGATATATCCGGAAAAAAATAGAACGCTCCATCCGGATAATTAGTTTTTAGCCCTGGAATTTCTTTCAGAAGATTGTAAACAATGTCTCTGCGTTTTTTAAACGCATCGCGCATCGGATGAATAGCAGCAACATCCATATCAGCAGCAGCGTGCATTGCTTTCTGCCCGATGGAGCAGGTGGCAGAAGTAAACTGACCTTGTATTTTGTCGCATGCCTGTGCAATTTCTTTTGCCGCGCCAATGTATCCCACGCGCCATCCCGTCATTGCATACGACTTTGAAGCGCCATTCACCACAATAGTTCTCTCTTTCATTTCAGGAAACTGCGCAATGGATTCGTGCTTGCCGATAAAATTTATGTGCTCGTAAATTTCATCCGATATGATATAAATTCCGTTGTGCGGTGCAAGCACATCGGCAATTGCTTTCAATTCTTCTTTTGTATAAACACTTCCTGTCGGATTGCAGGGAGAAGAAAAAATCATCAACCGTGTTTTGGGCGTAATAGCATTTTTGATTTGCTGAGGAGTAACCTTAAAATTATTTTCTACGGTGGCAGGAATCACAATTGGTTTTCCTCCGGCAAGTTTCACTTGTTCAATATAAGTTACCCAGTAGGGGGAAGGAACCAGCACTTCTTCGCCCGTATTCACAAGGCAGAGCATTGTGTTGGCTATGGATTGTTTCGCACCGGTGGAGACAACAATCTGCTCAGCAGTGTAATCAAGATTATTATCTCGCTTGAATTTATTTGCAATCGCCTGTCTTAATTCCAAATATCCGGATACAGGTGTGTAGTGAGAAAAATTTTCGTCAATGGCTTTTTTCGCTGCCAGTTTTATAGGTTCAGGAGTGTTGAAATCGGGCTCGCCCAAACTTAAACTGATTACATCCACTCCCTGCGCTTTGAGTTCACGCGCTTTCCGCGCCATGCCGATGGTTTGCGGCTCATCAATATTTAAAATTCTGTCTGAGAGATGCATACACTACGAATTACGAATTGTTTCGAATTACGAAAAAATACATAGTGACAAAAATAAACAAAAATGGAATGCTGGAAGTTATACTATGAACGGGATAAATTCTACTATTTTTCTTCTGTAGATTTCCCAGATTCTCGCAGAAGTTTTATCAGCGAAAATCAGTGCTATCTGCTGGAAATAACACATATTCAAAATAGTTGTTTTATCCCGTTTTCAGTATAACGAAAGCGAAACGATCAGAAAATACGAAAAGAGAGAAATCATATTCATATTTTTTATGTTCTATATTCGTACAAATTCGTTTTTCTTGGAATCTCCAATATATCAGTAGAAATTTTATCTACATTTACCACAAAAAATTATTCCTAATGGACATTATCATACAATCCCTCATCATCGTAGTTCCTTCTCTCATTATACTCGGAATTGTTTATATTATGACGAATGGCTTTCTGGATGGAATGAAAAAAATGTTCATGGAAGAATACAGGCGCAGAAAAGATGAAGCGAAATCTCTCAGCCACATAGCAATTACTCCGCTACGCATTCAGGCGTACGAGCGCATGATACTTTTTCTTGAACGAATTTCTCCCTCTAACCTTGTGATGCGCACTCATCACAGCGGCATCACGGCACACGAACTTCATGCGGAACTCATCAAAGCCATCCGTGCCGAGTATGACCATAATCTTTCACAGCAGGTGTATCTGAGTATTGGCGCGTGGGAAATGATTAAAACGGCAAAAGAAGAAACCGCCAAGATTATCAATATCACTGCGGAAAAAACACCGGCATCCGCGAGCGGTTTGGATTTTGGACAAGGAGTCATCAGCGTTTGCTCGCAATTAAAAAAACTTCCTACTGAAGTGGCGATTGAGTATTTGAAGAAGGAGTTTGTTGAGAATTTTTAACCCACCTATCTACGAACTTACGAAGTACGAATGCGCGATAAGAAAAAAAAACCCGAAGAAAAAAAGTTTTGTACTGATTCAGGAATTGAAATCAAGAGAATATATTCCGGAAAAATCATAGAAGAAGCAGGACAATTTCCATTTACAAGAGGAATTCAGCAGGATATGTATCGGGGAAAGTTGTGGACGATGCGGCAGTACGCTGGATTTTCCACGGCAGAAGAATCCAACAAGCGGTACAAATATTTATTGGCGAACGGAACAACAGGGCTTTCCGTTGCGTTTGATTTGCCTACGCAAATTGGATATGATTCTGACCATGCACTTGCCGAAGGTGAGGTAGGAAAATCAGGCGTGGCGATTGATTCTTTGCGCGACATTGAAATTTTATTTGAAGGAATAAAGTTGGAAGACATCACTACTTCCATGACTATTAATTCCACCGCATCAATTTTGCTGGCAATGTACATTGCGCTGGCGAAAAAGCAGGGAGCGGATTTGAAAAAGATTTCCGGAACTGTGCAAAATGATTTGCTGAAAGAATATGCTGCGCGCGGAACATACATCTATCCGCCAAAGGCGAGTATGCGCATCATTACGGATATTTTTGAATACTGCGCAAGCGAAGTTCCAAAGTGGAATACCATTTCTATTTCGGGCTATCACATCCGCGAAGCAGGAGCAACAGCCGTGCAGGAACTCGCCTTTACGCTCTCCAACGGAAAAGCATATTTGAAAGCCGCGCTCGAACGGAAACTTGACATCAATGTTTTTGCGAAGAGGATTTCTTTTTTCTTCAACGCGCATAATAATTTGTTTGAGGAAGTCGCAAAGTTTCGTGCTGCTCGCAGAATGTGGGCGAAGATTACCAAAGAGATGGGCGCAACTGATGAGCGCGCAATGATGCTGCGCTTTCACACGCAAACGGGTGGAAGCACGCTCACCGCGCAGCAGCCATATAATAATATTGTACGCGTAACCATTCAGTCACTTTCTGCCGTGCTTGGAGGAACACAGTCGCTGCACACAAATGGGTATGACGAAGCAATGAGTTTGCCCACCGAAGCAGCCGCGCGTATTGCCTTGCGCACTCAGCAGATACTCGCGCACGAAAGCGGTGCGGCAGATACCGTTGACCCGCTGGGCGGTTCTTATTTTGTAGAAGCGCTCACTAATGAAGTGGAAGAAAAGGCATGGGAATATATCCGCAGAATAGGTGCCATGGGCGGTTCTGTTTCCGCCATTGAACAGGGATTTATGCAGAATGAAATTGCCCGTTCTTCCTATCAATATCAGGATAATATTGAGAAAGAAAAAAAAGTAATTGTGGGTGTGAATAAATTTGAGGTGGAAGAAAAATCACACGAAGATGTTTTCTCAGTGGAGGATGAAATACGGAATTTACAAATGAAGAAAATTCAAAAATTAAAAGCGGAAAGAAATAATTCAAAAGTAAAAACATCTCTGTCAAAAATTGAAGAAGCAGGGCGTGGAACAACGAATCTGATGCCACCTGTTTTAGAAGCCGTAGAAAATTACGCCACTCTCGGAGAAATTTCGGATACGATGAGGAAGGTGTTTGGGGAGTATAAATAGTGTCTGTCCATAAAGTCCCCCTCACAAAGAAAAGAAAACACAGAAGCAGTTTTTGGTGAAATAGAGATGTGGTCAGAATGGGTATATGATTATATGGTTTCCAACAGCCATTTAACCATCCAGACATATAGTAGTGATTAGTATATTCGTACTCTATTCGTATTTCGTAACAATTAACAATTAACTTTTCTCTGTGCTAAACATCATCAGAAAAATATTCGGCAACAAAAACGACCGCGACATGAAGCCGCTCTGGCCCATCGTGGATGAAGTGAAAGACGCGTATGAAAAACTTCAGCCGCTCAGCAATGACTCCTTGAGAGACAAAACTGCTGAATTCAAAAAAAGAATTACCGATTACATCGCAAAAGAAAAAAGCGAGGTGGCGGAACTGAAAGCTCAGGCAGAGTTGGAAGAGAACATGGATGCGAAAGAAAAAATCTACTCCTCCGCTGACACGCTCGAAAAAGACATCAAGAAAAAAACAGAAGAAGTCCTGAAAGAAATTCTCCCGGAGGCATTTGCTGTGATGAAAGAAACCGCAAAACGCTTTAAGGAAAATAAATATCTGGAAGTTATCGCTTCACAATTCGACAAGGACTTAGCCGCGAAAAAAAATTATGTAACAATAATCACCCCCTCTAACTCCCCCAAAGGGGGAGAACCTGAGCGTGCAACCCTCTCCCCTTCGGGGAGAGATGGAGAGGGGTCTGTGGCTCGTTGGCAAAACACCTGGCCTGTGCGCGGAAATGACACCACCTGGGACATGGTGCATTACGATGTGCAGTTGATCGGTGGCGCTGTGCTTCATCAGGGAAAAATTTCTGAGATGGCGACAGGCGAGGGAAAAACATTGGTCGCCACGCTTCCGATTTATCTCAATGCACTTGCGGGATATGGAGTGCATATCGTTACAGTAAATAATTATTTGGCAAGGCGCGATGCCGAATGGAACGGAACACTGTTTGAATTTCACGGGCTGAGTGTTGATTGCATTGACAACCACGAACCAAATTCTCAAGCAAGAAGAGATGCTTACCTCGCTGACATTACTTATGGAACGAATAACGAATTTGGTTTTGATTATTTGCGTGATAACATGGCACGTTCACCGGAAGATTTAGTGCAACGTGGGCATCATTACGCGATAGTGGATGAAGTGGATTCTGTGTTGATTGATGATGCCAGAACACCGCTCATCATATCGGGACCAACGCCAAAAGGAGATAATCAATTATTTGCTGAACTGAAACCGAAAGTGGAGAAACTTGTAGCAGCGCAGAAAAATTATGTCAGCGCTGCACTCATTAACGCAAAAAAATTAATTGCCGAAGGAAAAGCAGGAGAGAAAGAAGGAGAGGGTGGCTTAGCGCTTCTCCGAGCACACCGCGGACTTCCCAAAAATAAAGCGCTGATTAAATATCTTAGCGAGCAAGGCAACAGAGCCATCCTGCATAAAACAGAAAGTTATTATTTACAAGACCAGCAAAAGGAAATGCACAGAGCGGATGCTACACTTTTTTTCGTGATTGATGAGAAGAACAATACCGTTGACCTTGCTGAAAAAGGAATTGACCTCATCACTGATAATTCCGGTGATTCAAAGTTTTTCGTTCTGCCCGATGTAGGCGCAGAAATTGCCGACATAGAAAAATCTACTTCTTCCGAAGAGGAAAAAAGAAATAAGAAAGAAATTCTGATGCGCGATTTTTCCGTGAAGTCAGAGCGCGTGCACACCATTACGCAATTATTGAAAGCATACACGTTGTTTGAGATAGATGTGGAGTACGTGGTGATGGAAGGAAAAATTAAAATTGTGGATGAGCAGACAGGGCGCATTCTCGATGGAAGAAGATATTCTGACGGACTGCATCAGGCAATTGAAGCGAAAGAAAATGTGAAAGTGGAAGCGGCAACGCAAACGTATGCCACCGTTACGCTTCAGAATTATTTCCGCATGTACCACAAACTCGCGGGCATGACGGGTACTGCCGAAACAGAAGCAGGAGAGTTCTGGAAGATTTACAAATTGGAAGTCATCGTCATTCCGACAAATAAAGAATGTGTGCGCAAAGACATGGAAGATTTGGTTTACAAGACCGTTCGCGAAAAATATAATGCCGCCATTGAAGAGATTGACAAATTGGTGAAAGCAGGAAGACCGGTTCTCGTTGGAACCACTTCGGTAGAAATTTCTGAACTGCTGAGCCGAATGCTGAAACTCAGATGCATCAAACACAATGTGCTCAACGCGAAGATGCACCAGAAGGAAGCGGAGATTGTTGCCGAAGCCGGAAAACCGGGAACAGTTACCATCGCCACCAACATGGCAGGACGCGGAACAGATATTAAACTCGGACCAGGTGTGAAAGAAGCAGGCGGGCTTGCCATCATCGGAACAGAGCGCCACGAGTCGAGGCGCGTGGACAGGCAATTGCGCGGACGCGCTGGTCGTCAGGGCGATTCCGGTTCATCACAGTTTTTTGTTTCGCTCGAAGATAATCTCATGCGGCTTTTTGGTTCTGACCGCATTTCGCGATTGATGGACAGAATGGGAGTGGAAGAAGGGGAAGTGATTCAGCACTCCATGGTGTCAAAATCAATTGAACGCGCACAAAAGAAAGTGGAGGAAAATCATTTCGGCACACGCAAACGCTTGATTGAATACGATGACGTGATGAACTCGCAGCGCGATGTGATTTACACCAAGCGGAGACATGCGCTTTTTGGCGAACGCCTTTCGCTCGACATTGCTAACATGCTCTTTGATGTTTCTTCCGCTATTGTAAGTGATTATCACGCAGTGCAGGATGTGGAAGGAATGAAGTATGAACTTATTAAAGTGCTTTCGGTTGATTCTCCTCTGGATGCAAAAGAATTTTCACAGCAGAATCCCGATGAGATAACACATAAAATTTATGACCTCGCTTTTGAAGGATATAAGCAGAAGCGCGAGCGCATTGCACAGCAGGCATTTCCTATCATCAAAAATGTTTTTGAAACACAAGGTTCACAGTTTGAAAATATTGTAGTGCCCTTCACCGATGGATTGAAAACATTGCAGGTAGTAGCCAATCTGAAAAAGGCATACGAGTCGCAGGGAAAAACAATTATAGGCGACATGGAGAAAAACATTCTCCTCGCCATGATTGATGATGCATGGAAAGAACATTTGCGCGAATTGGATGACCTGAAACAAAGCGTGCAGAACGCTGTCTATGAACAAAAAGACCCGCTCCTTATTTATAAATTTGAATCCTTCAATCTCTTCAAGCAAATGTTAGTGAGGATGAACAAAGAAATTATTTCCTTCCTTGTGAAAGCATCTCTGCCGGGCGAACAACAGCAAATGAGGCAAGCAAACGCTCCGCAAAGAATGGACACCAGCCGGCTAAAAATCTCAAGAGGGCAGGGCATAGATGGCAATGGCAAAGGGCAAAACGCTCCCCTCTCCTCTGGGAGAGGGGTTGGGGGTGAGGTGGAAGAAAAGCAGCAGCCCGTGCGCGTTGAAAAACATATCGGGCGCAACGACCAATGTCCTTGCGGAAGCGGGAAGAAGTATAAGAATTGTCATGGGAAGTAACAGATAGTGGGTAATGGGTAATGGTCAAACAACAACCTTGTGAAACTTGACAGGTAATGACAATGCCATAAAGACGCTGACGGACTAAGAAAAGAGAATCGGAAAGGGGGAGAATCGGAGAATGGGAGAGGAAAAGAGAGTGACGGACGAAGAAAAGGCATCGAGGACTCAAGAAAAGGCATCGGGAACTCTGGCAAAGGCATCGGGAACTCTGGCAAAGGCATCGAGAACTCAAGCAAAGACAAAA
>ERZ1292633.5820-Hain-H41-02um-R1-5820-length-10990-cov-6_pt1 | contig 10990 bp, 6 predicted proteins | sample MGYA00564406_ERZ1292633 | MGnify/ENA primary metagenome ERZ1292633 (study PRJEB36523, sample SAMEA6512639) | groundwater metagenome | collected 2019-01-08 | study: AquaDiva: Metagenomics assemblies of 32 groundwater samples
GAGGCCGTACACGTGCTGAGTTGGAAACGAGGGATGGGCAACCCCAATATGGTGCTGGCCACTCCCTGCTGCGAAATACGAGTGGTTTGTGCCTTGAGCAACAGGCATGTACGGCGACGGGTAGGTTGAGGCGTTCCCGCCGAAGGCGGCGGCTTGGGCAAGCAACGGACTTGGCGGAATGCTACGGCCGTTCGCATCTTTACCGGTCGGCGTCACAAAGCTAGGCTGCGGGGAGGCCCCAACGCTGGCCGTGGACTGATTGGCGGGCGAAGGCTGGGCTGTTCGTGACGCTTGCGGCCAGTTTTGGGTCACCGACATCGGCGGCCCCCCTCCGTGGGGCTCGAACGAGATGGACCCACCCACGGACATGGCGTGGGCCGCCACTGAATATCCAATGGGAGGTTGCCCGTGGGAATGACAGAAGAGCGAACGCTCCGACGTCGAGGGGGACATGTTGGTCGGATAGTACAGCTGCGGTAGGCCATTCGACGCTCCGATGTCGGTTCCAAGCCGCTGCTGCGACGATGCCGTGGACATCGGGCTTGAACCGTGAGCGCCGCCGACGGTGACCCGAATTTGGCCCGCGGAATGCGCATGCCCGAGCAGCGCGTGGCCACCACCTGTCTGGGAGGACGGTGACGAACTTGTAGATGGGTATGTGCCAACCGGCGACGGGCCCGTCGCGGTCGTTTGCGATGGGGTGGTCACCGGATGGTGGTGGTAGCCGACGCCTCCGCTAGGCCGCTTCTTCTTCGCGTCCTTATGGTGACGCTTCACCAACTCGATGAGATGAGGCTGGTTTGACGCCCACTGGGTGCAAACGTGAAGGAACTTGCAATCGCAGCCATACATGCAACCCACGCCCAAGATGTGGCTCGTGCAGATTCGTAGGTCTTGAGGGGGCGATGAGGGCGAAGGAACGGCGGCGGCGTCTCCGGCGGTTCCCAGAATTCCTTGCGGTGGTGCATCGGGAATGCGCGACCCGTGCGCCCTATGCGGAGGAGCTGCATTCTGGTGAGCCGGCTCTGTGCCTTGGTGGTCGCCGTCGCAGTCGTCATCGCCGTCGCCGTGCAATTTCGCTGAATGTGGCTTGGTAGATTCTTCATCCATGCCGCTATTCACGACGGGAATGTCGTCCAACGTAATGGAGGGTGGCTTCGGGACCTTGTCGTCAGAAACGGCGGCGGTGTTTGAGGCGGGGGCTGCCGGCATCGGCGACGGCAAGTGGTTGTCGTTGCGGTAAAACTCGTAGAGTGATTTGGTGTAGCAACATGACTCGCGATCGATGGTCTGAGTTCCGTGGTACCGAATTAGGGACTCGGGTTGAAGCGTTGGCAGTCCTTCTCGCGCCTCTTCATCGGAATCGCGATCGCCGTGGCGCATGCAGCAGGACATTTTCCCGGAGCGTTCTGCACGCTCGCGCTGCAGGAAATCAATGTCGGGGTGGACTTGCTTGCACTGTGCCTTGAAATTGCACCCTCGGCCGAGGTACAAATTGCAAACCTTGGGGTGGGCCTCTGCGGACCGGGCCTGGGTCGGTACGATGCGATTGCGTGGTAAGCGCAAGCGCAAGTTGCTCGAGCTGTCGTACGTGATCTGGTGAGTGGCCATGGGCGACGACATGATGCGACGGGGAGGGGCGCGGCGCCGTCGTAATATTTGTTTTGTAACTGGTGTTCGCCTTCACTGGTCCCGCGACGGTGGGCTATTGGATCAAAAAAGAAGAATGGAACAAACGCTCTCTCTCTATTTCAACTTTGATGTCGTGCTGTTCCCGTGCCGATCCTTGCGTCGTCGTCACGTGTCGAAGAATTGCAACGCTCTTAGAACGAATATTGCTGCTCGCTTCACTATTCGCGGCGGCGCGGCGGTGGGGGCTTAGAGCTCGTCAACGTAGACCGGCAACACGATTGGGGGACGATACAAAGGGAATGGTCTCAAGTCGATTCCCAAAGTAATGCGCCTCGGGGCAGTCGGTAACTTGATGAAAGCGATCTCGCGAACGTCCGCCAAACGAAGCCAACAACAGGGCGAAAGGGAAGCGAAGGGGTGTGGAAGAAATCGGGGAGAGAGGCTCTGGATCACGATGAGGTAGACCAACACTTAAGGTAACAAGGTGGTCCATGCATCATTTACAGCAAACCCCCTGCGTGACCGAAAGAAAAAAGATGTGAACGAATGTCCCTCGCTTAACTTTGCAACACGTGAGACGCCCCCCTGTTCACTGACCAGTCCTTGATTTCCAGAACATAGTCCGACGCAGGGACATTTTGGGTTGCATCGATCAACCGTTCATCTTGAACGGCGGTCAATCTGGCCGCACCATCGCGGTCCAGCGTGGCATGGTCCGGGACGATGCCCATGTCTTGGCACAGCCACGGGCCGACAACGGTTTTCGAAAATGCCTGAGCTTCGGCTAAGTCGTCGGTGTCGACGTCGTCTCCTAAACCTTGAATTAATTGTGTGGCATTCGCGTCCGTCGCGCTTTGCATGTCGATGTCGGCTGTTCCACCCGGATTCAAGTCGTGCATGGACTGCCAAACAGCGTCGCGTTGCGTTCGCCGGTAGTGAGATACTGGCAGTTGCGCCACGTAGCCTCGCGAAGGTTTCACGCAGAGGTAATGTCTTAAAGCACAAAGGTGCAGCATCGGGACACTTCACTACCCTTCAGGACACAGGAAGACAAGGCAATTGCATTCATGTGTATTCCCAGATGACACGGTGTGTGTCACAGAATCCCCGTCGCAACGTCTCGATGTTTTCTTGCAAAGGATGATTTGCTGGCACTGATGGATAAAGTACAAAAGAATGAACGGCTGCGATAGCCTGGGAGGCCGACATCATGCAGTGGGATAAAAATCGTGAATACAGCGACTCTTCCGATCAGCGCTTCTTGGTGACATACTGAAAATCAAAGAACACTGCCCGTTCCACGTCTTCCGGCGTCTGATGCTGCAACTTGTGCGCGGCGATGGGCTTATAGACCTGGCTGAAGAGAAAGAAGTTGTTCCGGTGCAATCCTTGATGTCGGAGGTACGGGTCCCTGATTTTCACCGGATCGAACCGTGGTTGGCGCCAAGGGCAATCGCTGCGCACCGCGGCGGCTTCCTCGTACGGATGGATGGCGCCGGTGCCCGTCGCGATGCCCGTCGCGACTGATGAGGTGGTCGCGGGCGAGGTGGTATCTGTGCTGAGGGGCTTCACCAGTGACGGCGTCACTGTGGGGGGTTGAGCCGGCCGTGACGGCGGCGATTTGCCATCGCCAAGCTGCGGAACTGACATGGTTTCGCCGTGTCGAGACTTCTTGTTAGGTAGGGTAGACCACATCACAACACGACAAAGGCGGCGCCGCGGCGTGGAATTGGTCTCACGATGGATCGCGACGCCTTCAACGGCTGTGGCCGCCAAAACAACCGACGTCGCATTTGCAGAAACGGCGCGCATACACACACACTGCACACACCATCTCGCTCACGTGTTCAAATGTCGAGGGACTTCCCCAAACACAAAGCACCTTCCCCGTCCTTTTCTGCTCGTTGCCAGCACGAGGTGGACGAAATATTGCCCATCATTTGTCCTCGCTCAGAACTTGAACACGTGGCGAGGTATGTACCCCAGGTCCTTCATCAAGCCCTTGAGTTCGCCTTGTTGCGGTGGATAACTGCTGAAGTCCTTGTCGCCGCAGATGGTCTGCATCATGCCAGGGGGGCCGCAGACAAAGATGATGGAGTCGTGCGGTCTGGTCGGGGGCGGCATCAGCGCCTTGATCATCTCCTTCGTGATGTGGCCCACGCCGCCCATCCAGTTTTGGGGCGGTTGTGAGAGCACGAAATAGGGAGCGAAGTTGGGGTTCAGCTCCATCAATTCGTTGAGTTCATTCCCCAACAAGACATCTTCCTTCTTCCGATTCGCGTAGATGAGGCTGACTTCCGTCTTCTCCTTCTTGTCCCGGAGCACTTCTCGCAAGAGCTGAAACATCGGTGTGATTCCGGTGCCGCCTGCGATCATGCCGACTTGCTTGAACATGTTCGGCTTGTAGGCGAACTTTTCGTAGGGGCCTTTGACATCAATGGAGTCGCCTACTTTCATCTTGTGCAGATGGCTACCCATTTTAGAGTTCTTATAGTTCTTCACGAGGATCTCGAAGTAACCCTTCTGGTGAAGCCGCGAAATCGGGGTGTAAGGACGCGAGACATCTTTGCCATCGCGATCGACGTAGCGCATGACGAGGCAGGACGCAAGGGTCATGCCTAGCTCTTGATCGCCTTCCGGGAGGGCGAAGCGAAACACCTTGGTGTCCGCGGACTCGTCGTACACGTTAATCAGTGGGAAGCTGCGGTACTGCGCGGGGTGCAGCGGCGCTTCGGGCCGTGACGGTGCCGTCGCGGGCGACGATGCCGCCGGGGGCTGGGGCGTGGGTGACGAACACTGCACGGCCGACGGATGCATAGATGCGAGGGGCCGCCGGTACGAGTATGCCCCGCACGCGAAGCCGCACGCGGCTACGGTCATAGAACGTAACATGCCAGGTCTGGCTGTCTAAACACAATACAACTACTTGGCAAAGTAAGACAGAAGGAGGGGCATACAGACAGCTTCCGAGTGCAACGACTCGTGAGGACGAGGGTCGCTCGGTGAAAATTCGGCGGAATTCCTGGAAGGTACCTTACGGAACAGGAATTGTGAAACGGAGAAACCCGTTACCAGCCTCCATGAATCTTGAAGAAGATGGACAATGGCCCGCCGGTGTTGTTGGGGGGGACGGGGAAGGCAATTCTCTACGATCACTGGCACTTACACGAATCAACTCTACTAGGACTTGCCGTGCGCGACACATTGGGGCGTGTGTGTGGGGGGGGGGGGACACTTTTCCTTCCTGAAGGGAATGGAATGAATGGGGAAGAAAGGAGTGGGAAAAACATGGTACCGTTACATCTCTGGAATTTTGACGACAGCCTTGTCCTCGTAGTTCAGAGGTCGGGGTAGCGCCAGAATGCGGTCGAACAAGGCGTTCGCCTCCCTGAGAAGGCCGCGATCGCGCAGCTCCATGGTCTGTTCGAAGAGCTCTTTCGATGCCCGCTTGTAACGACGCACGTCCGCTGCGTCGGGTTGGAAAACTTCAGCCATCTGCATTTTAATGTCGAAGATTGACATGGAACCGAGCGATCTCCAATCGTCTTGGCTCAGCACGTCGGCGCTGCACTCGAGAACGCAAGATTTCGGCATGACAATGCGTGCCCCAAGTCCCTTGGTGAGCGCCTCAAAGTGCGCGGCCTGCGCGATCGCCCCGGAGACGACCGACGTCGTTTGCGTCGTTTCCCCTCCAATGATTCCGATGGTCGCCAAGCCCGTGGCGATGCCGACGCCAACCCGAACGGAATACTGCACCCCTGCCGAGGCTCGTTCGACGTTGGCCTGGTCAACCGCGTCGTGGATGTTGATGCCGCACGACAAGGCATCGCTCACCGACTTGAACACGGACATCACCGCGTCCCCCATGAACTTGTCCACAAATCCATTGCACTCCCGCGTCACGGTCGTCAACGCGCCGATGTGGGACGAGATCCAGTCGAATAACTCGTCGTCACTGGACATCTGCTCGCTAATCGTCGTGAACATTCTCACGTCGCTGACGAGGTACGAAATCAATTGCGACATGGGCGCATCAACGCTCACGTGGATGATCTGTCGGATCCGCATCATGGCGAGGAACTCACGCGGCACGAAACACTGCACGGAGGCGGAAAACAGCCGCCGAGTGGACTCTTCCGCCTCCAGTCGCGCGTCGTCAACCGACAGCTGCCGGCGATAGAGCACAGACATCGAAAAAATAGACAATAAACAGATGGCGTAGCTGAACGTGTGGAAAAAAATGGCGCTCCACAGCTCCGAGATGACATCCCACCGTGAAACTTCGCAACGCAGCGCTTGCAGTGCTAGTGTGGCGGCCTCTTGGCACGCTGGCTGGCGAGTCCATTTCGACGAGTCACCGTTGCGCAACGCCGCGTCGACGCCACCTACGCACACTGAAAACGGCGCCGAGTTGACGAGCCAGACCAGACTTGACCCAGTACCATCCACTAAACCGCACTGAAAACGCGTGTCGACGGCGAACGCTGGGCCTATGCTAGCCGCCCACCGCTGCTCGGAGGACGGCTCCTCGAGGCTTCGTGCCACGCTTATGGACGGTTCCGCTCCCCCGTCGTTGAAGGTGGCAAACTCCGCCTGGACAAGCATCAGTTGAGACGCCGCGCGCTCCAAGAGAGCCATCCGCATCAGCCAAAGGTCATCATGAGCATCGTCGTCACAAGATGCGGACACTGCGGATGACGACTCGTTCACGAGATTCGCCGTGATCTGTAGCCAGTTGTACGCTTCGGCAATGCGGACGAGCAGCGTCGAGTCCATCACTTCATCGATGTCAGGGTGACTGGCCGCGAAGTACGACAACACGTGGGGAACAATCGAGGTCATGTAGTCGAGCACGGCGAGCGTCACGTCGTGCGATGTCGTTGGCGACGTCACGAGAGAAGTCAACGACGGTTCCGCGCCGTCCAACGCACCTGCCGCGTTGTAGAAAGGCTGCCAGCTAAAGCCACCAGTTGCTTTTCGGTAACGCCACGCTTGAACGCTCTCCTGTAAGGAAGCGGATGCGTTCATCGACGTGAACAACTCTAACAGGCATTGATCGACCCGATTTTCGGCGACGGCGCGTTGCCCGATGACGTCGCGATGCCACGCCCCATTCGATCGCAGGAGGTCCAACTCGCACGTGGCTTCGGACAGGAGGGCGACGACGCAGTCCGTGAGGCGCGACGATTGCGGGAAGCGGGGCTTTCGGGCCAAAGATAGTCCCAGCGTGAGATGCCGACTTACGTTGGCGAGGAGCAGCAAGCAGGTGAAAATGAGGGTGGCACGCTGAAGCAACGCGAATCGTGAGAGCGTTGTCGTCGATCGACCCGCGGTGAGGTTACCAGACGACGAGCCGCGGTCCGTCATGACCGGTCCCCCCTCGTGTGTGTATCTAGCCGAGTCGAGTCGAGCGGACCCGATGACGCGATTCGAGTCCAATCGTCCGGAACCGTGAATGCGACCGGACTCGATTCCACCAGAACCCAGAACGCGCGCGGACTCCCATCCATCTGCAAGCTCCTCGTCCAAGGCCACATCGGGCTTCCGCAAGCCAATGGCACTTCCGCCGTAGCGGGACGACTGCCGCCTGGACGAAACCGGGCGATTGTTCGCGCCTCGCCCGCTGTCGAGTGCGTGCGTGCCCGCGCTGTGTTCGTCATCTCTTGGTGTGTGCGCATCGTCGTCTTCATCCACGTAGCGCACGGTCGATCGATTCCGCCGCATATAATGTGAGAAGGGGTAAACCCTCGCCGGGAAGTCTAAACCTTGAGGCAATCACGGAAACATCAACTGACGAAGTGGGAGTTCAACATGAACCGAGTTGATCGCTAAATAGGATCGCTCTCCCAATCGAGGGCTTGCTCTCGGGTGGGTTTATCGACGGGTGTGCGCGGTTATCCGCAGATCCAATCGTACCCGTTACTCGTCCGACACGCGGGGGTTTGGGAGAAGGGAGGAGCTTGTCGTCATGAGGCAAAGCGCGAAACTAACGACTTGGATTCCGCGGACCCAAAGCGGGACTTGGTGATCGCCTGCGCGATCAATTTGGCATCCGTTGGGCCCATGATGTCCGAGTGACGACCTTCGCTGAGCCAGGCCGCTAGGCGGTTGTGCACAATGGTCGCCTCAATCGCGTCTCCGCCCGCGGGCAGGTGAGCCACCACCGCCTCGAGCAATGCCTTCGGCTCGTGAATGGTTTTGCAATTCGCATCAAGCAGAACCGTTGCCGCCGAGATTGCGTTCGCCGTCACAGCTCGTTGACCTTTTCCACGACTTTGCGGACTCTTCAAGAATCCCCTGACGACCTTCGCGGCCGATGCCGCAAACTGCGACTGCGAGCCGGTTAGGCCACCACCGGCGCCGGCACTACCTGCCGCTGCAATCATGGCGCGTGCGCAAACCGCAATGCCAAACATAGCTGTCTGCCTCAACGATGGATCCTCGCTGGCGGCTAACTTCACGAGGCGATCGCAAAAGGCGGTGGCGATGGCAACAGCCGAGGTCACCGACGTCAAGGGGCCCTCCATGGCATCGACAATGCAGCCTAGCAGCACGGTCACGAATGGGGGAGGCGCCAGCTTGGCTTGCGAGAGCACCGCCTGAAAATACGGAGTCACAATTGGAATGAAGCGCTCGTCCACGAACGTCGGGATGTGTTTGCACATCGCCGTGATCAAGTCGACTACGTCGGACTGAAAGCTGCCTTCAACGCTCGCGATCACTTCGGGGTCATCCTGATCGGCGTCATCGCTATCGTCATCATCGTTTTCGCTCTCGACTTCCACGATCCGCTTCCCGCCGGTGGAACGGCTCTTTCCAGAAAGCAGCTGCTTGCGACGGGAAGACTTTCCCTGCGCTTTGGCGAGCGCGTCCTGCAGTGCTTGATCGAGACGCTGGAACGATTGGGTCAAGCGCTCCACGAGAATCTTGGTCAGCACGCCATGAGCACGGCTCGGCAGGCTCGCTCCAACCGACTCCACGATCGATTCGAGCACCACAAACACAGGTCGACAAACGTCGGGATCCGGCTGGCTCACAATGGGAATCAACAGCGGCATGATCCAAGTAATGAGCGATCCCCGTTGCTGCGCCGTCGTCGCGTCGTTGGACCACTGGGCGGATACCATGGACCGGATGACCACGTACGCCGCGTTGCGCATATCTTTCTTGAGTGCCAGTCCGGCAGTGATGCGAGCGACAAAGGCGGGCTCCAATGACAATCGCACGGAATCGGGCATGAATGCATACAGGTCAGCAAGAATTTCCAGGGCGAGCGACGGCGGGTACTCGTCGCCATCCTCGTCATCGCCACTTTCCCCGTCCTCATCGCTGTCACTGTCTTCGTCCTCGCTTTCGAGGTCAGCTCCCGTCTCTGCAATCCGGAAAAGTTCCTCAATGCTTGCCTTGGCGGCTTGTGCGAACGCCGGGCTCTGTGGCGACCGTCGTAGTGCACCTTCCGTGAGATGGTTGAGCATGCGCACGTAATCGCATTCGCAGTCGGGCAGATCCCGAACGATCCCAAACACCTTTGGCAACACGGGAAGCACAGTGTCATGCAGGAGACCTTCAAGTTCAGGCGTGCTACTCATGCTCGTCGCTGCGGCGGAATCAGTCGGCAACTTCAAGTTGTCGACGGCCACACAGCAAAACGTGGCGGCTTCCAGGAAAAACGCCAGCTTTCCGCTGAATTCCTGGTTCTCCTTCGAGAGGGCCGATGCGTCGGGCGACCGTGTTTTCTGCTTCGCCTCGCTGAAGGCGGGGACGGCAGAGTCGCACCAAGAAACAGCGGCGCCAATGATGGCCGTGGTGTCGGCTGCCGCGGCGGTCGCGTTCAGTGGGCGCTGCAGGGCCGCGCCCGCCGCCGTCAAGGCTTGCTTGCCAGCGATCAGAAGAGACGCATCGCCCGGCCTAGCACTGACTTGTGACAATAGCGTGCGAACGCGGTGAAGCACGAGGTGGCAACGCGGGACCATCCACGCGGATGCATCTTGACTCGCGCCTTCTGCACCGGTTGCCTTGTCGTCGTTCTGGTCGCCATCGGCGTCGTCGTCGTCGTCAACGTCGTCATCGTCGTCGCCGTCGTCTTCCGCGATGATCATGAACACGGCTTCGAACAAGTGGTGAATCGACGTCGCAAAGTTAGTTTCAAAGTTCAACGCCTGCACGAACGCGTCAAGACAGGTGGCGCCTAACGGCGACGCATCCGATTCTTCGACTTCCTTGTAGAAAAGACGAATGATTTCCGTCGCGGTGTAGACAGCGGTCAGCCGGATGTACGACAGCCGGGCCTTGACCTCTGGCGGGGTGGTCGCAGCGGGCTCCGAGACAATGAGGGGCAGCAGAAGCTTCTTGGTGACGTCGATCGCCCCGGACTTGCCAATCGCGTCCTCGCAGGCCTCGAGGGCGGCCTCCACGACGACCAACGCGCCCTCATAGTCCAACGCCTGCGAAAGCGTCGGTGCCGCTTGCACATCCGAGAGCACTCGGCCTGCGTGGTCCAGGCACGATGCCCAGACGCGTGGCTTGCCATAGACTTCGCTGAGTTCTTGTAAAGCGTTGGTCAAGATGCTGCGATCGACGTTGTCTGCCTGGAGGGCGGGGGTACCGGGACTGCTGTCCATTCGACCCAGCTCCCCTGTCAGGTACTGAGTCACTTGTTGGTCGCTGACGATGCCCTTTCGACGACCGAGTTTGAACAATGCGGCCAAATGGGCGGTAACGAAGTCGTCTTGCCGTTTAAGAAACTCGGCGTGCTTCTCGTGCGACACAAACGAAAGTAAAATGGCTTCGGCTTTGCGGCGGAACTCCTGCCGCGGCGTGTCCACTTCCACGGAGAGGCTTGGTTGAAGCGCCGTGGTGAGCCACGACAGCGCCGTTAGCGTCGCGTCGGTGCTCTTGCTGGCCCGTAGTGCCTTGGCTTGCGCGAGCGCCGCGGCACAATCGTCCGCGGCGACAGAACGCTCCTCGTCGGCTATCGTTTCAAGATGGGACGCGAGCACCGTGGCGGCGGCCTTCGGTAGGGCCGACGTCTCCTTCCCCTTCTTGGTTGGCTCTTCACCCACACCCAACCGGGCGGCCAACTTTGCCGCTTTGCTCGACATCTACACACACGTGAGCTGCTTGGAGAATGAAAGGAACAAGGTGGTAGGATAAGGCTGAAACAACAACCAACTCGTGAGCGGCGTCATCTTCAGCTGCCGTAAATTGACAGACTTTGTTTCTCTCCAAGACTGCACCGACGTCGAATTGGCAATGTGTGTATCCACCGCGAACAGCCAACCGAAAAAAAGAAGAAGAATTGGAAGGGAAGCGGAGTTCGGATCGTTTCACGGTCTGAACCGAAAGGGTGAGGAGGAAC
>ERZ1292633.5822-Hain-H41-02um-R1-5822-length-10988-cov-4_pt1 | contig 10988 bp, 13 predicted proteins | sample MGYA00564406_ERZ1292633 | MGnify/ENA primary metagenome ERZ1292633 (study PRJEB36523, sample SAMEA6512639) | groundwater metagenome | collected 2019-01-08 | study: AquaDiva: Metagenomics assemblies of 32 groundwater samples
GTTTAGGCGAAAAATCAGCGGCATCTGAGTCGGAAGAGAAACTCGATATGGGTTCTATCCATTTCAGGATACCGCCATGGTTCTCATTTTACAACTCTTGCCTTGACATGAGGGCCTCCCCTCCTTATAGTATGTCGGTATAGCCCATAGCGGGGTAGAGAAGTGGTATCTCGCAGGGCCCATAACCCTGAGATCCCGGGTTCGAATCCCGGCCCCGCAACCAAGAAATGAGACTCACCTTCGCGTGGGTCTCATTTCTTTTTGCGCTAGAACAGTTTCATTGCGCCGTTGGTGGCGGAAAGAGTAATAAACACGGCGATGAATATCCCGAGAACGATGAGCGGCATGGCTTTGCGAAACGGGATGCCGAAAATGAAAGCGGCAAGCGCCCCGGTCCAGGCGCCGGTCAGCGGCAGCGGGATGCCGACCAAAAGCGGCAGGGCGATCAGGCCGTATTTTTCATACTTGTTCTTGAAGTGGTGCTGCGAGCGGCCCAAAACACGGTCGGTTAGACGATGCCAGAATCCCCTGCGCTTCTCGACCCAGCGGAGCCAAAGGTCGCCGAAGCCGTAAACCAGAAATATCGGGACAATGTCGCCGAGCACGGTCCAAAGAACCGCCGACACGGGATTCATCTTGAGCTCGCCGACGGCAACCGGGATGGCGACGCGTTCGATGACGGGCGTGGCGGCGATGATGAAAACGATCGCCCAGTCGGGAAAATTGGCCAGGATTTCAGGAATGGCCATAGGGATCTCTGTAAAAGTCGCTTCCGAGCCGAAACTGGCAGATTTCGAGCTGGGACGCGTTAAGATTTTTGACGGCGTAGCCTTGCGCTACGCCTAGAAAATCTTGGCGCGCACCGGCCGAAATATGACGGTTTCGGCCGGAATGGACTTTTACAGAGGTCCCCATATCACTTGGGCCAGGCAAAGGCGTCAAAGGCCCAGAAGATCAGTCCTTTGACGTCGCGGAAACGCTGATCGATGGTGTCGGCGCCGAGAGCGACCGCGATGACGCGCCGTCCGTCGCCGTTCTCGGCCGCCGCGCCCAAACAATAGCCGGCCTCTTCGAGATAACCGGTCTTGCCGCCGAGAAAGGCGTAGGGAGGTTTGCTCAAGAAGCTGCCCAGGAGCTGATCGGTGCTGCGGACGGCGTGTTCGCGGCCGGTCCTGGCGGTGAAGCGGTAGGTTTCGCGATTGACGGCGGCGCGGATCGCCGATTCGGCCAGGGCGTATTTGACCAGCTGGGCCACGTCGGCTGCCGAGGCGGTGTTGCCCGGGTCGAGCCCGGTCGGATCGACGAAACGGGCGTTCTTCATGCCGATGGCCGACGCCTTCTGATTCATGCGCCGCGAGAACTCCTCGGGCGTCAGACCGGTCGAGCGGACCAGAGCCACCGTGGCATTGTTGGCCGACGCAACGAGACTCAAATTGAACAGATCGCCTACCGTCACCAGTTCGCCGGGCGCGACATACGGAATACCGCCGGGACGATCGTCGCTGCCCTGAATTTCAACCTCTTTATTCCAGTCCGTTTTGGTCGAGAGAACCACCAGGGCGGTCATCAATTTGGTGATTGAGGCGATCGAGGCCGGTTCGTCGGCGTTCTTTTCGAGCAACCGGGCGCCGCTCTCCCAGTCGACGACGACCGCCGAATGGGCCGAGGTGGCGGCGCCGAGGCGGGCCGGATCTTTTTTATAGGGCGCTGCCGGACGTACGATCGGCGCGGCCAAGGAAAGGTGCGGCGGATCGGCCTTGGGACGGAGGTCGTTCACGGTCAAAACGGGCCGCGTCGGCGCGACCGCCAGGTACATGGTGATGGCAACAAGGAGGGAGAACATCGGAGTCCGTGAAATCTTCAGGCTTCGGGTTCTTTCTTGGCGGACTCCAACAGTTTCACGATGTTCTCGTGCGAGCGGAGCTTGTCATAATCGGGCAGATTTTCGATGTTCGCGACTCCCAGGAACCGAAGAAACTCCATGGTAACGCGATAGGTCGGGGCCGGGCCTTCGCTCGTCGCTTCGACCAGGCCGCGCATCATCAAATTTCGCAGGATCAGGCTGCAGTTGACGCCGCGGATCTGCTCAAGTTCGGCCTTGGCGATGGGTCCGCGATAGGCCACGACGGTCAGCGTTTCGAGCGAAGGCTTGGTCAGCTCGCCGGTGGTCTCGTCCTTGAGAAAATCCCGGATCATGCCCGAGTTCTCCGGAGCGGTGGCCAGCTGGACGTCGCTGCCGTTGCGCATCAGGCGAACGCCGCGTTCCTGGCCATGGACGGACGAGAGTTCATCGATCGCCGCGGTCACGTCCTCCCTGGACGCGCCGACGATTTCGGCCAGTTTCTTGACGCTCATCGGCCGATTGGCGATGAAAAGGATGCTTTCGATTTTTGATGACAGTGATGACATAAATGCTCATCAGGCGGCTTGAGCCGTCTTTTCGATAGTGATGTCTTCGAATTTATTCGTCTGCCGGACCACGACGCCGCGCTGTTTGACCAGCTCGAGCAGCGCCAGAAAGCTGACGATGATTTCGGTGCGCGACGCGGCCGAGAGCAGCACGGTCCGGAAGTTCACCGAAGCGGCCTTGTCCATCATGGCCGCGATCTCGCGGATCTTTTCCTGAATCGAGACGGTTTTTTCGATGACCGCCCTGGGAATCCTGACCATCGGTTCGATCCGACGGATCACGGCGATGAAAAATCCGTGCATCGCTTCGACGCCGAACCCGACCGGCGGCGCGAAGCCGATCTCGATCTGAGGCAGGCGCTCGTGGGCGAACAAAAATCGGCGCTTGGCGATGAGCTGATGGATCACCTTCGAGGCCTCGAGATATTCTTTATATATCTTGAGCTGGGTCTCGAGATCCGGCCCGTCTTCTTCGACGGCCAGGAACGGCAGCAGCAGCTTCGACTTGATGAACAGGAGCTTTGACGCGACGACCAAAAAATCGGCCAGCTCTTCGACCGGCAAATCCGGGTGGGACTCGAGGTGACGCAGATATTGGTCGGTGACCCGGGCCAATGAAACTTCGGAAATATCGAGCTTCTCGGACTCAATGAGTTCGAGAAGCAGGTTGAGCGGGCCGCTGAATTTCTCGAGCGTGACGGTGTACACAATGAAAATGGCGGCCCGAAGGCCGCGCTCCTTACCTTTTCTTCGATTTCTTGACCAGCTTCTTGATTTTCTTGACGATCTTCTTCATCTTCTTCTGCAATTTGAGGGCGCTCTTCTTGCCGATCGAGGCGAGGGTCGGCTGTTCGACCTTGACCAGATCCTTGGCTTTCATGCGCAGCGATTCGGTGAAGCTCTCGGCCCCGACGAAGACGTCTTTCATCTTGAGCAGCCCCTTGTCGACGACCACGCCGAGTCCGCGCATGCTGCCGAACGGCGTCAGCGCGCCCGGCTCGATGTCGAGTTTTTTCATCACCTTCTCGGGAGCGAGTTTGACGGCGGCCGCCTTGAGCGCCTTCATGAGTTTGAGCAGGTCGAGACGGTAGGAAGCCGGCAAAACCACGACGTAATAACCGGGCTTTTTCTTCTGTACGGCCGGAAATTCGACGCGGACCAGAAGCGATTTGGCGATCTGATCGAGGCTGGCACCCAAAGTTTGCGCCAAATCGTAGGCGGTGAAGACCTTTTTGTGCTCGACCACCTCGAAACTGACCTTGTGATGGCTCAAGTGGCTGTGCAATTTCTTTGCAATAGGCATGCGACGGCGGGTTATACCTCTTTCAGTTTAACAAAAGACCGGGCCTTTTGGCAGGGCGGCCTAAAGGCCGCCATCCTGACGGGAATATCTAGAGGCGGATTTCGATATGGGCCTCGGCCAGTTGGCTCTTGGGCAGATCCGATGGCGCTCCCATGAGCGGGTCGCGGGCATCGCCGGTTTTCGGGAAAGTGATGACCTCGCGGATGTTCGGTTCGTTGGCCAGGATCATGACGATCCGGTCGATGCCCGGAGCCAGGCCGCCGTGCGGCGGAGCGCCGTACTCGAATGCCTCGAGCATGTGTCCGAAGCGCGTTTGTATTGTCTGATCGTCGAGTCCGAGGAGTTTGAAAATCTTATTCTGCAGTTCGCGCTGGTGGATGCGGATCGAACCCGACGACAGCTCGAAGCCGTTCAAGACCATGTCGTACGACCAGGCGCGGACTTTGAGCGGTTCGATGTCGAGCAAGGCGACGTCCTCGGGATTGGGCATGCAGAAGGGATGATGCGCCGCCGAGAGCCCGCCGGTTTCGGCATCCTTCTCGAACATCGGAAAATCCACGACCCAGCTGAAACCGAGCTCGTTGGGATCGTTCTTGTCTTTTCTGACGTCGGGTTTGTCGCTGCCGAACTTTTCCATTGATTCCCGATAGGTAAATCGCGGAAAGGGAACGGAAGTGATCTTTTTTTCCGGCGCCACGGTCGCAACCAGCTCGGTCATCATTTTTTCGGCCAGGGCGAGCACCTCTTCCTGGCTGACGAACGACATTTCGATATCGAGCTGAGTGAATTCGGGCTGGCGGTCGCCGCGCTGGTCCTCGTCGCGGAAGCACCGGGCGATCTGGAAGTAGCGCTCCATGCCGGCGACCATCAGGAGCTGTTTGAATTGCTGGGGCGACTGCGGCAGAACAAAAAATTTCCCCGGGTGGACGCGCGACGGCACGATGTATTCGCGCGAGCCTTCGGGCGTGCCCTTGGTCAGGATCGGCGTCTCGATTTCGATGAAGCGGTTGGCGCGCAGCCAATTCCGAAGGAAAGCGGTGACGCGATCGCGCAGCACGACGTTGCGACGCATCCTCTCGCTACGCAGGTCGAGGTAACGATATTTCAGCCGCAACTCTTCGTTGACGTTCATGGTGTCCTTGTCGACTTCGAAGGGCGGCGTTTTGGCTTCGCTCAAAATCTCGAGCGATCCGGCCAGAAGCTCGATGCCGCCCGTCGCCAGCTTGGGATTGCGCATCTTTTCGGGCCGCGCGTTGACCGTACCGGTGAGCGTAACGACGAATTCCGGCCTTAATTTGTCGGCCCGGGCCAAGACTTCTTTGTTCGACGGCAAAAAGACGACCTGCAAGAGTCCGCTGGCGTCGCGCAGGTCGATGAAGATGATTTTTCCCATGTCGCGGCGGGCGTGAACCCAGCCGCTCACCGTGACTTGCTGCCCTTCCTTCTCGACGATGTCGGCGATCATGCTGCGGGACATGGAACTCATAACATTATGGCGTCAGGCGATTCAGAGTTCGGGCGAACGGAATCGATTCGCGGACGTGTTCGAGGGCGCAAATCCAGGCGACGGTACGTTCGACGCCGATGCCGAAGCCGGAGTGCGGCACCGAACCGTAACGCCGCAGGTCAGTATACCAAGAGAAGGCTTCTTTCGGCAGCTTGTGTTCGGCGATTCTTTGCTCGAGCAGGGCCAGATCGTCGATGCGCTGCGAGCCGCCGATGATCTCGCCATAGCCTTCGGGCGCCAGCAGATCGTTGTTGAGGACGTGATCCGGTTCGTCGGGGTCGGGCTTCATGTAGAAAGCTTTGATCGCCGCCGGGTAATGATGGATGAAGATCGGCTTGTCGTACTGTTTGGTCAGGATAGTCTCGTCATCGCCGCCGAAATCGTCGCCGAGTTTGATGTCGGAACCGAGTTTCTGGAGCTGGGCGACGGCGTCGTTGTAATGCACTCGTGGAAAACCTCCTTCGGCCGCTTTTTCGAGCTTGGAAACGTCGCGCTCGACGGTTTTGAGATCGTCGCGGCGCTCGCGGAGAACTCGGCGCAGCACGTGGACCAGCATGTCCTCCTGCAATTGCATGTTTTCGAGCCAATCCATGTAGACGGCTTCGGCCTCGAGCATCCAGAACTCCGTCAGATGGCGGCGGGTCTTGGATTTTTCCGAGCGGAAGACCGGTCCGAAACAATATGTCTTGCCGAGCGCGGCGCTGGTCGCTTCCTGATACAGCTGGCCCGATTGCGAGAGGTACGCTTTGTCGTCGAAATATTTCACCTCGAAGAGATCGGTGGTGCCTTCGACCGCGTTCGGAGTGAAGATCGGCGAGTCGGCCAGGATGAAGCCGCGCTGCTTGAAGAACTCGCGCATGCCGAAGGCGATCTCGTCGCGGATTCTCAAAATCGACTCCTGGCGCGGCGAGCGCATCCAGAGATGGCGCTGATCCATCAGGAAATCCGGGCCGTGTTCTTTTTTTCCGATCGGAAACTCGGCGGCGATCGCCACCGGCTGGACTTCCTTGACGACCAGCTCGACGCCCGAGGGGGCGCGGATTTCGTCTTTGATGACGCCCCGGACGATGACCGACGACTCGATGGTCAGCGATTGGGCCGCAGCCCAGGTCTCGGCAGAGACCTCGCTCTTGGGCACCACGCCCTGGATCCGGCCGGTGCCGTCGCGGAGCTGCAAAAACATGATCGAGCCGGACGACCGGAGGTTGTGGCACCAACCACGGAACTCGACATCTTTTCCGCTGTGTTGAGCCGCTTTTTTGATCTCGATGACCATAGGATTGACCGCTGCATGGTGACAAAATCAGGCGGAAAATGCAATAGTGGATAGAGCTGATTCTTAAACTAACATTATGCCGGGAATGAATTTTGAATCGCCGATAAGTCCGGAGGGGCCGAAAAAAGAGATGCCGCCGGCCATGGTGCCGCCGCAGGAAAACAATAAGCCGCAAGCGGAGTTTAAAAAAAGAGCCGCGAGAGCGGCCGACCAAATAAAATTAATGGCCATTCACTGGGGCATGCCCGGCGGCAAAATTTTAAAAACTGAAGAAAATGAAATACTGAAAATCATCGATGAAGAGCCGGTTGCCACCAAAAGCGATCTCATAGACACCCTGACCAGTGAAATCGAAAATTTCCCCGGCATAAAAGACAGGGATAAGAAGTTCTGCCTCTCGCTCTTTGAGAGAGAAAAAAGAAAAAAAGTGATTGAATTGGGCGAAGAAGAGGAACCGCCGGCGGACTGGCTCCAATAGGCCTCATAAAATTAAAACCGGGGCTCGATGAGCCTCGGTTTGCGTTACGGGCGTGGTTCGGGCGCGCCGTTGCCGGCGGCGAAGAGCGCCTTGTACTCCTCGACGATCTTGCGGATCTCGGCGCGCAGGTACTCGGCGGCGTACTGGTGGCGGCGCGGCGTGATCGCCACCAGGCGATCCAGGACCGCGTAGTACTTCTGCTCGGTCTCGGTGATCTGCTTGACCTGGAAGGCGCGGTCGCAGTGGCCGAGCGTCCGACGGTTGTCCAGGTGGTCGCAGGCCTTGACCATGAGCGTGATCCAGTCGCCGTAGGCCAGGAGCCGTTCGACATACTTGTCGGACCAGGGCTTCTCCGGTTTGGTGACCAAACGCAGCCGCTCGGCCATGGCCTTGCCGTACCAACGCTCGACGAAGTCGAGGTTGAGCAGCTCGGTGTCCTCGGCGCCGTCGTGGATCAGCGCCAGGACCACGACGTCGGCGATGCGCAGACGCAGCTCATCGAGCACGATCAGCGCCGTCCGGCGCGGATGCTCGAAGTAGCGAACCGGCTGGCCGTTGCCGTCGATCTCCTTGCGCGTCTGTCCGCGATGCCCGGCCTTGGAAAACTCGTAGGTGCCGCGGATGAAGTGGCGGTCACTCGGCGAAAACAGCGGGTCAATGCGGCCGCTGAAGAATGCATCAAAGTTCTCAACCAGGTAGCCGGTCATGGCTGCCTCCCTGTCCCCTGTTTATGGGACGTTTGAGCTTAACATAACTGCGGAGGATTACAAGTCGTCGATCCTTCGCCTAAGCTTGGTAGTATTGCCATGCCGAAGAAGCCCTTGGTAAGAGGCGAGCGCGTTTTCAGAGACGCCCTGACGCACGGCCCGCATCAGGCGTATTTTGGTGGCGGTACGGAGCACTCGATGACTCGGAAAGTGAACCCAACCCAAAAAATCAACGCCCGACGAAAATGTCCGGATGAATACCTTATCAGGATGCAGACGGAGAAAGAGCTTCTCGGCCAGAAACGTCTGAATGGCCGACAACGAAGATTCCAACCATTTTTTATCCGTGGACATAATCGCGAAATCATCGGCGTATCGCAGGTAATACTGCGCTTTTAGTCGATGCTTCGCGTATTGATCGAGGACATTCAGGTAAACATTGGCGAAAAGTTGGGACGTCAAATTGCCAAGAGGCAGACCGACGCCGTTCGTCGCAGTCGAGAAACTTCCGATTATCTCTTCCAAAAGCCGCATGATCCGTTTATCCGCGATGGAATCGTAGAGAATCCGAAGAAGCACCCGATGATCAATCGACGCGAAAAATTTTTTCACGTCGCACTTCAATACCCACAAAGTAACTCGGTGATTACGCGACGCCTTCCGGGCGAGACTCGCAAAGCGATCGAGCGCCTTATGCGTCCCCTTGCCGTTCCGGCACGAAAACGAATCGGCAATAAATGCGCGATCAAAAAAGGGATAAAGTTTCCGGTAGAGCGCGCGATGGAGTACCCTATCTGCAACCGAGGCCTTGTGGATACTGCGGGTCTTCGGATCCCGCACGGTAAACGCCTCATACGCCGAATGCCGGTACGTCATGTCCGCAAGCCGGGCTTGCAGGCAGAATAAGTTTTCCATCAGATGCCGCTCAAAAAACTGCACGTCCTCGCGGGATCGCTTGCCCTTCACAAATTCCCGCCAGGCTTCGAGAAGATTCTCTATTGAAATAATATCTTCATACCTATGCAAGAAGACAGTTTTGCTCATGCCACACAAGTTACCCCCCCCCGCGAATTTTGCCACTCCTACAAAAGTTGAAGGGCGCCTACCTCGTCTGGTTTGAATACTATCCGAACATTCCAAAAGTCCACCGTTTCACGCTGGGCGAAAAAATCGACGCCATGCTCATCGAGACCATCGAGGCCATCAGCGCTGCCAGCTTCACGGCCCGGCAGGAAAAATTGCCATACGTGCGGCTGGCGATACGCAAAATCGATACCTGCAAAATCCTCCTGCTCGTGCTCTGGGAAACGAAATCGCTGGATACTAAAAAGTACGCCGCCTTGTCGCAAAAAATCGAAGAAATCGGCAGGATGCTCGGCGGCTGGAGCGGCCAGCTCGTCAAACAAAACTCCCCCGAGCATCGCCCGAGGGAGTCATGAAGAGACTTGCGAGGACCGCCGCCGGATTGTTGCCGTTGAAGTCGTTGTCGAGCCAGTTGTAGTTCGAGACCCAGCGGTCGCCGTTCCAGTTGAGGTAACGGACGTACAAGTTGCCGTCGGCATTGCGGTACTGCACGAGACGCCTTCCAAAACACCGCCCATCGAATGCTCTCCGGGCTGAATCGAATTCGTGATCACAATCACCTGGCGCCCCGCGCCGAGTATCTTCATGGAAAGTTTCGCAGCCGCCGCGCTATTCCGAACCGTGGTCCGAAATATTCTGGACGAAAACGAAACGGTTTCGGCAGCAAGAAGCCGTGACCTCTTACATGTTCGCCTATCACCACATTGAGTATACGGAAATTAAAAGAACCCTCACAGCATTGTGAGGGTTCTACAAGGACAAAGGGCAAAGATTCCAAGGACTAAACGCCAAGGTCCCAAGTCCTAAGTGCTTAACTCGCGAGGACCGCCGCCGGATTGCCGCCGCTGAAGTCGCGGCCGAGCCAGTAGCAGTCCGAGACCCAGCGGTCGCCGCCCCAGCGGAGGTAACGGACGCACAAGTCGCCGTCGGCATCGCGGTAGATGGTCCCCCAGAATGGAATGTACTTCCCTCTGCACTCGTCGGGGATCAGCTCCTGATGGGCCAACAGGTAGTCCAAAACATTGGCGTTCAGGACCGGCTTGTCGGCCAACTCCTTACGGAGCTGGTGGCCCTTGAGCCAGCCGCCGTTCTTCTGGCCTTCGGCCAGGTACAGCTTGATCTTGCCCGGGGTCAGGATGAGCTTGCCGCCCCTGCGGTGCTCCGTGCCCTTGCCGGTTGCGAACAGACCCCCGGGGCAGAACGGGTCGGCGTCCAGGTCCACCTCATGCAAGGCGGACGTGATCATGGCCCGACCCAGTTTGACGTCGCGAACGCGACCCAGAAAATCGCCCTTGCACAGCTCCTTGATCTCCTCGGTGCTGTATCCGTTGCGCTTGAAGGCCATCTTGAGGTCAAGCGCCAACCCCACATCCAGCGTAAACTCGTCATTGTTCATGACACGTTCCTTTGGTTTGCAACTTGTCCCTGCGGACATGTTGCGTTGTGCCGTTTGCCCACCATGGGCCGGCTTGGCTTTTTGAGCTTCGCCACAGCGAATCTCGGCCCTATTTTTAAGGCAAAAATTCGCTGCGGCGGAGCTTAAAATGAGCAAATACTAGCCTAAAGATAGCACATTTTAGCGATTTTGTCAAGATTGTGCCGCTCTGAAAACTGTAGGACGGCCTAAAGGCCGCCCTCCTGATGTTTTAAAGTATCGGAAGAATGCCCTTTAGGGCGTCCTGCAATTTTTGTCAGCTAAAGCCGGGTCCACTCGCGGACGTAGCCCAGGGCCGGCAGACGGCGGTCGAGGTGGGCCGCCAGAAAAAGATCGGTGAGCATCAGGACTTCGCGATGCACGCCTGGAGTAAAGCGCAGCCGGGCGGCGATCGGCAGCGGCTGGCGCACCAGGAAACGGAGCACCTTGACGGTATCGGCCGAGGCGGCGACCGACTCGGGCGCCCGGCAGCGGCCGCATTCGAAGCCGCCGCGGACGATGCTCAAGCCGACTCCAGTTTGCGGCAGCGGTTTGCGGCAGCGGACGCAGTCTTCGAGCTCGGGCGCCATGCCGAGGATTCCAAGCAATTGGAGCACGGCGGCATGAAAAATGGCCCCGGCGTTTCCTCGCGCTCCGGCGTCGAGGGTTTCGAGACAGGCGGCTGCCAGATCGAAAACGCGCTCATCGGGAAGTTCCTGCTTGGTGAGCGCGTCGATGACCAAAAGGAATCCTTGGGCCGCGGCGCCGGTGTCGAGCACATCCCCTTCGCTGGTCAGCTCGGGACCGCAGG
>ERZ1292633.5823-Hain-H41-02um-R1-5823-length-10987-cov-9_pt1 | contig 10987 bp, 10 predicted proteins | sample MGYA00564406_ERZ1292633 | MGnify/ENA primary metagenome ERZ1292633 (study PRJEB36523, sample SAMEA6512639) | groundwater metagenome | collected 2019-01-08 | study: AquaDiva: Metagenomics assemblies of 32 groundwater samples
CCATTAAAACTCAAATGCATTTTTTGGCAGATATTTACACTACGTGTACTCAATGTGAAGGCAAACGTTTTAATCAAGAAACCCTATCTGTCAAATACAAAGGAATGAACATCCATGATATTTTAGAACTCACCATTGACCAGGCTTTAAAGGTTTTTGATTTTCATGCAACAATTCACGCCCGTTTGCTGACATTACACCGTGTTGGTCTTGGATATATCAAGTTAGGACAAAGTGCGACAACTTTATCTGGCGGAGAAGCGCAACGTATTAAATTGGCTAAAGAACTAAGCAAACGTTCCACAGGAAAATCGTTATATATTTTAGACGAACCAACGACAGGGCTACACTTCGATGACATCAAAAAACTACTTGAAATTTTACATATGTTTGTAGAACGCGGTAACACGGTTGTTGTGATAGAACATAATTTGGATGTGATTAAAACAGCCGATTGGATTATCGACATGGGACCTGAAGGCGGATCAGGTGGTGGCTTGATTATCGCAGCTGGCACGCCAGAAGATGTTGTGAAAAACAAGGCCAGTGTAACGGGTAAGTATTTGAAAAAATATTTGGTATGACAAATAAAACAAAAGCCATTGTCTCTATACAAGGGGAAACCCTACTTGAAGAAGAGCGTATACTGCTTAAAACTTATCAGCCTTTAGGCGTAATTATTATGGGACGTAACATTACAGGGAAAAATCAACTTAAAAAACTTTGTCGTCAATTGCGGGAATACGTCCCCTATATTCTCATTGATCAAGAAGGTGGTCAAATCCAACGATTGCGCAGTTCAGAATTTTATAATGCCAGAGATATGCAATATTTTGGCACGTTATACAATACTGATCCTGAACAGGCGATCAAAGAACTAAAATATCAGACAGAGCAAGTAGCACACGATCTAAACGATTGTCACATCAACGTTAATTGCGCTCCATGCTTAGATTTAAGGTATGATCATCCTGATATGGATAAACACGTCATCAGCTTTTATAAACGTGCTTTTCACAAAGATCCTACGATTGTTGGAAAGCTCGGTGAAATCATTTGTCGGACATTCTTGGAAGCTGGCATTATACCTGTGATTAAACATCTTCCAGGACATGGACGCTCTACCGGAGCAGACCCTCATGATGGTATTTGTCAGGTTTATGGAGAACTTACCCAAGATATTATCCCCTTCCAACACATTGTCAAAACCCGTCTACTTGTCTGGGGTATGACGAATCATATCATTTATAACGCACTAGATCCTACACAACCAACGGCATTTTCCTCTGTTGTGGTAGAATACATTCGAAAATATATTGGTTTCCATCGTTTACTTATGACCGATGCTATTGATATGCAGGCTTTAGATCAATCACAACTACGCGCAAATGTCACCAAAGCTTTACAAGCTGGTCACGATGCCGTTCTCTACTGTGCAGGAAACTTACTGGAAACCCAGACAATTTTAACAATTACCGCTAGCCATTAAACAATTTGAAAGATTTCACCCATTAGGATGAAAAAAACTACCACAATTCCATGAAGCGTTTACCCGCCTTCAGCCTTGTTGAAATAGCCATTGGACTTTTTATTTTGGGTCTTTTATTAACAGCTGTCATGAAGGGATCAAAACTCATTGATTCAGCCAAACTACAAACATGCGTCCACCAAATTATAAATATTAAGTCTGATTTTGATAAGTGGCTTGATGATCAAAGTACGGATCCTATAAATCTAGGAAATTTCTCTCTTCCAGAAGAACGTCCAAAATTAGGTGGAAAATTTATTATTGAAGAGCAAGGTGCTAAATATTTCTTATCATTAGCCAATACTACAGGAAGTGGTTTTTTATCACCGGATCAAGCCAAAGAAATCCAAAAGTACTTTCCAGAAGCACAATCTACAGGATGTGATATGCGCGGCAACGCAAGAACATGCCGAATCTCTGTACCTTTAATCTAATCATCAAACTTGCGAGAATCCACAGAACATGGTCATATAAACAAACGAACGTGCGCTCTGTTCATCGTTAGATGTTCCATTCTTATATCAAAGCATGCAGCTACTATCTGCCTGAAAAAATTGTTACCAACGATGAACTGGCAAAAACGCTTGACACATCACACGAGTGGATTGTATCTCGTACGGGCATCACGCAAAGACATATCGCTGGCGCACATGAAACAGCAGCATTTATGGGTGCAGCGTGCGCAAAAAAAGTGATCGATAAAGAAGGCGTTGATTTGATTATTGTGGCCACATGCACGGCAGACTACGTCATGCCATCAACGGCCGCTTTGATACAAAGTGCACTTGGATTAAACTGCGCTGCATTTGATGTGCAAGGCGCCTGCGCTGGGTTTGTATATGCTCTATCCATTGGAGATCAGTTTATTAAGACAGGTATGTATCAACGTGTTTTGGTGGTTGGTGTTGAAAAAATGTCAAAAGTTTTAGACTGGACAGATCGTGGCACATGCGTTTTATTTGGAGATGGCGCTGGCGCAGTTTTGTTAGAACGTTCTCAAGATGAAACATCCAAAATCATAGATTTTAATTTGTTTTCAGATGGCGCAAAAAAAGATTTGGTCTATGTTGACGATGTTCTCAAAATGCGCGGAACTGAATTATTCAGGCAAGCAGTCGATAAACTGGGAACATGCGTCGAAGCTATGCTAACAAAACATAATTTGTCGGCTGATGATATTGATTGGTTTATTCCGCATCAGGCCAACCTACGCATCATTCAATTTCTCAGTGAACGTTTCAAAATTCCTATGGAAAAGATGATTGTTAATATTGATGAATGCGCGAACACTTCTGCGGCTTCCATCCCTGTTGCTTTGGGGCGTGCTTACGAAAAAGGACAAATCAAACGAGGACAAAAAATCTTACTAGAAGCCATCGGATCTGGTCTTGTTTGGGGAAGCGTGTTACTTGATTTTTAATGGATTCTCGATCTGGGGCTTTACCCCTGTCAAGGATGACAAACGTCAAAAAAGACGAAAGATTACTTTGGTACATGGGGCCGAAATTTCTTTACTTGGGCACACCTACCAAATCGTATTCGAAGAAAATCGTATAAAAGGTGTCAAACAAACAGAAGATCATATCATTGTTTCACATCCTTATAATCGGCATCACTTGCTGTTGACCATGTGGCTGAAACAAAAATCTCTACATTTTTTAGCCGAGCAATCAAAAATATTTGCAAAGCAACTAGATGCTAAAATGGGCCGAATTACCATTCGGGAAGTGCGATCCCGCTGGGGCAGTTGCTCGCATCAGGGGAATCTATCGTATTCATGGCGTTTGATTTTTGCGCCGGAAGAAGTGGCAAAATATGTATGCGCCCATGAAGTTTCACATTTAAAGCATATGAATCATAGTCGCGAATTTTGGAAAACAGTTGAATCAATTTATGGAGACTACAAAACACAAAAACAATGGCTACGCACACATGGCCGAACATTATTCCTGTTTAATTAATGGGGCGAGTAACCGGGTTCGAACCGGTGACCTCTGGGACCACAACCCAGCGCTCTAACCAACTGAGCTATACCCGCCATACTAAGCAGTTTAATCAGTCATTCGTTAATGTGCAATGGACATCGATAAAAATAAAATGATAGTATGATGGGAATTTGATTAATAATAATGGCTCTTATAGATGATTTTAGGTTTTTTAGTCCTTATTTTTGCTGAAGGAATTCGCGTTGCCGGACAACTGGCGAAATACAATATTATTGTGGCCTATAAAGATCAGGTCGAACTTAATACTGAACTTGGCAAAGTCGTTATTTCCGTCTTGAATGGAGATCTTAATAATAGTCAAAAATTTAACAGCTCGATTGGAGAATGTGAAGATATTGAAACACCTTCCGAGGGAACACATTTCGTTGTGCTAATAAAATTAAATCGCGTACGTCCCGATCACTGCGTTGTACACTTCCAAATCAAAGATCCTAATCGCAACAAAATCGTCTTTGAAGATCAATTCGCTCGTGACCTGCAAACACCGTTGGTAAAAGGTAAATTCAGATATATTGCCCACCAAATCGCCCAAAAAGTCTTAAAAGCAACCCACGGGTTAGAAGGCATGTTTAATGCAGAACTGGCAGCTGTAAAACGGGTTGGCCCAAGAGCATATAAGTTAGTTATTTGTGATTATGATGGACACAACGAACGAGAAATTGTTCAATCACCCAACATGATTATTGATCCCAAAGTTTCTAAATGTGGTCAACTTATTCTTTTCCGTACATTAAATCGGGCTGAAGGCCAAAAAATATGGATTTATAATGTGAACACAAACAGATCGCGTTGCGTATCTGATGCCATCAAAAAGGCTAGCGGTAAAAATGTTTTTGGTAAAAATATTTCTTCTGCCGATTTTGGCTTGACATCACAACATGTGATATTTGCCCGTTCCAGCGGACAAACAACAAATATCTATGAATACGATCTAGCAACACGTCAAATACGTGAAGTAACAAGACGTATGAAATACAACATTCAAACTTGCCCGATTTATGCTAATCCACACACCATTTTCTATTCCAGCGATGTCAGCGGGATAGAAGCTATTTACTGCAATGGTTTACTATTTGACTTGAATGCAGGCTTTATGGGGTGGGTGCATTTCTCGCAACCTTATGTACATGGTAAGAAATTCGTTTGCTCTGTGCGTGGTCGTGAAGAAGGCTCTGGCTATACCGGCATTATCTGTGTTGATGACTTCACCAATCCAGAAAAAGTATCCAATGCACATGTAATTATTACGATTCCACGCCCCGGATTTTTGGAAAAACCACGTCTATACGGAGATTTCGTGCTGTGTCGTAATACTTATGGAAATTCTAAGACTTTGATGTGGGTCCCTGCTGATGCACAACATAATGAAGCATTTGTGTTACGTCGTGGCGGACTTTCCGAAGCGGATGTTTTCCCGACAAAAGGATAAATTTAAGAGCGACGGTTACCGAAAAGATGTAACAAATGAACGAAAAGATTGATGAAATCTAGGTACAGGATGAAGGCACCCATCATAGCAACTTTTCCAAGCATTTCTTGATCAGTCACTTGATAGTAAATATTTTTCAAACGTTGTACGTCATAGGCTGTCAGCGCTGTAAAGATAACAACAGCCAAGAATGACAACATCATTTGCAAACCTGATGACTGAAGAAAAATGTTAATCACCATCGCAATAACCAAACCAAATAGCCCCATCATCATGAATGACCCCATGCCCGTCAAATCACGCTTAGTGGCATAACCATACAAACTTGTTGCGCCAAACATGGAAGACGTAATCAAGAAAACACGCGCTATACTTTCCCCTGTATAGACGATAAAAATAGAGGCCATCGACAGACCGATCATAAAAGCATACAAAAAAAACAATCCTTGTGCTGTTTCCACCTTTAATTGTTGCCATTTAAGGCTATAGTATATAGCCATACCCAAAGGAGCAAACATCACAACATAGAAAAGTGGCGTTTTGAAAATATAATTCATCATTTGGGGGGATAGAGCAACCACGTAAGAAGTAATGGCTGTCAGCAAAAGGCCCAGACTCATGTTGCCATAAACCGTGGCCATATAGGTCCTGAACCGCCCATCGAATTCTAAACCTTGCGTATGCGTTACATCGTTTTGATAAAATCTATTCATGCGGCACCTGATGCGTTGTGAAAGTCTTTCTTATTCTACTGGGAACTTGCGAACACTTGCAAATCGACACAGTCGCCCGGAAAATTAGCAAATCTATCCGAAATCCAGAAAAACAACTGCTTATCCAACCGCTTGACGCTGTTTGACGCCTTCACGTTTGGCCAAATATTCTTTTAATTTTTGCGTTAGAGCTGCTTGATGATGGGTAAAGAAATGGTCAGCTCCATCAATTTTTTCGTAATGCACTTCGACATTCTTTTGAATACGCATTTTTGATATCAATGCATTCAAAGATACAATGGGAGCAATTTCATCTTCTGTACCGTGGATAAATACACCGGCAACAGGACATGGTGATAAAAAGCTGAAATCATACATATGTGTAGGTGCACCCACAGCAATAAAACAATCAATTTCAGGTCTACGCATAAGTAGCTGCATACCAATCCAAGCTCCAAAAGAAAAACCTGCTATGACATAGCGCTGCGCAGTTGGATATTGATGTTCAATCCAGTCTAAGGCTACGGCTGCATCATTCAGTTCTCCCTCAGAATTACCCAAACTGACACTCGTCGATTTTCCCACCCCGCTGTAATTGATGCGGAGTACGGTATAACCAGCTTCAAAAAATGTTTTGTACATAGAAAATATGATTTTGTTATCCATACTTCCACCGTGCTGGGGATGCGGCGCAAGCAACAAAACCACAGGGGCGTTTTCAACCTCTTGCGTATGCAATTTTCCCTGGATACGTCCCGCAGCACTATTACTGAATAAAACTTCCACGGCACTACTTTTTTGACTGACCATACATAAAAATGGTATAAAAAACCATACTCTTATGATAGTACTCTAAAAATCAAAGTGCAAGATAATATTAAAAGGCTGTATTGTGATTTTAATGCTACACATCCCCTGCGCGAAAAAGTAAAAGAAGCGATGTGGGCTGTTTTTGAGACCGTCGGGAATCCATCTGCCGTTCATACGCACGGTCGAAAAATGCGTGATCTTATAGAGCGCGCCAGACGAGACATGGCAGATATGCTCAAAATAGATATCGATCGTCTTGTTTTTTGCAGTGGGGCAACAGAAGCAAACAATTTAGTTTTGTTATCTTTTGATGGACCCGTTATTGTATCTGCTATAGAACATCCCTCTGTACTTCAAGTACGAGGAGATGCGCAAATTTGCCCCGTTACTACGAATGGCACCGTTTGTTTGGATGAATTAGAACGTCTACTAAAAAGCTGCTCCCAAAAAGCATTGGTCTGCATTATGGCAGCCAACAATGAAACAGGGGTGATTCAACCAATTGATGACATCGCCGCATTGGTACACCTTTATGGTGGTTTTTTTCATTGCGATACAGTTCAAGCTGTTGGGCGGATGCCTGTTTGTTGGCGCGCTATTGATTCGTTTGCTATTTCTGCACACAAGTTAGGAGGACCATTTGGAATTGGCATCCTTGGTCTTAATGCCTCTATACCGTTACATTTTCCTTTTAAGGGTGGAGGTCAAGAACGTTCTTTCCGCCCTGGAACTGAAAATGTTTGGGGTATTGTTGGTATGGCCAAAGCGATGGAGCTGGCTTTGCAAGAAAATTGGAATACAACCGCAACACAAATTTATTGGTTGGAACATTACATCACAACCGTTTGCCCCGAAGCTATCGTCATCGGAAAGAATGCGCAACGAATTCCAAATACATCAATGATCAGCATGCCCAATCTGGATAACACGCAACAGATGATTCAGTTTGATTTAAAAGGAATTTCAGTCAGTAATGGCTCTGCCTGCAGTTCTGGAAAAGTTCGAAAATCTGCTGTTTTACAAGCGATGAATATTGATCCTGATGTTGCGCGCGGCTGTATTCGGATCAGTTTGGGAGCACTAACTCAAGACCAAGATATGCAGCAGCTTGCCAATACATGGTATAAAATACATACAAGGAACAACGAACAGAAACAACAAGAAAATGCGAAAGATTTATTTGGACTATCAGTCGACAACGCCTTGTGATCCACGCGTTGTAGAGACTATGCTGCCTTACTTTTCTGAGAAATTTGGCAATCCGCATTCTAGAAATCACAGTTTTGGTTGGGAGGCAGAAGAAGCTGTCGAAAAAGCGCGCGCGCAAATTGCAGCATTAATCAACGCAGATCCGAAAGAAATTATTTTCACAAGTGGTGCTACAGAATCGAATAATTTGGCATTGCGCGGCATTGCTGGTTTTTACGGCCATAAAAAAAACCATATTATTACAAGCATTATTGAACATAAATGCATTTTGGATACCTGTCGTCACTTGCAACAACAAGGATTTGAAATTACCTATTTGCCTGTATCTGATAAAGGTCTTGTCGATCCACAAGATGTTCAAAATGCCATCAAAGAAACGACGTGTTTGGTATCTATTATGGCGGTTAACAATGAAATCGGAACGATCCAACCTATTAACGAAATTGGAAAGATTTGTCGTGAACATAGTGTATTTTTTCATACTGACGCGGCGCAAGCTATCGGCAAAATGCCTATTGATATAAGGACTATGCAGATCGATTTAATGAGTTTGTCATCTCATAAAATTTATGGCCCCAAAGGGATCGGAGCCTTATTTGTTAGCCGTAAACCACGGGTACGCCTTAGCGCCATGATCACCGGTGGGGGACAAGAACGTGGTATGCGCTCTGGCACTTTGGCACCCATGTTATGCGTTGGATTTGGAGAGGCATGTACTTTGCTGCAGGACAATATGTCAAAGGAAATTGAACGGTTGAATGTATTAACACGTCGATTTTATCAAGGTATAACCAGTCAACTGGAAGAAGTCTATCTGAATGGTGATGAAGAAAAACGCATTCCTGGAAACCTTAACCTTAGCTTTGCTTATGTTGAAGGTGAAGGACTGATGATGGCCATGAAAGATCTGTGCGTATCATCGGGGTCGGCATGCACATCCGCATCGCTTGAACCCTCTTACGTTTTGCGGGCCATAGGCGTTGGAGAAGATTTAGCGCATACATCTATTCGATTTGGACTTGGACGATTTACAACGGAAGAAGAAGTCGATTATGCTGTCAAACGCGTTGTTGAATCTGTTAACAAACTCCGCGCCATGAGCCCCCTATATGATATGGCCAAAGCCGGCATCGACATCCGCGCCATTAAATGGGCCGCACATTAGAAACTATCTCGAACTCAAAACCATAAGTGCAATGGATTTGAATGTGCTAAAAATAATTTGCATGCTGCTTTCTGATCAGGAATTCTGGAAAGAAATAGGCTCTGATTTAGAAACAGTGGTCAATTTGACAACAAGAAGAAATGCAGGTTTAGCACATGTGCAGAATACTTTTAACTTTACTACACTACCATCCGAAGAACAATTAGATTCTATAAGAAAACTAGCAATGGATATGTGCTTTTCAATAGATAGCCACTTTGGTATCACTGATTTTGGCCGTCAATATCCATCAAGTGACATAAGCAACGAATCATGGAAACAACAGATGAAAACCCGCGCAACAGAAGCTGGCATTGGGAATATTCTAGAAAAAATGGAAAAGAAAGATTATGAGTTTTGGAATTCACTGTGGTTTCAATTGATTTTGACGAATCCAGATGCAGCAGCAAAAAGTACCGAAAGAATACGAGAAAAAATAACAACCAAAGGTCTGAACTGTCCAGAATCATTGTGGCCAACTTTATATCAAGTTACCAACGATATTAATCGTTTTAACGATAACCGGTTTGGTATTGATGATGGAAGAAAATTTCTAGAAACGCAAAAGGCACTATTGCAAGAAGAGGGTGCAGCACTTGCACGATTAAACCTAACAGAAGTACGCGCTAGCCCTAATTTCAGAACAGTTCTTTTTGGTCGCACCGAATATTTACCAACAGATTACTTCTTACGTAACAATGCGAAGGAACTTTTTGGAATTCTGAAGTATGCCGCAGGTTTGAGGGATCTAAGCCGAGCACCAAAAGATGTGCCTGATGATCAATTGGCGGACTATCTTGATATGTTGTTCCTGCGTCTGTCTGAGTGTTTTGATGGGCTGATTGAAAAACAGAAAGGAATTGAAGCAACACTTATCACTCCGGCACCCGCGTCTAATCCCCCCTATCCTGCAAACAATCTGTTTGACATCTTTTCCAGTTGGTTTTCTGTGTGGGGCAAAGATCCTATTAGAGTCGTATATTCTCAATAACTTTCATAGTTAAGCGTGATAAGGGATAGTCTGATAAATTAGACAGGGGAACGAATTCATCACATTCAAGATCTTCCAAAAATCGTAATGTTAAACGTAGATCGATGTGTGTAAAAATGTGGCGGATTGGCTTCCCGGAGCTTAAAAAAACTTGACAACCCACTACGCCGCATGGCGATAATCCTAGTTTTTCTTTCTGGATCCCGGCTCTAACAAGCTCTAAATGCTGCGCACAAGAGCTTGTAACGTCCGGGAAGACAGCCTCAGAGTCTACCATTGGAATGTTCCATAGCCCCCCAAGCAAAGTCCCTGATTTGTGTAAATTTAAACCGATACACCCATCTTTAATGCAGACAAGTCCGTCCATCAGCATCAATTTTTTCTCAACTCTTTTCTTAGGACGCGGTAATACGTCTACCTTGTTTGTTAGATATGCCTGACATGACTGCTGTAAAGAACATTGCGCGCATTTTGGTGTTTTCGGCAAACAAATAATATTGGCAAAATCCATAAGCCCCTGGCAGATGTCACCGGATCTTCCTTGGAAATCAAACTCCATCTTTTCTATGATGGCATGCAATTGTTCATAGGGCGCAGCCAACCCAAAATAACGTGCAAAAACCCGTTTAATATTACCATCAATTGGTAAAACAGGTTCATTAAACGCAATAGCCAGAATAGCTTTGGCGGTATAATCCCCAATACCTGGCAAGGCAATCAAATCTGTATATTGATTAGGAATACCCCCTTGTGCGGACATGATTTGTGCAGCTTTATGCAAATTACGCGCACGGGAATAATACCCAAGCCCTTGCCACAACAAAAAAACAGCGGAAACATCAACTTTAGCCAAAGCATCCAATGCTGGGAATTGCTGTATAAAACGCAGAAAGTAATTTTTTACCGTGGTGGTGGTCGTTTGTTGCAGCATAATTTCTGAAATATACACATGATAAGGATTAGGGGAGAATGTCCTCCAGGGGAAATCTCTTTTTTCTTCATCATAAAATTTCAGAATCTGCGTAAAGAAAAATTGGCAACAAGGCAATCGTCTCGCCTGCGGCTCGGGACCCCCATGTTGGTTGTCCGAGCCAGCG
>ERZ1292633.5824-Hain-H41-02um-R1-5824-length-10985-cov-6_pt1 | contig 10985 bp, 8 predicted proteins | sample MGYA00564406_ERZ1292633 | MGnify/ENA primary metagenome ERZ1292633 (study PRJEB36523, sample SAMEA6512639) | groundwater metagenome | collected 2019-01-08 | study: AquaDiva: Metagenomics assemblies of 32 groundwater samples
AAAAAATACCCCCCCCCCCCCCCCTTCACCGCTTTGTTGCATGCACTCAGAGTGCCATTGTGTGCTGTGCAACCCATCGTTTGGATTTGAATTGCTCCCCCTTGACTGACTTCGGATCCCCCGCAAATGTTTCGCAAAAGGGGGCTGTGGCACAAAGGGGGTCTATGTGAGAGGGGCCACAGTGGAGGGTGGGGCAAAACGATCCTCGAATTGATTTTTTTTCTCAGTGCTGAAATCACGCGGACGTGTGGTGTGGCAAGGGGTGATTTTTTGCTTCCATTATGGAAACGGAAAAGGGCCTACCAGCGTATTCACCCCCTCAATTCTTTGTGTGGTTTTTCCTTCATCAGTTTTATTTCGCACCGCGCGATCGGTTCTTTTTTTTCTTGGTTCTCGTTTTCCGCTCTCGTTTTCAGCGTACTGTACGTCGACGAACAACTCAGTGTCATAACTCTAGCCTGCAGCTGTGTTGCGTTGTCACGGCAAATGGCTTTCGATGTGGCCTCTTGTTTTTCAGCATGGAAAAAAACATACGGGGTCACGTCATGCGGTATTGGACAGAATTGTCGGAATTTGCGTTTGGGGGATTTCTTTTCCTTTGACCGATAACGGCAGAAGGGGGTGCGGCATTGTTACCCCACCAACGGTCAAGTCGTCGCGAGTCGAAACCGTCAATGTTGCGCCCGATATTCCGCGTCCGCTGGCGCTCTCCGGGTGTGTACCTCGTCTCGGACAACTGGTGCACTGTTCTCGACACCGCCGCGTACGCTCGGCACGGCATGAAGTTCGGATCGGGGTGCAGTGAATCGTCCGCGCCGTCACGTTTCGAGGTCCATCGGCGTAGCTCGCCGGTTGCCGGTGCCTTGTCAGTCTCCAACGTCCCTTCCCGGCTCGTGTCGTCATCGTCATCTCCTTCTCCTCGATCGTCACCTTCTGGAAGCCGGAAGCCGACTGCGGCCGGCGTGCCGCCATTGCCAGCGGCCCCGCCGGAAGTGCAACTGATCATCACCGCGTTGGCGCACGTGGGCAGAGAGGCGAACACCCCAATCGAACCGGCGGCGGCGGCAGCAGTCGGTGGAACGACAACAACCACGACGACGACGACGACGCTCAAATCAGTAGCTCCAATCGTCGAAGTCAGCGTTTCTGACCTCGCGGACGTCTTATCGAAAGTCGTGGCCGTGGCGGCCGGCAATGAAGGTGCCTTCCAGCTCGAGGACCGTGGACCGTCCGCCTCCTCCTCTTCCGTATCGAAGCTTGCGGCGTACGCGTCCGTTTCTCAGGATCCAGTGGTTTTGCGCTGGATGGACGACGGTACGATCGTCCGCATTGCTCAGATCGCCTTCGGTGGAAGCGTGGTGTTTCCGATTCCACAGTCCTCGGTCGTCGCAATACTTCGGCAGCATTTCGAGTTGTTTACCGTTTCCAGGTCCGGGAGTAATCGAACGGAGTTTAAAGTCAGCTTGAGGCCGGTTGCGCTGAAAGTGCTGGCCGCCGCCGCCAGTGGAGCGGCCCTGACGGGCCCGACTGCGGGGAGCCTCGCCGAGACGCCGGTACCTTCGAAGAAGAGGCAGTCCCCGCTGCCTCACCCGCCCGAGAAAAAAGCAGACGGTGCAACGAGCAACATCGTGGAGGGTTCAACGGCGACGACGGTAGAGGGAAGCGGCAATGCGCCGCAGGCGCAGAGCTCCCGACCCAAACTCACGGTGTTGAGGACCCGTTTTGACGGCAGTTATGAACCATCGACGCCGGCGACATCATCGTCGTCATCGCGGGGGATGGCATTATTTTTTGGTGGACCTTCTTCGGAGCTCAACAGTGTTCCCGACAGCCCGATCGTGATGGGGAAAGGGATGCGGGCAGCCTCCGCCGATCCGAATGCCCCGACGCCGAGCTCCTCGGTGCTTGGCGACCTGAGCGTCATCGAGGATGTCGTCGATAAATCCGTTCTCTCGCAGTCTGATCTCATGCGATACATTCCTATTTGGTTCGCCCCTGTCGATGACGTGCTCAGAGTGCTGAACGGAGGTTCGGCGGCTGCCGAGGAAACCACCGCCGCTGCTGTCTCCGTGGATGGTTCCAAAATATCAACGTCGTCGTCGTCGTTGGCGATAGCGGGGGCTGAGGAGGACGAGCCGCCCCCGCCGCCGCGTCCGGTCGTGGCCAACAGTCATGAAGAAGGGGAACCGGCGAAACGTGACGACGACGATGCTGTCGTTTCGATTTCACCTTCCCGAATCGACGAGCCGTTGGCAATAGGCTCATCAGAGGGGCATAACCTTGGGCATCCTCTGGAAGGGAGCAGAGTGCCCGCGCCCACGGCCGAGAAGTGCCCGCCGCCGCCGCCGAACGCGGGACCTTCGCCCCTTGGGCCAGACGCAAGCGCGAATGATGCCCCCCTTCCCTCCACGGCGCCTGCGGCGGCGTACACTGTCGATCACATTAAAGCCCTCGTGCAAACGTCCTCCTACGTCACGTCGCTCGTGGTCGGAAGCACCCCGTACGTGCGCGTTACGTGCAGTCGCCGCGAGACGTTCATCGTCGACATGTCCGCGTGTCGCTACACCTTGGACCACTATCCGCGACTCAGTTGTAATTTCGGGCTTCTAGGCCATCGCTTCGTGGAAGCGTTTATCCGGAACAAGCGAGCGTCCGACAAGGTGCACATCGATGAATTGACGTCACTCGCGTTTGTGGACGAGGAGGCGATCAGGGCCCTTCCCTATGGTCGGGGATTGCCGACCACTCGCCGCGCAGCGGACCTTCCGTTCGGTGAACGCGTGGACGAGGCCGACGATCAAGATCAAATGGAGCGTTTGCTGTTCTTTCATCAGCTTCCACAGTTTTTCGCCGTCGACCCTCGCGACCGCACCGTCGGGTTGGCCCCTCCGAACGTCAGGTTGCCGATGGAACAGTGTCCGTGCCCCATTGCTCTCTGTGAAGTCTATTCACTACTCGCCGAGCAAATTTGGACGGTTGGCGAGGTTGCCAGGAAACTTTCGCCAGAAAGCGCGGTGGAACTGCTGGAGATGGGCTACCAGTCGCTCGAGCAGCTAGCGGATGTCCACCCCGCGCTGTTCGCCGTTGCCGACACCGCAACGCTCGCGAGCGGTGCCCCGGTGTTGGGATCGATGGTAACCGGCGCGGACGCCAGCGAGGAGGCGGCCATGGTTTCCGAACGTCTCCGTGCGACTCCGTCCCAGGCCGTACCGAACGCCTCGGTCATATTGCCGCCACCGCAAGAAGGGGACAACGAAAACACCGAGCTGCTTGGTTCTTCATCGGGCGACGAGCTGCTTGGCGACGCCATGGCCGCCCGCACCGATGATTCCCCGACAGGGGGGCCACCGGCACAAAGGGGGGGGACGACCTACGATGATGCCGCGAGCAGCCCCGATGGCAGCGGCCCCCCTGTCGCCGAGGAGGACGACGTGGAAGAACAGATCGTCGCGGCGATCAGTTGCGAGGACGTCGCCGCGGGGACCATTCGGGTGGACGGTGATTCTCCGAGCAGTGATGGTGGTGACGGCTTGGACTCCGAAACCGTCGACGATACCCAAGCGGCCGACTGCTTGCCCCACGCCACCGCCCGCAAAAGCGTTCCGCCGGATGCCCTCGTTGGTGCCGCCGCCGGGAACGCGTCGGCCTCCTCCGCTTCCTCTTCCGCTTCTGTTCTGTTGATGGCGCGGGCCCGCATCATGGAGCGTCGCCGCACCGAGTGGATGTCCACCGAGCAACGACTTGCGTACGAAAAGGACCGCCGCCGGATGGGGGCCCGGGACGCGACGACGGCCCATAGGATAAAAACATTGGCCAGGAAGTTGCATCGGGAACGCCACGCAGGCTCCATGTACCACGACCCCGATGTCCTCGCGCAGGCCATCTACGACTTTTTGCCAAAAGAACGGGAAATGAACATTTTTAAGTTGAACACGTCTCTTCCAGAGGAGCTCAAATTATGCTTGCCGCTGAAGCAGCTGAGCTATTTTCGCCGTTATCCAAAGTTGTTTGGCGTATTCGAAGTGGGGAAGGAAAACCGGTTCGTCGTGCAGCGCGCCGAATTGCCGCCTCCTTCGGGTACGTTGAAGTCGGACTTTACCGAGGCCGAGTTGCTGGCCATTGTGGCACGCGATCTCGTCAAATCGGGTACCAGTCGTTCCGTCACGGATTTAGCGCTGAAGCTACCGGAAGGAGCGAGGCTTACATTTCAAAGGCTTGGTGGCATGTTGCCGGTGTTGTCGCGCTACCCTCAATACTTCTCGCTGGCGTCGAGTTGCGACGGGCAGCACCGACTCACGCACACGATGGTGGATCTCGTCGCGTTACCGCCGTAGCGTAACGCCGATACTCGCCTTGGCTGAACCACTTTTTGTCGGCCGAGACGTTTTCTGTTCCGCGACTCCCTCGTTGATGGTGCGGAATTGGTGCGGTTTGGAAGCGCTCCCCTCTCCCGCGATGATCCAACAGTCGTCGTGACGGGACCACCATCTGTCGTGGTATGGCACGAATGGATCAGGGCGGGGGACGCCGATAACAAGACCGTTCAAACGACACGTTGTGTTGAAAAATCGATTCCCTGTTAAAAGTGCACCAACGACGACTCCTCCCGCCTCACCCATCTCTCTGTCTCTCTCTCTCCGGTTGTGATGTTTGCTCGAACGACCCTCTGGTTGAAAGCAATCGCATCCCGGGGTGTTCGAGATCCGCGCTTCAAGTCAATTTTGAAGCGGGAAGGCGAGGGTGAACCACGCCGAGTTGCTCGCGGCAAGACTGGAAGTGGGGGGAAAGGGGCCAAACGCTCCCCCGACAACAGAGGACGTGACGATTCGGGCCGCGCCGCCTCGTCAACAACGAAACCTTCCAAAAAACATGCCGCTCAGCCGCCGCATGTCGTTCACTCGGAAGGCCTATGGCGGTTTGTTGTCCCGTCTGCCGTTACCATCCTCGGTGGCGTGATGGTGTTCAAGCACTATGACAGCGTGGTCAAAGCGGCCATCACGAACGCCGTGATGCACCCGGGTGCACAGGATGTGCAGAACGGAGCGGTCGCTGCGCGCACGCCGAACTTGGGCGACACATTTCGTCCTTCCAACCAAACTGACGACGCGGCGGGGATTGCACCTGTTGGAGAGGGCGGTGCGGCTGGAATGAGAGCAGAGGCACATCCAGCGCTTGCGGCGGCGAAGCACGGCAACGTCGCCGAAGGCGCCATCAGCCCTTCACCCGCCGCACCTGTCGCAATCGGTGAGATGCTGACGCCTCCTTCAACCGGATTTGTCGTAGATAAGAATGCGCTTTCTGGCATTCCTCCTGTGACCTCGTCGTGGACACATCGGATCGCGGCTTACGTGGCGCCGCGGCCGCCCTCTTTCGACACAATCGTTGCTACGTTCACGACCTGCTTGTTCCTTCTAGCCGTTCCGATCATGCGGAGGGCAACGTAGCGTCGGTTTCATTCTAGCCGGAGGGCAACGTTGCGTCGTCGCTTCATTCATCCCTCTTTTCCCCTTTTGATTACGTGCCCTCTTTCTCTCCGTTTCTGACTTCCCAGCCACCTTCGCTTTTTTCGTCCTCGTCACCCCACACCGCCTCGTTGACTGTTGCCTCTCGCGTCGCCCTATCCGATCTATTGTCGTTTGGGATTCGCATCGAACGGTTCATTCCTCCCCAACTTTCTTGTTTTCACCGGCCAAAAAGGGGTATTTCGCTTTACAACTTTGATATTGACCGACACCGCTCTCTCTCTCTCTCTCTCTCTCTCCCCTACAGTTCACTTGTCACTGCCTACAGCTCTGTCCTATCGTTCCGTAAACGAAGCCGAAGAAACGACCGAGATGACGATGGCAAAACGATTCGCACCCCTGCCGTCCTCCGACAACCGTGATGGGATGATTAACCCGCTGCCGACCCCGCTCTTGGGCTCGGCAACTGTGGAGGTCGCGAATGGACCTGATGACAAGCGACTTCCCGGCGCGTACGCCTGCACGCATGGCAGCCAAGCGGCAGAGATTCCAATGTATTTTACCGACTCGGCCGATGGCGGCGGCCGCAACGGCGCGAAGCGTATCTTCCCGATGATGCTTTATCACAAACATTTCCTCGTTGAAGAACAACGGCATATGCTGCCGCCTCCTTCATCCAGTCGCTCGAACGATCGGTGCCCGCCGCTGCATGTGGTCTTCGCGTCGATGAGCTCCCCGGATGTTACGACACTCACTACTTGGGTGGGGCCCACGTCGCCGCCGCTCCAATTGTGTATCGGTCTTCTGTCATCCCCCGCCGACAAGGCTGTCTTCCAGAAGCCCATTTCATTATTGTCTGTTGATGAGCGCCTTCGACCCATGGCCATTCAATCCGTCTCCGTGTTTCGGTGTGACGTTACCGATGACGACGACGTGCAGAGGAATGTCGGTTCGACGCAAAGGCCAGAGAATCGGGTGGTGACGACTATGCAGTTGCATCTTGTCATTTTCCTCGTGGGCGGTGTCCATCCTCGGGGAGAGCCGACGACGGCACCCTCTCCAGTCTCGTCGGCCGCCGCGTCCTTCATGTGGCAGCACGTTCAGGTGACTCTGCACGTGGGGCGCTCGGCGCATGGAGAGTGGGCCTTTGCACGTGCGTTGCAGCCGGCGCGTGTCTCTTCCTTAGAAAGCTTTCCGCTGCCCAGTTTGGCCGAGGTCGGATTGGTCGTGTGCGGCGTGAATGTGGTTGATTTTCACCCGCGTTCGAGCGAGTTTGTTCTGAAATTTTGGAGCCAAAGAACGATGCCGGTCAATCAACACGCGTCGAGCACAACGCACAGCCTCCGTTCGCCACATTCGCCGCTGGCTTTGAGCTCATCGCCGCCAGAAGATGCCTGCAAGCTAGTTGGTGAATATGCAGCGTTCGCGGTTGTTGCCGCCAACTTGGATGAGTCCGGTCGTCTTTGCCTGCGGACCGTGGGCATCACCAACCGGCTCCTTGCAGACGCTCGTTTTCTGCGTCTTGCGTGCGACCAAGGAGATCTCATTGTGACGCACGTGCCTTCGGGTGGTCGAGTGACGTGGAAATCTGGCGGACGACAGAAGCGTGGTACACCGCTAAACGTCTTCGACCTGTCCGGCGAGGTGCGTGCCTATGGCGAGCGGTCGACTCCAGAGGAAGCGTACGTCGGTCACTCGTTATCACGGTTCGCGGAAGCGCTGTTGATCGACGCTCGGGTTGGAACGTTTCTCGGGTCCAACGCGCCACCGCACCCTCCGTACTACACGCCGACCGCGTCTCAATTCGATGGCGGACAATCTGGCACCATGGAAGAGGACGAAGAGACGGATCCGTCCAGCAATACCGCGGCCGCCGCTGTAACCGTTGTGCCGCCAGAGCAAAGAAACGATGATTCTTTGAGCGATGGCTATCCTTTCGGCGACGCCAAGCACCTCCCCCACGCTCTGCCGCCACCTCGTCACGCCGATGTCTTGTCGTACGATGATCCCTCCTCCTCTGTCATCGTAGTGTGCCAACAAGGCGCCGCGGGCTCCGGAGGGAGGGGCGTCAGCACCACGATCAGCGATGATGCCCAGCCGCTGCCCCCGCCAAGAAGCGGAACGGCCGTTCCCGTCAATGTTGAAGTGCCCCCTTTGTTGCCATCGCCGCCGCCGTCGGGTTGTGCGCTATCCGATCGCGATCCTTCCGCGTCGCTTCCGTCTGCCTCGACCGAGTCGCGGTCGCACAGACTGGCGGTCCGTCGTGGCGGACCGGAGGTGACGCCTCCTCCGTCCGTGCCACCGTTTCCTCCCTCTTCCGACGAAGGTGGTCTACGCCTCGACGGCGGCCGATGTCTTTCTCATGTGTTTTTACTTTTGAGCATCGAAGCCTCACACGCCACTCAGCCGCAAGAAACACTTCACGACGCTGATTCGCGACAGGTATGTGTCGTCGCCATGTATTCTGCCGCCGGCTTCCGTGCGGGATCCATCACGTACGAGGAGCCCATCAGCGTGATAACACCGCAGGGCTGTCCGACGTGCCTTTTGGGGGCTACAAGTTGGCTGGCGGTCCCGTCACAAGTCCCCCCGCCGTCAGCGACAATTGAAGGCGCATTGTTGGCTCATGCCCAACAGCACCCACATCGTGGCGGGACTAACGACGACGTCGATAGCGGCCGCCTCGTCGGTGACCACCACCCCCATCGCGGCCAGGACTCGACCAACACGACGGGTGACGCGAGTGCCGTCGTAGCATCATCGCCACGAGTGCAGTGGCAGGTGGACTACTTGCTCGCTGGGGGGCTCCACTTGAACGTCGGACGCGAATTTCAACCGGTGGATCTTGAGACAGGAAAACACTAGTGTCAGTCGATGCGACGTTGGCATCGGCCTGCGGCACGCCGTTGCCCAACGCGATTCGATTTTCGGTAAGGAGAGATTGCGTGTGTTTGTTGTGGTGCCTCTTCCTCTCTCTCTCTCTCTCTCTCGGAGGAGACGTCATGAAGTGGCTTCCTTGTTTCACTCGATTGTCGCTGTTGCCGGCGTATCCATTACCCTCCCTACACCCAGAGGGGTCCTTCCCCCTCCTTCCAGAGCGCAGTGCCTCCTGGGTGTTGGCTGGTCTGATCCACAACAGTAATGACCTTGCGACGGATTCCGTCGTCAAGCAACCACGACCCTGCAGACGGCAGCAGCTCAACCATCCCTCCCGCTGTCGGGTCGTGTTGTTCACGCCCAGAGCTGTTCCATTGTCGCAGCCCGGATGAAGTGCGCTCCTCGCAGCCCGACGGCGTGCTGGGCCGCGTCAACGTGACGTTCATTGGAGGGGGGAATCCTGATGCTACTCGCGGGGCAACACACCTTCTCCACGTGCATCATCTGTTGTTGCCACCAAACCGCTTTTGTGCACCAGCAGCGGCACCTGGCACGACGACCCGTACGTCGCAGAGCACACAGCTTCCATGCGCAACCGTCAGCGGCGTTGAGACAAATTGTGGCAGCGAAACTTCGGATCCGGAAGGACGTTCCTGTACCGTTCCGACCGCAGATGCTGCGATCGATGTGACTCACAGTTACCTTGAAAGCCTGTGGCCTGAGGGACATCGGATACACGAACACGATGGTGCGACTGTGACGACTCCGCCTGGAACGCCGACGGCTGCGGCCGCGGCTGACCCGCCTCGCGCTACGATCGTCCCCCCCGCCGCCCCTTTGCGCCGTTGGGTGCACGTGATAGTTGGTCGCTGCTTCGTTTCTGGGTCGGGGTGGTGCATTTGCATCGGCACGCTGAGAGACAACGAAGCACACCTGCGCCATATCATCGTGTTCGAAAATCCGATGATCCTTTCGGATACCGCCGCGTGTTCGGATCATGATCGCCTCGCGCCTTGGTCCATTGTGGTCCTTGGTTCGGCCGCTCGCCACGTGGAAGGGAAAGTGGGGTTAACCGTGGAGTTGCAGCTGCTGGTGCTATTGGCGGACGCACGAACGGAGGAGGGATCATCATCATCTTCGCCGTCGTCGACGGGTGCGTCTTCCCGTCCGGCGGGGACCATAACAAGGAGTAATTCGTCCACCGGCACCACCAAAGTTCCCGGTGCAGCGTTTCAACGGGTGTCGGTATCGCTTCATATCGCGATCGGCAAGTCTGGGTGGTGGGCTGTTTCGTCGATATTGGAACGAATGGCGTCAACAGTGTCCCAACGAGCGGTCATCCCGTTTGAACGAAGTGTTCGATTCGATTCCACGCTGTCGTTGCGCTGGCCGGTTCGCGAAGTGGGTATCCATGCTTTCGACCCGCGCACCGGACAGGTGATTCTCGCGGTTGGTGATGGTCACGAGAAACTCGTTCTCGCTGCCGTGAACGGGGTGCCGTCTGCGGACAATGCCGCTGGTGACGAAAATACTGACTCGTTTGCCGTGGTCGACGTCACGAACGTCATTTCTCGCTTGGTCACATTCGTTTCTCTTGGCAACGGCACCGATCTCCTGATCACCCTCACGCCTCTGCACAACTGCCCCCCAGTTTGGATACGGCGCCGAACGGCGATCCACGTGCTCGATGTGTCAACTCTACTTCGCACAACGTTTGGTGTGATCAATGCGGTCGTGTTGGACGTTACCGTGTCTCCTGTGATGCCTCCTTTCACGGGCGGGTCGAGTAGCATGAGTTTCCCGCTTCACGGCGGCCACAGCGACGAGCACAGTGAAAGCGCCACAGGTGCCGCCGGCACCCCGCCGGTATGGCACCCCGCCAGTACGTCGATCTCTTGGACACCTGGGGTGGGAGGAGGACGAAGCGATACAACGGGCACCCCACCAGTGTATGCCGGACGGCCTCGGTCGGGGCATCCCGCCACACTCAGTGACCCTTGCTATCAGGAGCAAGAGGGCGGCGCCCGCAATTCAGGTGAGGAGGGACGGGACTCCGCCAACCGTCGTCGACAGCCTGCCCATGACGATCGCGCATCCCCACCTGGAGTGCTGCGTCGCGACGACGCAACATCCCATTCCGTGCTGTCGACGCCATCTGCCACCGGGGGGGCGACGCGTCAGGTCGTCGTGATTCTTCTGGAGGGTACGGTGGCACCGGCCGCCCCGGATGGCGGTGGGTTGCTGAATGCTGTGTCTCGGAGCTGGCGGCGCAGGCACGAAAGCGTTGCCGCCGCACCACCATCTAGAGTGCCCATGTCGAAGAAAATATTGCTCGTGCACGTGATCACTGCCAACCAGCAGACACATTGTTCCTCAACTCAAGCGGTGGAATGTGACGACCAGAGTGCGACGGTGCTGCTAAGTTGCACGGGCCGCGAATGCTCCGGTTCTCATGGCGTGCAGTGGGTAGCGCGTCTGCCGGTGAACGGCGGCGCACGTCTCAAAGAGCATCGAGGGGAACTGCACGTCCCAACACCTGTTGCTGCTGGCCACAGCGGCGCAGTCCCATAGCGGTCCCAAGGCGATGCGGCCACTTCCCCCGCGGCCGGAATTGTTTTCTATTCTGGGGGGGGGGGGGGGGGGGGG
>ERZ1292633.5826-Hain-H41-02um-R1-5826-length-10985-cov-5_pt1 | contig 10985 bp, 7 predicted proteins | sample MGYA00564406_ERZ1292633 | MGnify/ENA primary metagenome ERZ1292633 (study PRJEB36523, sample SAMEA6512639) | groundwater metagenome | collected 2019-01-08 | study: AquaDiva: Metagenomics assemblies of 32 groundwater samples
CGTATTAAATTTCACCCGCAGATAGAGCGGACGATCCCGGATGAAATTTTTGGCGAAACCGAGATCAATCTCCCAACTCTGTTGCCACCCGGGCGGAACGTTTTGCGCCGAAGCCTTCAAACCCTCCCGGATCTGCTGCCGCAACAAAGGGATTTCTCCGGGAGAAACCGGCGTCCGCTCCAGCGCCACCTTCAAGCGCTCCTCAGTCTCTTTCTCCAGTTCATTTTCAAACGTCGGCGGCTTGGCGGACGCGCGCGCGACCAGCACTTCATTGTGCAAAATCTTTTGCTCGGCCTCGGGAAGCTGGGTGGCCCGCCATTGCAACAGGAGAAACACGCTCAAGCCGGAGATCGCCAGCAGCGCCGCATTGAGCGACATCAACCCCAGCCATTTGCCGAGCCAGATCTGCCAGCGCGCGATGGGTTTCACGACCACCATCTGGATCTGACATTCCTCGATGTCCCGCGCCAGCGTGCCACACGCGAGCCAGAGCGTGGATAGACCGAGCAACGCCGTGATGGTGCTCAACGTGTAGGTCAGCAAAATCTGCGTGAACCCGCGCGCCGTGCCGTCATCTTTGATCAGCAACGGCAGTCCCACCACCGCCGCCAGCAGCAGCCCCACGATGACGATGAACAACCGGAAGCGAAACGCCGCCTTCCACGTCAACGCCATCACCGCGGCGATGCGTTGCCCGAACATTAGCCGGGCCAGCCACGGGAAAAACCCGAACGCCGTCAACAGGCGGGCCAGAAAAGCGGTGATGCGTAGCGCGGAGTTGTCCATGGAGTCAAACGGACGCGATCATTTCTTCTTCCCGAGCAACGACGAAAGTTTCTCGTCGGCTTTGGCCAAATCTTCGGCCTTCGCTTGCGGACTGGGCAGCGGCTGGCTCACTGCGGACACCGGCTCGGTTCTGGTCAAAGCATCGAGCTTCTGTTCGTTCACGGCTGGCTCGGCTGGCTTGGCCGCAACCGGTGCCGGAGTGGCGGCGGTCGGCAACGTGAGTTTCTCCAAAACCTTGTCCGGCGCGGGAGTTGAAGTGACATCGCCGCGCAGATATTCCGCCACGCGTGCGCCAGATTGCGCCCCGCTCGTCTGCTGCGAGGCTTGCTTGGCCTTCTCGACCACTTCGAGGAAATAGCTTTCGAGGTTCTGCGTCGGATTATCCACGCGCACCTCGCCCGACCCGATGTCCTTGCGGATGATCTCCAACACACGCTCCATCGTCGGACGCGGCAACACCGGCGTCGTGATCCGCAACGTGTCCGGCTTGGCGAGCAGTTCCTTCAATGTGCCCAAGGCCTGAATCTTCCCGCCGTAATAGATGACCACGCGATCGCAGACATCTTCCACGTCGGACAAAAGATGGCTGCTGAGAATCACCGTCTTGCCGCGCTTGGCGAGTGCGATGATCAAATCTTTGATCTCACGGCAACCAATCGGATCAAGGCCCGCCGTCGGTTCATCGAGGATGATGAGGTCGGGATCATTGATGAGCGCCTGCGCCAGTCCGATGCGCCGCTGCATGCCTTTAGAGAACTCGCCGACCGACCGCGTGCGCGTCTGGTTCAAGCCAACCATCTCCAACAACTGCTCGGCGCGCTTGTCGCGGTCGCCCTTTTCGAGATGGAACAGATTACCGAAGAAATCCAGCGTCTCGCGCGAATTGAGATAGCGATAGAGATATGATTCCTCCGGCAGATAACCGATACGCGCCTTCGTTTGCACATGACGCGGGGAATTCCCGAACACCTCGATGTGGCCCTTGGTCGGATAAAGCAAACCCAGCAGCATTTTCACCGTCGTGGACTTGCCTGAACCATTCGGTCCGAGCAGACCGAACACTTCGCCCCGCTTCACGTCAAAGTCCACATCGCTCACCGCGCGGGCCTTGGAGCGCCCCCAAAAATCCTTGAACACCTTCGTGAGGCCGCGCACCGAGACGACGACTTCGCCGGACTGCGGATTGCGGATTGCGGATTGCGGATTTGATTCAGCGACTGGCATAGGTCAATTCGTTCGATCGCAAGCCCCGCGCTTGCTCAGGCCGCTTTCGGCGTCAGTTGTCCAGCGGCGGTATGGCGCGACCCGCCATTCCCAGAATCAGAGTTGGTCGCTTCCTGTTGGTAATGTTCCAACTCCTCACCTTTGCGCACGAGGCGGGCGCTGTTGAAAATCACGATGAGCGAACCGGCGTTGTGCAGGATGGCTGCGATGATCGGGTTCAACCAACCGAACGCCGCCGCGCTCAAGCCGCCGATAATGAACAGCACGCCGAACAGGAAATTCTGATTGATGACCGCGCGCGTGCTACGTGAAAGTTTCACCAGGAACGGCAGCCGGCGCAGATCGTTGTTCATCAGCGCAATCGTGGCGCTGTGGATCGCCACTTCGCTGCCCGCCGCGCCCATCGCGATGCCGATGTCACCAGCGGCAAGCGCCGGTGCATCATTAACACCGTCACCGATGACGGCGACGTGATAACCTTTGGCTTTCACGGCGCGAACAAACTCCACCTTGTTCTGCGGCAGACAATCGCCCTTCGCTTCTTCGCAACCGATCTCGGCGGCGACGCGCGTGGCGACCGGTTGACGATCACCGGAAACCATCGCGATCCGCCGGACACCAGCCTCTTTAAGTTCCGCAAGCGCCTCGCGAGCCTCTTTGCGGGTCTGATCTTGCAACCCGACCCAGCCGATGCACTTCCCATCGCGCGCGACGAAGATCAAGCTCCAGCCTTCGGTCTCGTTGAGATCAACGGACTTCTCGAAATCATCTTTCACCCCGTTGTCCTTGAGCCATTGGGCGCGGCCCACGAGAACTTTCGCGCCACCCACATCGGCGGTCACACCGCGCCCGGCCGTCTCGGTGAAATCTTTCGGCTCAACCAATGGCACTCCGGCTTCAGCAGAAATCGTCGCGAGCGCTTTGGCGGTCGGGTGATTGCTGTATTTCTCCGCGCTGGCGGCGATGCGTAACAACTCCGCAGGCTTCGTGTCACCAATCGGTGCGAGGCGACTCACGGCAAGTTCGCCGGTGGTGAGCGTGCCGGTTTTGTCGAAGACAAAGGCGTTGATCTTCGCAGCGGTTTCGATGTCCGCGACATTTTTAATCAAGATGCCCAGACGCGCAGCAGCCGAGAGCGCGGCGACCATCGCGGTCGGCGTGGCGAGAATGAACGCGCACGGACAGGAGACCACCAAGACCGAGATGACGCGCTCAAGATCGCGCGTGAACGCCCACACCAGCGCGCCGATGACCAGCACGAGCGGTGTATAGAAAGCCATGTATTGGTCCACGATCTTCATGATCGGGAGCTTGGTCTTCTCGGCGGCGAGAATGAGTTCGCGCACGCGACCAAGCGTGGTGTCCGTGCCAGCGCGGCTGACTTTGATCTCCAACACGCCGGTGAGATTCAGCGTGCCGGCAAAAACTTCGTCACCACCCTTCTTATCCACCGGCAACGATTCCCCGGTGATGGTCGCCTGATTGAACGAACCTTGGCCGGTCAAGATGACGCCGTCCGCCGCGACATTATCACCGGGACGGATGCGGATGACGTCGCCGACGGCGAGCTGACTGGCCGCAACTTCTTCCTCTGACTTGTCGGCCTTGATGCGCCGCGCCTTCGTGGGCGTGAGTTTGATCAGAGATTCAATCGAGTTCCGCGCGCCTTCCGCCGTGTGCGTTTCGATGAGTTCACCCAGCAACATGAAAAACGCGACAACGCCCGCCGTCTTGTAGTCTCCCGAAGCAAACGCCGCGAGCACAGCGATGGCAACGAGTTCGTTGATGCTGAGGCGGCCGAGCTTCAAATCCTTGATTGCCGTCATCATGATCGGGTAACCGAGCACGATGGCACCGATCATCGCGCTGGCACTCGCAACGACGTGCGCCGACTCAAACAACCAATCCACCACGAACGCATTCAACACGAACACGAGGCCGCAGAGCATCCACGTCAGGCCCACGTTGCTGTGGGAGTGGTCGTGGCCGCAGCCGGGGCCGTGTTCATGCTCGGGATCGTGCTGGGTGAGGAGGGAGGTGACTTGCATGGTGTGACGGGTTAAAAGTTTGGGTCAATTCGCCGGTTTGGCGCCGCCGATCTTCATCGGCTCGCGATTGAGGTTGAGCCGCAATTCCATCGGCTTGCCGTCCGGCGTGGTCGGCAGATACATCTTGTAGTCCACGCCCGCGATGGCGCGACCCAGAACCTTGTTCAACTCCTGCTGCACGAACAATTGCGGGTCGGCGAGGTAATAGGGCAAAACTTTTTTGAAGATGGCGGCGTCGCCTTCGATCTTCGCCACCATGTCGCTGCGCTCGGCCTGGGCGGCATTGACGCGGGCGGCGGCCTCACCTTCGGCTTCGTTCATTTTCTTGTTCTGATAACTGGAAGCTTCGGTGAGCGCGGCGCGCGCGCGTTGGCCGGCATCGGTCACATTCTTGAACGCCATGTCGAGCTGGCGGGGATTGCGGGTTTCCACGAGGCATTGCTCGACCGTGATGCCGAGTTTCTGTTCGAGCACCAACTGCACGACGCGGCGTTGCACGGCGTCCTGGAAAGCCGTCTTCTCGCGCAAGACATCATCCAACCGGGCCCGAGCGGCGGCATAGACCAGCGCGTTGTCCAGAGCGTTGAGCACCGCATTCGAGATGCCGGTCAATCCGTAGGCTTGGTCAGCCCCGGACGAGAAATCGAACACGCACCGCACGGGATCTTCGATGCGATAACGGACGGACGCCTTCGCGTGGATGATGTTGCGATCTGCTGTGAGCGCGTAGCCGTCCAGCGCCGGATTCAACGACGGACCAGTAGGCGGAACTTCACCGGCGGCTTCCTGCACGGCGGTCTGCATGAACCAATGTGAGCGCGACCGGACTTCCTGCACTTCCGTGATCGGAATCTTGATGACCTCATCAATCGGATACGGCCACGCCCAATGCGCGCCCGAGCCGAGCAGGACTTTATCGCCCTCGCCCACGGGTTTGCCGAAGCGGAGTTTGATGGCTTTCTCGCGCGGACCGACGGTGAAGAAGCCGGAGAACAGAAACACGACGAACAGCACGGCCATGACAAACTTGACGATGCCAAAGCTGCTGTGCAACGCATCGGCCAACGCTTGCGCGCCGGGATCAATCGGCTGCCCGGGTGGCGGAGTTTTGGGTTCGTTGCTCATGCGATCACTTGGAGGACTTGTTCGGGAGCGTGTTGTTCAACAGATTGAACGGCGTCGTGCGCGAATCGAAAATCAGGATGGACCGCTCCTTGAGCGAAGCTTCGAGCGCTTCCAGTTCGCGCAGGAACTTGTCCAGTTCCGGGTTTTGCTGGAACACCGGATAGACCGCCGCGGCCACAGCATCGCCTTCGCCTTTGATGCGGCGGGCTTCGCCTTCAGCGGTGCTGATGAGCAACTGCGCTTCGCGGTCGGCCGAGGCCTTGATCTTGCGCGCGGCGGAATTGCCTTCCTCGCTGAGTTGGTCGGCGAGTTTCTTGCGATCCGCCGTCATCAGCGCGAACACCGATTCCGTGACGCTCTCCGGGAGGCCGAGGCGTTTGACACCGAGATATTCGATGCGGATGCCGGAATTGTTCGCCGCCACCTGCGCCTGCACCAAGGCTTTGATCTCGGCCTCGATGGCGTCGAACTTCAAGTCCTGCGCGTTGGCGTTGACGAAATCTCCGAGCGGATGTTTGCCGACGACGGCAGCCTTGGCCTGCGTGACGATGTCCTTGAGATTACGTTCGGCTTCCTTGACCGAGCCGTTCTTGAATTTCGGGAAGAACGCCTTGGCATCCGAGATCCGCCAGCCGACATAAACGGAGGCGAGCAGATTGTTACCGTCCGCCGTGTAGGTTTCGTTGAAGGTGTCCTCGAAGTTCTGGATGCGCTGATCGAGTTTGTAAACACTCTCGATGCCGGGCGGCAGCCGGAAATACGCGCCCGGGGTGGTGACATCACGCACGGGCTGGCCAAACCGCGTGACCACGGCCACCTCGGATTGGCGGACCTGGAAGACGAACAGGATCATCACAAAAACCAGCGCCAGAACGACGCTGACGATGATGGTGAGCAGATTTTTTTTCATGAGTGCTAGATAAATTATTTCGCGGATTGGGTAATGGCTTCGGCCTGCTGCCGGATCATGTCGTCCGTGGCGTTGTGTTGCAGGTCAAAGGTGATGACGTGATCGGTATTGGTCGTGACGAGGATATACTTGCGCGCGTTAGCCGTCGCGCGCGGGAACACCTGCGCATAAAGCCGGCGCTGATAAACCAGCGGCGCGGCCTGATAGGCGCGGAGCTGATTGGTGAAGGCCGAAGCCCGCGCCGTGGCCGTCAATTCCAGATTGAGCCGGGCCGCCTCGGCGTTGTTCGTGATCACCGAAGCCTGGGCGCTGGCGAGTGCGTTGGTCACGATGGCTTCACCTTCCGCCGCGACGATCCGGGCCTGCTTCTGTTGATTGGCCGCGACAACTTTTTGGTATTCGGGCGCCACCTTCACGGGCGGATGCACGTCCTGCAAACCGACATGGAGAATCTTCACGCCGAGATTGCGGGCCGCCGCCGCCGTTTGAATCCGTTCCGCCAACGCTTGCGCGGATTCCAGCCGCTTGACGGACATCAATTCCGTCATGTCCACACTGACAAGAAACCGCGCGACTTCGCGGGTGGCGATATTCTGGAGCGCATTGGAACTGCTTTCGTGGCCATAGACCCAGTCCGTGATGTTGGTGACCTGATATTGGACCGGAATACTGGTGGTCAGCAGACTGACCGGCGGAACCTTCTTGCTGCTGGAGTTGTCGGTGGCCGCATCCGCTTCCTGACGATTGGCGACGAGATAGTTCACCTCTTCCTTCACGTGCGGCACGGTCCACAAAATAATCCGGTGATCACCATCATCGTCCTTGGGGGCCGAACCCACGACGAACGATTGGATCTGCTCGGTGCGATAGCGGTAAGCCTTGTCCACCGGCCAAGGCAATTTCAGATGCGCCCCCGGCCCGAGGACATTGTTGCCGGAAACCGGTTTGCCGAAACGCTCGATCAAAGCTTGTTCGCCTGCTTCAATGAACACGACGCAGCTCGAAAGCAACAACACCCCAAATTGCGCAAGCAAGACCAACGGCAACCGCTCCCGCAGCACCTTGAAGAACCACGTCTCAGAGACCTTGAAGCCGAATTGATAATCGAGTGTCTGCGCCGCTGTGGCGACGAGGCCTTCCGGTTGCGCGAGCAGGCCGATGACCCGCGAATCATAGAGCGGGCGCGCGACCTTGCCCTTGAGACGCGGCCGATAGATCTCGAACACCAGCATGATCAAGGTTTCCAACGCCACCAGACCGAGCAGACCGGTGAAGAACTTGGCGACGAACAGGTCCGCCTTGGGGAATTCAATCTTGTCGCCCAACAAGGCTGCCCCGGCAAGCACGCACAGATAAGAACCGAGCAGGACGAAGTTGGAAGCCGGACGCAACAGGCGATTGTTCTCGATGCGGGCAATCGTGACGGTGAAACGCCCGCGCATGAACAGGATCAGCGCCAGCCCGCCGAACAAGCCCAGCGCCACCAACATTTTGGGCGCAGCGATGCCCACATAGGTCATCGTGGATAACCCGCGCCACAACAGGATCGCGCCGGTGAGTTCCAACGCCAGCAGGACGACCATGAAACCCGTGACGAAATATTTTTCAAACGCGCCCCGGGAACTGCGCGCCGGAAAGAACGCTGTTTCCTTGTCCTCGAACAAGGTGGAACTACTCTTGGTTCGCGCGAGTTCTTCGATCTCCAGCTTCTCCGCCAGTTCGCGCTCCTCCAATCGCATCTGAAACCAACTGACGAACGCGATCAGCGTCCCCAGTCCGAAAAACACTGCGGCGACCTGCCCGGCCAGCGACCCGGCGTAGCGCGCCGCGCCAAAGACCGCCATTCCCAGCACCAGCAGCACCAGGAAGTTCACCAGCCCGTTTCGTTTTGTGTTGCGATCCACGAGATAATTAAAAGTTAAAAATGAAAAATGAAAAATGTCGGAACGCGTCGCGCCCCCTGACGTTCGGGGCATTTTTAATTTTTAATTTTGCATTTTTCATTGTGTCAGCTCAATTCCCGTTCCTCAAACAACGTCACTGCCACCGCCAACGCGGCCCCGATATAACAGGCCGCATACAGGAACGCCTTGCTCACGTAGCCCCAGTGAAACGTGCTCTTCCCCGAATCAAGGGCATCAGCGAGCCAGAAGTTTTGCCAATTCGGCATCACCGTGTAAAGCACCGTCCCCCACCACGACCCCTGCTCCGCCCGCCGCCCAAACAGGTAATCCGACATCAATCCGATGAGGAAAAATGCCGAACAGATGGCCAAAGTGGGGATCATGTCCAACCGCGTCGAAGCCGCCAGCGCCAGCGCCGCCAGAATCCAGAGCGCGAACAGGATCAACACCGCTGCCGGAACCATGCGCCAATCCACATGCGCCGCCGTGCCGAGGCTTTGAGATTGTTTGGTGAACAAGATGATACACGCCGCCGCCAGCGTTACCGTGACCACCAAGGCGAAGACCGCGTCGCTCACAAACGGCCGGCGCAGGAAAAAATTGCTGAAACCACCCAGCAGATAGGCCAAGACCACGCCACTCCCGAAGATCAGCACCGCCGCTACGTCCGTTTGCCCATAAGCATCAAACGTCATCCGGCTCGCGACCAGCGCGGCGACCAGATTGATATAGGTGACCACCGTGAGCGCGGCGATCAGCCCGACATATTTGGCGAGGAGAAATTGCGCGCGCCCCACCGGCTTGGACAAGACGGCGAGGGCCGTGCCTGCGCGAATTTCACGCGCTAGTGAGGCAGAAGCACTCAGTACCGCGCTGAACAACCCGGACAGCAACATCACCGCGAGCACCGAGTTTTTGACCAGCTTGGGCTCATCCCCGAAGGCGAAGTAATACGGCGTGGCGAGAAAGATCTCAAACACCGCCGTGGCCGTTGTCAGCAGCAAAAACACGGGTTGCCGCACGAGTTCCATGAACGCGTTCAGGGCGATGGTGGCAAATTGTCGCATCTACTTTTTCGGGTCGGTTACTTCCCGGCAGATTAAGAAATCGCCGGAAAGGTTGCAAACGGTGATTCCATCATAGCCAAAACCCTGCCAGCCGCAAAAAGCTGGCGCTGAAAAGTTTGTTGCTTTGATTGGATCGCATTTGCCGCCTTAGACCGAGCCTTTTCAAAAACGCTCGAAGTTTCCCGCACGGGATGGTGGAAAAAACATGTGTAGGCCAGAGGCTAGCCTCAAGCCGCCGCCTGATCCTGCTTGCGCCGGAGGAGCGGCTTGCTCTCCCCGACTACGGCTGAACGCGTGACTTTGATGTCGAGAATGTCCGCGCTGCCCGGCACGTCATACATCACTTCGAGCATGATCTTCTCGATCAACCCGCGCAACGCCCGCGCGCCCGTCCCCTTCTTGTGCGCCTGCACCGCCAATTCGCGTAATGCCTCCGTGGTGAACTCCAGATCCACGCCATCCATGGCCAGCAGTTTGGCGTATTGTTTGGTGAGCGCGTTCTTGGGTTCGGTGAGGATGGCGACCATTTGATCCTCGGTCAGTTCAGCCAGCGTGGTCACAACCGGCAGACGCCCGACGAATTCCGGGATGAAGCCGTAGTTCAACAAATCTTCCGGCTCGACGTGCTTGAGCATCTCATCCCGCCCGATCTCGGCCGCTTTTTGCGCGTGGCTCATGGCGCCGAAACCGATCGTGTGCCGGCCCATGCGGCGTTGGATGACCTTCTCCAACCCGACAAACGCGCCGCCACAGATGAACAACACGTTCGTGGTGTCCACCTTGATGTATTCCTGTTGCGGATGTTTGCGCCCGCCTTGCGGGGGCACATTGCAGATCGTCCCTTCGAGAATCTTCAGCAACGCCTGCTGCACGCCTTCACCGCTGACGTCGCGCGTGATGGACGGGCCTTCCGCCTTGCGCGTGATCTTGTCAATCTCGTCAATGTAGATGATGCCGCGTTGGGCGCGTTTCACATCGTAATCCGCGCTTTGGAGCAGGCGCAGGATGATGTTCTCCACGTCTTCGCCCACGTAACCCGCTTCCGTGAGCGTCGTCGCATCGGCGATGGCGAAGGGCACATCGAGAATCTTCGCGAGCGTGCGCGCGAGCAAGGTCTTGCCCGAGCCCGTCGGTCCGATCATGAGAATGTTGCTCTTCTCGATCTCGACCTCGGCGTGCGGGCCGGACGGTGCTTGTTTGGCGGCTTCTGCGCCTTCTTCCGCAACCGGCTCCGGTTGGATGCGCTTATAATGATTGTGAACCGCCACGGCCAGAGTCTTCTTGGCCTGTTCCTGCCCGATGCAATGCAGATCAAGCTGCCGCTTGATGTCGGCGGGCTTGAGGATGGCGAACTTCGGCTGCTTCTTCTGCTCGGCCAGATGCAATTCGCGATCAAGTACGTTTTTGCAAAGGATGATGCAGTTGTCGCAGATGTACACGCCCGGCCCGGCGACGAGCTTCTTCACTTCCGAGTGCGATTTGCCGCAGAAGCTGCACATCGTGATGTTGGTGGGTCGGGCCATGTGAATTTATGATTTTAGATTTGGCAGCAAGATTCAACCGGCATCACTGTTTAGTTTTCTCGTTCAGCAATTTGATGACGCCATCAGTGATGTCCAAGACTTCACCTGATTTTCGATAAAGAACCGAGCTGCGGGAAAATTGCATGTCACTTGAATCTACAACTAGATCAAATCTGTCCTTGGCGTATTCAGTGACGAGCTTCTCGACGGCGTATTGCTCTCGGAGCTTGGCGGCGGTTTGGCTGCGGCGTTCCAAAATGCTGGCTACGGGCACCCGCGCCTCCGCAACCTTGTTCGATAAAGCCACGTAATCGCTGTTGGTGATCACTGAATCATAGGCGCCCATCCGTGGCGGGTATCCCGTCCGCATGGATTCAAACCGTTTGCGAGTCAACTCT
>ERZ1292633.5827-Hain-H41-02um-R1-5827-length-10984-cov-4_pt1 | contig 10984 bp, 10 predicted proteins | sample MGYA00564406_ERZ1292633 | MGnify/ENA primary metagenome ERZ1292633 (study PRJEB36523, sample SAMEA6512639) | groundwater metagenome | collected 2019-01-08 | study: AquaDiva: Metagenomics assemblies of 32 groundwater samples
TCTAGGTATTTTTGTTGCTCCGCAGTATGGTGGCGCTGGTAAAAACCATCGGTATATCCGCGATTAGCCAGGTTTTCGAGAACGCCAATCAAATCTGGGTCCAAAGGTTCACCCGCCATCGCCAAATCAATCGCCTTGGAATAGGCTTGGGCGGTGCGCGCGACATAATAATGGCTTTTGGTGCGGCCTTCGATTTTAAGGCAATCTATGCCCATTTTCACGAGCCTATCGACATGCTCAATCGCGCGTAAATCCTTGGAGTTCATAATATATGTGCCGTGTTCGTCCTCAAACACTGGCATAAATTCGCCTTTGCGCTGTTCTTCTTCCAAAAAATACATTTTGTCGGCTTCGGGGTGGCGCTCCTGCCCAGTTTCGCTAAATAATTGCGGGCGTTCGAGCGCGCTTTTCGGCAAAATATCGCCGCTTTCGCTTTCTTCGGCCTCACTCGCCGAATATTTCCAGCGGCAAGTATTGGTGCAAGTGCCTTGGTTGGCGTCGCGGTGGGTGAAATAGCCCGACAAAAGACAGCGCCCCGAATAAGCAATACACAAAGCACCATGGACGAAAACTTCAAGTTCTATATCAGGGCATTCTTGGCGAATTCGTTCAACTTCGTCCAATGATAATTCGCGCGATAAAATAATGCGCTTTGTCCCCACGCTTTGCCAAAATTTGACCGATTGGTAATTCATCACATTCATTTGCACCGACAAATGAATCGGCAAATCGGGCCAGCGTTCACGCGCCAACATTATAAGCCCCGGATCAGCCATAATTAGGCCATCAGGTTTCAAATCGACCACGGCTTCCATATCATTGATGAAGGACTTAATCTTATTATTATGCGGAAATAAATTGGCAGCCACAAACAGCTTTTTGCCAAGCGCGTGTGCCTCGGCAATCCCCACTGCGAGTGCATTATCCTTGGAAAAAGTGTTATTGCGCACCCTCAAACTATATTTCGGCAAACCCGCATAAACCGCATCGGCCCCATAAAGGAAAGCATGACGCATGGATTTTAACGTACCAGCAGGGGAAAGAAGTTCGGGGCGTTTAAGGGGTAGTGTCATGCGTTGCCATATAGTATGTCGCAACCAAAGCTGCAATTCCAATTCCACCGCCAACGCAGCCGCTCCCCTCTTGAGGAGAGCGGGAAATTTGAGGGGTTTCCCCGAAAAATGCGGTGGGGTTAATTTGAAAATTCAGAACAAGCGTTTCCAATCGCGCGCGCCGTGTAGGATGCGAACAATTTCGACAGTTTTACTCTTTATTTGATAGAGAACCATATAATTTTTTACTGGAAAACTTCTCAAATCTGGACGCCTTTTTGATTTAGCGACACCAATATGGGGAAATTCCGCAATAAGTTCAAATTGCGAAACCATATTATCATGCCATTTAAGCGCGGCAAAAGGGTTATCCAGCGATATATAGTCTGAAATTTCACCCATATCTATTTCAGCCATGTTGGTAATGAAATACCGCATTTATTTAAGCGGCTTTCGCAATTTTTGCTTCGATTTTCGCCCTTATTCGCGCCAACGCTTCCTCGGCAGGTATGTCACCACCACTGGCAATGCCCTCGTCCCAAAGTTTTTCCAATTTTTCAAGCGCCCGCTCACGCTCCGCCATCCTATCATCCCAATCCCTTAGGGCATCGCGTATCACCTCACTCGTAGATGCATAATCGCCGCATTCAACCGCAGCCCGAACTTTAGCCGCCATTTCTTGAGTAATCGCGATAGTAATTTTTTCAACTTTAGCCATTTTGCGGTTCCTTCTTTTGGCGAAATGGTAAGGAAAAGTATGACCAATGTCAAGGAAATTCGAGGCTATCTTAGCCGCTCCCCTATTTATAAGGGGGCTGTCACGAAGTGACTTTGGGGTAGCGTTTTATGGAACACGACCCCCTAGACTCGCTTCCGCCGTCGCGCTATGCGCTATGGCGGACAGTGCATTCGACAGCCCCCCCTATAAATAGGGGGGCGGCTTGGGCGTGTTGTTTACACTCGGCCCCCTTCCCTTTGTCCCGCACTTGTGCTTTAAGCCGCGCCTAATCACGATTGCGGTTCTTGGGGTTTCCCCTGTCAATGAATCCATCGGCATTTTGGTAATCCCATCATTATGTCGCCGCAATCACAAAAAGGGACTTAATATGGCTTATTATGAGCATATCCTAATCACGCGGCCTGATATTTCGCCGGCACAAGTGGACACACTTGTTGAGACTATCACAGATCAAATCACCACTGGCGGCGGCAAAGTTACCAAGACTGAATATTGGGGTCTTCGCAATCTTGCTTACCGTGTAAAGAAAAACCGCAAGGCGCATTATTCGCTTTTGAACATTGATGCCACGAGCGCGACAATGCAAGAAGTTGAGCGTCAATTGCGCATCAATGAAGAAGTTTTGCGCTTTATGACGGTTCGGGTTGAGGCGTTGGACAATGAGCCTTCGGTCATACTTGCTCGTCGGGAAAAAGAAGAAAAGAAAGCCAAAGCCCGTGCCGATTTTGCACGGTCTGATAGTTTTGATGATGCCGATTTTGAAATTGGCGAAAGCATGGAGGCTGAATAATGGCTACTAAATTTACCATTTCGAATTTGCCAACTCGTCGGCCTTTCAGCCGTCGCCGCAAAACTTGCCCTTTTTCTGGTCATTTGGCCCCGCCAATTGATCATAAGGACGTGAAAACTTTGCAACGCTATTTGTCTGAAAAAGGCAAAATCGTCCCAAGCCGCATCACTGTTGTTTCACAAAAGAAACAGCGTGAATTGGCAAAAGCAATTAAACGCGCACGCTTTTTGGCACTATTGCCATATGCAGTGGCATAGGGGGACATCATGGTTGAAGTAATCCTATTAGAACGCGTTGGCCGTTTGGGCGTAATTGGTGACGTTGTAAAAGTGAAACCCGGTTATGCGCGCAACTTTTTGTTGCCGCAGAAAAAGGCTTTGCGGGCGACTGCAAACAACAAAAAATTGTTTGACGTGCAACGTGCGCAAATCGAAACCAAAAATCTTGAGCTTAAAACTCAAGCCGAAGCAACGGCGACCAATTTGGACGGCCAAACTTTCACAATTATCCGTCAAGCGGGCGAATCTGGCCAATTATATGGTTCAGTTTCGACGCGCGATATTGCTGATTGTGCAAATGAAGCTGGCTTTAAGATTGATCGTATCCAAGTATTATTGAATGCGCCAATCAAAACCATTGGCGTTCACACTGTCAAAGTGAAACTTCACCCTGAAGTTGAAATTGAAGTGAAAGTCAATGTGGCTCGGACTGTAGATGAAGCTGAACGTCAAGCCAAAGGCGAAGACGTTGTGGCAGCGCGTTTGGCCGAAGAACGTGCACAAGTTCAGGCTCAAGCTGCCGAAATTGCTGAAAACGCAGTTGAGCTTGATGGCCGCGAATAATGCTTTAACTGCTGATTTTTGCGGTTTTCAAGCATTGTGAAGCTAGCAACTTTGAGTTGAACAAATAAAAGCCCACCAGCGATGGTGGGCTTTTTTTATTAAGCGTGTCACTTAGGGCTATTCAAGATACATTTGGCGAAGACGCGCTAGTTTTGCAGCATCCAGACCAATTTCGCGGTTTAGATAATTATCAACGGAACCCCAATTGGTCGCGATTTCGTTAAACGCACCCTCTAAAAAGGCTTGGCCTTGAGCATCAACCAATGGCTGCGGAACATTGGCATTCGCCATATTTTGATAACGTGCAAACATCTGCGCAGTTGGGTTGTCGGGATATCTGGCCAAATCAATACGCGGCATTTCATTTGCCGGAATTCGGTATCGGGTGGACAAGTGGTAATCTTGAATAATTTTGTCATGCGAAACTCCAAGGGCTGACAAGACCATTGCAGTCACAAAACCAGTTCGGTCTTGGCCGGCGGTACAATTGTATGCCAGTGGAGCTTCGTCGCCTAATAGCTCAGCAAAGATTATTCGTAGCTGCGGCGCCAAAAGTGTCGGAAAGTTTCGATATACTTCACTCCCATTGCCAGCGGATTGACTGGTCCTGCGAACATTTATTTGTCGAAATGAATATCCATAAGCATTGTAATTAACACCCAAAATTCGGGTTGGAGCAATAACTCGTTCGTCATCCGAACGCAAATCAACCATTGATTTTAGTCCAAGCTGTGACACCTCAGCTAAATCGCTATCACTTAATAAAGGTGTCCCGCCTGAGCGGTAAATAAGACCCCATTTAATATGCCTGCCGCCAAATCCTTCATAGCCACCGATGTCACGAAAATTCGAACCTGTCTCTAAAGGTGCCAAGCGCTCGGCGGTTCGTAATGTTTGGTTTGTGCGGGCATCGACCAATATAAAATATTGACGTTTAACACCGTCATCATCAACCGTCATTGAATGAGAATTAGTTTCGGTGGCCAATAGCCGTGCATTTGCGATTGTGCCGCTCGGCGCATCAGTGACGTAGAGATTAACAGGATTTGAATTTTCCCAACTTACATTTAACGATGTTGGGCTTTGGCGATTTACCGCCGGAATTCCTACAAAATCCGCTAAAGCTACATCTAAGGTAAATCCAAAAATTAATGAGGTGCTGAGGAAAACGGTTTTAATTCTTTTAGAACTTATCATAATTTATCACGCCTTTGTTTAATATTTAAAAGTCAAATCAAGTCCCTAGTTACGTCGCATATTAAACTTGCCAAACGCCCCGAATTCAGCAAAGCCACCTCGGCTTTTATGAAAGTTATGCTCTTTGTTTAATGAATTGCGTGACCAAAGCGAAACCTGCATTTTGGTATTACCACTCGGTCTGATTTCAAAAAGCGCTATGCGATTGTTTGCGATAAGCGAACTATCACTAACCGTCAGGTCAACAGAACTCACCACATACCCATTCGGATAAGGTTTTAATGAGTGCGCATGACGTATAGGCGGCATTTTCTTGACATATTTGCGATTTATCAACGACGAATATTTGACAAAAAAATTGGGTTACCGAAACTGATTTTTGTGCGGGCCAAGCGCTCTAGGACGCTATTTTGTTCGATAATCAAATCGTAGGAAGTATAGGTGACAAATGCGGCGATCAGCATTTTCACTGCCACGGGCCATGTTGTAGCCGCAATAACCCTAGACGCCCTATACTAGCGAGATGGGGCTTTGGAGTATATTGGCGGCGAAACATATTTGGCAATTTTTTATAAGAGTCGCAACTGACGTTGCTTCGGCTCCTGATTATGCCAAACTGATTTTTTACAAATCCTTACGCCATGTGTTTTGCAGTTTTGTAAAGGCAAATTGCCGCATGACGATTTGTCAAATTGTCCACACTACATTCATCAATAGAATTGGGGCGTTGAAGTTCCGCTTGGAGGCGTATTATGCCTAGTCATATTAGGAATAAATGTGGCAATGCCACCGTGGCAATGATTTGCCTAGCTTGGACGCCCTCGGCTGTCGTCCAAGATGTTTTCGTGCCGAAAAGCGCTGGACTTTTCAAAATTGACTTCAGAATTACTGATTCAATTATCGACAAGGACTTAGCGGTAACCGTAAACTACCACAATGACGGCAGATTCACAGGCGGAGTTCCATTCGATTTACCGATTGCAGGCGTCCATGCGAAAGCGGCGGATACAATTGTGCCAGCGCTTGGCATCGAATATTTCATTACGGATCACATTTCCATTGAACCCATTTTTGGCGGGACAAAACAAAAAACGCGGACATTTGTCGATTCCCTAATATTCGTCTCGCCTTCACCTGCAATAAATGCCAGCAATTTCAATGTTGTAAACTCGGTTTTCGCCTATTCTGCAATTGTCCCGATTAAATATCATTTCCGGCCCGATGCGCGGTTCTCACCCTATATTGGTGCGGGAATGGCTTATTATTGGTTCGCCAATGAGGCTAGTAGCAGCGGCCAATCGCTCTCTGTTTTAGATACTTGGGGTTATGTCGCGCAATTCGGTTTTGACTATGCGCTGCATGGCAATTGGTCAATCAATCTTGATGTGAAACAGATGTTTGTCGAAAATGAAGCCGTGGTTACAGACCCATTCGGCGGTGCAACGACTTCGACAACCAAGCCAGACTCTTTGATAATTTCGGCTGGGTTTGGTTATAGATTTTAGGCAATTGTTCGGCGTCACTTTGCCGCATTATTGCAAGCCAAACTGCGCTTGTTTTGAACACGAGCCAATCCCACATCTTTAGTTGGGGCTGACTATGAAGGCTTGGCGTGACCAAACCCTAAAAAACTGGGCATCGGTCAATTGTTTGAGAATAGGAGAATGAGAAATGAAAAATCGTTCAATATATTGGTCACTAAGTGCCGCAACTTTGGCCACAGCATTACTTTTTAGCGGCAATTCAAATGCGCAAACAGCGAGGCCTAGCCGCGTGCAAAATACGCAAGACGCGCTTATGGCGCAAATTCCCCACTGCACGCGCAATCTCGGCACGATAAGTGTTGTGGACGGCAGTGATACTCACGGTTGGAGCCAACATCAATTAGCACCTCCTGCGCGGCTTTTGAAGGTTATAGTCCAACGTTCTGGCTGTTTCTCACTGGTAGATCGCGGCGCTGGCTTTACGGCGGCACAACGCGAACGCGATATCAATGCCGACATGGGGCTGCAACGCGGTTCTAACGTCGGGCAAAATCAAGTGCGAGCGGCGGATTTCATTCTTGTCGCGGAAATCGCAGCAGCTGACAGTAATACAAGCGGTGGCGCTGCCGCCGGCATTCTTGGTGGCATTATTGGCGGGCGGGCTGGCGGCATTGTTGGCGGGCTAAGAACCAAAAAATTAGAAGCGGATGTGGTTTTGTCACTAACTGACGCACGAACTACTGAATCAAGTTCCTATGAAGGCCACGCGGCGAAAAATGATTTGACATGGGGTGCGGGCGGCGGCCTCGGCTTCGGCGGGGTTGTCGGCGGTGGCTATGAGGACACCGAAATTGGCCGCATCGTAACCCAAGCATATATTGTTGGATATTCGGCCATGGTAAATCAATTGGGTGGGTTACGCGCTGGCGCGGCAGAAGCCCCTTCACGTTCATACACCGTCAATACTGTAACAACTATGCGAACAATGCCGCAATCAGACGCGCCTGTGGTTCGTGCATTGGCGGTCGGTATGGTGGTCTATCCGACTGGCAAGCGCGATGGCATTTGGTGGGAAATTGCCGATGATAATGACAATGTTGGTTGGGTTCAAAACGACAAACTGCAAGCCAGCCAATAGCCAACGATGTGAGAACAAAACAATATTTGTCCACAGTCAAATTAGATTGTGGACAAAGGCTCTTAAACAGCAATAGCTTTTTGCATTTTGGCAATTTACCTGCTTGAATAGGATATGGCAGAAAATTCGCTTCAAATTGTTCCATCAAACGAGAATCTTCTCAAAACTGCGCCGCATAATCTTGATGCCGAACAGGCGCTTTTGGGTGCGATTTTGCTTGATAATCAAATTATGGTGCGCTTGGGCGACAAATTTGGTGGTCAACATTTTTATGATCCGGTTCATGGCAAAATTTTTGACACAATAAAAACCATTACTGCCAAGGGCCATGTCGCGGATGCAATAACCCTACACGCCAAATTTTCGCAAGATGGGGCTTTGGCGCAAATTGGCGGCGCGACCTATCTTGCAATTTTAGTGAATGCTGCCGCTGATGTTGCCTCCGCGCCCGACTATGCAAAATTGATTTTTGATTTGTCTTTGCGCCGCGACTTAATCCGAATTGGCGCGGACCTTAGTCATAGTGCAACTGCAATCGGTGATGAACTTGATGGTGCGGAAAACCTCATCGAAGTCACCGAGGAGCAATTATACAAATTGGCCGAAACTGGCCAAATAAGCCAGGGTTTCAAGAATTTCGCCGAAGCATTGGAATCGACCATGCTCAACGCTGCATCGGCGTTTACCCATGATGGCAGTGTTATTGGCGTGCCGTCAGGCTTTGCTGAAATTGATCGCATGTTGGGTGGTTTACATAAATCGGATTTGCTTATTCTTGCAGGGCGTCCATCAATGGGAAAGACGGCACTTGCGACTAATATCGCATTTAACGCAGCAAGAAAATATGAAACCACTATTGGCTCCGACGGCGAACCAAAAGTAATAAATGGCGGTATAGTTGCGTTTTATTCACTTGAAATGAGCGCCGAACAATTAACAATGCGCTTATTGGCGGATTATACTGGCATTTCCTCTGATCGCATTCGCAAAGGCGATTTGAACAAAATTGAATATGCAAAGTTGCAAGATGCCGCAATTGCATTAAATGATTTGCCGCTTTTTATTGATGACACTGGTGGTTTGTCCATGGCTGCTTTGGCAGCGCGGGCGCGCAGGTTGCAAAGACGCGAAGGATTGCACCTAATTGTCGTCGATTATTTGCAACTCGTGACATCATCTTCGCACCGCGCTGGTGAATCCCGTGTGCAAGAAGTATCCGAAATCACGCAAGGTTTGAAAGCATTGGCCAAGGAGCTGAATGTGCCGATAATTGCGCTGTCACAGCTTTCGCGCCAAGTTGAAAGCCGCGATGACAAGCGCCCGCAATTGTCAGATTTGCGCGAATCGGGATCGATTGAGCAAGATAGTGATGTTGTTATGTTTGTGTTCCGCGAATCCTATTATCTTGAACGCAAAGAACCAAAACCCGACACAGTCGAGCATTTGGCGTGGATTGAGGAAATGGGGCGTATCAATAATTTGGCCGAAGTTATAATTGCCAAACAACGCCACGGGGCGATCGGCAAGATAAAACTCGGCTTCACGCCAGAACTAACCAAGTTCACCAATTTGGATCAAACTGGCCAAAGATTTGCCGATGATGAATATTAGTGCGGAATGTAAATATTGACCCAAAATCGCCGATTTGCAAGCCAGCCCGAATTGGCAATTGACCTAGACGCTTTGGTCGCCAATTGGCAGTTTTTTAATAGCTTGGGAAATGCCGAAGCTGCGGCGGTAGTAAAAGCCAATGCTTATGGTTTGGGCATTGAAAAATGTGCGTTGGCTTTGCATGATGCAGATTGCAACATTTTTTTTGTTGCGCATTTGGGCGAAGGGATTGAGCTTCGTAAACGCTTGCGAAAGCCCGCAAAAATCTATGTATTAAATGGATTCATCGGTGATGAAATAAACTATTTTGCCGAATATGGCTTAATCCCGATCCTGAATAATTTTGAACAAGTCCATTTGTGGCGAAACCAAAAATCCGCTTGCGCTATACATATTGATACCGGCATGAACCGTTTGGGAATAAGGTTTGATGAAGCGCAAATTGCGCAAGAATTAGTGGCGGGCCTAGATGTTGAAATCGTAATGAGCCACCTTGCTTGTGCCTCAGAACCTGCACATCCGTTAAATCAAGTCCAATTAGAACGCTTTAAGCGGATTTGCGATTTTTTCCCAAATTCCAAAAAATCCCTAAGTGCGTCGGCGGGGGCGCTGATTGGCCCAAAATATCATTTCGACTTATTGCGCCCCGGCATTGGCCTTTATGGTAGCAATCCCAATGATAATCCAATCAACCCGATGCGGCCAGTTTTGACGTTGCGCGCGCCGATAATACAATTGCGTGAATTGAAATCGGGTGAGGCTTTCGGATATGGTGCAACTTTTACAGCGAGCAAAACAACCAAAATTGCGGTTATTGCATTGGGCTATGCCGATGGGTTTTTGCGCTCGGCCTCGAATTCAGGGTTTGGTGTCATTGCGGGAGTTAAATGCCCAATCATCGGGCGGGTTTCCATGGATTTGATCGCGTTCGACATAAGCGAAATTAAAAGCGCAATCAAATGTGGTGATATGGTTGAATTATTGGGTGCAAATGCTGATATTGACGAACAGGCAAGCAGTATGGGAACAATTGCCTATGAAATATTGACAAGGTTAGGCAATCGATTTCATCGAACTTATACGAAATCATAATTGAGGAAAAATTGTCCAAAAGCCACACAACATTCACCTGCCAATCATGCGGTTCTGTCTATGGCAAATGGCAAGGGCGTTGTGATGATTGCGGCGGTTGGAACACCATTACCGAAGAAGCTCCACTAACCCAAAACTCAAAAGCAATTTCAAGTGGAAGCAGCAAGCCAAAAATTGATTTCTTTTCGCTTGATGAAGATAACCCCTCGCCGCCCCGTATAACCACTGGCAACAATGAATTTGACCGCGTTTGTGGCGGTGGCTTGGTGCGCGCCTCCGCGGTGCTTTTAGGCGGAGATCCTGGCATAGGAAAATCCACGATTTTGATGCAGGTTTTGGCGGGCGCAGCCAAAAAGGGAGCTAAAGCGCTTTATATTTCGGGCGAAGAATCGATTTCGCAAATTCAAGACCGCGCTAAACGGCTAAACATCCAAAACTCACCTATCAATTTGGCAACTGAAACCGAGCTTGGGCGAGTTTTGGCGGCATTGAAATCCAAAAAGCCCGATATTGCAATTATTGATTCAATTCAAACCATGTGGACCGACACAATATCAGCCGCCCCGGGCACAGTTGCTCAAGTTCGAACTTGCGCCCATGAGCTTGTGCGCTTTGCCAAATCAACTGGCTGCACCATAATTTTGGTTGGGCATGTTACCAAAGACGGGCAGATTGCTGGCCCACGGGTGGTAGAGCATCTTGTTGATGCAGTTTTGCAATTTGAAGGCGAACGCGGGCACCATTTTCGCATTTTGCGCGGCCTCAAAAACCGCTATGGCGCGACTGATGAAATCGGGGTATTCGAAATGGCCGAAGCGGGGTTGGTCGAAGTTTCCAATCCGTCAGCTTTATTTCTTGATGAACGCGGTATTGGGCATGCAGGGAGCGCAGTCTTTGCTGGAATTGAAGGCACGCGGCCTATTTTGGTTGAAATTCAAGCTCTTGCTGCCAAAACGACATTTGGCTCGCCGCGCCGCGCAGTTGTCGGGTGGGAGCCAAATCGGCTGGCGATGCTGCTGGCAGTGATTGAGACAAGATG
>ERZ1292633.5829-Hain-H41-02um-R1-5829-length-10983-cov-4_pt1 | contig 10983 bp, 12 predicted proteins | sample MGYA00564406_ERZ1292633 | MGnify/ENA primary metagenome ERZ1292633 (study PRJEB36523, sample SAMEA6512639) | groundwater metagenome | collected 2019-01-08 | study: AquaDiva: Metagenomics assemblies of 32 groundwater samples
AAATAGCTCGGGCGCTTGTAACCAGCGATGCACCTGCGCTTGGTCTCCGTAAGCTTGATCCATGGCCAGCAACAACGCATCACCAAAGCGGCGTGCCAAAGCTGCACGCGGCAGCGCCCGCACGTCGCCCAAGCACCGGCATCCTAGGCGCGCCAGCATGGGGGCCTGGGCTTGCACGGCGCTTAAAGCTTGCAAAGGCAAAGCATCCAGCAGCTCAGATACCGGTTTTTGCAAACCATTGACAACCCCGTTGCGCGCCAGAGCCAATGCCGCCAAGCTATTGGGTGCCCAAGCGCATGCGCTCAAACCCATGGGCAGTCCTTCTGTTTGGATACGCCGATGCAGTGCCCGCAGGCCACCAAACAGGCGCAGACTGCTACTCAATTCCAGCACCACCGCCTCTTCCAATATGGCCACCCGGGGTGTGAACTGCAAGGCCCACCAACCCAATGCGACTGCGCCATCGTCAGGGCTGTTCGGCAAGCACAGCAGCGCCAGCCAGTGTGGTTTGCTCATGTTCAAACTCCCGCGTCGCAAGCTTGGTCGGTAAGTGGCTTCGCAGCCGCGCCTGTAACACGCGCGGTACAAGCATGTCGCCCAACCGCGCAGGTATCGACGGCAAACTCAGCCACCCCACATGTGCTGGGCCACGCCGCTTCAAAACATGCACCCGCAAACTCCAATCTGAGTCAATTTGCAGCAACACTCGCAGCGGCGCGGCCGAGGATTGCTGCCGCACCTGCCAAGGTCGAAACACAAACACCGGAGCCTGTGATACCAAAGCCGCTGCCTGCAAACGCCGTATTTGCACGGATTGCGCTTGCGGCAGCCAAGCCAGCACCACTGCAGCGGCATTGGCCTTGATGGCTTGTTCCAGCACCCACAGCGTCTGCCGAGCGTCGGGGGGTGATATCCAGATCAGTTGCTGCGGCTGAATGCCAAACCCCAGCAAGCCCGGTAGATGGGGCATTTGAGGCGGGTTAATCAGCAGCATTTGGCGCAGTGGCTGCGTAGGCATGGCTTTGCGTGCCCCCATTCGACCCGTCCGGGCCAGCGGCGGGGGGGTCAAAAGACTCCGCAAACTCGGGCCCAGCAAACGCCATTCCGCGCAGGTGGAGTGATGCAACAGAATTTCACTGAGCATTTGCGTGGGCCAGCCACCGCCGGGCAGTTCAGCGTCCAGCGCCGCAAAACCGCTCGGCACGCAAGGGCTATTACTGCGCCCCAAACTACTGGCGCGCCAGATACGTGCATCCATCAAAACAGGTGCCAAGACCGACGGCAAAGCCTGTCCGGCAAACAAGGCAGACATGGTGTTTATTGACTGTATAAAAACACAGTATATCAACAAGCTGCCAAGCTGTGCGAACGCCTGCCCGGGGGCCGTGAATAGGTTCTCAGGGCGTCATGTTTTAGACTGCATCTTGGACGAGGATCAGCTCCATCAAAGGCGGCACAACACCTGTGAGCCAAGTCCCACCCATGGCGCGCCCGTAAAAAAGTGCACCCTTGGCTGCACTGAGCAAGATACGGGCTGCGACATCTGGCTCCACAAGCAAGCGCATCCCAGGCTGGGTCGCATGGGCCTGCAGCAACGCCGCAAACACCTGAACCTCAAGCGCCGTGACTTCCGTCAGACGCTGCTGCACACGGATAGGTAGCACATTGAATTGGGCATGCATTGATGCAAAAGGGCAGACCTGCGCACCCCAATCCCGCTGCCCCAGCGACTGCATCACCAACCCCAAGGCTGCCGGGCCCTGCTCTTGCAAACAAACTTGCATAGGCGCAATCAGCGTGGCGTTTAGGTGATCCAAAACAGCAACCGCCAAATCCTCCTTGCCAGGAAAGTGATGATGCACCGATGCCTTCGTCAACCCGCTGGCCTGCGCCAAATCCGCATAGCTAAAGCTGTCATAGCCACGCGTGGCAATCAAGCCTATTGTGATTTCAAGAAGTTCGGTTTTTCTATCGCCAACCATATGCTAAAGTGACACCAACCATCTAGTTGGATGGTTTACTATTGTCACCCCAATTTTACGCTTGTGGTCTATTCCTGATAGGCCCATGACCGATCGGAGTTCATCCATGAAGCTGTATTACGCGATTCCCTCGACTTATTCACAAAAAGCACTGCTTGCTTTGTACGAAAAAGGCATCAACTTTGAGCCAGTTCAGGTCAATGTGCTGGACCCTGCGGTCGCCGCCGAGTACAAAAAAACCTACCCCTTAGGCAAAATTCCGCTTTTAACGGGTGAAGAACTCTTCATACCCGAGTCCAGCATCATCATTGAATACCTGGAGAACGAGTTTGCCAACTCGGGCACGCCTCTGATACCGGCTGACAAAACAGCCGCCCGCCGTGTGCGCTTCAAAGATCGCATCCTTGATTTGTACCTGAACAACCCTATCACCACCTTGTTTTTCGCGTCGATGAAACCGGTTGATCAGCAAAACCCTGAGGCTATGGCCAAGGCCCGCGAAACGATCAATGTGACCTATGGCTTTTTAGAACAAGACTTGGCCAAGAACTCCTTCGCCAGCGGCAACGCCTTTAGCATGGCTGACTGCGCCGCCTTTGCCCCTTTGTTCTATGCACAAAAGCTGCACCCGTTCAGTCAGCACCCCAATATCAGCGCCTACTTTGGGCGTTTGATGCAACGCGACAGTGTCAAACGCGTGTTAGCGGAGCTGTTGCCCGCGTTAGAAAAATTCAATGCCAAGTAAGCTTTAACGCCTGACAGCCACTTCAAAACCTGTGCTCGATCAGCATTTAGCAAGTGGCCTTCAGGCGCTGTTCGTGCTGCTGATCAGCGCTACGCTGTTTCACACGGCGTTGGTAGCTGGCCTGATTTTTGGTGCACAACAGGCGATGCGGGCTACCGACACGCTGAGTCTCCAAATTCAAGTCAGAACGACTTTGATCGATAGTGGTCGCCAGATGCGTGCGCCGCTGCTCAGCGGCTTTAAATACCCAGCTCTCCATAGACGCATCGGCTAAAAATCGCGCCAGCGCAGCACAATCAACGCAATGGCAACTCAATTGAGCAGGCCGACTGAAGTCTTGCGGCGGCTGCAAATCTTGCGCGATGCGCTGGCGCAAGTAAGCTCTCACATGATCACGCAGACGCTGAACCGGTGCAAACGAGCAAGTCTCAGGGAACTCGCAAAGGATTAGGGCCGCCGGTGTGAGCACCTCGTCAACGTCATAGCGCAGCATATGACTTAAGGCTTGCTCAGCCATCGCAGAATTACCAGTACAGCAAAACACCGTCAAGATGTTGACCACTAACTCGCTGTCAGCAGGGCTGGGGCGCTCCCAAGCATTGGCCCGCTTGGGGCTAATATGACGGCCGAGCAGAGTCGCCAAAAGCCTGTGTGCGGCCGGTAAAAGCAAATCCTTAGCATCGATAAGGTCGATATGCAGGCGATACAGAAGATCGGCACAGGCTTGCATGGCATAGCTGGCATTGGCCGCAATAATACGGTCCAGCAAGTCCGGCATGCGCTGCCGTTCCAGCACGGTAAGCGCCAGCACCATGTTTTCGTTCTCGACCCCATCATAAACCCCCTTGGCGGGTACGGTGTCCAAGAAGTGCTCAACAAACCCAGCGTCGCCCAGGTCGTGCAAGCAGCGCAGCATACGGGCCGCTTGCTCGCCACCATGCATCCCTTGAGTGGGCCACTGCGCGATCAATTCAGCCGCCAATTGCGGCGCTTGTAACTTGTCCGCCTGATCGCAGGTGGCAGCATGGCCGCTTTGCACTAATTGCTCCAAGTAAGGCAAGGCCGAAGACAAACCCGCCTGCGCCACCAATCGCAAGCGATGCGACCGCGGCCAAAGCACCAAGGCAGCGCGTCGATAGCTGCGCTCAAACGACACACCCTCGTTACCCGTAGCTTCATGAAACTCCTGCTCGTCAGCCTCTTCGTCGTCAAAGCAACCGGGCGGGCAGAGCTCCTCGTCCAACATCTCCATATCACCCCAGCTCGGCGCGTCGCCGCTGGGGCTACACCAGTGGGACAGGCTGGCGCTATGGTCAAACACCTCACCAATCTCAAATTCATCTTCATCCTGCGTCCGATAGCCACGATAGCGGCTGGTCGGATATTGGGTATATTCGGCGCTGCCACTTTCTTCAACCAAAACCTGGGCCAAGTGAATGTCGCAACCCGCCTCCTGCGCAGCGCGCCATAGCAGCAAACCACGCGCGGCATCAGCATTTTTCAAGCTAGCAAACCCCAGCTCAGCGGCCGAATACGCGTGCTCCAGTGGATAGACCAATTTCTGTGGCGTATCGATGACTGACGCCGCTAAGTCACTGTGCCAGCGACGCAGGCAAGCCACTGCCCGCGCCTGCTGCGCAGGATACTGCGGCGGGCTACCGCCAAGCTCTCGGCCTTTACGCAACAGGTTGTAGGTCAAGACCAACCTAACGCCAGATGTAATCGGACGAACCTCGTGCACGCAGTCCGCATAAAACGCCGCGTAAGCCACATCACCCAGATCGGTTTGGTTCAGGTCCAGATTCACCTGTTTGCAGCCATGCCGAATCAAAAGCTCACCCCCCTCATACACCGAGGGCAGCACGAGCACCAGGGTTGCAAACATGCCCGGTGATTTTTCAGAATCGCGATGCTCAACAAAAAAGCTACCGGTGTCATATACCAGTAGCTTGTACAGCTCGGCCGTCACCCCACCACTCACACCTAGACCTTGACAAACACGCACCACAAGCGCATCTACAGCGGCGGGCCAATGGCGACCGCCAAATTCCAGTTGATCTGCTGCAATCTGCCAGCAGCGGCGCACCTCGGTATCCACAATCGTTTCAGCACCGCGCCCGTAGGGGGCTCTTTGGGCCACATTCAGCAGAGCATCAAGCTGGTGTTGCTGCGCGGGTAGCGAGACCAAACCCAAACCGGCAATTTGCAAGTTCGGGGACGCCATTGGCGTAGACCCGCTGACATAAAAATCACCATGGGCGCGCACGTCGGACAAAAGCACGTCAATTTCGATATTGATCGGATGCATGGTTCAGCGGGTGTCAGCGTTTGGGGATCGCAATGGTAACGGCTCGCAACTCCCCTACGCCTGGCAAGGTTCGCGCCAGCGCGAACTGCACAATGCGATCCTGCGCCAACTCGCTCTCGATACGGATGCCTTCCGCCTCAAATTCTGTACAAATTTCTCGGTAGGCGGCAGTGCGCTTGCCATCGGCCTCTGGTGGGCCCGCTACAGCAAAGAGTACGTCATGCGGCAACAGATTTCGCTTGCGCAGGCGGCGCACCCTCTGCAACCAAACACTGCCATGATCATAAATACCCATCGGCTCATGCTGATTCAAATTGAAAGGCTTGATGATTTTGCTAATCGCTTGCGCACGCTGTTGCACCAGTGGGAAGCGCGCATACACCTCATCGTCACCGACCTTAGCGGGGCGGAAGGGTGCGGGCAAGTCCAGCGTGCTTAGCAAGGCCTTCAGCCTCTTCTCAATCACCCCTTCAACAAACTCAGGCGTCACAAAAGCACGGTCAACATAGTGGTCAAACTGATGCTGCAACTCCTGAGCAGGGTCTGTTGTCAGGATGACGCGAGCTCCGCTGAAGCGAATCAGAGCTTCACGCGGATGCAGCAGGCCTTCGAAAATCTGGCGCAAATAGTCGGCCTGACCAAGCTTTGCCCCAGCAGCCACAAGTTGCGCTATCCGAGTCAGCTCCAGGTTGATTAATTGCACGCCATGCCGGTAAACATGCGGCGGCAATTCCTCAAAGAAAGCTGTCACGCGAGCGTATTTGCGCAGCTGCAAACGAAAATCGAAGTAACCTGTTTCAGGGCACATCAACACCACGCCAACATTGGCAAACTCACCCGTTTCTGTGTACGGCATGAATTGAACCACGGCGTAGCGGCAAGCCAATTTTTTCATACCGTCCTCCATAGTTCAGGGGTTTCACATCGAGACAATAAGAAGGAACTCGATGGGCTGCTCCAAGCGCCCGCCATTCACGGGGAAGTTCGCACAGCAGCGTTTCATCAATTTTCACCAAACCAAACGGTGGTAATGGCAGTTCTAGGGCACGCGCCAAATGAGCGCAAATCCATTCGGCCCAAAGGCTGGCGCGATTGGTCTGATGCCCTTTCACGTAATAGATATGGCCGTCGTCGCCGCGACATCGAAAGGGACGTGAGATGCCTTGCTCAGCCGGGCCAAGCACCTCAACAATCTGCACAATGGGGGCGGTTTGCAAGCTTGGCATGCGTATTACCCACTCGTCGCTTGGCTGGCACCTTTACCGCCCAAGGCACGCCCCTCATACGCGGCGGCAATAAACGGTTTTGCAGCGTCTAAGTCTTCCAATGAGCTTAGCGAAACTTCAAGGTCACCCGTGCCCCAATGCCCAAGGTTTGAAACATCACGGGCATTCGCCAGCGTCCGCAACACAGCCGCCGCATCCAAATGCAAATAGAGCAAAAGGCGGTTCTTCTGTAGCACCACACTTGCAAAATTCTTCAAACGCTTATAGGCCACATACAACCGCAGCTCCTTACGCTGCACATCATCGCCCAAGGACAAGGTGTAGTCCTCTAAGGATGCCAGAACCTGCACAAGCGACGCGGGCAGCACGGCCAACAACTCAACAAAGGGCTTGTCTGGTCCCATTGTTTTCTCACTGAGCGCGGGCGGTAGCTCCTTGAGCGTTTTGCCGGGTTTTTTAGCCTTTGTCCCCTGCCCTTTTGGCGGCGCTGAACTGGGCGCACTGGCTTGCTCAAGCAACAGCAATTCCGCACCAAAGCGGCGGTAGCGGATCAGCTCAATGTTACGCTCGATTTGCTGCACAGCATGCCCGTCGAACTTCGTAAAATCGGCCGCGATACACACCAAGCGGGGCGCGCTCCAATCAATGGCATCGGCCGCTGGTTTGCCTAGTTTGTCCATCACCAATAGCTTGAACTCTGCCTGGTGGTCCATCAACCAATCCAAGTAATACAAGCCCTGATTGATAACGTTCTCGCCCACCGAGCGCTTGTATTCCAGAATCACCGGGCAGTGGTTTTCATCCAAACCCAGCGAGTCAATACGTCCGCTGTGTGTTTTGCCGGTTGAATATTCGGTGGCCAAAAAACGAATACCTAGCAAGGCATCGAGATTGTTTTCGATCAGCGTTTGCAGCGGTTTTTCCAAGTCTGACGCGTCGCCTTGCAGTTCGGTGGCTTTGCCAGCGCTCAGGCGGAAGAGTTTGATGTCGCTCAAGATGTCTTAGCTTTCCCAGTTAGGCGAGGCTTCTTCAACAAGAAAATAGGCAGCGTGTTCTTGCCATTCCAGTTAGCAAGTTTGACACAAGGGCATGCGTCAACAACCTAGCACTTGTCGAACAGCCAAGCTTCGCCTACAGTGCGCTAACTCCTATTCCATGCTGACGCCAAGCTCAGCATTTCTTAGCTCAACGACCCTGAAAACATGAAAAGCATCATTTATCTATCGATGGCAACCCTGCTGCTAAGCGCTTGCGGCAAGAACGAAGATACCATGGCCAAAAAGGTCGGTGACTCGGTTGGTTCAGCCGTCACCGACTTCACAGCGGGGCTGGGCAAGGGCGTTGACAAGTCGATGCAAGCCCAGGTTCAAGTCAGCGACGGTATGGCTAAAAAGGGCGTAACAAGCACAACATCGAAGCTCGATAACTTAGCTGAAAAAACGCTCACCGTTTACCTCGTTTCGACCCAAGCCTACAAAGGCAAAGTCATGGCTCGTGCCAGCAATAAAAGCGGACAGGAGATTGGTCGCTCCATTGTCGATGTCGAACTCGGCGCATCTGACGCCAAGTACATCAAGTTTCCGTTTGATCCTGAGATGGATATGCAGCTGGCTGACAAGTTTTCTGTCGAAGAAGGCAAATAGTTGGCTCGTGCAGTTTGCAGCTAGCCAAAAGCTCGGCACGGTGGCCCATTTGGATAGCCACCAAAAGTAATGCCCTGCATAGCACTACTGCTGCCCTTTGGTGGCGACCTTCACGGCCAATTCTGCCGACTTTAGCGTGTGATGGCGTACACGCTGAGCACGCCGCCGCTGGTCGGCCAAAATCCAATGCACCGGCAATTGCACAGCCACTACAACGCCAAGCACCAAATGAAGCAACGCGTTAACGCCATACCATTCACCATCGCCTAGGTAGTAGACACCCAGCGCACTGGCAGCCAATAACGCCATCATGATGACCATTGCGCTACCGCTGACGCGACTTTTGGCACGACGCCAGCCCATGCGCATATGCACAGTCCACAGCGCGCCGAGCAACACCAAGGTCACAAGCGCGCCGCTGGCGTGGGTCCAGGCGACGACGCTTCGCGCTGTGGTGCTCAGACGCCATGTCATCGACCATTGCGCATGCAGTGTTAGCGTCGTCGGTGCCAGCAACAAGCCGCTGACGAGCAGCAGTGCTAGCACAGCCAGCAGTACTGTCAAAAAGCCTTTTGGATAGCCTTTCATAGCCATTGTTAACCCGATAACAGTTGTGTGTTTTCTAGCAGATGCCCGCCCAGCTCGCGAACACGTGCGGCCGCCTGCCCAGTTGGCGCGTTAGCCGCCTCTTTGGTCAGTGCATCAGCACGCCAGGCGCTACGCGCCAACACCGACCAGACTCCGGGCGCGGCGCTGCATCCTGGCTGAGCCACAAGGTGGGCCGGGAAGTTGCCTTTATCGCTAAGCGCATCGTTCGTGGGGTACACGCCCGAGCTGGCCAGAGCGGCCTCGCGCAAGGCACCCAAAGGCGTGAGCGTAGCGTCTAGTTCACGCCGATAAACAGGCACCGCATGCACACCCCAGACTCGCAAATCGCCGCCAGCGTTGATGCTGATTGATGCCAAACCCAAATGACGAACAGCCCGGCCAGCCAGATCGAGCGCGAAGCCTTTGGCGATACCGTCAAGCGTGACTTGAATGGGGCGGCGCCAGTAGGCGTAGTCTGCGCCAAGCACGATGTCTTGCGCACGGCCTCTTGGCATGGGCAAGCTCGGCGTGTGGTTGGGCAAATGCCCTGCATGCACAAGTGCGCCACCTACCGTGCAGTCAAACAGGGCGTTGCTGCGCAGCATCAGCGCTCGTGCCAGGCTGAGCAGCCTTATCGTGTGCCGATGAACTGTGAGCGCATGACCAGGACGCCGGTTTAAGCGCGCTAGCTCGCTATCAGGGTCTTGAAAGCTCCAGCGCTGCTGCGCCCATTGCAGCACGTCAAATACCTTTTGCACGCCCAATTCAGCCCGCGCACCAGTGGCTGAAACTTCCACATAGCAACCCATGATCGGACGCATACGCCGCACGCTTCGCATAGAACTTCAAATCCTAGGCGTTACTGAGGTAGAACTTATGCAGGGTTAGAAGCCGCTTGACACCATCCAGCAAATTTCTGCATGACAAAGTGGCCCCGCTGATATTGGGCACATCCTCATCGAGCTTGAAGGGGTCTGCCAGAGTCTTACCCTGAAAGTTCTTACGCCAAGCCGGTTCACGGACCTGTCCACCGTGGGTTTCACGATAGCTAAGCACTTCCATGCCGATCACTTTACCTTGGGGTGATATGGCCACGGCGTAGCTAATAAATTCATGTTTGCCAATCACCTCGTCAAGCATGAACCACCCCAGCAACTGCCCATCGCGTTCGGCACGCCAGACCTGCTGTTGCGCGTTGCGTTGGCGCACACCCGTAGCAGCCTTGATGCGCTCGCGCTGAGTGTCATCAAGCGTGAGGTCGCGCGCTATGAATTTCGGTGCAGACGGGAAAAGCAGCGTTTGCGCCTGCGACACGGTCATGAACTCGGTCGCCTGCACCGACAGACTGCTAACGGCCATCGGCAGCAGAACCAATGGTGCAATGATGGGGTTGCGCATGCCGGTTTAGAAGTTAAATCCGATCTTGAAGCGCACTTCACGCCGGGTTTTCTCGATCAGATGCAATTGGGTTAAGGTCTGGTCGTCGTACATTTCACCGCCGCCGCGCACTTGCGGAAAGTAGGTCAATGTGGCCCACCATTTTTTGTCGCCATAGTGCAAGGTCGGCCCAGCAAACAGGCTCCACCGTTCAAGTCCAACTTCGGTCTCGTATTCAGCTTGATAAAGCGCCTCAGCACCAATCGACCATTTGTTCGCAAATCGTGCCATCACACCAGTGCCTGCTTTCAGCCCAATTTCCATTTCTGGGTGAGTGGGCCACTCGAAATCTTCCGGCAAATTATCAATGGGCTGGCGGCGCGCATAGGTCGTTTCCAGAGCCAAGTTCGAGACCCAGCTAACCTGCCCTTCTGCAAAAAGCTTTTGCAATTGCAAGCCCAACTCGAACTCGATTTTCTTTTTGTCCCGCCCAGAGTGCGCGTCGAGCCAGTCATAGTTCAGCTCAGTCGTCATGGATAGGCCGATATCGTCTTTGGCAGGGCTCAAAAAGTTGTATTTGAGTTGCCCCTCAAGTCCCGCCGCCTTGAGGCCAAACTGGCGATCACCAGGCAGGTAGCCATTGATCCAAATGCCGCTTGTGTCAAGCGACATGGTTTTGATACCCAGCGTAGACGTTAAGCGGTTTGTGAAGCCATATTCGGCTTCCGTCTTGAAGTCCCACGCTGTGTAGCTCCCAACGCCCTTGTCACTACGTTGCGTTGCAAATTGATAGACCTCAAAAGCCCCCTTGGGTAAGGTTTCCGCACCTTTGATATAGCCAAACAGATTTTCATCTGCATGCACCAAACCCGACATCCCCATGGCTAGCGCCAGTGCGCCAATAGAACTGAACCGCATCAAACTCTCCTCGACTATTTTTGGCGGCCCATGCGCGCCCCGACGGGAGGCCCAGACCATTGAATGATGTTTTATTATAAATACGAATTCTTATCATTCTCAATATCAAATTGCAAAAAATGCAGCATCAGTGACCCTAAGTCCGGCAGTTGAACACGTCCGAATGGGCAGCGATGCGGTGCGCTGGCAAGGCGAG
>ERZ1292633.5831-Hain-H41-02um-R1-5831-length-10981-cov-5_pt1 | contig 10981 bp, 4 predicted proteins | sample MGYA00564406_ERZ1292633 | MGnify/ENA primary metagenome ERZ1292633 (study PRJEB36523, sample SAMEA6512639) | groundwater metagenome | collected 2019-01-08 | study: AquaDiva: Metagenomics assemblies of 32 groundwater samples
ACGAGAGGCTTCGGCATACTGTATAATGAATGTCGAAATGCGCGCGTTGGATTTGATCAAAGCAGCTGTCACAGCATGCGTCACAGCATGCGTCGTCGCCGCGCGGCATCGGAGTCGTCATCTGCATCGTCAAAGATGTCCTCGAGCTGGATGCGATGGTCACCAAGTGGTACAAAGGCGGATTGGCGCATCGTTGTCACGGAGAACGCCTCCTCGATGTCATTCGACGGATTAAGGAGGCGCTCTAGCTCCTCGCGCAATGCAGACGACATGGCCGGGCCCGGCGCGGACGCGCGCGCTGGAGCCGCGATTCGCTCATTCTCGCGGATCGTGACTGATAGCGAGTCAGCTCCGGGAGGAAGCAGTGAGGGTTCGGGCAGTAACACTTCCATTTCCAGCGGCAGTGGGGCGAACGCCTCCGCCACTGGCCCCGCTTGATTGAACGCGAGAATCGGTTTGATTGTCCGCGTGGTGCCCTCAGACTGACGAATGGCCTCCAGAATTCGTGCCTTCATCACAGTGCTGTGTTCGAGCACTTTCAGCAGGGCATCCAGGAGGAAGCGCAAGCCTGTCAGCACAAGTGCGATGACGTTCAATAGCGAGCCAGCAGCCACCTCTTCCGCGGCGAGGAGACCACTAGCAACGGCACAAAGCGTGGCGACAAGGACGGCGTGTGCATTGCCAACAGGGCCGACGTAGGGTCTGGCGGCCACGACCACCAACACACCGACAACTTGCAGGGCGGCGAGTATCCAAGTGGCCGCGGTGCAGTGGTCGCGCACGGGAGACTTAACCGATCCGATCACGGCGGCTGCTGCCGACGTGACAAGCTCGAAGGCCAGGAACCAGGAGCAGGGCTGACGGTAGTCGTCGTAAAGCGCGCGGTGGCGGCGGTGGCTCGGCGGGCGATGTGCGTCATCGCTGTCTGGTTCCTTTTCATTGCCAGCGACCCAGACAAATCCACCGGTGAGCCAGTACTGCATCCACGTGGGAAGAGGAGCCTTGGGATCAGGATCGACGGCAACCTGCCGGGCGTGAAGCCTCGCTCCCGTGCTCGACCAAGCGACGAATGCGACGACGATGCCGTGAACGGTCGCGACGAAGGAAAACGCGCAAACATCGAATGCGTGGAACTGCGACGCGTACATGGCAGACATGCCGCTTTCCAGCAGCGGACCGCACAGCACCGTCCACACCACCACAAGGGCGCCAGGCCAACGCAGAATGAACGTCAGCCACAGCGGCACGCTGGCGATGCATCGCGCGGTGGCGCGAGTGCGAGCGCTCCCAAGCCATCGGAAGTGCGCCGCGCTGAGCACGCCGCCGAGGGCAACAAGCGCGGGCAGCAGTATGAAAAGCCCAGTGATTACCGCGCTGCGATGCTGAAGCAGGACGAAGGCGGTCCCATCGTCCACATCACCGCCAGAGGCCGGCGAGGTGTGATTGAGCCACGCTAGCGGCGGGCCCACTTTGAACGGCACGGGATGGAACCACCGAGGAGGGGGCTCCATCGTCTCCACGCGCCGCGGGCACTGCAGCAGCAGCATGTTGGAGGACAGTCGCTGTGCCAGCGCCACGGTACCCGGGGAGCTCACCATGGCGGCCACGCTTACCACGGCGACCGCACCGGACGTCGCCTCTCGCACCGTCGCCGACACTGCGGGGGGCCCGTCCGACGCGTTGGAAGCGATCGCCGCGCCATCGCTGCGCGCGACCACGGGCGTCCGACTCTTTCGGCGGCGAACGGTGTGCGACGGAGTGGGGGCGCGGCTGCGGACGGTGGCGGCGTCACGTGGCTTGGTGGCACGCGTCATCGATGTCCGCGTGAATTGAGAGGTTTCTGATGGCGAAAGCGTGCCGCTGGAGATCGCACTCGGTGCCCATGTGGGCCTTGTTAGCCGGGCTGCACTCCTCGTTTGCATTTCAGTTAAAGATGCCGAGTGAGTCGGCGCGCTGGAACTGGCGCTGCGCAGCCTCCGCTCCTCTGGAATCCACATGATGGTGTCGGTGAGGGCCTGCGTGCGGGTCTCACGATGGGTCGTCGTCGCCTCTTCTGTCATCGTCACGAACGCGGTTTTTGTGTGGGATGGGGTAGCCGACAGCGACGGGGTCTCGCTGGGGGACGCGGTTACGGCCCCCGAAAGGGAGTAGCTGGTCGATGCTGTGTTACTCAACGGCCACCGCAGGATGCCGCCCTTGTCCATCGCAACGACACTAAACGCTGCGGTGGACAGAATCGGGGCTTGTGAGACGTTTCCTGCGTTCCAACGCGCTGTGCCCTTCCTCGTGTCGTTCATGATGGCGTAGGTGATGACAGCGCACAGAGGCGGCGGCAACGGCGACGACGAGGTGCCATCGTACCACTGCTCTGGCGAGGAAGGAGACGGCAGCGCCGGCGCCGAATCATCGAAGGGCAGTCCAGTGGTATTGCTGCGGACGATCCAATCGGCGTCGTAGACGAGTGTGAGCGCGTCTAGAACGCTGGACACCGTTTCCAAGGTTCGGTCCTTGACGGACTGAAGGCAAGCATCGGGAGGACATGGTGCCGGGATGCACGCCGGCTCGATGTAGACGTCACAGTAACGCGTCAATTGGCCAGGGGTCGGATCAAGCTTCGCCGTGGTTCCCACACCTACACGCACATTCACCTGCACTACGAACACATAATTGGCACTGGTTGTCAGCGGGCTGCTTCCAGGTATGGTCGCAAAGGCATAAAAGCGATCTAAATTCGTGTCGACGGTCACATCCGCATGTCGTAGAATCATCGCGACGTTCGGATAGTCACCGATAATGTCCAACGGATTGAACGTCACGAGCAGAAAGATGCGGTACCACGTCACGGTGACTTTACTCCGGTGAAGGATAATGCCGCTGGTGCTCGGCGGGGACAGGATGCGCAATGGACCGAGGTAGCACGACTCGGCTAGCGTCCCGATCATCGCGAACGGGTCTCGCGCGATGGCGTTTCGCTGTGAGACGAGTCGTATCGAACACAAATGGGCGACGATCGCATTGTTGGCACCCGTGAGGATCACATTTGCGTATGCTGAGGCGACCATCGCGATCGTGCTCAAAGCAGCGGTGATGTCAATGACCGAGGCGACGGCCGCAATGAACCAGTCATCGGCAACGACGGCCACTTCGATCCGCGCGCTCCCGACGACTATGTGGCCGAAGTCGCCCGCAGTGACGATGCGGAAATTGCACCGACTGCCAAGCAAGTAGCTGCCAGGGCTATTCCACTCGGACTTCGACGTTGCGAGCACCATGACAACCCAGTCGACGGTGTTTGGAATCGTCTGGGGGATACGAATGTCGACGAAACTGCTCCAAAGCGACACCGAAACGGCACTGAACATTTGCGCGTGGCCGTTCGTGCGCGAGTGCCCTACGGAGCCAACAAGGCATTGGGCGTCCGTGCTCAGCGGTTCGTAAGAGATGACGAGCGCTGTCCGCAACAGCTGCACCCCCATGTGGGCACCCTGAACGATCCCGTAGGCGATGGACGACACCAGCACCGTCTGAGACGCAGTGCTCGTCACTTGGATATCGCACCCCGCCACGAAAATGTAACATCCACCCAGTGGGCATCGCCACCCAATAATGGGCGCCACTCCGTCGTCCAGGTACGATACGACGGAGCCGATGGATTCGTAGCGTGCAGCCGTCGACGTGGACGTCACGTGGCATCGCGCCAGCAGCATGCGTGACAAGGCGCCTCCAAGAGAGCCATCCACCAGCGACGCAACGAACGTGCCGGTGGAGCCCTGCTTGCTTTGGGACACCATGGCAATCGCGCTGGACGTAACGAGCCACGAGGTGTTCGCTCCAGTCACCGAGACGCCACGGATGAGAGATGAGAGCACGGCCGCGCCGGTGTCCGTCCGGACGCTGACGTTGCAATCTGACACCGACAGTACAAAACGATCCCCTGAAATCTGTGAACCCAGCACGGCGCATGCCACATAGGCGAAGCCGGCCTTGGAGTACGCCGCCACGGAGCTCGCATGCGTCACGAGGCGCGCGTCGGTGGCGGCGACGCTCGAGTTGTGCACGCTAAGGATGAAGGAGAGCCCGGCGGCATGTTGCATCGCGACGACGTCGCAATGAAGCAAGCCAATGTAGAAACCGGTGCCGGCGATCGAGGAGTCGGAAAGGACGCTTGCAATGGTGGCGGAGGCATTCATCGAGCTGTTCGCCGCGAGAGTGCTCCTGAAGGCGACAATGGCGACGTCCATCACCGTCGCCGTGACCTTCCTGAGGCTCAACGTGTCGGCCCTGTCGCGAGCTTCGGCAGATAGGGACGACGAGTAGACGTAGAAAATGGTGCGCGGTATTTGCAGCGTGCTAGTGGATACTGTGGCCACGGAGGCATCCGCTCGAATCGCGGTTGACTGCGAGCTGTCGGCGCGGACATTACAGCGTGACACCACGAAGGTGAATCCGGGGGGCTGGGTGGCCCTCCACAGGGCGGTGGGCATCCCAGCCGATGGCGGAAAGGGGGGCGCCGTGATGGCTGGAGTGGGTGGGTTCGCGAAGACGCACTGAACAAACGATAAGGCCTCGGCGGCCGACGTGCAGCCGATCGCGGATGCCGTGATGTTCGTTTCCGACACTAGAATCGTCGTTGCCTTCAGTGCCGTTGCGTTCGTCCACGTCATGGCGAACGTCACGTTGTAAAAAGAGACTGCCGATGCGGAGAGGACGGGGCAAAGCGCGCCTTGACTCGGCGGCATTGCGGCTGTGCATTGCACGCGGGTGACAAAAATGGTGCACCCACTCAGCAAAGTCCGATAGAATGACAAGGCCGCCACCGTCACCTGCGTCGGCACCAAGTCATCCGCGGACGCATTCGTCGAGATCACCGTCGACTCACTCACCACAAGGAGGGAGTCTGTATAATTGCCCCCTCGGAAATTCAGCCCTTTGCCTGACTGAAATTCGCTCTGCAGGACAATGATGGCGTTGCGGCGCGGCGCGACGATATCGACCGTGAGCGACGGCATGGACACCCTCCACAGCACGAGGATGCTATTGGGCGGCAGCCGGCCGAGGAGCACTCGGGAGGCCACCGTACCGGCTGTGTCGGTGCATCGGTACAGCAAGTACATGTCGCGATACTGGTTGACCCATGGGCGCAGCGCGGCCGCCGACGGCGGGGCGTACCTTGTGGCGAGGCGCACCAAGCTCGTGCGTTGCAAATTAAAGATAGACACCGTGCTCGTGTTCGGGAGCGAGGCGCCATCGACGCAGTTGGTCCCGAACGGGAGAGGCGCCACTTCGTCGTCCACGCTGCGCAACCACAGAGTCAGCTGGGCCACCAACTCCGGTGGGGCATCGGGAAGAGCAGCATCCGATTGCTGCATTCTCGTTGTGGCTGACAGCTCCGTTTGCGCCACCGGGGACAATCCAATGCCCATCGGCACGTACCCGTCTGTCGGCTCCGCCCCCAGTGTCACATTGCCGCCGTAGCGGCAAGGCGTTCGAATACTGGCGAAGGCCGGCGGCGAGTTGCCAAACGCCTCCACCGTGTCCAGCGGGATGGGCCCCCCTCCTGCGGCCAGCGTCGACAGCGCCACCACGATGCCAAGAGCGACGAGATGGGGGGTCAACGGCTGCCGCCACATCCCCCTCATCTGGATCACGGGAGCGGATGAAGGGGGATAGGGCTTCATTGAGCGGTGACAACATGCGCCATGGGAGGAATGCGCGGCCGGCTGGGGACGGAAAGGGGGACGTGAAGGGGGGGATCACACTGCTCGGGATCGCGTTGAAGTTGGCTACAAATGAATTGTGAGAGAGGGAGCACCGATCCGAAGACCTCCGGTCGACCCGGTCAGATGTCGTCTTGCTGTTCCCGAACGGTCGTCAACAAATTTTGCAGCCGGACGACGTCTGCCTCCGACAGTTCCTCGTCGTCTTCGTCGTCCTTGACCTCCTTGTCATGGTATTGTTGTTGTGTTCCCACACTACTCGTGGTGGTGGGCACCGTGCCGAAGTGGTGACCCGCAGGTGCCATGGCGGCCGCCGGCGACTTGGTCGGGGTCGCCCCCTCGAGGCAGTGAAAGCCAGGAATGCATTCCCGCTGGCGCGTCATGGGGTTCGTCTGTAAATGCTTGCGGCTGCGGAGGTTGCCGTGCACGGCACACACCTCGTGCTCTGCCTGCAGCTGCTGAGGTGTCGTGTTCGATCCACTTGGGGCCCAGGCTGGACTGCCGCTCACTACCGTCCCGGCCGCCCTGAACGCCGGGGAAACGCCGGCCGGCGGCTGAGGCGGCGGTGTCCCAATGGCACCGGGAGTTCGGATGGTCGAGAGGGGCACTTGCGAGGAGCTGCGAGAGTTTCGGGATGCCAGCGGCGTCGTGTTTTGCGACGACGCCACCGATACGCCCGGATCAGTGGCTGCTGGGAACTGCGGCACGCCGCTCGGGACTCCCACGCCTACGCCTACGTAGCCGCTTAGGTAGCCGCTACCGCTGCGGCCCATGCCGGCTGCGTGCATGGCGGATGCGTAGGAGCCGAGTCCCGCCGCGGGTGGCGACGGTGGCGCGAACATCGCCGCGGGATTGGGTCCGTGACCTGTTGCGGCTGGGCGGCTGGGCAGCTGCTGCATCATGCGCGACGCCATCGTGAGGGTCATCATCGTCGCGGCCGGGTCATGGTTGCCGGCGATGGCGGCGCCGTGCGGCGACGAGGCTAGCAGCATGTAGAGGTGGCAGGCGTAGTCGCACCTCTGGCGGATCATCGGCGCCAGCGCTGGGAGGTCGTCTGCGAGGGACTGAAGCACAAATCCGGCGACGCCGCTCGGCATGACAGGGAGTCGCTGCGGTGACGACATGCCGCCCTGCAGAAACGGCTGTGACTCACCCATCCACGATGGACCGGCGAGGGGCAGCTGTGGGGGCAATTGGCCAAATGACTGGTACGAGTGTGGCGGGGTGGACCCCGCCGTGGTGGCGCTCTCCTGCACTGACGGACCGAAGCCCACCACGGCGCTTCCACTGTCGGAGGGGGCGGAGAAGTAGCCAGCAGCATTGACGGGCCCAGCGCCTTGGGGCGTATGGCTGTGGTGCCAGACGGCCTCCTCGGTGGACGCGGCGGTGCTCGCGGGAACGGTGGGTGGTTGATGCAGCGACGACGAGTGGATCGCAGCCGACGAGGCGGGAGGGGCAACCGCCAACGCCTGATGGCCCTGCTGATGATGGGTATGGGCGGCGGGGTGAGCCGTCGGCAGAGGCGCGCCGTGCTCGTCAACCAGCGACGACGCGTTCATCGGGCGGACTGCGGCTCGCTTTCCCGATGGTGTTGCGGGAGCGGTGGTTGTGGGCGCCGAACTGGGTGACGCCATGATGATCGGCTATGATCTATGGAACGGGTGATAGTTGGCTGTGGCAGCGGGGGAAAAGGAAGGAAGTACATCACAACGACGGCGGGAGTACGGTGTACCTTTCTTAGGGTGTCGTCACTGGTACGTTTCTCACTCTGCAGTGTGGACGGTCTCTTGTGGTTGGAGATGCGCGGAGGTGGGGCGCTTACCGCGGAGGATCCACCCGCTGTTCCATTATCGTCGCGTCACGGCTGGGGCACTTCCTTTCCCGTGGCGAGGTCCGCGGCGCGCTCGGCAAGCGCCATCGTCAGTGGAATCGGGTCGGCCAACAGCGGACGCGGCACGAGACTGCCATCGGCAACCATCACGTTGCTCGTGCCCTCTAGCGTCATGGTCAGCGTCGACACGACCGAGCCGAGCGGCAGGCTGCCGCCCACAGGGCCTTCCGCGACCAAACAGGATCGCGCCTCGGTCAACGTCTCCTCCACCTGATTCTTAAATCCGTGGAGCACGACGCTGTTCACAATGGCCGCGGCCTCGCGCAGCGCATTTTCGTCCTCGACACTTGAGACGAGCCGGGCCGCGCTGCTCAGTTGTCCGGTTGACGGTTCTAGCGGCAGGCGCGACGATGGCCGCCGCAGTGTGACGACGCACTGGATGCCGTGGCGCGCGGAAGGCTCGAGCCCGCCGAGCAGAAACGGCTGAAGCGACACGCGCACATTCGGGTACTGCCCGTCCCCGGTGACGCCCTTCCCCCCCGTCGTGAGGTGCCACGTCATGTCGTCGAACGCGGAGAAGCCCCAGCCACGCTTCATGAACCGCCACTCCGCGAGCACGCAGGCCCGCACGAAGGCCGACGCCGCCGCCGACGCGAGGGTGTTGGGCGGGGCGGACGGCCGGAACGGGTACTGCATGACGATGGCGGGGCACGCCCAAAGCGACGAGCCCTTCGTGTTGAGCAACGCGGTGGTGGCCGCGGGTAGCCCAGTGCTGCCGCGCAAAATCTGAGGATTTCCGAGCGCCCCCGCGCAAAGAGTAAACTTATTGGCGATGATCGTTTTCTTCGAGCCGTCCTGTGCGGTCACCTCGATGCTGGACGCAGCGTGCAAGGCCTCCTCGCCAGCGCGCCGGGAGGGCGTGAAGGTCATCCCTGTGACCGTCGCCCCGCACATCACCTGGAGAGCTTTCGGGCCCTTCGTGGCGAGCGCCGCTTCCAGGTAATCGGTGACGGTGGAAAAGGCACGACCCGAGCGCGGCTCCACCAGCACCTGCGGCCTGCCGCTACCCAGCAGGCTCTGTTGCATGTTGGAGGGGTTGAAGTCGGCGATGAGCGGCGTTTTCTGCGTCTTTGTGAGCGACTCCACAAACGGCAGGTGGTGGGGGCTGTAGAAGGCGGGTCGGCTCAGCTCAAACTTGCCATGGAGGCCACGGTGCGGCCCGGCCTTTTCGATGTTCTCCAGCCGCTTGAACAGCGGCAGCATGCACGTCGCCCACGGGAGCGGAAAGTCGTCATAATCCGCGGCGATGCCTCGGATATAGGTGCGGCCGCCGAGGGCTACCATCGCGCCGCCCAGAACGGACGGCGTTCGCAGGTCGCACGTCGTGCTGCTGCTGGACGCACCGGCGGTGACGTCTCGACCGATTGCGATTGGCGTCGACGAAGAGTACTTGTAGTTGTGGAGGCGGTGGGCGACGACGGCGGCCGGCAGCTTGTAGCCCCATGCAAACGGCCCAGCTTCTTTCCGGATGTCGGGCCCTCGTTCGACGACTAACGTCCTCTGTTGGGGGTGCGACACGCGTGCCGCGAAGAGGCAGCCGGCCACGCCCCCGCCGATGACGACGTGATCGTAGTGTTCAACGGCCGCGGACGAATCGACGGCCGTCACTCGAGTCGCGGGGGGGCCGCTGCCGGCAGCAGGCATCTCCCGTGCACTGTCAATGGCGGCTCGCGCCTTCGTGGAGGCCGCCGAGCCAACCGACAGGGTTCGGCGCAGCATCGAGCAATTCGATGTGTGGGACGTGGAAGGTCTGGGTGGGCAGCGTGGGTAGCCACGTGGACCAAGCAACCGTGCTGCTTGGCATGAAAGGGACTACTCGCCTGAATATCGATGCTCTACAGTGGACATGCCGCTCCCCATGCTGGTTGAGTTCAATTGAGTGCGCGCTTTGGTCTGAAGGGGAAAGCAGGAAGAAGGGAGGGAGGAACTCGCATGGTGAAATTTTACGCAAAGTTCGCCCTTCGCATGAACGCTTGTTCGCACACGATGAGCTGCATGATCACCGGCACGTACTTGTGATGATCTTTGGACAGCATCGAGTAGGCCTTGAGCTGGCCGTCATCGGCCTCCACCCCGGTGAGGTCGTCGACGGCGTCCAATATCCGGTACACGGCGATGAACCGGTCGTCGCCGAGGCTGTGCTCCAGGAACAGCCGCAGGGATTCAATGCGGTGGCCAAGCGGATCCGCGGCGGACACGTTCGGCAAGCGCAGAGTGGTGCCCTCCATGATGAACTTGCCGGGGTCCGAGTCGTCCTCGGTGGCGGCGGTGTCGTCAAAATCCTCTCCCGCGGTGGGGCCGGCGGCGAGGGCGGTGGCGATCGCATCGCCGACGCCGCGATAGTCCACCTCACGCGTCGCGCCCTCGTCGCAGACGGCCGCCGCGTCATTGTTCAGAAACCGATGCAGTCCGACGTCTTCGTCGTCGCTGTCCGAAATGGAAGGCGCGCGCACAGCTGGGGGGGCCACGGCCGCGCCGATGGCCGCCCCTCGGGGCGGGGCTGCAACGACCGGTATCGATGAAGGAACATGGACTGCCGGTGGTGTTGGACGAGGGGCGTTGACGACCGACTGCGGGGCAGGCTGATACGCGGGTGCTGGAGCAGGAGGAGGCGGAAGGCGCGAAGGGGAGGGGTCAAGGCCCATCAGCTTGCGCTTGTTCTCCTCCGCTTCGCGTCTCATCTGCCAGAATGCCTCACGGCGGGCGGCCTCCATTTCCTCCGCAGTTAGAGGTTTGCGGGGTGCATTGGGTCCGCCTCCCTGCGCCCCGGCCACGGGAACGGCGGGCACGAGAGGAGGGGGCTCCGCGACTGCAAACGGCTGAGGCTGGGGACGCTCATCGACGAGGGCGCGCAGACGGTTGGCCTCCGCCTCTCGCCTCGCTTCCCGGAAAATGCGTGCTTGCTCGGAAAAGTCCGGCGTAGGTGCCGCCTGCCGCGCTGCTGGAGGCTGCTGGTCCACCCCGTGGCCCGCCATGGCGTCGCGAAGGCGCTGCTGCTCCTTCATGTTCCGGTCCCATTCCTCCTCCCGCTGTCGGTTGGCGGCGACACGGGCCGCCTCTCGCCGGCGGCGTTCGTCCTCCTCAACCTTCGCCTTCGCCTTCATGCGTTCCTCCATCAGCTCGGCCTTGCGCTTGGCGTCCACCTTCTGCGCCTCACGGATCTTCCTCATGTTCTCCTCATGCTCACGTTGCTCGGCCGCCAGTTTGGCCTTCATGAGTTCGATCCTCTTTTGGTGCTCGCGTTCACGCTCCTCCTGCTTGGCTTTGTCCTCAACGGCGCGCCGCTCGCGGAGCTCCTTTTCCTGCTCCGCACGGGCCGCGGCGTCGCGTTGCGCCTTGATCTTCTCTTCGGTGTCGACGCAAGACCGATGAT
>ERZ1292633.5833-Hain-H41-02um-R1-5833-length-10981-cov-4_pt1 | contig 10981 bp, 7 predicted proteins | sample MGYA00564406_ERZ1292633 | MGnify/ENA primary metagenome ERZ1292633 (study PRJEB36523, sample SAMEA6512639) | groundwater metagenome | collected 2019-01-08 | study: AquaDiva: Metagenomics assemblies of 32 groundwater samples
TCTCTTCAACTATTGACGGTGATTTTTCTTCCAGTTTTACATATTCGATGAATGCCTCGAGTGCTTTGCGCCAAGTACCAAATCTCTTTGCGTATGCAGCTCCTGAATACCTTGAGAGAGGTTTATGAGTATCCTCCCTGTGGGGCTGTCTTCCCAACTTGGTCCAAACCTCTTCCAAGTTTTCAAAATATTCCTCATTTGTAATTCCATGGTATATGATTCGCTTCAAACCAGCCTTTTCCAACGCATTGTGCCAATATCTGAACGCCTTTTTGAAGGGTCCTCGAGAATGCATCCCAAGTGATTCATAATCGTCCGTAGTCAAAGTTGATTTGTTCAATATCTTGGCTACCCTTTTGAGGTCGTTAATGAGATCGCCAGTGGAGATGGTTTGATTTTTGTTAATTTGTAGTCCAGCCAGCTTCAAGGCCTTGGTCCAGGAACCAAACCTTCTTGCAATCGTCGAGGGACTAAATCGACCTTGTTTTTGATATTTCTCCACGCTTAACGAACTCGAATGCATTTCGCCTGCGACCCTTTTTAGATCGTTTAAAAGATCGTCATCCGGAGCATTTCGGTTGTATGGGTCTAATTCAAATTTCACTCAATAAATCTCGTGATTCTCGCTTGATTAGGCAAGCGCCGAGTAGGCCTGTGTATGACCGCGGGTTCACGTCAAGGACGTCGGAACCGCAGGGGTTCCGACCTACTCCCTAATGCCGCGAAGCATCATTCCCCCTCTACCCCCCATTCGCACTCACAAGATAGGCCGGGGTGGCCCACCCTTCAGGTGGGTTCCTGTCAAAGACGTCGGAACCGCAGGGGTTCCGACCTACTCCCTTGTGCCGAAGATGGCGGCATTGAAGACAAAGTCGCCCTACTAAACACTCTTCTACCCACCCTCCCTCACCCCCCATTCGCGCTGACAAGATAGGCCGTGATAGCGGCGATATCCTCGGGCGTTAATTTGGCGCGGGGGGCATAGCGCGCGACGGTGGATGGCCATTCATCGTCGGTTTTCAGTGACGGCTTTGGAAGGGAGTGGCAAGTCTGGCAATTTCGTCGAAAGGCAATCTCACCGGGAGTGCGAGTTTCATCGGAGGGTGCACCTCCTCCGCAGGCAAAGAGCGCGAGGGAGATGCATGCGATGGCGAGTGTAAATAGTGCTCGCGACAAAGAAAACGCATCTCGTCTGCGTGCGATGCGAGGGGGTTGGGGTGGCCCACCTTTCAGGTGGGTTCCCGTCATATTCCTCGTAGGTCGCGGTTCCGAGAGAGGCAACGCCGAACGAGAAACCCGACACTCTTCTCTCTGGCGGGAAAAAAACTGTCGGGTTTCTCCTCTCCGCTGACGCGGCGCATCGGAACACCGACCTACGAAGTCAAAGACTGATTTCAGATAACACATCACAACCCAACACCCACTAAGAGACGAACCCTTGTGTCGGCGGATTCATCGGTGAGGCCGAACCCGGCGCCAAGGGTGTACCACAATTCCCCCGAGGCAAAACTCACCACCGGTCCGGCATAGGCAACCGTTTCGGTTTCGCCATCGACAAATTCAAAGCGCGTCGATGTCTCCAAACCGATTGAATATTTGAACGACCACTCCTGAGATAGTCCGAGATCAAAGCCCACTTCATGTTCCGGCTCCCCGGGCGCCCAGGCGACTTCATAGACGGCATTAGCGGAGAAATTGGTCGCGCCAAAATTTCGCCCGCAAAGAATCTTGCATTCGGCTTTGTTCGGTTCGGAAAAATCGAGTTTGCGGTTGTATTCGAGATAGAGAACGGGACTCCACGTCGATGTCGACGGCTCCTGCAATCGCATGCGGGAGCGAAGCTGAAAGGCATTCCATTTCAGATTCTCATTCTCGTTTTGTTTGAAAATCTGGTAGAGGGAGAAATCGACCCGTGATGACAGCCCTTGCTCAAGCTCGATGCGATATTCCCACGAATAGGGGTCGCCATCGGTGTAGGTCTGGTATAGCTCAAGCTCCGTCGCCTCGGCGGCAATGGTGACCGGCATGTAGGTCCAGGCATATTTGCGCCGGTCGGCGTGGGCTGAAGCGGCGAGCGTTATGGCGCTTAGCGCGATGATGGTGAGGTACTTACGAAGATTTCTCATACTTTTGTCCTTTCATTGGTGACAATCTAAATGAAAATGAAAATCGTTTTCGTTTACCTATACAGGAGAATATAATCGGGTGAAATAGGACTGTCAAGAGGGGGATTGTTTTTGTGTTAAGATTAAGCGAAATTTTTAAAACGTTGGACTAACAAGGCCATGCAGATGCCAAAGAGAAGTACGACCGCCAGAACACCGCGCCCGAAACTTATTTCATGATGTTTGATTACGAAGCCTTCGTCGGTATCCCACGTTGTTACGTTGTGCTTGGTCAGACGATCATAGGCAAGATATTGAGAGAAGAGGCTTACAATTGGTATTCCTGCCGCCATTCCCCGTAACCATACATCGAAACTTCGTGAGAGTGCCTTTCCGTACGAGACGCGAACAGACCCAGAATTCTTGAGCTCAATATTAAGAATCAGCTTTCCTGGTGTGGTGTTCCATAAGCGGAGAAAACCTGCTTCGCAGGGAATCCATAGAACCAGGATGACCATGTTCAGTAGAATCGCGTTCATCTTGGCAAGTTCTGGGTTTACGAGCCCGATGCAAACACCAATGGTCAGACCAAAGATTCCATAATCAAGTGTCCGAGCCCAGTATCGAATCCATGGGCGGACTTGCGGCACTGGCGGTCTAGATGACATCACCGATCGCGCACGATAGACCTCAATCAACTGATCGTTGATTTCCTTCGGATTTTCAGATTCCAAACATGATTCCTCCCTCTTGCGCCTTACTATTATTGCAAGCATACGCAAATCGTTAGACGGAAATCAAGATCTTCACGATGTCTGTGATTTTATGCACCCCTGCATCCATAAAAGAAAAACCCAGGAAGGCTTTGGACCATCCTGGGTGGACGATAATAAGTAATCCACAGAAAGAGTAACACTTTCCGATTGCGTGAATAGTATAAACTATCCCCTCAAATCTGTCAAGAAGAAAAACCGGCCTCGCCGGTCATTGCCGCCAGACAACCTGTCGAGCGCCTTTCCAAACCCAAAACGGTCACTTCACAATCCCGGAGAAATGCACATCCCCTGTTGACAACCTGTTGGCAGGCTGTGAGTATCCCTGTAACTGGCTGTAAGACAGCGAAATTCACAGTGCCGATTTGTTAACAGACTTCAATTTGACAGTCACAAGAAACTGAACTCCCGTAAGACGCTATTCTACATCATGTTAAATGAACGGATTTTTTAGTCCGCAATTTCTGCGTAAGAATCATGTTAGATGGCAATTTTCCTGCCGCTCCGCTACTGGGTTGATTAGCAACGGAATAGCAGAAAAGGGCGAAAAACACCAATTTAAGTCGTTGGGCGTTCTTAAAGCACAATATATTGTCCCCCTGCCGTGCTCGACCCACAACGGGCAGTACGGTGGCAGGTACTTAAACAGAAAACAGCGACAGCTTAAAAATAGATCGTGGTGATAGGTCACATGGACTGTGAGCGCACAACAACGTTTGGACGTTTCACCACTGTAACACCAGGAGGGTGGTAATCGATGAAGATTCCACGCGTGTTCACTCTGGAGAATGAATCTCCCTATGCATCCATCGAATTCACGGAACGAGTATCCGAAATCAAGAACCCCGACGGATCGGTCGTATTCCGCCTCGACAATATCCAGGTACCAAAATCCTGGTCGCAAGTGGCGGTCGACATTCTTGCTCAAAAGTATTTCCGCAAAGCAGGTATCAAGCGCAACAATGGCGATAGCGAAAGCGAAATTGATTCGCGCCAGGTGTTCCATCGTCTCGCCGGATGCTGGCGCCATTGGGGTGAAGAGCACTGCTACTTCGATTCCCCAGCCGACGCGCAGACATTCTACGACGAACTCTGCTACATGCTGGCGTCGCAGATCGCGGCCCCCAATTCGCCGCAGTGGTTCAACACCGGTCTTCACTTCGCTTATGGAATCACCGGCGTGTCGCAGGGACACTATTATGTCGACCCGGCTACGCACATGCTCACTCAGGCCAAGAATGCCTATGAGCATCCTCAGCCCCATGCCTGTTTCATTCAGTCGGTGAGTGACGATCTTGTCAACGATGGCGGCATCATGGACCTCTGGGTTCGTGAAGCCCGCTTGTTTAAGTACGGTAGCGGCACCGGCTCCAACTTCTCGCATATTCGTGGTTCCAAAGAGCCACTCTCCGGTGGTGGCAATTCATCGGGATTGATGTCATTCCTTCGCATCGGCGATCGCGCCGCAGGGGCTATCAAGTCGGGCGGCACAACCCGCCGCGCCGCCAAGATGGTCTGTCTCGATCTCGACCATCCCGATATCGAAGAGTTCATCGCATGGAAAGTTGTCGAAGAGCAAAAAGTTGCCGCGATGGTGACCGGATCGAGGATCATTCGTGAACAGCTCAAGACGATTTTTGCCGCGACACGCATGGAAGATAACGGCACAGTGAACACCAATCTCGAAAAGAACGGCCGTCTCAAGGACGCTCTCCGCACCGCCCGCCGTCTCGCGGTGCCGATGCAGTATGTGAAAAAGATTCTGGAACTGGCCGACCAGGGGATTGGTGAAATCGATTTCGTGAATCTCGATACCAACTGGGAAGGGGAAGCCTATATCACCGTCTCGGGGCAGAACTCCAACAACTCGGTGCGTATCCCCAATAGCTTCTTTGAAAAGCTGAAAGATGGCCGTGACTGGGAACTTGTCCGGCGCACCGATGGCAAGACCGCCAGCTCAATCCCGGCGACTGAACTGTTCGAGAAAATCTGCAACGCCGCCTGGGCCTGTGCCGATCCGGGGGTGCAATTCGACACGACTATCAATGAATGGCACACCTGCCCGGCCGATGGACGCATCAATGCTTCCAACCCTTGCTCGGAATACATGTTCCTCGACGACACCGCCTGCAATCTGGCCTCTATCAATCTCGTGAAGTTTTTGAGCGACGAAGGGGCGTTCGACGTCGACAGCTATCGCCATGCCTGCCGTCTCTGGACAGTGGTGCTGGAGATATCGGTTCTGATGGCGGCATATCCCTCGAAATCAATCGCTCAAAAGAGCTACGAATATCGCACCCTTGGGCTTGGTTATGCCAATCTGGGAACACTGCTGATGCGCATGAGCATCCCGTATGATTCCCCCGAGGGCTATGCCTGGTGTGGTGCGCTGACCTCGGTAATGTGCGGGCAGTCTTATGCAACTTCGGCAGAGATGGCCAAGAAGCTGGGACCATTCCCGGGTTATTATCGCAATCGTGACCACATGTTGCGCGTCATTCGAAACCATCGCACCGCCGCATATAATGGCGATGCCTCAGATTATGCCGGACTTACCATCAGGCCGAAAGGGCTGAACCGTAAGCTGGTTCCCTCGACCATATCCAAGGCGGCTGTCGAAGTATGGGATGAGGCCCTTGCGCTCGGCGAAACTAACGGTTTTAGGAATGCTCAGGTAACCGTGATCGCACCGACCGGCACTATCGGCCTTGTCATGGATTGCGACACCACCGGTATTGAGCCTGATTTCGCGCTCGTGAAATTCAAGAAGCTTGCTGGCGGCGGCTATTTCAAAATTATCAACCATTCCGTGCCAGTTGCGCTCGAGCGTCTCGGCTACAGCTTGAATGAAATCCAGGATATCATCGCCTACGCCACCGGTCATAAGACGCTCAAAGCGGCGCCGTTTATCAATCACGAGTCGCTCAAATCCAAAGGATTCACCGAGACCGAACTGGAGAAGATTGAGAAGGAACTTGAAGGCGTCTTTGATATCACCTTCGCTTTCAATCGCCATGTCCTCGGTGACGATTTCCTCCGCGATACGCTTGGACTTGCAAAAGAGACAGTCGCCGACTGGGGTTTTAACCTCCTTCGCGAAATCGGATTCACCAAAGAGCAGATCGACGCCTCCAATGAATTTGTCTGCGGCGCCATGACCCTTGAGGGGGCGCCATTCCTTCGTGAGGATCACCTGCCCGTCTTTGACTGCGCCAATCGCTGTGGCAAGAAGGGACAGAGATTTATTCGATACGAAGCTCATATCACCATGATGGCCGCGGCTCAGCCCTTTATCTCGGGTGCGATTTCCAAGACAATCAATATGCCCTCCGAAGCCTCCATCGAAGATGTTCGCCGAGCCTTTATGATGTCGTGGGAAACGATGAACAAGGCGATTGCAATCTATCGCGACGGCTCCAAGCTTTCGCAACCGCTCAACTCCTCCCTCCTTGATGATGAGGATGGCGAAACATACACCGTCGATAAGGCGGCGCAGAAGATGGCTGAGTCGGTCATCTATCGCTACATCGCCCGTCGTCGTAAACTGCCGAACCGCCGTGGTGGATACACCCAGAAGTCAGTGGTCGGCGGACACAAGCTCTACTTGAGAACCGGCGAGTATGCCGATGGCACTCTCGGCGAAATCTTCCTTGATATGCATCGCGAAGGGGCGGCGTTCCGTTCACTCATGAATGCCTTCGCCATTGCGATCTCACTCGGATTGCAACACGGCGTGCCGCTTGAAGAGTTCGTTGAGGCGTTTCTTTTCAGTCGTTTCGAGCCGAATGGATTCGTGCAGGGAAACAAATCGATCAAACGCGCAACCTCGATTATCGATTACATCTTCCGCGAGCTGGCGATCACTTATCTCGATCGCACCGATCTGGCCCATGTTACCGAGGATGATCTCCGCGGCGACACGCTGGGCGATCCGACGGAAGAGTCAATCGAATATCTCGCTGAAGAACGCGTCGAGGGTGCAGGCCATAAGGCCAGCAGAACCGAAGCGGATATTCACACCACGCACCTTTCGATCTCAAAGAATGCCCCCGGCAACGGGAATGGCAACGGCAATGGACACGGAAACGGGAATGGACACTCGGAATATCCAGGAGGAAACGGCCATGGTCAATCGATGGGGAAACCGGCTACAGCGTCGCAACCTGACAGCTCGCCGGAGATGCCTGAGCTTATCGCCGCGCCAGCAGGAAGCGCCGCCATCTTCGACGAAGGAGCCTATCGTCGTATCGTCGAAAGACGTTCCGCGAAGCTGAAGGGATACGAAGGAGACATGTGCGGCGAGTGCGGATCATTCACAATGGTTCGCAACGGCACTTGTCTTAAGTGTGTCACGTGCGGCTCCACGAGCGGTTGTTCATAAGACATCTGTTCGCTCTGATAAAAAGAAGAGGCCCGCGCTGGGAAACCGGCGCGGGTTTTTTTTATGGTGAGGAACCGGAGTATTGAAGATGGATTAGCGGGATTGAGGATAATGCCGTCCTCATTTATAAATGGAGGAGCGGCGGTAATAGGAATCACATTCTGTACCGATAAGAACCCACCATGCTGGGTCTGTTGAAAAACCTTCAATTCTCACCGCACCCTCACGCATGTCACTCCCGCGAAGGCGGGAGGGTGGATTCACATTTGAAGTGCAACAGGCGTAGTAGGGCGGCATTGTCTTCAATGCCGCCAATCAACAATCTATCTGGCATCTGTTATTCTTTCACTGACGCCGCCTGTCAGTGCAGTTGCCCATTTTACCCCTATGTCAAAACTCATCCGACATTTTTCGTCAGGACAAACATGGTTTGTAACAGTAATAACAGCCAAGCGCTTGCCCGTCTTGTTGAACAATTCAGACCTTCTTCTTCGAGCACTGATTCGCACCGAACGCAAGGTGTCGTTTACTATTCTCGCCTGGGTGATTCTTCCTGACCATATTCACGCGCTTATCTCCAGTGATGCTGCGGTAATCCCCAATATTGTCCATCGCATGAAGCACTCGTTCACATGTCAATTCAAGAAGCGTCATCGCTCAAAGGCTCCTGTTTGGCAGAATCGATATTGGGATCATATGATTCGATCGGATAAAGATTTGAAGAATCATATCGACTATATCCACTACAATCCTGTGCGACATGGCTTCGCAGAGTCTCCACAGCAATGGAGATTATCGACCTTTGGGCGATATCTCAAACAGGGATATTATTTTCCCGATTGGGGTCAACCCACGAAGAGCAGGTTAAGAGTGTTGTAGCTAAAATGATCGGCGGCATTGAAGACAATGCCGCCCTACTGTGGAATTATGTTACGGCGAAGTAGGTCGGGATTGTCCTCAATCCCGCCAAGAATATCTTGTTTCACATCAATGTAGCATTCATTATTGAGGCCAATCATGGCAATGTCACTACCATCCTCCCCTACCCTCTTCTCACCACCGGCCTCTTCGCCGAACGGCGGGCGGCTTCTTTGAATCCGGCTTTTTCATAGGCCGACATCATCCCCATCCAGACAAAGGCATCCGGTTCGAGCTTTGCTCCCAGATCATGCGGATAGCCTTCGATCACTTTCGCTCCCTTGCTCTTTGCGAAGGCCACGGCTGCCTTTATCATCCTGGCTGATACTCCGGTGCGGCGATACTCCTTGGCGATAAAGAGGCAGACAATCGACCAAACCGGTTTATCATCAATCGGCGCGAAAATGCGGGATGTCGCAAGGCGCGGATAGTCGGCACGAGGTGCGATAGCACACCATGCGACTGGAGCGCTGTCGTGATATCCAATAATGCCAGGCTCGGTACCGCTCGAAACGAGCTTTTTCATTGCGTGCTTATTCTTGTCGCCGCTTCCTTGTTCATATTGTTTTGAGGTGAGCCGACCCCACATACACCAGCATCCCCCGCAGGCGCCGCGCGCTCCGAATAATTGCTCGAAATCTTTCCAGCGGTCGGCGGTGAGAGGATGGAATTCTAGTGTGATGCGCTTTACTGCTGTTTTTCCCATAACTATCTAAACTCCGCTAATCGCACCGGCTGTCGTTTCGCACCCCATTTGCCATGAGGACCAGCGAATGCTCCGGCGCACGGTGTACCACACTTTTGGCAATTGCCGTCGTTATCGAGTTGCCAGTCGAGGAGTTGATACCAGTCGCGGACTATCACCGCTTTCCCGCATTGATGGCAAAAGGTAGTGCCGCCAGCGATATCATGAATGTTGCCGGTGTAGGCGTAGCGGATGCCGTTCGAGATAGCAATTCGCCGTGCTTTCACTAATGTCTCCGGCGGAGTCGGCGGATGATCGAGCATTTTCCAGTCGGGGTGGAACGCTGAAAAGTGAAGCGGCACATCGGGGCCGAGATTCTCCACGATCCACTGGCACATTGCTTCTATCTCTGAGTCACTATCGTTTTCGCCGGGGATAATCAAATTGGTGATCTCGAACCAGACCTTGGTTTCTTTCTTGAGATAGACAAGCGTATCCAGCACCGGTTGCAGATGCCCGCCGCACAACTGGGTATAGAATCGCTCGGTGAAGGCCTTTAGATCGACATTGGCGGCGTCCATCTCCCTGAAAAACTCGACCGCCGGCTCCCTGCAGATTTCACCCGCGGTGACGGCAACGGTCTTTATCCCCAGCTCGTGACATGCCTGTGCGACATCAACGGCATATTCCAAAAAGATGACAGGGTCGTTGTAGGTGAATGCCACCGAGGTGCAATTCAGAGTTTTAGCTGCGCGGGCAATAGTCTCGGGAGAGGCTGAATCGGCGAGGGTGTCCATCTCCTGCGATTTGCTGATATCCCAGTTCTGGCAGAACTTGCAGGCGAGGTTGCATCCAGCGGTGCCGAATGACAACACCGGTGTCCCGGGATAAAAATGATTGAGCGGTTTCTTTTCGATGGGATCGACACAGAATCCAGAAGAGCGGCCGTAGGTGGTCAGCACCATCTGGTTCCCTTCGCGCTGACGCACGAAGCACAACCCGCGCTGACCGTCGTTGAGTCGGCAGAATCGTGGGCAGAGATCGCACTGGATTTTTCCGTTTTCGAGGAGGTGCCAGTAGCGTGCCGGCACTATGGAGTTATCAACCGATTGCATGGCTACTCAAGTAAATGAGATTCACGATGGGAGGAAAGAGGATTTTTTGAGCGTCGGGGAGCGGGAGACACTGCAAAGGGAAACGGGAGCCAATGGCTCCCGTTCGGGTAATCCTGTTTACTGGCAATTCAAGGGTGGCCCACTTGCGAAGAGATACTGCACCAAATATACCAAATCGACAATGTTGACTGGTGAAATGCCATTCACATTTGCCGCGGCCATAATGGGTGGAGTCGGCCCCCCCACGAAAAGCCATTGAACGAAATAGGTAATATCAACGACATTTGGTGTCCCGCCGCTGTTATTGACATCGCCGCAGAAGTATGGCTCGTACTTGATAGTCCAACTACCTGAGACCGAATTGTTGCCGACAACGTCAATTGCCCGTGCCCGCCAATAGTAGGTACTGTCCAGAAGCAAAGGATCGGGAAGGGCAAGAATTGACGCTGAGCCAGTGTAATATGTTCGCGTATCTCCGCCAACGAAACCGCTATTCGAGGAGAGTTCCAGAGCATATGTTAGCGGTGAAGCGTCGATGGCGTTGCTCCAATCGAAAGTTGGCAGTGGGCTTTGCGAGAGATACCCGCTTACTGGTGAAAGAAGGGTTGATGCAGTTGGCGGTGTGCCATCAACGATGAACGACCACGTTGGAGACCAGGCGGAGGTATCCGAATTCGAGATTTTTAGCGACATCACCCGCCAGAAATGTTTGCCCTCAGCAGTCACTGACGAGGGAAAAGTGTTATCAAAGACTGTGCCAAACGTTACTCCACTTGTAAAGGTGCTGTCTGCAGAAATCTGAACAAGATATCTGTCGTCGCTTTCTTTCCATGTAGTAGCCCAGGTCAGATTCGGAGAGGGCGCCTGAATCGATCCGGAATCCGGCGACAGCAGTCGCGGCTCGAGAAGAGGCAGATACCATCGCGCGCTGTACGCTTCCTGGTTGCCGTGGCGTGTGTCGGTCCAGACAGCCACCATCTTATCGTAGTAGGCGGTGACTCCGA
>ERZ1292633.5836-Hain-H41-02um-R1-5836-length-10978-cov-4_pt1 | contig 10978 bp, 11 predicted proteins | sample MGYA00564406_ERZ1292633 | MGnify/ENA primary metagenome ERZ1292633 (study PRJEB36523, sample SAMEA6512639) | groundwater metagenome | collected 2019-01-08 | study: AquaDiva: Metagenomics assemblies of 32 groundwater samples
GAAAAGCGTAGTTGAATCTGCAAATAAAGCAATAGAAAAGTATCCAACTCACGCAAAAAAAATTCAGGCAATCGTTAATGATTTGAGCACTTTACTTAAATAATTAGTGCCGGATTCTTTGAGCGACTGATAAATTTATTCATCTTTTTTTATTTTCCTTGCAAAAAAGAAAACCCCTTGCGTTCTCCTTACATTGGAGTTACCAAAAATTAATAGGAGATTAGAAAAATGAAAAAAATTACGTTGTTTTTAGTTTTGGCTTTAAGCCTGACAATGATTGGATGCAGCAAAGATGGTGAAATTAATGCCTTTGTTGCGGATTTTGATGCTACCACCAAGCAGATGGTCGAAAAGATTAATGCTGGCGATGTTGATGGAGCAAGAACCGCTTTCGATGCCAAAAAAGAAAGTTTGAAAACTCAATGGGGTTCAATCAAAACTGCCCGAGGCTTTCAAGTAAGTGCGGAAACAAAGAAAAAAGCTGAAGAAAGCGTGACCAAAAACGCAGCAGCTATATCCTCTGCCATGATTGCAAACACAATGAAATTTGCAACAGACAAGGCTAAATTGGATAAATTGAAAGCACTTGTTACAGAATATGGCGAAATTTTTAAGTAAGAACTATTTCAAAATCAAACTAAAAGCGGCTTCAAACGAGGTCGCTTTTTCTTTTTGCCATCAAACCTTTATAATGTCTCTTTTGCAATTATTTTAACAAAGAGGATTATCAATGGCAGAACAATTTGACGTAGCAATTATTGGTTCGGGACCGGGCGGATACGTCGCGGCGGTTCGTGGAGCGCAAGTAGGTTTAAAAGTAGCAATTATCGAAAAAGAAAAAGATATGCGGATGGGCGGAACTTGTGGGCTGAGAGGCTGTATTCCAACCAAAGCACTTCTTCAAGCGGCACATCTTTACGAAAAAGCTCAACATTTTAGCGAATGGGGCATCAAGGTTGATAACTTAGGTTTTGACTTTGAACAAGTGCAAAAACGTAAAGGCGATGTTGTCGCAAAAAACTCGGCGGGCGTTTCCTATTTGATGAAAAAGAATAAGGTGACAACCTTTAACGGCTTCGGCAAGATCGTTGGTAAAGGCAAAATCGAAGTTGCGTTGGCTGACGGCAAAAAAGAAATCGTTGAAGCTAAAAACATCATCATTGCGACAGGTTCGGTTGTTCGTCCGATTCCGGGATTTGAAGTTGATGGCAAACAAGTCGTTAATTCCGACCAAATTCTCGAATTAAATCACGTTCCAAAATCAATGATTGTGATGGGTTCTGGAGCAGTCGGCGTGGAATTCGCCAGCGTTTATCATCGTTTCGGCTGCGAAACTACCGTAATCGAATTGATGGATCGAATCGTGCCGATGGAAGATGCTGAAGTTTCAAAAGAGCTTCAACGCGTTTTCAAAAAATCGGGAATCAAATGCGAAACCGGCATCAAGCTCGACAAAATGACCAAATCAAAATCGGGCGTTAAAGTTTCGGGCAAAAACGCGAAAGGTGCAGATGTTACCTTTGAAGCTGAAATGTTATTAGTTGCGGTCGGGCGGATGCCGTATTTGGACGGACTCGGATTAGAAAATACAAAGGTCGTCAAAAATCCACGCGGCACACTGAAAGTCAACGAATTTTGCGAAACAGACGAACCGAATGTTTACGCTATCGGTGATGTGATTGACACCGCTTGGCTGGCTCACCTAGCTTCAAAAGAAGGCTGTTTGGTAGTTGAAAAAATCGCAGGTAAAAAGGTTGAACCGATCAAGCAAAATCTCGTTCCAAACTGCACCTATTGCGATCCCGAAGTTGCTTCAGTCGGCTTGACCGAAGCCAAAGCAAAGGATGCTGGCTACGATGTTAAAATCGGTAAATTCCCGTTCTCTGCATCAGGAAAGGCTCGTATCTTGGGCGAAACTGACGGCTTCATCAAAATCGTCAGCGAGAAAAAATACGACGAAGTTTTGGGAGTCCACATCATCGGACCCCACGCGACCGAATTATTGGCAGAAGCTTGTGTGGCAATGGCTCTCGAAGCAACCGCCGAATCAATCGCCAACACCATCCACGCTCATCCAACCGTCAGCGAAAGTATGATGGAAGCGGCTGAAGGAGTTCACGATTTAACAATTCATATGTAATTGGTAATTAGTAATTGGTAATTAGTGATTAATGGTCAGTCGGCACGAATCGGCTGACCATTTTTTATTAACAATTTTCTTTCTATGCTAAAATATTTTCAATATGAATACGACAACACTTAGTTCGGCGAAAAAGAATTTGGAAACTCTAATTAAACGAGTTGAAAGTGATGCTGAGCCGACTTTAATTTTTGTGGATGATGAACACAAGGCAGTTTTAATTTCCGAACGAGAGTTTAATTCTTGGCAAGAAACGGCTTATCTTTTATCAAATCCAGCCAACGCCGAGCATCTCAGAAAATCTTTAGCCGAAGTAGAAAATGGTAAGCTCACGGAACGGGAGTTGGTTGAAAAATGAAACTGACTTTTACTGACTCTGCCTGGGAAGATTATCTCTGGTTTCAAGAAAAACAACCTCATTTACTCAAACGTCTGAATGATTTAATCAAAGACGCACAACGAAATAAATTCAAGGGAATTGGCAAACCTGAGCCGTTAAAAGGAGATTTATCAGGCTATTGGTCACGCCGCATAAATGATGAACATCGTTTGGTTTATCGAATTGAAAATGATGCTTTACAGATAATTGCCTGTCGGTATCATTACAAAAAGTAATATTTAATAAAGGTTGGTCAGTTGAAGAAATTCGGCTGACCATTTTTATTTTTTATGCTAATCTTCTCCTCAAAATATGCGAAAACTTTCCCTTTTATTTCTTTTAATTTTCCTTTTTTTCCTAAACATTTCAGCCCAACGCAAAACTGAAAATGTGATTTTGATTACCCTTGATGGAGCAAGGCTTCAAGAAAGCAAAATAAATTTAATCTTGATGTATTGAAGACGGCTTCATAAAAAGTCGTCTTTTTTATTATTTTTCGTTACATTTTTGGACAAAATGACACAATAAACCGTTACACTAATTTTTAGAAAAGGGATAAAAATATGTATTTTGATTCATGTGAATGTTTTGGAGTAAAAAAAGACGGAACACTTTGGCATGTTACTTTAGGTGCGTCATTTAAGCTCAGAGGGATAACTTTAGGATCTGACAAATTAAACCAGAATTTAGGCGGAAAGCCAATAATTTCCTACTCAAATCCGCTCGAAATTGCCAGCACGGTGCGAATAGAAAATTATGTTAAAGGGTTGATAAAACAAAGAGAAGACCAACGGGAATTAGAAGAGAAAAAATTGATAAAACAATTAATCCGCGAAGAAGAGTTGTCTTTTTATGAAACTTTAACAACTATAGGTTTGTTAGCACTTGAATTAACTCCTCCCGGACAACTAGCGTATGAGATTATTTTGATGAGAAGATTGCTTCAAATATCAGAGGCAGCACTTAAAGTAGCTCAATATGCCAACAATCCTAATACAGCCAATTTTATTTTGGAATTATTAGGAGAAAAAATTCTTGAAAAACTTTTGGGAATGGGTTTCGAGAAGTTTGAGATTCAATTGCCCCGCACCCCCAGATATACGGAATCTAAAATTATTTTAGACCAAAAATATGTAAGAAGCTCAATAGATAAAATAAAAAATAAATTGGGCGAGAAAATCGGCGAAGCGACTGGAAAAGAAGTTGCACAGTTCGTCATTAAAAGACTTGACGGATGTGATGCTTTGGATGATATATCTTATAAACTTTTACAAGCTCATTTTTTTCAGTATGGGTTTAGCTCAAAATATCGCCATTCAATTGATGAGTATTACAAAATGTTCGATAAAGAGTTAATAAATAAAAGTTTAAATGAATATGGGAAAATAATGAAACAACATGATAAAGTCGTAAATAAAGATAAAATCGAAATAGAAGCAATAAACAAACTTTACTTGAAAGAACGTAAAATTAATTTTGGTTTCAGTCGATAGTAACTTGAAATATATTTGTAAGAGTTGAATTTAGAGCAGGGCGGCTCAACGTCCTGCTTTCGTTCTCAAAATATATGATAATCTTCTCATCAAAAATATGCGAAAACTTTCCCTTCTATTTCTTTTAATCGTTCTTTTTTGTCTAAACATTTCAGCCCAGCGAAAAACTGAAAATGTCATTCTGATTACGCTTGATGGAGCAAGACTTCAAGAAATCTTTGGCGGATTTGATGTTGAACTTTATAAGAAAATCCAGAAAGATGCCGACAAACAGGAGCTTTACAAAAAATATTGGTCTGATTCCAATGAAGTCGAGCGAGAAAAACTGATGCCGTTTTTCTGGCAGGTTTTGATGAAAAATCACGGCTCAATTGCGGGAAACCGTCTGCTCAAAAGCGAAGTTAAAACGACGAATAATCATCTTTTTTCATATCCCGGTTATTCGGAAATCGTCACGGGCGAAGCACACGACGACATTATTGACAGCAACAAACGGATTCAGAATAAATTCCCATCTTTTCTGCAATTTCTACAAAAGAAAATGAACTTGAATTCAAATCAGGTCGCTTCGTTTGCATCGTGGAATGTCATGAACGAAATTGTTACGACTGATACTAATGCTTTTCTAGTCAATGCGGGTTATGAAGAATATCGAACTAAAGATGCAGAAGCTCAACGTCTTTCTGCACAACAGTTTGAAACGCCGACTCCTTGGGATTCAGTCCGCCACGATTACTACACTTTTCGTTTTGCAATGTCGCACCTTAAAACTTATCATCCGCGAGTTTTGCATATCGGTTTGGGCGAAACGGACGATTGGGCTCACGATGAACGCTACGATTTATATATCAATGCCTTGCATCGAACCGACCAATATTTCAAGGAATTATGGCAATTTTTAGAAAGCGATAAACAATACAAAGGCAAAACTTCCATTATCATCACGGTTGACCACGGACGCGGAAACAACGAAAAAGATTGGGGAGGACACGGAAAAGACGTTCCCGAAGCACGTTATATCTGGATGGCGTTTATCTCGCCCGATGTAAAATTGCGTGGAGAATGGAAAGATGCGAAAACTCTTTATCAAAATCAGATCGCTGCCACGCTTTGCAAATTCTTGGGTTTTGATTATGCTGAACAAAATCCTAAGGCGGGAAAACCAATAAATTTTTAATTGTTAATGGTAAATTGTTAATTGTTAATTGGAGGCTGACATTGTTTTGTTTTAAAGGAAAGATAATATGAGTAAAGAAGAATTCATTCAAGTGATCGTAAAAACGTTTGGGGTCATACTCTCAGGATTAGGGGTTTGGTATTTACTGAATTTAATTGGGAATATTATTGCCTTTTCAACTGTCCCAACTTCTTCAACAAGTTTATTTCCGGTTTACGCCGACCTAATAATCAGAATTATTTTACTGCTTGGAACTGGAAGCTATTTAATAAAAGATGGTAGCCTTCTTTTTGACCTTTTAGATGAGTAAATTTTAATTTAAAGCTTTATATTGTTCCAATAAAAAGTTTATGACATCAAAAACTATTTCAGTCGAAGAAATTCGCTCTCAATTCCCTGCTCTTGAGCGTATTCACAACGGTTTCCCTGTTGCCTATTTCGATGGACCGGGCGGGACTCAAGTTCCCCGTTCCGTGGTCGAAGCAATGACGGATTATCTTTTTAATCACAATGCCAACACGCATTGGGCGTATCCTACCAGCAACGAAACCGATGCGATCATTGAAGATTCACGACAGGCTTTGGCAGATTTTCTCAACTGTTCTGCTGATGAAGTTGCCTTCGGGCAAAATATGTCGTCGCTGACGTTTCATCTGGGGCGGGCTTTGGGGCGTGAATTTTCAGCGGGCGATGAAATTATCGTCACGGAATTGGATCATCACGCGAATGTTGATACGTGGCGGGCGTTGGAAAAGGATCGAGGCGTAACGATTCGGGTTGTGCCGATGGACATCGAAAGCGGAACTCTCGAATTTGGCGAACTGGAAAATCTGTTAAATTCCAAAACCAAATTATTAGCAATCGGTGCGGCTTCCAATGCTATCGGGACTATTTCCGACGTTAAAAAGGCTTGTGCTTTAGCCAAAGCAAACGGGACGCTAAGTTTCGTGGATGCAGTCCATTACGCCGCTCATAATGCAATTGACGTAAAAGATTTTGATTGTGATTTTCTCGCCTGTTCGGCTTATAAATTTTACGGTCCGCATATTGGAATTCTTTACGGACGTAAGGAATTATTGGAGAAAACTGATTTTCCAAAGTTAAAACCTGCACCGGAAAATTCGCCTGACAGGGTTGAAACAGGCACACAAAGTCACGAATCAATCGCAGGTGCTGCCGCCGCAGTTAATTTTCTCGCTTCCCTTTCAGAAGGAAATTCGAGACGCGAAAAGCTGCTAAATACCTACTCGGAAATTCATTCGCGGAAAATGGATATGTTCAAAATGATGTGGGATGGTCTTTCGGGAATTAATGGAGTTCGCCTTTACGGACAGCCGCCCGAAGGAAAACGCACGCCGACACTTGGGTTTACAGTCAAAAATATGATGTCGGAAGTAGTCAGCAAAAAATTGGTCGAACGCGGGATTTTCACTTCCAACGGCGATTTTTATGCAATGACCGTTATTGAAAAACTTGGATTAGCTGACGAAGGATTAGTCCGCATCGGGTGTGCTTGCTACACAACTCAAGAGGAAATTGAACGTTTGATTGAAGGGGTGAGAGAAATTACCCGCGAAACACTCTAAATACGCTAAAAAAATCAAAAACTAACCTTTAACTTTTCCTCTGCTGGATATTTTCGCGTGCTTTCGCGGGTAATGTTTTTACTTAATTTTTACTGATTGTTTCGCTGTTTAAATCTAACTCAGCAACTTTGATGACCTCGACTTTTTGATTGGGAAAACGCTTTGCCAAATCATCTTTGAATATTTTATAGTCCCCAACGATAATGATGTCACCGCCTTTTAGATTTTCGTTGGCAAAACTGCGAACCTGTTCAGGAGTTACTTTTCGCACATTTTCAGTAAAAGCATTTAACTCATTTGGGGTTAAGCCAAACAAAAATAAATCGCTTAACGCATAGTTTAAACCTGATGTTGTTTCCAAATCACGTCCGAAATCTCCAATTAGCACCGCTTTTCTCGGATTCAGCTCATCATTGGATGCCAAATCGGTAGTCAACCGTTTTAATTCAGCAATTATTAATTCGGCAACTTCGGCGGCTGATTCGTTTTTGGTTTGGCAACTGGCAATAAATTTACTGTCCATCTGCCGCCAAATCAACGAACTGTTCGCCCCATAGCTAAGTCCGCGTTTAATTCGGACTTCCTGATTTAACCTTGAAGAGTAACCACCGCCAAACAACGAATTCATTACAATCGCCGGAAAATAAACCTTACTGTAATTAGATTTTTCGGTTTTCGGGTCAAATTCACGTTTGCCATCTTCAAATTGTTTGGCAAACAATACTGAAGACTGTCCCGAATTCGGCAAATCAATCACCAAAATCCTTTTAGAAATATTATCTGATGATACTTTTCGTGATTTGGTGACAATTTCCGCACCAGCCGGAGCAGTCATATAAATTGGAGTCGAACCTTTGCCAAACAGTCTTTGTGCTAGATTGAATGCCTGAGCAGCAGAAATATCACCTGTAAAAACCAGAGTTGCGTCTTGGAGTTTGAATTGTTCTTGATAACTTTTCAAAATTTCCTTACGTGTAATTTTATTGACAGAATCAACCGTTCCAATCGTAATCCATTCATCAAAACTGTATTTCGTTGCCGCAAAATTTGCTAAACTGCCCGGTTGAGTCATCCGATAGGTCAAATCGTCAACTATTTGCTTTTTGGCTAAAGCAATTTCGCTTTGTTTGAAGGCAGGATTCAAAATTACATCAGACATTATTGTCATAGCCTGATTCAATTTATCCGAAGTAACTCCGATGGAAACTTGTGATTGTAGAAAACCTGCCCCGGCATTGATTGAACCGCCCAAAAATTCCATTTCTTCGGCAATTCGGGTGGCAGTTCGGATTTTAGTTCCTTTGGTTAAAAGCTGCGTCGTCAGGTTTGCAGTTCCGGCAAATGGATAGTCACCATTTGAACCTTGCGAAGTCTGAAATTGAACCGAAACCAATGGAAGATTTCTTTTTTCGATAACTACAACTGTTAAACCATTTCGCAAAACTTTTGTTTTAACATTCGGAATTGTCACCGATTTTGGGGCAGAAGGAATCGGCTCCTGAGCCTGTGCAAAAACAAAGGACAAAAGTAAAATCGCAAAAACTCCAAACTGTCTAAGCACGATTTTGTTAAACTCCAACTTATTTTTTCCTTTTAACTTTTTACTTTTTAGCTGCATCGCTTCCTCCTTTTTCCTGATTGTAATAAATCACAACACGATTATTTTCAGCCAAATATTTTTTCAACACACGCTGCACGTCGGCGGCGGTAACTGTCTGTAATTGCTGAACCTCGTTATTTACGGCATCGGCATTTCCCTGATAAATCATCGCTCGTTCTATTGCAATTGCCTTTCCATCATTATCTTCTAAAGCCCTGATTTTGCCGGCAATCATTTGGTTTTTTGCCTTGGCTAATTCTTTGGCAGTTACGCCGCTTGTCTGAATTTTCTTTAATTCGGACAAAAGAGATTTTTCGAGTTTCGCGGATGATGAACCTTCTGCTCCGATTCCGACAAATTGCAACAAACCGCCATCAATCTTTAAATCTACACTGAATGATGCTTCTTGGGCTATTTGTTGCTTATAAATGAGTTCTTGATATAAACGTGAACTTTCACCACCGGATAAGATAGTTTCGGCAACTTTTAAAGCCGGAATATCAGGACTATTGGACGGGGGAGATTGAAAGATAATGGCGACTGCCGGAAACGGCACAATCGGAGCAAATTTTTCATATCTTCGCTCTTTTGTCCATGCGGATTCTTTGACTGTTACTCTAGGAATTGATCCGCTAGGTTTGGGAATCCTTGCGAAATATTTTTCAACCCAAGTATCTAATTGTGACTGCTCAAAATCACCGACCACAATCAAAGTGGCATTATCCGGACGATAATAAGTTTTATAAAAGTTATTGGCATCATCAATGCTTGCTGCATTTAACTCATCCAAATTGCCAATCACACCACGTTTGTAAGGATGTTGTTGAAAGGAAAGATTACCGATGAATTCAAAAAATCTGCCATATGGATTAGCTAAAACCCCTTGTCGAAACTCTTCCTTAACTACTTCTTTTTCCGAATTGTAGTTGGTTTGGTCAACATTCAGATTTTGCATTCTTTCGGCTTCCGCCCAGAGCAAAACTTCCAAATGATTTGCGGGAACAACCTCGTAATAATTGGTAAAATCGTCCCAGGTCGAAGCATTATTAAAACCGCCCACATCTTCCGTCAATCTATCCATCTTCTCATTCGGCATATTTTTGGTGGATTTAAACATCATATGCTCAAACATATGTGCGAAACCCGATTTCCCCGGCGGATCATTTTTCCCGCCCACATCATACCAAACGTGAATTGCTACGGATGGGCTGGAGGTGTCTCGATGAGTTACAATCTTCATCCCATTACTCAAAGTGCGTTGCTTTAATTCAAGTTTCGGCACTTTGATTTGAGCAAAAACTGAGATAGCTAAAATCAACGCTATCAACAAGATTCCTAAAATTTTTCGCATAAATTTTCCTTTAATTGTTTATTGTTACGCAGGGGAAAGCAAACAAGTTTAAGATGTTAGGATAAAAATAGCAGATGTTATAAAAGATGTGAATAGCCAATAGTAAATAGTGACTAGATAGTGCCAATATCAATTACTAACCTATCACTATTTACCAATTACTATTTACTCAAATTATTCGTAATCGTAAAAACCTTTTCCTGTTTTGCGACCTAGCCATCCGGCATCAACCATTTTGACGAGCAATGGACAAGGGCGATATTTAGAATCTCCAAGACCTTCGTGCATAACGCGGAGAATTGCTAAACAAACGTCTAATCCAATAAAATCTGCTAATGTCAGAGGTCCCATCGGATGATTCATTCCGAGTTTCATAATTCCGTCAATGCTTTCTTTCGTTGCCACGCCTTCATAAAGAGCATAAATTGCCTCATTAATCATCGGCAGCAAAATTCTGTTGGCGACAAATCCTGGGAAATCCTGACAATCGAGCGGAGTTTTGCCCATTGTTTCAGACATCTCCTTCACTTTTGCGTAGGTTTCATCTGATGTAGCAATTCCACGAATAACTTCGACGAGTTTCATCAGAGGAACAGGATTCATAAAGTGCATTCCGATAACTTTATCAGGGCGTTTGGTAACGGCTGCGATTTTAGTAATTGAAATCGAAGATGTATTTGATGCCAAAATACAATCAGGATTGGTAATTGCATCTAGCTTTTCAAAAAGTTGTTTTTTGATTTCAAAATTCTCGGTTGCGGCTTCAACCACTAAAAAGCAATCTTTCAAATCTTCTAAATTTGTAGTTGTTTTGATACGTCCGAGAATTTCTGTTTTTTGTTCCTGGGTCATCGTTTCTTTCTTGATAAAACGGTCGAGACTTTTGCTGATTGTCTCGAATCCTTTGGCAACAAATTCTTCTTTGATGTCGCACATCACAACCTGAAAGCCTGATGCAGCAGCAGTTTGAGCAATTCCGTTGCCCATCGTTCCGGCACCGATAACTCCAATAATTTCACTCATTTTTGATAAATTCCTTTTTTAATTTTTTGATAAAAACGTTACTTAAAATTTAACGAAATTCTGCCTACAAAACAAACTGCCAATATACAAAGAAAAAAGACAAAAGTAATTAGCTAATCTTACTTTTGTCTTTTGGAAACCTATGTTTGCGTTTATTTACTGCTTGAGTCCTACCTGATTTTGGCGACTTCCATTTTGTAAAGATTTAATTACTTTTTCAGATTCCGTC
>ERZ1292633.5838-Hain-H41-02um-R1-5838-length-10973-cov-7_pt1 | contig 10973 bp, 5 predicted proteins | sample MGYA00564406_ERZ1292633 | MGnify/ENA primary metagenome ERZ1292633 (study PRJEB36523, sample SAMEA6512639) | groundwater metagenome | collected 2019-01-08 | study: AquaDiva: Metagenomics assemblies of 32 groundwater samples
CCCCCCCCCCCCAAAAAAAAAACCAGCCCGCGTGCGGACGAAGCACCAGGAGACAGACGGTTACCAAAACTGCGCCGTGAATCTGTGCCAGCATCCTTGCTGCTGCAAACTTTGTGTCGCGTCAGTATATGTGTGTGATCCCCCCACCATGGAAGAGGAAGAGGGCATCATCATCAAACGTCTCGTTCACCACCCATGAGACGATTGACCATATCGGTGTAGGCTGTTTCCGCATCCGCCTTCGTCATTCCCTTGACGTTGGCCCAAGCATCGTACTTGGCCCGCCCACGAACGTCGACGAGCCATGGGCGACTGCCCTGAACGTCGCCAACTGTAGCTTGCTTGAAAAGGGCGTATCCCTTGAGCTTGACTTTATCAGACAGCTTCGCGGCGTTGTCTCCAAACCATGACTGAGCGTCATCGAAGGACAATTTGCGAGCGACGGCTTCGACGGTTGCTTCGCGAGGCGGGTGATGGCCGTGATGCCCCCCACAGCAGCCACCACCTGACTCGCTTGCTGTAGACGGGGTGATTCCAACGGATTGTTGATTGTTGAACCGGGTCATCATACCAGTCAGCATTTGTTTTAGACGGCGATAGTGCCCAAATCGGACTTTAATATTCGCATCTTGCAACGAATCGTCGAACGTTTCGTCTGTGACGTCTACTTCGTCGATGTCTGCTGAATTCCCGTTTGCCACAGTCGACGATGATGGAAGTGCACTGGAGGCCGACGGTGCGCTGGAGGCTGTTGGTGAGGGAAATTCGTCCGCGACCGCGTCGAGAATATGCAACCAGAATGGCAGCCATAGTGTCATCATTTTCGGTTGACTCGTGCAGAGGTCGAGCAGAGGCCGTTGCATCGCTTCAATAGGCGCGTCACTCTTAATCACGAACCCATCGTCGCCCACGGTGGTGTACAAACGCCGGGCGTCGGAGTGCGTCTCCGGCACCGAAAAAAGTGCAACTATCTGGTTCTGCTGGCGACAGTTTTGGATCACGCGGAGCAAGTGATCAGCGAGACGTAGCGTTTGGGCCGCGGATGGCGCGGGGTCTGGAACGTTGCGCAACCCCGCGAGGGTGATGAAAAAAGAGAACTCTCGAACCGCATCGGACAGCTCGCGATCCGAGGGCGCAACGGCGACGTGGTCGAATGTCACTAAATCACTTGCGGCCACGAATCGCGCGGCAACCGTGGCGGCCCATACATCTTTCGACAAATCCTTGGGGAGAACCTCATCCACCGAATTCTTTGGAATTCTTGCCTCTCGAAGCAGCAACCGGGCGACCGTCCACATGGTGCGAGGCTGACGTACCGGGAAGGCGAAACTCGGTGTCGGTGTCGGTGCATCGACTGCTGAAACGGCGGGCGTGAATATGTCCATTACGGATTGAGGACAGGTCCGGAGTCCTAGAACATAGTCGCCGAGAGGAATGATGAGCGATGCCACGTCGGTCGTCGCCCGAGACGTCTGTAACTCCTTTACGACAATCGCGATGTTTCGACGCAGCCACTCGTTCGCATTGCCATTGGGGGTCGCAACGGAGGAGGAAGCTGCCGCTGGGGACCCGTCATCGGCCATGCTGGATGACGGGTCCCCACCGATGTAACGACAAATCACAGACCGGTACACTTCCGTGAGTTGAGCCAAGCGTGATGGATCGTCTCGGGCTTCTAACGTCGCCGTGGGCAGTATCAACACACCACCACATTGCCGAGCGCTCCCCTGCAGAGCGCGCAATTCCTCGGATTGCAAGTCGATCAAACGATGCAGACAACGTTGAAAATTCGACTCGTCGGATCGAACAGCGAACAGAAACAGCGGTGACCAATAATCATCTTCGAGATCATCACAGGCTTGTGTGTCGCTTGTAGGATCGAATCGCCTTGACACGATAACATCCTGCAACGGATCGAGCAGCAAGGTGGCCACATCAGCGTGGGCAGCATCAGCACGAAATTCGTAGCGTTGACCAGCGAACGTATGCGATTCCAATGCCATTGAATCGGACGGGGGGAGTGCGAGTCGTGACTTTCGATGAAACCCTTTGGGTTCAAAGGAAAGAGAAACCGGAAGTCATCTTGCGGTGACAACAAGACAGGGACATTGCGCAACGCAACCCAAAGCGTTCTCAGTCGATCGATTGCACTAGAGGCGGTGGTGGTGGTGCGCTGCGCGTTGACGCCGCCTGCATGCAACTTCCGCAAACGTGATGCGTCTTCCCATCGCTCAAAAGTTCTTCCGTCAAGCATGTTGAGCAATACAGCCCACCACACGCGCGACAATGATGACGACGGTTGAACAATGAAAAGTTCCTTGCGCACTGCTTGCAACCCTCGCGGCTACTATCCGGTTCCCATGCTGATTTGTCCAACATGGGCAACGATTGCGAAAGAGCCATTCTCTCACGACGGCGTGACTCTTCGCATGACGTGCAAAAAGCAGTTCCGTGGGTGGTGTTATGATGCAGGCCGCCGTTGACGGCACAATTCATGCAGACACCGCGGCGGCAGCGGTCGCAGAGCGACAGATTTTCTGCGAAGCCACGACACAAAAAACAACTTGGCCGAGAGGCCATTAAACAGTACCTGTTGAACGAACTTAAACTTCTAAAAAACGCAAATTGATTTGCCGAACACCACCGCCGTGAGAATGACGAGGAGACCGTTTCCTCAACGAATCCACCCAGGGATCATTTTCATATTGTGTCGAGGGAACCTCCCAAGGAACGTCAGATTATGCGATATGCTGCAACGTTAGTTGCATGGCTTCGCAGTAACTGAGAATGGCTAATCCGTGCTTTATAACTTCGTTGGCAATGGCTTCTAATGCTGCGGTCCGCTTGTCGACGATTTGACTGAGGTAGAAGCGCACAGCGGAACTCACATGATGTAAAAAACGCTCAGCGTGGCACTTGGTTTCTGCAAATTCGAACAAGTTGGATGAATTCACGAACTCGTCAACTGAAGTAAGAAGCTCAAATGAGGCGAACATCGGCACCGAGTCGCGTCCGAGGTTGTTTCCGCTTGTACCGCTGGAAAAAAACGGACTGCTGGAGAGCAGGTTGACAATCCTGGAAAGCTGCTCAACTGCCACCGTCGGATTCAAAACGGTCGCTGCGTCGCGCATCTTCCAAAGTAACGCGGTCGAGGCCACATCGCCGTTTTGCACAGTCCATCGGCAGAATTCCACGTCATCGTAAGCCAATGAATGCCAGTTGTCCCGTGAAATGATCGGCATGGGCGTCGCGCGGATGTGAAACACTGCATCTCGAAGCCAACTTCCAGACGCTACTTTCCTGAGAAGAATCGTGAGACTTTCCGCATCCACGCTTGTCATTGTGGTGGGTATTTCTACCGCAACCACGCCACCATTCCAAGTATGACGCAGCCATTTCGTCAGCGCCTGCCTGTTCGTGCCGCTCAGCGATTGCATGTGCTCGCCTTCCAGAGCGTCCCTCGCAGCGTCGTGCGGTTGGAGTTGCTCTACCGCATCATCCGTCGCATCATCCAACGACGCCGAGGCAGCACGCATTCGGCTTTCTTGCCGACGTTGTTGTAGCTGCCAGGCACCCTGTTCAATCAAGCACTGCAGCATCATCATGCAGATAGATGGAGGTGAAGCACGGCCTCCCACTGCTGGCGTCGTCTCACCCGAAGTAAGAGCGACGTGAACGACCTTGTGCCCCATCGCCGTGATGACATCGGACAACTCTGCAATGAGAGCTGTCTTGCCACCAAGTCGCGGCCCGCTGACTAGCACGATCGGCCTCACCTGACGGTACGACGGCATTTTGAGTCGTTGAGCAACTTTGAGCAAGGCTGCCGTCCGTTGCGTTTGAAGCACTCGCTTGACTCCAGGAAGCGCTTGGCCATGTAACAGCAGTTCATTGATAGATGATTGATTCATGGGTTTGCGGATGGACGTTGAGAGCGCAACCCGTTCGCGCAATGCGGCTTCTCGTAACGAACTCATCACAAGGAGCTGTTCTTCTTCCAACAATGGTTGATTCGGTGGGCCGATCCATAGTATCGCGCATTTTGAACTCGACAAAAATCCAGCACCCGGCACAAAGAGCCGTGAATATCGTTGACAAATGGCCAAACTGGATGCTGTAGGGAACGAGCGCCTCTGTTGAAAGCGTACCCCATCAATCGAGATGTCGTCAACGCCGTCGTCATGCTGAATGTTCACTGTGGTGACGACCTCGCAATTTAACGCAACTAACGCCTCAAACGCGGTGATCACGTCTTGCACGCGAACTTGGTCAGTGCCAATACCGAAGGTGACATACCTCCAAATGCCTCGGTCATTACGGAGCAAATGCTCAACGGTCATTTCCGCCGTGGGATACACTTTTTGATGTGCAGCGCGGATGGCGGCGATACACGTTTCCGAAATCACGTTTTCCATTATTGGTGGCAGTCGAACGGCCGGACCTGTCGCGGTTGCTCTCACGGTCAGTCGTACACCGCTGATTGCAAGGCCGATTTGAAAACCACAATCCGAGGTTGAAAGCCCGAGGGAACCGTCTTCGATGGGAACTATACATTTATCCATTGGTTGTGTTTCCTCCTCTTCTTCGAATACACTACCGCCAGTGAACTCTCTCAACAGCGAATGTGCTGGTACAACCGCGGTGTCGGAGACGGGCAAACAATGATCAAGTAATGCACGATACCGAGCCGCTTCGATGTAGTTCTTGTCTCCAATTTCCACTTGTTGGAGCAGCAGCCTCGAGCGTGCCCAAAGTACGGGTAACTCGTGCGACATCGTCGTGTTGAACACGTAATCTGCAAATCTGAGCGCCGGCAGCACGCTTTGTTGCTCTCCGTTTGTCACCGCCGGTACACGGCTGATGCTCACGGAGGCGTTGCGACCTCGGTGAAGGAAATCCCGTGAAATGCGGCGAATCAAGCGGACATCTTGATTTGAGATGAAATTGAGCTCGTCGAGATTGTATTGCGGCAAGGGAACAACGAAGAGTCGAAAAATGACCGAATCATCAATGGTTTCCGTGAGGACAGGATCCAACGTGAACAAGCCCTCGACGATTAAAATCCCCTTTTTAAACGAGAAGTCGGACGAAGCCTCGTCTATGCCGCGCAAGCAAACACGTCGGCTTTTTGACGGAAACGGTCGAGAATTCACCATGTCGAACACTGGGGTTTCAACGGCTTCGCCGGCAAACAGCCGCATGACGTGATTTTGGAAATCGGCAACTCGAATGGAGCCGATTGTTTCGTGATTAGGTTTGCCATCTGGCAGTTTGGGATATCCACTTTCCGTCACGTCACGGTAGTAATCATCCAGGCTGACGACTCCCGTGTTGACACCAAGTGACTCGAAGCAGCATCGAAACCGATTCGAGAATGTAGTTTTCCCGGAAGCTGAAGGGCCGCTGATGAGCACCAGCCGGGTCGAAGGACGATTTTCAAGCACATGATTAGCACACCGAATCAGTTCAATGTTGAAAAAGCCTTCTTCCATTGTAATGAACTCTTCGGCACTCGTGTTAGCCACGCGCGCGTTCAAATTACCCACGCAATTTTCCATTAGCTGACTTCCCCAGTTGCGTACCCGCAGAAATGCATCGTGAACCCGAGGAAATGCAGCAAGCGCCTTCTCGCGAGACATCACTCCTGGGATTTGCACAACGACGCCATTGTCGAATGAAAGCAACTGAATGGTGCGAAGTTGACGTGATTGAAGTGCAACAACGTCATCTTGCTCAATCTCCAGCGAGGGTGATGACCGGGATACTAACTCGTTGACGTCGCGCAAAATTGACGAGAAGTCAATCGGCCGCGGTGACTCACTGGACGACGTCGGCCACATCTGGCAAAGTCCACAAATAGCTGAATTCGCCAAGGCTAACACAGTAAAATCACCGTTCACCTTGATGCAACGGTACTGCGGTTCATTCTTGGATCGTATGAGTGCCAACGCCATCGAATGCCCCTGAGAGATAAGTATTTTTTCAAGGTCGACGTGATTGACCACGACTGCTTCTAGGAGATGATTGCCTTCACCACTTTCGGCATTTTCGAACCGTTTCCAATCACCGGAAAATTGTGCTGACGCCAGACGAAAACGTGTTTCGTGATTGTCTGTCGCAGTCGCACATTGGAGTTCGTACAACAAACCTTGACAAAGCGTCGTATTTTCAAGAGTGGCACCATGCCGAACAACCAAGACGTCATCAGGTGGTGACGGCTGCACCTTTTTTACGGCACGTGCCAAAACGAGGGCAGCCAATTGCAACCAAACGTTGCAAACACGCACTGAATCGATTTCGCGAGGTTCCGCCATGATGAGACCAAAAAAAAACTGACCTGTAAGAGAGAGTGTAGACACTGCGCCAGTTTTGTCATGAACACTCTCGCAACGATGGTGCCTCGCTTCTTCCTTCCATTCTCACGACACATTAAAAAATACAAGGGGACGTGTCGCTACGCCGTGCTTCCAGCGCTGTCGGCTCTTCGATTGTGATACGCCTTGAGTTTGTCGGAACTTGGAAGAACATTGGAATTGCCAGCCGCACTCACCATTGTCACGCCGGCATTGACTTGCGCGATGAGCTTCGAGATCGTGGTTTTTAACGTGTTGTTTTCACGTCGCTGTGCCTCGATCAATTCCTCTCGACGGATGCTTTCTTCTTGAAGACCATCCATTTTTTCACGAAGCAGTTCAATGGTGGTCGATTGGGTGTCGAGTTTGTCTTTCATTTGAGAAAACACTTCCTCAGAAATGTGTATCTTGTTCACGACGGCGGTGGGATCGATGTTGAACTGCTTTAATTTTTCTACCAAAAGCGTGATGCGCTTGTCCTTGGTTCTCACCTCTTCAGTCAAAACGTCAAGGCGTTCGTGCAGCGTCTTGAGTTTGCTGTCTTTGGACGCGAGTTCGCCTTGAAGAAAATGATTGTGCCTCTGGTACGCTTGAACTTTGACTCCCAGCTGTGCTTGAGTTTCTGCACCTAGACTCGATTGCTCTGCCAATCGACTCGAATTTAACTCTAGTTCCCTGACTCGTTCAGACGAAATTAAATTCGACTCTCGCAAGTGCGCGTTTTCCTTCGCCAAGACACGCATTGAGTCAATCTCTGCTTGCTTCACGACCAACTGTTGTTCCAGTGCCGTGAGTCGCGTTTTATACTTTTGTGCCGCGGCATGAAGAGACTCAATTGTATCAGCTTGACGCTGAACTGTCGATCGCAGCTGCTCGTTGTTGAGTTGATGTGCTGTCCTTCCAAAAATGTTCTCTTCAGCTTCTGACATTTTTGGTGCCTGAAAAAAATTGACCTGAAAGAAAATCAACCAGCTATCGAACAAAAAAGGGTCGATCTGAGCGGAAAGAAGGAAACCATGCGGCGAGAATAGATCTTCGACCACGCTTTATCACACGAACTAATTGCGCATCGCCGCCACTTTTTGTGCACTTTGTGCTTGACGTTCCCTGGCTTGTCGTTCCTTTTCGATTCGGTCAGACTCCTCGCGCTCTTCTGCTTCCTTCTTTTGCCGTTTCCGTTCTTCAACTTGAAGGCGTCGCTGTTCTTCCCGCTCGCGCTCCTTTTTGTCCTCATGGAGCTTCGCTTCCTCTCTTTCTTTTTTGAGGCGTTCTTGGGCGATGATGCTTCGTCGTTGCCGTTCCGCCTCGATGGAATCAATTCGAGCTTGGGAAATGCCAGGCGGGACATGAATTACAAGTTGCTCCGGATTGACGTAGAGAGTTGCATCATCCATCTTCGCAGCTGAAGCCATGAACGTTGCAGTGCGGGGCTGCGGCTCGCCGCTCAGCGAGTAAGAAATGGTGTTGCTGATGTTGATTGGAATTTTGTTTCCCATCACTTGTTTGTAAACTCGTCGAATCATGGCAGCAATTTCGGTCTTCTGAGGCGACAAAAGGACCACATCTTCAACGGGTTCATACGGCTCTCCCGTCATGCAATAATCGCAAACTCGAACTGGTTGCGGGAAGCCAAGTGTCGGTAGTGGTCGAGCTTGAGTGAGCGCAGTGAGCAAAGCAACGCGGCCGCATCCGGCGCAATTGACCTTCTTGTCCGTCGGCTTCATTTTGGTACCTGTAATTTCGCAGACAGTTGCACCTTTTTGTGGTGTCTGAACGATGTTTCGATACGGCACCGGTGCCGGATAAAAGTGCAACACAAGAAACGGATCCGCCAAAGCACTGACCGACAAACCCGAAAGCAGACGCAAGTCCAGTTTCTTGTGCAACATTGCAACTCGGATTTGATATGGCACTGGTGCGAGAGGCTTCGGCACGGCCTTTGTCGGCTTTTGTGCTACCGGAGTGATCGTTTGTACGGCATCTTCGACAAAAATGATGTTGCGATCGGTGACAAGCAAAATTTCTTCCCGCTTGATACCAGCTTGATGGTTGACCACTCGATTGACTTTGTCTGTGTAAATCACTCGCTGCTTGTCCATTTCTGGCGGTCTGGTCCACTGAGAAACTTGTGTTATCACGTTGAAGTAGAATTTCTTGCCTGTGTCAGAAAACTGATCCTTCCATGCGGCCGCAATCGGATCGTAGTCGACAAGTGCGTGAAACTGCGTCAAACTGGTGTGGTAGTCAATGAATTGCCCTTGAAAAGGGCGAAATACTGAATCGCTGCGGCGTTCCTTTTGACCTTTTGCGTAAATCTTGTCCATATTTCGCTTTAAGACGATGAATTCACGGTTGTTTCGAAATTTCATCCAACGCCGTTGAATCTTCCGGGCCACGTCATCAAAGGCTCGTTCACGCAGTTCCTCTAAAGCGAAAACCACTTGAGGATGCCGAATGAACACTTTGCTTTCTCCGAGTTGCCAGTGTTCCCGTGGCACCTTCGAAGCGCAGTACTCCAGAATTTTTTGACATGCTTGCTTGTCTGGGCCGCGAAACGGTCGCGGAAATGTGTCCGGACACACATACTTGAATCGACGAATGAATTTCTCAAAGTACTGACGGTATGCAAATCCAGCACGTCTGACTCGGATGTTTTCCAACAATCCAAGGTATTTGACTTGATGGGTGACGCGGGCATCATCGATCAAGTTTGGAGCCTTTTCGTCATTGGATTTGATGGTACGCACGTAATGAGGAGTGCAACTCATCAGCGTTTTCACGAGATCTGCGGCCTGTTGGCGAATTTTAAAGCCAGCGGTGGTTGATTTCTTCTTCGCACCACTTTTTGGGGATCCTGGCACATCCACTTCGATGTCATCGGTCATTGCTTTGATAAAAGGTACAGTCGACGCAACCATGACACCGACAACATCGGCAGACAACAAATCCTTGTTTCGCGTCGTGAATCCTGCTGCATCATATTGGACATCTCCAGCGTAGTGACGAATCAAAAATCCCCGATCATAACGTTGGAAGTGGTGATGAGAGCCATGGGGACCTTCGAGCTTGTCGAGCATCTTGATGTCTGCGACTGCTTCCTTTTCCTTGGCCATTGTTGCACAGACGTCATCGAGAATCGCAAAGATTCCTGGTGGTTGACGTCCCTCGATCAAATCGCATACGATCTTGTTGTTAAAGAATTTGATTTCCTCCCAAGCTATTTTCTCACGCACGTACTCTTCTTGCTCAACTTTGAGCGTGAGTTCAATGAAAATCTGTTGCAGTTTTTCGTTGACGTAGTTGATGCAAAATTGTTCGAAACCGTTGCGGTCGAATATTTCGAAACCGTAGATATCCAAAACTCCAAGCATCAATGCGTAAGACTTCTTCCCAAATGCGGCGTTGACGCTGGCGACAACGAAGTCGAACAGTTTGTCGTACAAAAACTTGGCTAGAGCGTCGCGAGCGTTGGAGGCTTGCTGAAGATCAAGAGGGACGTTCACGACTTCCGTTCCCATTTCGAGACGTTTGTTGCAAAAACTCCAGGACAATGCAGCAACGTCCACTCCGAGCAACGACGCGCAGAATTGAACTGCCTCTGGATTGACGATCTGTGCCTCTTCACTTCCTGGCTTCAACGAAAACTTAATTTCTCCGAGATGCAAAATTGACCCGAGGATTCCGAAGATTGCCGATTGACGTTCCTGATCGATCCCCATTTTTGTCATCGCCCTCAATGTGTCTGTCCATTCTTCAGCATCGTTCACTCCTGCCCTTTCAAGGGTGTTGCCTTGATTCAAAAAATAAAATTCGGAGGCAGACTTCAACTTCAGTCGGCTCCGCAGTGACGCATCAGCACCTGCACAAAGCTGGTAGAACACATGAAAATTTCGTTCCCCTCGCTGCTGTTTGACAACCCGGCTTTTCTCCAATAAGAAATTGGACATCCTGCCCCCGACCGGGCCGCCAACGCGATCGAAATATATTTCAAAAAACTTGCCAAAGCGGCTCGAGTTGTCATTTCTCACCGTTTTAGCATTGCCGAATGCTTCAAGCAACGGATTCGATTCCAACATGATTTCTTTCACACGTTGCATTTCTTCACTGTTGCCGCTAACTGCGGCAACGTATTGCATGATTTGCTTGGAGGCTTCCGTTTTCCCAGCGCCAGATTCACCACTGATGATCACACATTGACTTTCTTCTTCCATGAGCATCGTGCGGTACGTATCCTCGGCCAGAGCAAAAATGTGGGGCGGCGCGCTTGACTTGCTGTTGGCCTTGTAGAATTCGATCATGTTTTCACCGTAAATCGGAATCCTTTTGAAAGGATTGACACTGATGAGAACACTTCCAATATTTGTGTAGATCAGGTCTTTCGCGTGACGCTGTTTCAAGTTGTCCATGACAGCTTTGTCCGTCAATGTTGGAATCATCACCAAATCTTCGACACCGACCGTGGGCGCACGCTTCAAGTCGATCCACGACATCAAAACTCAAGGTGTTTCAAAAGAAGGATTTTAGGGGCGGCAGTTTCACGACCAAGTTTTTGCTAGGAATACTGTTGTTGTGGGGGGATCTGACAATCACAACATAAGTCAGCTCCAGATGTAGCGCCCT
>ERZ1292633.5839-Hain-H41-02um-R1-5839-length-10972-cov-6_pt1 | contig 10972 bp, 2 predicted proteins | sample MGYA00564406_ERZ1292633 | MGnify/ENA primary metagenome ERZ1292633 (study PRJEB36523, sample SAMEA6512639) | groundwater metagenome | collected 2019-01-08 | study: AquaDiva: Metagenomics assemblies of 32 groundwater samples
CTCCTTCTTCCAACCGGTGTCATCGCCCCGCCGTCCCGACGTGGACCGCAACAGCGGCCGTGCCAAAACCGTGGAACGCCAAGTCGAGGGCCACCTGAGTCGACGGTTGCTGTCGTTGTGGCAGAACAAGACTCATTGCGGAGCTGGCAAGGACGCGTGTCATGCCATGGTCGCCTCCGTGGTCCGCCGTTTGTCGGAGTGGAAGTGGTTCGTCACCTGGTATCGGCATGTGCTTCCCTGGAGCGAGCCCAGCAGTACGGCTGCCGAATCGGCGAGCCGGCTCTTGTCCAGCTTGCTTAGTGTCCGGTCGCTGAAAGGCGCGGATTCCACTGACCTTTGGTCCTGGATCTCGTCGCAATCGACCGACGTGAGCCCGACGACGGCTTCTTTCAGCAGTTTTCAACTTCCGCTGTGGCACCGTCAGCAACTGGAATTTCGTCTGCGGTGTGCCTTTTCGGTGCTGATGGCGCAACGCGTCGCGCTTCAGCGGGCTCTGCTGCTGTTTCTTCGGCTCCTCCGCGCGGCCCGAAACGTGGAAGATCAACTCACCCGCGACCCCATCATCACCGAGAGTATCGCCTTGTGGGACGGGGGCTGGGGTCGTGATCCGGTGGCCACTCAGATGTCAAACGGACCTCGAGGCGGTGAAGGCGACCATGCCGGCGTACGCCTGATGGCGGCGCTCAGTCGCACCGCACTGCGCGAGCGGCTTGCCTGGATCTTGAAGGAAGCCACGCGTCCGCATGGATGGCTGTCACATGCGTCCTCGGTCGACGCAAAGTTGCAGCTGCTCACGAGCATACTGACTTCCATTTACGCGGCCGCCCACCGCGAAATGAAGAATCACACGGTAGCATCCGCCGCCGACCAGCAGCTGGAACGTTTTTGCCCCTTCGAAGGTGCGCTGTCGGAGGATGGCGCGGCATCTTCGACCTGGCAGCCTTTCTCGGCTTGGTCTTCCAGCGGACCGACGGTACCAAGTCCGTCCGAATTGGTCGAGGCCAGCGTGGCTGCCACGGCGGCCGCTAAGACCATTCGAGCGGTCATCGCTCGAACCCTGATCAACGTGCCGAACGCTGAACCGACCAGAACAACTCGCCAAGCGTCCGCGGCAACGACGCGCCGCCAGGGTTCCTTGTTTGGGGACGCCCGACTTCCACCCTTGTCTGCCGCGCTAAGGTTTCCCGCACCCTCGTCGTCTCGACTCACGGCGCCGAACGACGTCGCCGAGGCGTCGGCCGCAACGTCTGAGCTAGCCGCTGCCGCAATGCTGTTTCCGTACGGCGATGTCGGAACGTGTGCGCGGCTTCATGCGTCCTCTCTGATGACGCTCGGCCAGAACGCGCTCAGGCTCTTCATGCGTTGCGGACGTGAAAGTGACGAAAGTCTTCTGACCAACGCCTCTGGCTTTCGGGCGGGTGTGGCTGACATCTTACGCCGCGCGGCCGCCACTTCGACGCGTGCGTGCGCCGCGTTGGACGACTTCGTGTCACAAGTTGAAGTGGACCAGTTCCCTTTCTTGCTCAGCTTTCCACTAGGTCGGCCGATTGGCGCTGCTGGTGCCACGCGACGCTCGACGCGGAATCCGTGGGAGGCGTCCACGTTCGCCCGGCAGACCCTTTCCGCGGTCGCGTCGGCGACGTTGGTGGCCTCGTCGTTCAACGTCACGACCCTCTATGGCGGCGATGAAGACACCGTCGAAGTGCCAGTGCACCAAAGGCAAACACGGCGCCGTGTCGCCGCCCTGCGCCGGCTCGTGGCTACCTACCTTGACAGTACGTCGTCGGCATCGTCCTCGAATCCGTCGTTTCACACCGCATTCACTCTTTATCGTGCCCAAACGGATGAGTCACGACCCATTCCCATCGCGCAGGCCGTCGTTCCGAACGTCGGCACATTGATTCAAGCGTCTTCCCGCATCGCCAGTGCGGCCCCCGAAATGGTCGTCTGTGCAACCTATTCCGAGGAAGCAACAGACTTGACGCTGATGGTGGGCAGTCAAGTCACGCGCGCCAGGGAGTGGTGCGAAGCCAAGTCGACCACGACGGGTCGCGACGATACGTCGTTCGACGCGCTAATTTTGGCCGACAGGTTTTCAGCGCGAAGTACCCCGGCGGCGCTCGGCAGATTTCAGCTGAGTGACGAGCGGGTGACCGTCAATGCCTTTCCAATGGACGGATCCACGTCAACGATGTCGGCGTCCGCCACGCATGCCTGGGTCCAGCTCGTAGCGAACGTTGACTCTCGTACTAGCGGCATCACGTGTGGTATGGTGCAACAAGATGGCGTGATCGAAAACGTCGTCGATCCTCTAGAATCGGATTGTACGGCGGAGTTAGTTCGGTTTCGCCGCGATCCGAACGGCGCGCCGCCCTTTTTTGTCGCTGCGGGCGTGGAGCCGGCCTTGCGTCCCATCTTACCTCTCGTGGCCACGGCGATGGCCTCAGCGGCGAGCGTCGGCGACGTTGGTAATGATAGGACCACAGATGCCACTTGGTTCCACTGGTTAAGTTCGCAAACCCTGGACAAGGAAAGCGTTTTCTCCTCGACGGAGGAACGCCCGACCAATGACGTTCCTCCGCAGTTTGAGTTCGATGTGGTCAATCGTCGCTCGCAAGGCTACTCATGGCGTCATGCGTTGATGTTGCGGGACACCTCCTCTATCAATGTCTCGATGTTGATGGATTCTCCGTGGGACGATGAGATTCGAATTGTGAACATTTCAAATTTGCTGCGACTGAGGAAAGGCGACACCCCCGTGCGTGTCCGGGTGTTGTGTCGATGCGTCTTCAGCCCATCAACGGGGGATGTGCCCAACCGATTCCGTGTCCGTGGCGTAGCGGTGTTCAACGCGTCGCACCCGGCGTTCGGCGCTGCCGTTGTTTCCAGAAGAGTCCTGCTGCCGCGTCCGTCCGGTGCCCCTGATGCTGGGGCGACGACCCCGCCGCCGCGTGTTTTTTTGTCGAGTCAACCCGCCTCCGACTATTTACTGCGTCAACTCAGGCGGCACTTTGCGTTGTGGTTGTTCCCAGTGGCCGCTCTCGCAGCATGGGGTGTAGGGGCAGCCGCGTTGTCGCTCATGTCATCGACGCTGTTCCGTGTTACGTCACCTATTTCGCCCTGGGGTTGTCACGTGGTTCCCGCTATCTCTCGCCTCTGGCAAGAAATTTGGAGTGATTTAGTCATCGGCACATTGTGGAAATATCCGCCGCTGTCCCTCACTCACCCACCAACGCGCGCAAAACTCTCTGCTACCGAGGCCACGGTCCGCAGTTTTTACGTGTGCCCCGAGCCCACGCACCTTGCGTCCACCGCGTTTGTGTCGTTGGGAGCGCAGGGCAATGGTGCCACGGCTCATCGTTGGCTGCCACGAGTCGCCGCCAGTGGAGCTACCGATGGCAAGACCGGACGGATGATCGACGCGGTCGTGACCGACGCGGGAGAGGTTTTCGATGCTTGCTTTCACGTGGGAACCTCGCCAGCGTCCAGTTTGTGGAGCGACGGATGCGGAGACGGTGTTTTGCCTCGCAAGGCTGAGGGCCCGTTACGGCCCTCTCCGTTCGCTGCCCACTTTGGTCTGCGCTGGCTGTCGTGGTCGGCTCCGGCTGGGAGCGCCGCGGCGGCGCTGCATGCGACGCCGGTGGCGTCGTCCGTATTTTTCTCTTGGCTTTCTTGTCGGTCCACGGAAGGGATCTTTCCGACGGTTCCAACATTATTGCGTTGGCACGTGGCGTGGATCGCCTCCGGCTGGTGCTATGTCACCGTGTTGTGCATCTTATTATTGGGTCCTCAACCTTTACGATGGGGCAGCGCCGATGATCACGCGGCGTCGCTCGACCCGCTGGCGTGGTCCGCGTTGCGCATTACTTACGATGCACACCCGAACACGGTCGTCACGGATGTGGGCGTTGCGGGTACGGAAAATGTGAACCAATATCGACCCGCGTTATATGAAACGGCTCTGAACAAGAATAGGACCGCGTATTCGTCGTCGGCGTTCCCGTCCGTGTACTACGTGGTTGTCAGCTCCGCGGCAGTGCTTTCTTTACTTGTGCCGATCGTCGCGTTCCTACTGACTCGCCTCGTCCGTTGCGTGCACGTGCGCCCGGTCGCGAGGCTCCGCCACACCACGCAACAGTCGCTCGCCAAGCGAAGCCCCGACTTTACAATGATGAACGGGGACCCTTCTGCTGAGGGCGGGTATCGCGATATGGTTTGTCATGCTGTGGCGACCGCCATCGAGGGGTTCCTGCTGAGTGACATTTTGCGAATAGATCCAAGGGATGCTGTGGATGAAAAAAGTGAGCCCAAGCAGCGAGAAGTGGCCTCCGCGAAGCTCGTCAAAGTGACAGATGAAAGTCTGGCAATGTCGTTTGGCGTCGCGTCGCGCATGACGCGATTGTATCGCCGCTACGTTGGAGCATTGGAAGACGGATGGCTGACATTGATTTGTCACATTGCCGTTCGCCGTGGCACAGACCGACTGAGTTCCGCGGGAGCCGCCGCCAGCTCTCGGTTGCTGGCCCACCGCTGTTGCTGGTCACCTTCCTTTGAGCAAAGATCCACCCTTGGCCCAGCCATACTCCATCTCAACCGCTCTGCCGTGTGGTTGTGGCACCGCTGGATCTGCGAACAAGAAGCAACGAAGGTGTGGCGGTGTGCTGAGAAGGATGGCACCGATGGTCAGGTGGCTCGAGGCGTCACGAGGGACATCGCCACGGCGATGGAAGCGAAGCCAACGCGGTATCAGGACTGGAATCCAGTGAAGCACATCAATGCCGAAATAGGGCACTGGTGGTCCAAGTCAGCGGCAGAAAGGCGAGGAACCGAAGATGATGCTCCCTCTCGGCGGCCGGATGAGTATGTCGACAAGTTTGAGGACCTGGAAACCGACGGTGACAGCGTTGATCGGGTTGCATCCTCGCGACGGAATCGCCGGCAGCGGACTGTGGACGACAGCGAACGTGTTGACGACGGTCTCGTGTCCAGTCACCATTCTTCCTCCGCCTCGCGGCAGCCGTCGGTATCGTCATCTCAAGCGTCCGAGGGCGCGGTTGAGAAGATGGCGACGTCGTCTCCAGACACGTTGCCGAAGTCGTTTGACTGGATGCTCCTTTCTCTCGAAGCGGCTTACCGCTGTCTTTTTTCCGCCACCGCAGCCAACAAGGAACATGGCAAGGCGTACAAGATCGAGTCGATCGACGATTGGAAGGTGGCACTTTCGAAGCGAACGGGCCTCGATGGAGTCGCATTGCCTTCCGAGGCTGCGCACATTGTGTTTGGCGCCATATGCGATGCGGTTGCCGACTTGATTCGCGAGCAGTACGTCAACGCTGCCCGCCTATTTTGGAATCGCATCATCCGGCAAGTCGGAGAGTGTGATGGTGCGACTGTAGCGAAGGAGAACTCATCAGCGCAGCGAGCGAAGGACTTCGCCTTACTGCCAAGGCAAGTACTGTCAGCGTCGGCTGTGATCTGCCGCGAGCTCGATGACCTGGCGGCATCGTGTGCAGCGATATCTCGTGATGAAACGAACAGCTGGCCGACTTCGCCCATTGCGGTTGCGATCAGGGCGGTTTGCCAGACCTGTGCCGGACAGTGCGATAGGTCGACTGATGCGATCGGAGGCGGATCTTCTCGCATGATGTTCGAACAATTGGCAAACGCCGTTGTCGCAGCGTATCGGGCAGCGAACCGGACGGATTTCTCGGCGCATGACTCTTCGGCAGGGGTGGGCGCCGGAGGCGATGCCTTCGCCGGTGGCACGCCAGCACCTGGGACCTGCACGTCACTCGATATTGACAATACCCCTGAAGTCCGTAAAACCCGGATCACGATGCCAGCAGCAACGCCTAGTCCGAAAACAGCCGTTCGTACGTCGCCAGGAGAAGTATCGGGGAGCGTGAATGTTGACGGCAGCGACGCGACCTTGCAGTGGGATGACGCCGTCGAGGTGACACCTCACCATCCGCAAGATGGGATGTGCGATGGAGGGACGGAAGGACCCTTTCCTGCGTGGCTGACCGTCGGCGCGAGAGGCGTACCATCGTCAGGGTTTTTCGTGACGTGGTTGGGCAGGCTAAGTTGTTCGGCTTTCTTGGACCACGCCACTCTAGCGACACCGCGGCCAAGTTTCTTCTCGTCGTGTCTTCTTTTGCCTTCTGGCAGGCGTCCGTCCGCCGTTGGCCACCTCGCTAAAATCCTGGCTCACTTCATGTCCGTCATGCATCTGTCCCCAAGACGGCAGCATGACATCGAGTTCATCGCGGTAAGCACCTTGTTCGAATTGGATGCCCTTATTGTGAGCCACAGAACCCAAGCTTCCGGCGGCGAGGGTGAGCAAGCCCCAGCCGTCATCGTCGTCTGCAACTTGCTCTCAGCGAATGACATGTCACTAAGTTCGCAGCGTTGGCAAATTCAAGGGCGCTTGGCCGACGTGCAGGAGGCAACGATCGACTTGCTGCGTTGCCGCCTCCGAACGCCCCTCAACCCGGAGACGAGTGCCACCGATCAAGGCGCAATGTGCCCGAGGGACTTTTCCGCCATCCTGCGCACGTTGCGATCCTCGGCGGGTTGTGATGGTGGCGTCTTGTCGCATTGCGGTAGGGCGCTCGTCGTGCTTGGCGCCGCACTCGCGGATTACCTGGATGAGCGGATCGCCGCGTTGCGTGAGCAGGCTGGTGAGGAGGTGACGCGGCCGCTTGCAAACGAGATTCGTCAATGGCAGCGTGCGATGTGTAAACCACCAGGCAGTAACGATGCCGACCTGCCACCACGGTCACCTTCCGATGTAGCCAATGCCAAGCACAAAGCCACCACCAAGCAGGCTGACGCCAAAGACGGTGACGGGGCGCCAAACAGCAGTTCCGCCGGGAGCTTGAGAACGTTCTTGGCGACCATCAGTGCGTGTCAGGGTGCATCTTGGCTGGCGGCCACCTGGCTGGACGCATCCAGCCGCTTCTTGACGTGCTATGAAAGGGTAGGGGAGATACCCGCCGATCAGCGCGAGCCCATCGACAAGGACGAAGCCGGTGCGGCACCCCCGGCTAGGCACGTAGACGCGGGCGATCATTGGAGAACACCGCCACGGCGGAAGGGGCAGGAAGACGCGGTGGCGCGGAGAGACGCCGATCCGGACATCATTGTGCCCTTCACGACCGGTGGCGCGCTCACGTTGGCTCACATCGGCAGCGTCGCCGCGTCGGCGTCGTGCTTGGCCTGGGTGGCCACGGCGGCCCGGCAAGCGACCTCGGGCTGGATTCAGCGTGATGAGGCGTGGCTGGAAGGCGTCTACGCGGCTCTTCACGGCGGTGGCGAGCGGGATACCAGTCAACCGGCGCCGTATCAGCCACGCGTGATCGTGGTCGACACGAAGCGGTGGGCAGCTGCAAAGCTGATTTGGAGCCAACGCGCGGACGCGATTGCCGACGCTTGTATTGAACTTCTCGGTGTTAGCTACGACGAGCAAACAGAAAAAAATGCGACCTTCGGGTGGTTCTCCCAGTTGAACCGTTGGTTCGCCCACGCCTGCAGCTCGCAAGCGGCTGAGCCTGAAACTTTCCAGTCTCAACTGTTGCGTGATGTGAGGCAGATGGTGCACGCGCAGAGAAAACAGCGTGGAGCGGAGGGTGGCGGCACGTCTCGCCCCGAGGCCATCGCCGACTTGGCCGCTGAACGCGACTTCGCGTACGACGATGTTGTGGCCTCGAAACCCTCCGCTGCATCGGGCCAAGGCACCTCCAACCGGCTAGATAACGTCCGGTCCACAATTCACGTCGTTTTGCACACCACACGCGGAATGGGCGCAACAGTGCCGGCACACTGCATCTTCGGTCTCCGGGACATCACCACCGTAGCGCGCTGCGCGATCGCACGTTCCCGATCGGCGTCACCCAGGACGTCTCCGCTTCTCGCCGCGGCCAGCATGATCATCGGCGCATGTCGACAAGTAGTCTCGAGTGGTGATGGCATTGCCAACGCGATCGAGGTCGGTGGGGATGCAAGCGATTTCTGCCGCACCCCTGTGGGCGTGCTGTTTCTCCTGGGCTACGTCCTAAGTGACGTTGGCTTATCGTCGGGGAATACTGGGGGCGTGCCGCTACTGCGACGAATCGCTCAATGGCTAAAAATGGAACTTCACACGTCGATGGCTGACAACTTGCTTGCTGGGGGGGAATCTGGCCACGGCCCGTTGCCTGCCATGAGCCGCCACGTTGCTGTACCGAACCGCCGTCGGCCGGACGCTGTGTTCCAGCGTATTGGAAATGTCATCGTGCAGGGCATCGCGAATCACTCGCAACCAGCAGCGACGCCGGCACGCAGACCGGCGATCCTTCTTGCGAACCACTTTTTTCCGTGCCCAGCGACCGTCTCAGAGCGGGAAATTCCTCGGTGGGTCATGGTCAACACCGTTCCTGTCCTGCAGGAGGGTGCGGCGATGACGTAGTTACGCCAACTCGGCAACGAAAATAATGCACGCGGCGCGACGCCGGTAAACGACGACGATGACGACGACGGCGCGGCGAGGCGGCTGTGGCCGCGACAATTGCTCTGGAAGTCAAGCCTTGGGCCAGCGACCAGCATGGCGTACGTTTCCTTATTGCTCACACATGAAAATGCAGCTGTGCGAAACGCATCGAGCAGTCGTCTGGTCACCTTGTTGGACATGTGTTCTGATTCTGCCTGGTCCGGCGAGGAATCCGACCAGGCAGAAGCGGCCGGCAGTCATCCCACCCGCCCGTTATGGCTTGTCGTGCGCCAGTTGGTCATGCGCGCGTACGTGCCGCCCGCACTCGTGATCATCACGTGGACCGTGGTGTTGAGCGCGTCGGTTTCGTTCGCTATCGTTGCTGGGGGCTATCGAGGAGAGGACGACGATCTGACGGTGAGCACCACGGTTGCAACGTTGCCGCGCGTGTCGCCGATCGACGCGCACGTGCTCACTGCATTCCTCACGACGTGCGTTGTCGCGGTGCTTACCGAGGCAGTGTGCAAAGGTTTGTCTCTTTTGGCGAACTTATTCACTGGATAGGTCATTCAACTTGCGCCGTGTTCCCTCCCCCCGTTTCATTCCTTCCTGGATTTTGTTTCGGCCGATGACCATTGTGCCCGCAACGGAGGATACCTTCAATCACAAAGGGCGCTTCCTCTCTCTCGTTCTCATTTTTGAAACTTCGATGGATCCGGCGTTTTACGCCCTAAGCCTGCTGCGGCGCCGAAAACTGAATGAGTCAATCGACAAGGCGACCGACATTCTCACTCGCAATCCGTACGACCAACAAGTATGGTACGTCAAGACGCGCGGACTGGCTCTCCGGGCGTGGATCGATGACACGGAGATGGAGGAGGACGGCATCGCGGAGGTGTTGCTGGACGACAATGCGATGGCGGCCGCACCCCGGCCAGGCACGTCCCTGGCCAAGCCCCTGGCCGGTGGTACGGGAAGCGGCAGGCCCGGCTCGACGTCGGGGCGCCCGCCGTCCTCCGGCTTTGCCCGGCCTGGATCAAGCTCTCGCACCGGCAGCAGCGCCGGAGTGGAAGGGGCATTTCAAGGCAGTCGCCCGGGCACCTCGCGTCCCGTGTCGTCGTCCGGCCGCTTTGTTCGCCTCGGCACGGCGAGTATGAAGAGCGAAGCTGGGGGCCCCTTCATCAATGCCGAGCGATTGGACATGAAGAAGTATGCGCAGCGTCCAGCGATGGCCAAGGCGCTGGTTGAGTACCTCCTTTACCACGACCACAATCCTCGCCGGGCTCTGGAACTGTGCGCCGAAGCGACGCAAGAGCGCGACTTCCAAGATTGGTTTTGGAAAGCGCGACTCGGAAAATGTTACTATCAACTGGGCCTCTATCGCGATGCCGAGAAGCAATTCAAGAGTGCGTTGAAACACGCCGACATTGTCGCCGTTTTGTTGGAGTTGGGAAAGGTGTACATAAAATTGGACCAGCCGTTGAGCGCTCTTGACTTGTACGAAAAGGCGTCTCAAAAGAATCTACTGGACATTCATCTCGTCACGGGCATGGCACGTATCTACGATGAGCTAAACTCCCCGGACAAGAGCGTCGCACTCTACCGCAAGGTGCTGGAACTCGACACGAGCAGCGCGGAAGCACTCGCGTGCCTCGCGGCGAATCATTTCTACGAAGACCAACCTGAGATCAGCCTGCGGTTGTACCGCCGCCTGTTGCAAATGGGATGCGTGAACACCGAGCTATGGAACAATCTCGGCTTGTGCTGCTTTCAGGCCTCGCAGTATGACATGGCGCTATCGTGCTTCGAACGGGCACTGGCAGGGGCGTCCGACTCCAACATGGCCGCCGTCTGGTACAACATCTCGCAGGTCGCCATCGGCCTTGGTGACTTGGGGCTCGCCTACCAGGCCGCCAAAGTGGCCGTGTCCGTTGATCCCAACCACCCTGAGGCTCACAACAATCTAGGGATTCTGGAACTGCGTAAGAACAATCTTGAACTGGCAAAGGCGGCGTTTCAGACAGCCGCGACGCTTGCTCCTGGACTGCACGAGGCCCCCTACAACGCGGCCATCATGGCGTTCCGGCAAGGTGACCTTCAAGAAGCATACACGTTGACGCACCGTGCGCTGTCTGCGAATCCGGAACACCTCGAGTCGATCGAGCTGCGCAAAGTCCTGAAGCAACATTTTGTGGCATTGTAGAGAGAACGACAACAGAGAGAGAGAGAGGGAGAGAGAGAGAGAGAGAGAAAGACAGCACCTTACCAGGACAGTTTTCTCTTTTTTTCTGGCCAACCGCCAACGTCGATTTGCTGGCTACAGTATGTGTGTGGGGTCTCTACGGGTGATTAGAGAAGGACGATGCTCGAAGGAGCAACCGAGCACGGGACCGAAAATGAGCACGTCGATCCCACTCGGTGTCCACCTGCCCCTTGACTACCAAAACAGTACCCCCGGGGGGGGGGGGGGGGGGGGGGGGGGGGGGGGGGGGGGGGGGGGGGGGG
>ERZ1292633.5841-Hain-H41-02um-R1-5841-length-10970-cov-4_pt1 | contig 10970 bp, 8 predicted proteins | sample MGYA00564406_ERZ1292633 | MGnify/ENA primary metagenome ERZ1292633 (study PRJEB36523, sample SAMEA6512639) | groundwater metagenome | collected 2019-01-08 | study: AquaDiva: Metagenomics assemblies of 32 groundwater samples
CGCCCGATGCGGTACTCGCTCACGCCCGAGGCCGTAAACGAATCATCGCGCGTCGAGGGCCAGCGCAGCAGCACAAAGCCGCCGTCGCGCGTGGCCGTCACGAACGGGGTGCGGGGGGCACCTTCATCGACGAACACCCGCATCGGCTGCGACCAATCAGAGACCTCACCGCCCGAGTGCATGGACACCCGGACGTCCTGATCACCCGCGGGTAGCGTCAGGGTGAAGACGGCGCTCGTGCCGGCGCCCACCGGTTCCCAGGCGGTCGCGCCGCGCGCCTGGCGGATCACTGCGTAGCCGGTGGCGACGAAGGCGCCCGCGTCCATGCGCAAGCGGACCCGGTCGATGGGCAGATAGGGGTACGTGGCCCAGGTGCCGCCGTCGAAGCGCACCACCGCCACCTCCGGCGCGGGCAGCGTGCTCGAGAGCGGGACGAGGAGCGGCCCCACGATGGAGGTCGGCCCCACGTTCATCACCCCGTCGTGACCGTGCACGCCGCAGAACCACGTGCCGGGGCCGAGCAGCGTGCTGGCGGTGTTGATCGCCGGGGTGAGGTCGAGCAACCCGGGGATGGAGATGCCGCCGTCCGCCTGATCCAGCTGTGAGACGACGAAGTGGTACTCGGCCAGGCCGCTCTCGAGGTCGGTGATGGGCGTCGCCGTCATCAGCAGCGCGCCTCCATCGAGCTCGGCGATGAGGGAGGTGGTCGAAGGGGGCGTGTCGTCGACCATGAACCAGGCCTCGCTGGTCCAGCCCGAGAATGTGCCCGCGTCATCCACACCGCGCGCCCGCCAGATGAAGAACCCCGCGTCGGGCAGCGGCGCGGTAGTGTGGGTGTGCGTGCCGTTTCCGTCACGCGGCGCGAAGCCGCTGTAGACGATGCTCGCACCCGGGTCGGTCACTTCGAACTGGGTGGCGGTGACGTCGGAAGGGGTGGTGGGCGGGAGAATGATGCTCAGCTCGGCGCGACGCGCGACCCAACCGCCGTCGAAGGGCACGTCCATCACGGGGACAGGCACCGCGCGCGCCACGGTCGCGAAACACCACAGAACCCAGAAGACCCCCGCGTGTCGCATGACGGCCCGCAGCGTAGCCCCACCCCGCGGCGGGAACTATTCGGCGGCCACGGGGTCGATGTACGTGATGGGCGCCCTTCTGCTCCTGCTCCTCACCGTCGAGCCCGACCCGCGCCCGGCGGTGGAGTGGCACCACGCCTGTCAGCGCGAACGGCGGCTCTCGGCGTGTCCGGAGGGGCTCGCGGCGTACCGGGTGTACCTCCTGCGGGCGCCCGGCGATTCGACGATGCGGTTCTACTTCGCAGAGCTGCTCTGGTCGGCGGATCGCTTCGCGGATGCAGCCGTCGAGTACCGCCGCGTGGCGCTCGATTCCGAGTGCCGTTACGCGAAGAACGCCGCGTTCAACGCCGTCCTCGCGAGGGAGAAGCTGATCGGCAAGCCACGCAGCCTCCTGCGTGATGGCAAGCCCTGGCCACTCGACGTCGCGCGCCAGGACCTGGTCGACGCGGCGGACTTCTATCTCTCGCGCTACCCGGACACGGACGACGCCCCGGCCATCGCTCACGTCGCCGCGAACCTGTACCTCGAGGTGCATGATGAGGTGGAGGTCGAGCGCCGCGCGCTGTGGATGCTCTCGCGGGGCAAGAAGGCCGAGTCGGCACGCGCCCTCCTCTCGATTGCGGCCGAGGAGCGCTCGCGGCCCGTCGAGCGACCCGCCGCGCCGAGCGTCGGGAGACCCCAGACCATCGGGAAGCCTCAGACCATTGGCGAGTCGCAGACCATCGGCGAACCCCAGACCATCGGTGGGCTCGAGCCCGAGGACGTCGAGATGGAAGAGGAGGTCACGGAAGAAGCGCCCTGAGCCGCGTGTTCGGGCCGGCGCACTGATCAAGGGCTGAGGCGCGCGGGAGCGTGTACGGTCGCGCCACTCACTCGCACTCGGGGGTTTCCATGTCTGACGCCGCGGAGCAGGTCATCAAGCAGCACGTCATCTGGGCTTGTGGTGCGGGCCTCGTCCCCGTGCCCATCATCGACTTCGTCGCGGTCACCGCCATCCAGGTCGATCTGATCCGCCAGCTCTGCACGCTGCACGGCTCGAGCTACGAAGAGGCGAACGGCAAGATGTGGGTCGGCGCGCTCACCGGCGGGGCGCTGGCGCGCATCGGCGCGTCGGCGATCAAGGCCATCCCCGGCATCGGCAGCCTCATCGGCGGACTCTCGATGTCCATCGCCTCGGGCGCGTCGACGTGGGGCGTGGGCCAGGTGGTGCACAAGCACCTCGCCGCGGGCGGCACCCTCACCGACCTGAACGTGGAGAAGGCGCGGCAGCAGTACGAGGCCGAGTACGAGAAGGGCAAGGAGGTCGCGAAGGAAGCGAGCAGCAACCAGGGCTCGAAGGACGTGTTCGAGAAGCTCGACAAGCTCGGGGCGCTCAAGGCGAAGGGGGTCATCACCGAGGCCGAGTTCGAGGCGAAGAAGAAGGACCTGCTCGCCCAGCTCTGAAGCGTCTCCCTCTCCCCGAGGGGGAGAGGGTCGGGGAGAGGGCCAACCAACCACGGAACCCGTCGCCGCAGTCGGTGTCACAATGCCAACCGAGATGACGCGCCCCTTCGCGGCACCCCTCCTTCCCCTCGCTGCGGGAGTCCGCCTCCCCGGCCTTGCGCCACGCACGGTGCGGCTCGCGGCGGCGTTCCTCGACACGCTCCTCGCGTTGCCGCTGCTGATCATCTGGCTGGCCTCGGCAGCTGGCAGCATCGGCCTCTCTCTTGGTGCGCTCGGGGGACACCTCAAGGAACGGCCCTGGCTCTCGCAGGCAGGCATGGTGCTCGCAGGCAGCGCGGCCTGGGTGGCGTTCGCCGTCTCGAGCGTCGCGGTCGCCTGCCTCGTGCTCTACCAGTGGTACCTGCTCTCGACGCGGGGCCAGACCCTCGGCAAGCGGGTGATGGGCATTCGCATCGTGGACCTCGAGGGGAAACCGGCAGGGTTCTTCAGCGCGTTGTTGCTGCGGAGCTGGGTCTTCTCGAGCGTGGTGAGCGCGGCGGCGAGCTTCACCAGCGTGCTCATTCCCTTCGCGGGGCTGGTGCTCTTCCTGCTCGACTACGTGCCGCTCTTTGGAGAGGACCGGCGTTGCCTGCACGACTACCTCGCCGGAACGCAGGTGCGCTGGGTGCGCGTGGTCGAGGTCTACGTCGGCCGCATCGTCGCCGCGGTCGCGGGCGTGACGCTGGTCGGCGCGACGGTCGCGGCGGTGATCAACCGCGACGCGTTGCTGGCGCTGGTGAAGAACCCGCCGCAGTTCGCCGCCGCCGTGGCGCCGCCGCCTGTACCTGCTCCAGTACCTGGGCCTCGACCCGTCGCCGTCGTCGCACCTCCCGTCGTCGAGCCCGCTGCGGTGGAGAAGAAGCTGTACCAGTTCACCGATGAGCAGGGCGTGCTGCACGTCACCGACGACCCGGCCACCGTGCCGGAGAAGTTCCGCAAATGAGTAGGAAGCGCCTCGACTCCGCTCGGCGTGAACGGAGCTGGCCCAATCCGCTCAGCCCGAGCGAAGTCGAGGGCCCTCTCACTGCAGCGTCTTCACCTCGGCAGTGAGCACCATCACCTTCTGCTCAGCCGAACGCCGCCCGTCGACCTCGAGCTGAAACCGGTGAGTGCGGTTCGCCTCCACGGGCAGCTCCACCCGGCCCTGCGCCACGAGCACGCCGTCGAGCCACACGCGCGTCTCGTCGCTCACGTCGAAGCGCAAGCGCCCGAGCGTCTTGTCAGACTTCATCGGCACCGAGAGCGGGTGCGGCGCGCCGTCGGCGTTGAGGTCGAGCGTCGCCGGCTGGTGCGCAGGCAACTCCAACCGGAGCGCGAAGCGGGCACCCTGGGGCAGCACCAACTTGCCCGGTGCGTTCCCGCGGAACTCTCCGTCGATCCACAGCGCAGCGCCCGGCGGGTCACTCGTCACCGCGTACTCCGAGGGCGGGAGGTCGGGCGCCGGCGCGGCCTCCACCAGCGGCCGCGGTGACTCCCCGGAAGGGACGTCGAGCGGCTGCGCCACCACGGGCTCCGGCTCGGGCGCCTCGCGCAGGCGCGACACCCCGATGCCGATGCCACCCGCCAGCGCGAGCAGCGCCACCAGCAGCGCGGCCACACCCGAGACCCCGCTCGCCTCCGGCGCCGGGACGGCTGAAGGCGGCAGCTTCACCAGCACCGGCTGCTGCGCGATGCGGCACAGCGACGCGAGCTCGTCGGTGGCCCGCGAGAACAGCGGTGAGGCCCGAAACGGCATGGCCAGCTCGCCCGCGCAGCTCCCCGCGTCGGGGTAGCGATGGAGGGGATCCGCGGCCACCATGCGCTCGAGCACCGGGCCCAGCGCAGGCGGAAACTCGGGCGGGAGCCTGGGCCACAGCGTGCGGGGGACTCCGCTGGTGAGCTTCTGGCGCAGCTCCGGCTCGGTGGGGGCCTCGAAGGGCGCCTCGCCGCTGACGGCCTGCAGCAACACCGCCCCGAGCGAGAACTGCAGGCTCAAGGCGCTGGCGTGCGCTGCCCACGCCTCGGGCGCCACGTACGACTGCAGCCGCGCGCCCCGCTGGCTCTTGAGGCCCGCCCCCGGCACCGCGCGCACCCGCCCGTCGGCGCTGATCATCACCTGCGCGGGCGTCAGCGTCGTCGGCGTGGCCGGGTCGAGCAGCAGGTCGTAGGCGAGCCGCGCCGCCACCGCGGGAGGCAGCCTGCGCCCGGTGCGGGCGAGGCGGTCGAACAACTGCGCGAGCGAGAGCTCGGGCCCCGTGGCGCTGGCCTTGCGCTCTGCCGGGAGCCTCGCCTGCTCTCGCGAAGAGGGAAGCTCTGCCACGTCAGTCACGTGCGCGTCCATCAGCGCGCGCACGCGCGCGTAGAGCCAGCTCGTGTCGGGCGGCACCAGGGCCTCGAGCTGCTCCTTGAACACGTGCGCGCGGGCCGGCCGCAGCGCGGGGTCCTTCGCCAGCGAACGATCGATGAGCCGGCAGAGCGCGGCGGGGACGTCGGGGCGCAGGCTGTCGAGCGAAGGCGCCTCCTCCTTGAGCACCAGCGCGGCGAGCGCGAGCGGGTTCTGCGCGGCGAACGGCGGCGCGCCGGTGAGGAGCTCGAAGGCCAGCGCGCCCACGCTGTACACGTCGGATGCGGGGGTGGCGTCCTTCGCGTCGCGCACCTGCTCGGGCGACATGTACGCCGGGGTGCCGAACACCATGCCCGTCTGGGTGAGCCGCGCGTCGCCGGTGAGCATCTTCGAGATGCCGAAGTCGAGGAGCTTCACCGCGCTCAGGGTGACGAAGACGTTGGCCGGCTTGAGGTCGCGGTGAATGACGCCGGCCGCGTGGGCCGCCGCCACCGCGTCGAGCATGGGCGCCAGCACCGCCACCGCCTGCGCCGGCGAGAAGCGGCCGTGGCGCTCGAGCAGGTCGGCGAGCGAGAGCCCCACCAGCTCCTCCATCACCAGGAAGGGCGCACCCCAGGGCGTCTGGCCGGTGTCGAGCACGCGCACGATGCCGGGGTGCGCGATGAAGCTGGCCGCGCGGGCCTCGAGGAAGAAGCGCGAGACCAACTCGGGGTTGTCCGCGAGCGCCGCCGACAACATCTTGATGGCCACCCGCTGGTGCGCCTCGTTCTGGGCTTCCCACACCGCGGCCATGCCGCCCTGCCCGAGCGGGCGCCGCAGGGTGTAGCGATGGGCGAGCTTGAGGCCTGGCGCGAGGGTGTCGGCGATCATGGTGCGGCGTCGGAGCGCGGAGCATAGCCCCGGGTTGCCGGTCGCGCCGCTCAGTGAGGCGTCGCTCCAGGTTGCCGGTCGCGCCGCTCAGTGAGGTGTCGCTCCGGGTTGCCGGTCGCGCCGCTCAGTGTGGCGTCGCACCGAACGCTCGTGCGATTTTTGTGACTATTTCACGCCTTGTGCGATTCGACGAGGCGGTCGAAGGCGACCCGCGCCCGCTCGACGGCCTTCCGGTCCTTGAGCAGGCGCAGGTAGAGGTTCATCACCATCATGATGCCCTCGAACTCGTAGGCGACCTGGCGGGCGTCGGTGTCCTTCGCCAGGTGACCCTCGGTGACGGCCAGCTGCACGGTCTTGATCAACGCGTCGACCAGGTTCTTCTGTGACTCGAGCAGCACGTCGTGAGGGCGGCCCTGGCGGTCGTCGAGCTCGGCGTTGGCCTGCTGGAAGATGCAGCCGCCGGGCATCTTCGGGTCGGTCATCCAGTCGATCCACTGCTCGAAGATGCGGGTGAGCCGCGGCAGCCCCCGGGGCGCCTTGAAGGCCGGCAGCAGCACGCGCTCGGTGAAGCGGCTCGAGGCCACGTCGAGCACCGCCACCTGCAGCTCTTCCTTGCTGCCGAAGTGCGAGAACAAGCCGCTCTTGGAGAGCTTGAGCTCGTCCGCGAGCGCGCCGATGGTGAGCCCTTCCAGGCCGTCGCGTCCCGCAATCAGGAACGCGCGGTCGAGGATCCGCTCACGGGTCTCGTCTCCCTTCGACATGCCGGGAAAATAAGAACGGTCGTTCTGGAAAGCAAGGCACTCCGCTCACTTCCCGATGCAGAAGCGCGAGAAGATGGCGTCGAGCAGCGCCTCGCTCACGTCCTCGCCCGTCAGCTCGGCCAGGGCGTGGAGCGCGAGGCCGACCTCGCCGGCCACCACCTCGAGGGTGGAGACGTCGAGCGCGGCGCGGGCGCGGGTGAGCGCGGCCTCGACCAGCTCCAGCGCCGCGAGGTGACGTTCGCTGGTGGCGAGCACCGCCGAGGCGGCCCCTGCCCCGAGCCGGGCGCCGAGCGCCTGGCGCAGCTCGTTCAGGCCGAGCCCCGTCAGCCCCGAGACGCTCAGCAGCCGGTCTCCGGCTGGGTGGAGATCGGCCTTGGCACACACTTCGACCCGGCGCGCGTCGTCACACTCGGCGCGCCAGGTGGTGCGTTGATCAGCCGTCGCGTCGGGAGGCAGCACCAGCACGGCGAGGTCGGCGCCCACCAGCCCCTCCCGGGTGCGCGCGATACCCATCGCCTCGAGCCGGCCGGCGTCGTCGCGCAGCCCGGCGGTGTCGACCAGCGTCAGCGCGAGCCCTTCGAGCTCGAGCCGGGTCTCGAGCAGGTCGCGGGTGGTGCCAGGCTCGGGGTCGACGAGGGCGCGCGCGGCCCCGGCGAGCGCGTTGAAGAGCGTCGACTTGCCGGCGTTCACCGGGCCGTAGAGCACCACCCGCGCGCCCCGGCGGATGAGCGCGCCCCGCTTCGCGTCGGCGAGCAGCGCACGGACCGCGGTCAGGGCCTCCTCGAGGCGGGCGCCCGCGTGTTGATCAGCGCCCTCTGCCTCTTCGGGGAAGTCGAGCGAGCCCTCGAGGTCGGCCTGCAGCTCGAGCAGCGGCGCGTGCACGGCCTCGAGGCGCGCGTTGAGCTCTCCGGTGAGCTGCGCGGCGGCCGCGCGCACCTGGGCCTCTGATTCGGCGGCGACGAGCTCGGCCACGGCCTCGGCGCGGGACAGCTCGATGCGGCCCGAGAGGAACGCACGGCGGGTGAATTCACCCGGGGTCGCGAGCCGCACGTCGGGGTGACGCAGCAGCTCGGTGAGCAGCAGCGAGAGCAGGCGCGGCGCGCCGTGCGCGTGCAGCTCGACCACGTCTTCACCGGTGAAGCTGTGCGGCGCGCGGAAGAACAGCGCGAGGCCCTCGTCGAGCACCGCGCCCGCGGCGTCGGTGAAGCGGGTGAAGTAGGCGTGCCGGGGCGTGAGCTCGGAGGGCAGCGCGCGAGCGACCCTGCGGGCCGCGGACAGGGCCGCGGGGCCCGAGAGACGGATGATGCCGATGCCGCCCGCGGCCGGCCCCGTCGCGATGGCCGCGATGGTGGACACGTGGCTCCCTCTCCCCGGTGGGGAGAGGGTCGGGGAGAGGGCAAGAACATGAGAAGCTGACGACGTGCGTCGCATCGAACTCCTCTACTTCCCCGGGTGTCCGCACGTCGAGGCCGCGCGCACGCAACTTCGCCGGGCCTTTGAAGCGACTGGCCTGGAAGCGAGCTGGACCGAGCACGACGTGACGAGCCCCAACGCGCCCGCCGCGTTCCAGGGCTACGGGTCCCCGACCATCCTGATCGACGGCGTCGACGTCACGGGCGCACCGAAGGGCGAAGGCGCGTCCTGTCGGCTCTACGTCGGAACCGACCTGCCCGGAGCGCCGCCGCTCGCTGATCTCGTCCGGGCGTTGAAGCACTGACCTCGTGGGGCTCCTCTGTGGTGAGCGCTGTCACCCCGCCGCCTCACTCGCCGGGGAGCGCTGAGCGCTCCCTCGACCGAGGGGAGTAGGTGTCATCCATGCGCACCCCGCTGCTCCTGCTCGTCCTCCTCGCCGGCTGTGGTGCGCCGATGGAGGAGGACTTCCCCGAGGTCGACGCGGGGCTCGTGTCGACGGAGGTGGACGCAGGAGGGATCGTCGACTCCGGTGTTCCGGATTCGGGCGTGCCTGATGCCGGACTCCCGGACGCGGGACCCGTGGACGCAGGAGTGCTCGACGCGGGAGCGCCGGACGCTGGTCTTCCTGACGCAGGCGCCTCGCTGCGCATCGTGGTGCTGAGCGACCTCAACGGCAGCTACGGCTCGACCACGTACGAAGCGTCGGTGCACCAGGCGATCACGGCCATTACCGGCACCGTGCGACCCGACCTGGTGCTGATCAGCGGAGACATGGTGGCGGGCCAGCAGGCGGGCCTGAACTACGCGGCGATGTGGCAGGGCTTTCACGCGGCGGTGACGACCCCGCTCACCACCGCCGGCATTCCGGTGGCGCCCTCCCCCGGCAACCACGACGCCTCGGCGTACGCGGGCTACCAGGCCGAGCGCGACGAGTTCTCGAGACAGTGGACGCCTTCACGGCGGCCCGCCGTGCAGATGATCGACGGCGCGCAGTTCCCCTTTCGCTACAGCTTCGTGTTCCGGGGCGTCTTCTTCATCTCGCTCGACGCGACCACCGTGGCGCCGCTCTCGGGCGCGCAGCGGACCTGGGTCTCGCAGCAGCTCTCCGGAGCCAGCGCGTACCCGGTGCGCATCGTGTACGGCCACGTGCCGATTCACCCCACGACGGTGGGCCGGGAGACCGAGGTGCTCGCCGACACCGCGTTCGAGACGCTGCTCCGCACGCACGGCGCGCTCTTCATCGGAGGCCACCAGCACGGCTACTTCCCCGGCGCGGCGAACGGCGTGCGGCACGTGGTCGCGCCCTGCATCGGTGCGGGGCCCCGGCCGCTCATCGGCACCACCGCGCCGTCTGCGCGCGGCTTCCTCGTGCTCGACGTCGCGGGAGGTCGCGTCACCTCGCTCGAGATGCGCACCGGCGCGGGCTTCACCTCGACGCTCCCCCGGTCCTCGCTGCCGCCTGAGCTCCGCTTCGGCACGCACGTGCTTACCCGCGACGATCGCGCCGGCTTCTGATCAGTCGGCTACACTCGAAGGCGTGTGGCGGCGGCGTGTCAGGCATGCAGGTCTCTTCGCTTCGGCGAAGGACCCGCTCCGGGGTTGCCCCGGGGCGTTGTCGAAGAAGAAGGCGTTCCATCGCGAGGGGCTGGGTCCACTGTCGTGGACGTCCCCCGCCGCAACACGTGAGTCGCTGACGCTCACCGCCGCCACACACCTCTCCCGGGTCGCGTCGTGAAGAGCAGGCGACGCGAGATCATCCAGGCGCTCACTCACGCATTTCTCGGCGGCACGTGGCACATGCGCTCGTTGATGGCGCGCGGAGACACCGCCGTCGCCTCGGGCGGAACCTGGCTGCGCGAGCTCGCCTTCGCCGTGATGCAGCGTTGGCCCGAGCCCCCGCTGCACCGCGCTGAACACCTGAGCGACTTCATCGCGGCCAACCCCTTCTTCCAGGACGCGTGGAGAAGGCGGGAGATTCCCCGCGCCGCCCCGAAGCTCCTCCTCTTTCACCGCAAGATGGGCCCGCGCCGCTGGCCGGTGCGCGAGCTCGACACCGTGGGTGACGTGGCGTCGTGGCTCGGAGTCGAAGCGGGCGTGCTGTCCTGGTTTTCTGACACGCGCGGGCTCGAGCGGGCCGCGCCTGCCGAGGCGCTCCACCACTACCGTCGCCGGTGGGTCGAGCGGGGCGAGCGGCTCCCCCGCCTGCTGGAGGCGCCGAAGGAACGGCTCAAGGCCATGCAGCGCAAGATCCTCGAGGAGGTGTTGAGCCCGATTCCGGTGCACGACGCCGCGCACGGCTTCGTTCCCGGGCGTTCCGTGCTGACGCACGCTGCGTTGCATGTCGGGCGCGAGCTCGTGGTGCGCTTCGATCTCGAGTCCTTCTTCACCAACGTCGCCACCTGGCGCGCGCACGGGGTTTTCCTCGCGGCGGGCTACTCCTCCCAGGTCGCAGCGGTGCTGCTGGGGTTGTGCACTACACGCACGCCCGAGGCCGTGCTCCGCGAAGCGCCTCGGCCCGACGCGCTCTCGACCCAGCGCTTCTTCCTGCAGCGCCGCCTCGCCGACTGGCATCTCCCGCAGGGCGCACCGACCTCACCGGCGCTGGCAAACCTCGCGGCATGGTCCCTCGACGTGCGCCTCGTGGCGGCGGCCCGGCAGCGCAAGCTGACCTACTCGCGCTACGCGGACGATCTCGTCTTCTCGGGCCCGGCGACCTGCTCCCCCGGCACGCTCACCCAGATGGTGACGGTCATCGCCCGCGACGAAGGCTTCCGGATCAACACCGGGAAGACGCGGGTGATGAGGGCACACCAACAGCAGCGGGTGACGGGCGTGGTGGTGAACACGAAGCCCAACATCGCCCGCGCCGAGTTCGATTCTCTCAAGGCTTTGCTGCATCGCTGCCGGATGAAGGGGCCGCTCAGTCAGTCGACCGGTCCTGTCGAAGACTTCCGCGCCACCTTGCAGGGCCGCATCGCCTGGGTCACGCAGCTCTCGGCCGCGCGTGGTGCGAAGCTGCAGCGCGACTTCGACGCCCTGCAGTGG
>ERZ1292633.3783-Hain-H41-02um-R1-3783-length-14443-cov-6_pt1 | contig 10966 bp, 11 predicted proteins | sample MGYA00564406_ERZ1292633 | MGnify/ENA primary metagenome ERZ1292633 (study PRJEB36523, sample SAMEA6512639) | groundwater metagenome | collected 2019-01-08 | study: AquaDiva: Metagenomics assemblies of 32 groundwater samples
TACCAGGCGACGCCCGCCTTCACCTTGGGATTGTGCGCGGCATAAAGCCATGTGATCCGGCCGCCCCAGCAAAAGCCGGTGATGCCGATTTTCTTGGTATTGCCGCCGTCGCCGCCGACAAAGGCTGTGAGCGCGTCAAGATCACCCATCACTTGAGCGTCAGGCACTTTGGAAACGATATTGCCGATTAACAGTTTGAAATCAGTCACCTTGGTGGCATCGCCCTGCCGCTGATAGAGATCAGGCGCGATCGCGTAATAGCCTGCCTTGGCAAGGCGGCGGACGATATCGCGAATCCATTCGTGAACGCCGAAAATCTCCTGCACAACGATGATCACGGGCGCATTGGGCTTGCCCTTTGGTTTGGCGCGATAGGCGCCCATCATGATATCGCCCGTTTTGAAGCTGACCATTCCGGTCTCAAGCCCGACTGCATCGGTGGTGATGGCGGCGGCGCTAATGGGTTGAGCCGCCATCGCGTAACCAACCACCGCGACTGTCCCCGTCATCGCAGCGCGCCTGTTCATCTGGGTTGAGCGCACCCAGTTTTCAGTTTCATCAAGACGTGCTGGCATGGCAAATGACTCCCAAATTAATTTCCTGCGCCTATACCATGACGCAACAAGACTTCAAAAAGGACACCCCGATGGCCGATGCGCTAACATTCTACACCAACCCGATGTCGCGCGGACAGATTGTGCGCTGGATGCTTGAAGAGGTTGGCGCGCCCTATGAACAGGTGCTGCTTGATTATGGCACGACGATGAAAGCACCCGAATATCTTGCGATCAATCCGATGGGCAAAGTGCCCGCGATCAAACATGGCGACAGGGTGATCACCGAATGCGCCGCCATTTGCGCCTATCTGGCCGATGCGTTTCCCCATGCAGGGCTGGCACCAGAGGCTGCACACCGCGCCGATTATTACCGCTGGATGTTTTTCGGCGCAGGCCCGCTTGAACAGGCGGTCACCAATAGGGCGCTTGGCTTTGTCGTTCCCGCAGACAAGAAAATGATGGCGGGCTACGGCGATTTTGGTGATGCGATGGATGGGCTTGAGGCGGCGGTTGCTGGCAAAAGATATATCGCGGGGGATCGGTTTAGCGCCGCTGATGTTTATGTTGGATCGCAGATTGGCTGGGGATTGGCGTTTGGCTCAATCGAGAAGCGCCCGGCATTTGAGGCCTATTGGGCAGGAATATGTGCACGCCCCGCCTATCTGCGGGGCAAGGCGATTGATGAGGCATTGATGCCCGCGCAAAGCTAAGATTTTGGGCTAGGCTTGCCCGCACCGAGTTGCTCTGGCACTCACGGCGGCGATGCTTGATTTTGCTGATCTTGATATGATGGCGCGCGGCGGTTCGCTGGCGTTGCTGCTGCTGTGGAGTTGGCTGCTGTACCGCGATTACCGTAATGTGCTGCCTGCGCGGATTGCTGTGATGATGACGCTTTCTATCATAGCGCATGTCCTTGCTACTGTGCCAGGGCCGGCGGATTATGGAATCGCAGTCAATTGGATTCTGATCTTTGGGTCAGCGCTCGTGCCGGGATCATTCTGGTTGTTCGCGCGCACCTGGTTTGACGATGAAACCCGGATTGATCTGCCAAGTTGGATCATTGTGCTGGTGCCCCCATTCTTGCTTGCTGTGGCACATAGCCTGTTTGCGCGCGGCACACCGTTCCTCTTAGTAGCAGGGTTGATGATGCGGATAATCAGCTTTGGGGTGGCGATTGCGGGTCTGTGGACGGCGTGGCGCGGGCGTACAGGTGATTTGATTGAAACGCGGCGTCGCTTGCGCGCACAACTGATCTGGTCTGTGGGCATTTTTGTAATTTTCACCAACGCCGCCGAAATTTTCATCAACAATGACCGCGCGCCTGAAACGCTGCGCATGGCGATTGAGATGGGCATTGCAGTGCTGACAGGTACGCTGTGCGGCGCAATGTTTGGCATACGCCAGATCGAATTTTTCGCTGTTGCACCCGCTAAACCTGCGCTTGAGCCCAAAGTCGATGAGCCGTGGATGACAGCGCTCGCCAGCCGGCTGCAAACGTACATCACAACTGAGCGCGGATATCGCGATGAAACACTGACGATTGCTGCGCTGGCCGCCCAATTGGGTGAACAGGAGTATCGCCTCCGCCGCCTGATTAATGGCCAGCTTGGCTACCGCAATTTTGCCGCGTTCCTCAATGGCTATCGCTTGGCCGAGGTTAAGGCCGCGCTGGTCGATCCGAGCCAGAAAGACGTGCCAATCCTGACCATTGCGCTCGACGCCGGTTTTGGTTCGCTCGGCCCGTTCAACCGCGCTTTCCGCGAATCCGAAGGGATGACGCCAAGCGCCTATCGTGCCGCCTCTACCTAGCCGATTCCGAAATCGGCTAGCCGGAATTGAACCCGAGCGAGTGTAATTGGCGTGAAGCCGCCAAGGGGGAGGCGGTATTTGAAAATGGAACCGACCTTATGAATGATCTTCTCCTCCCTTTGGAAATCTTGCGCGATCACGGATTGCACGCCTTCGCCTTTGATTTCGGTCGCTACATCATTGCGGCCAGCCTGTTCGCTGGGATCGTCTGGATGATGCGGCGCACACAATTGGCCAGTCGCAAAATCCAAGTGCGTGAAGCAACCCGCGCGGATATCCAGCGCGAACTGGTCGCCTCATTTCAAACGTGCCTAGTCTATGTGCTGATCACCGTTCTCGTCATCTGGGGGCGCAAAACCGATGTGCTTCAGCCATTTGACCGCGATATGGGCTGGTTGCCGGGGATTGGCCTGCTAATTGCGATCGTCATCGCGCACGATGCTTATTTTTACTGGGCGCACCGGATGATGCACCATCCGCGCCTGTTCAAAACATTCCACCGCTTCCATCACAAGACTGTGACGCCGACGCCATTCACCGCTTACGCCTTTGCGATGCCAGAGGCTTTTGTAATGGCGATCTTCTTTCCAATCTGGCAATTTTTTGTGCCGACGCCACCGTGGGTGATGTTCACATTCCTTAATCTGCAGATCATCCGCAATGTGATGGCGCATGCAGGGGTAGAGCTTCATCCGCGTTGGTGGCTAAAAACGCCGCTGACCGCGTGGATCAGCGCAACGACGCATCATGATATGCACCATTCGGGTAGCTTCAACCATAACTACGGGTTTTACTTCCGCTTTTGGGACAAGATGATGGGCACTGAACATCCCAAATATGTCGAGACGTTCGAACGGGTTGTTGCTTCCAAACTGACAGCTAAAGGCAGCGCCGCCGTCCCATCGACGTCGTTGTAACACTGGCGGTGGGGATGGCTTGCGCTGTCCCCACCGTTTTTATCAACTTAGCACTTGATCAGCTTAGCACTGGCAATCCACGCAGGTGCATGGATTGCAGCGGCAGGTGCTCCGCTTTGGCTGGGATGCAGCCGCTACTGGGGCTGGTGCTGGCTTGGCTTTTACCGGATTTGACATTGGTTTTCTCCTGTGGTGCCAACTGGCGAATCACGTTATAGCAGCCGTACCATAGTACGGAGTCAAGCATGAAAAACGCGATGACAATAGCCGGGCTGGCGAAGGCGGTTGATGTCGGGGTTGAGACGGTGCGCTATTATCAGCGGCGCGGGCTTTTACAGGTGCCGATAGCCATTGGCGCGGTGCGCCACTATGGCCCCGATGATTTGCGTCGCCTGCGCTTCATCCGCCGCGCGCAAGGTGCAGGCTTCACGCTTGAGGAAATCACCGAATTGCTTGCCCTTGACCGTACCGAAGATCGCAGGCGCATCCACGCGATGGCCGCCGAACGGATCGCCGCACTTGATACCAAAATCCATGAACTCGAAGCTTCGCGCGCAGCCCTTGAACGGCTCCGCGCGACCTGCGCCTCAGGCAAAGGTGGCGCGTGCCCGATTATCGAGGCGTTTGATCCGGGCTAGGTTCAGCCAAACCCGAGCATTTTGCGTTCACGCCTGATCCATGTCGAAAAGCTTGGGCGCGCGTGCATTTCGGCAATCCAGGTGGTGAGCTTGGGATATTTGGCGCTGCTTGGTTTAACGCCGGCATGTTCAGCGTTTATGAACGGACTGGCGACCGCGATGTCGGCAAGGCTGAACGCATCGCCAACGAGGAAACCCGAGGCAGGAATGACGCCTTCAAGATAATCGAGTACAGGCGGCAATGCTTCGGTTTCGGCCTTTGCCGCAGCCGCAAGATCGCCTTCCTGACCCATAAATTTCGGCATCACGATCCGGTTGAAAAAGATTGGCCCGGCTGCACCCGTTAGGATCGTATCGGCAAATTCATCGAACCAGATCACGCGTGCGCGGTTCGCAGGATCGGCCGGGATCATCACGGGTTCGGGGTGCTTGGCCTCAAGATAGGTCACAATCGCTGTTGAATCCGAAATCTTGAAATCACCGTCGGTGAATGCAGGCATTTTCTTGAAGGGACTGGCCGCCAGAAATTCAGGATTGGGGTCGCCGAGGCCAACCGGAGTCAGTGGCAGATCAATACCTTTTTCCGCAGCATAGGCGAGAACCTTACGAACGAACGGCGAAACGGGGGCACCAAATAGCATCATGGGTAAGGACTCCTAAAGCGGCAATTGCTTGATCGAATGTCACATTCGGTTGCAATCCACAACTGCATTTTTGAGGCTTGGCGGTTGACACTCGCTTCATACATGTCAGCTATGCTGGCCTAGTTAAGGGGCGTTCATGACAATCATTTTATTTTTTATGCTGGTTGGGGTCATGATCGCGCTGGCCAATCGGTCATCGCGGATTGTTACGCTTGAACGGCTGGTTGAAACGCTGATCAGGCGGCTTGACCGGATCGAGAATGCGGCGGACACGCGCCCGGCTGTGGCGGCGGCAGATATACCACCCGATGCTCCTGAGTCACCCGAAGTCATCCCCGAAGCCATCATAGCGCCGCGCATAAACGCCCCCGTACGAGTGGTGGCAAGTGCTGCGCCGGTTTCGCCGTGGCAGCAGGCCCCCGTAACGCCTGAACCGCTGCCAGACCTGGTTTATGAGCGAGAAGCCGAAGTTGAACGGCTCACAGCAGGCCAGCGGTTTGAGGCAGTGGTCGGCGGCAAGCTGCCAATCTGGATTGGCGGCATTGCGCTGATCCTCGCTGGATTTTTTCTCGTGCGCTACTCGATTGAAATGGGGCTGCTTGGGCCGGGGGTGCGCTGCGTGCTTGCCGCCCTCCTTGGTGCCGCGCTGCTTGGCGCGAGCGAGGCCGCGCGCCGCATTCCAAAATTTGCGAGTGACGAACGTGTTGGCCAGTCGCTTGCGGGTGCTGGCATCGCAAGCCTTTATGGCACGCTCTATATGGCGAGTGAGCTATACGGTCTGATCGGGCCAATCGCGGCGTTCGCCCTGATGGTTGTCGTAACGGCGGTTGCGCTTGGGCTTTCGTTGCGACACGGGCCGCCGACCGCGATCATGGGGCTGATCGGTGGTTTTGCCGCACCCTATGTTGCGGGGACGGCAAATGAAAATGTGACGCCGGTTCTGATTTATCTTGGGCTCTTGATGGCAGGACTGTTTGCGCTCGCGGTGCATCGCGGCTGGCTATGGCTGGCACTCGCGGCAACCGGGGGGAGTGCGATTTGGTCGCTTGGCCTTATGTTTGGCGGGTTTGCCGAGGCCAACCCGGCGCTTGGGTTCTTCATCGTCGTCGTCGCGCTTGGCGCAACATTAGTGGTGCCCCGCAGCGGTTCGAGTGATCAGCGCATTCGTTTGATCCCGATGGTCGCTGGCTTTGTTCAACTCGCGCTGTTCGCGCCGCTTCTTCAATTCGGGCTGAGTGCTTGGCTGATGTATGCGCTGCTTTCGGCGGCGAGCCTGTTTCTGGCGTGGCGTGACGCGCGGCTGGCACCTGCGCCGCTTGCCGCGCTTGCGCTCGTTACCGTGCTGCTATTGGCGGCATTTGATGCGGGCAGCCCCTTTGCGCCGTGGATCACGGTTGGCGCGACACTTTTGTTCGCGGTGCCGGGGCATGTGTTGGCGCGCAGCGACGCGGGCAAGCCGTGGTGGGCGATACTGGCGCTTGGTGGCAGCGTTGCACCTCTGTTTGCGGCGCGGATCAGCGGGCAAGCTTTGCTCGGTGATTTTGGCTGGGGTGCCGCGATGGCGATCAGTGCCGTGCCGCTGATGTTGCTAAGCAGGCGCGCGCGCGATGCCGCCCGGACGATTTTGCCCCCTGACATTGCCCATTTTGGTGGGGCGGTGCTGGCCGCACTACTCGGCCTTGGCGCGGCGTCGCATTGGTTTGATGTCGACCTTGTGATGACCGCAACGCTCACGCTTGCCGTTGCGCTGGCGGCATGGGGGCGGCGCTCTGGCGACCGGGCAATTATCGCGGCAAGCCTTGGCGGCGTTGCGCTTGCCGGACTTTACTGGATCGCAGGGCTGGTGCGCTATCCCGCGCTTGGCCAAGCCGTGTTTGCAGATGGAGCTATCCCGCCGCTTGGCCCGATTGCAACGCATATTGTCGGGCCGGGGCTGTTACTCGCGGCAATGGCCTGGCTCCACGCAGGCAGAAAATATAGTGATCAACCGCTTCGCTATATGGTGCTTGCATTTGGGCTTGCACTGCTGCTCGCGCTGGTGCCCGAACTTTGGCATTTGCCCGTGCTGGCGGCCATCGCGGCGATGCTACTGGCCTCGCGCGTGTCATTGCCACTGCCGCGCTACGGGGTTGAGGCGGTACTCGTCACGGGTGCTTTGGCCGCGCTGAAGCCGCTGCTGCCGTTCATGCAGATTTTCGGGCAATCCGTGCTCGGCGAGACGCTTCATTTTGGGGCTCTGCCACTCCTGACCGATGCGGCGATTGGCCTTGCGCTGCCAGCACTCTTGCTCGGCGCTGGTCTTTGGCAGTCGCGTTACCCGCTCACGGTGTTGGCGCAGCGATTAGCGGTCGGCGGCACTGCGGCGCTCGCGGCGGCGGCGGTTTATACATTTGCCAAACAACCACTGGCGATTGGCGAGGCTGATCGCTTCACTGCGCTTGGCTTTGCTGAACGCGCAGTGATTACACAATTGCTGTTCGGTGTCGCGGCGTTGATGTTCGCGCGGGGAGCGCTTTGGCAGCGTTATGCGCTGGTGCCGCTTTGCCTCGGGCTGTTCCGCTTTGTCTGGTTTGATCTGCTGCTGCTCAATCCGCTGCTCGTAACGCAAAATGTCGGGGGCATCCCGATTGCCAATTTTGCGGTGGTTCACCTCGGCCTGACCGCTGGCTTGCTGTGGTATTTCGCACGGCAAGGGGTGCTTTTACGGTTTGCGCGAATGCTGAACTACAGCGCGCTTGGCGTTGGCCTGATCATGGTGATCGCCGCCGTCCGCCAGATATTTCAGGGCGCGCTGCTTGATGCGCCTGAATTGTCGCGCGAGGAAAATTACGCTTATTCGGCGGCCTTGCTGGGGCTTTCGCTGCTCTGGCTATGGCAGGGGCTTCGGCGTGAAGCGAGTTGGCTGCGGATCGCAGGGCTTGCCTTGCTGACACTGGTGACGCTCAAGGTATTCCTGATTGACGCAAGCGCATTAAAGGGCTTGCTGCGCGTTTTCTCATTCCTTGGGCTTGGCGGCGCTTTGATTGGAATTGGTTGGGCTTATGGCCGGTTACTTGGCACCGCAAGGGCAAAGATTGATGGATAGATTGTGCATCCTAACCCCAGATCCGGGGTATGAAGAGCATTGGCAACCCGTGGCCGAGCGGTACCGCGCGCTACTTGGAGGCATTGCGGAGCTTGCGACGTGGAATGACGCGGGTGATCTTTCGGGCTTTGACCTGATATTGCCGCTGATGGCGTGGGGATATCAGCGCGACCCTGTTCACTGGTTCCACTTGCTTGACGTTTGGGAGGCGGCTGGTTTGAGGTTCGCCAATCCAATCGCGACGCTGCGGTGGAACACCAATAAGGATTATCTGTTTGATCTTGAAGAGGCGGGCGTCGCGATTGTGCCGAGCCAGCTTGCCCATCGCCTGACGCGGGGTGATGTAGATGCCGCGCGTGCTGCGTTCGGCGTCGATACGCTCGTGATCAAACCAACGATTTCGGGCGGGGCGGACGGCACGTATCGGCTTGGCCCGAATGACCCGATTCCGTTTGACGTGCTTGAGCGTGAAATGCTGATCCAGCCGCTGATGCCGATGATCGCGCGCGAGGGCGAGTTTTCGCTCTTCTATTTCGCTGGACAGTTCAGCCACGCCATCCTCAAAATCCCCGAACAAGGCGATTTCCGCGTGCAGGAACAATTTGGCGGGCGTGAAGTGACGGTTGATGCGCCCGTTGCAGCGCTTAACCTTGCGGAAGCTGCATTAACAGCAGCACCCGGCCCGCTCACCTACGCCCGCGTTGATATGGTGCGCGGTGAGGATGGCGAATTTTACTTGATGGAGCTTGAACTGATTGAACCGTCGCTCTTCCTTGACCATGCAAGTGACGGCGGCGCGGCCTTTGTCGCGGCGGTGCTTAGTCCGTCTTGAGCGCAAGTGCCGCCAATACTACGGCGGATAGCATTGCGAGGATCATGATCAGCGGCCAAGGCATGAAGCCCACTTTGTTGGGATCGCTGCGCCGCGAACGCCTGTGATCCGCATAGCTCGCAAGCGCAGCTACGGCGACGGCCGCGCCACAAATACTCCAATAGCCTGCTTGCATCTTGTCCTCCGCGTACCCAATATAGGTGAACGAATTAACTTTGCGAGGTCTCTCCCGAAATGCGCACGTCCATCATGATTGCCTCGGCTATCGCGGCAACCGCTGTTGTTGCTACGCCGATGCTTACAGCCCGCCCAACTGTTGCAAATCAATCACTTGCAGCGGCAGTCGCTGCACCCCATCGCAGCGACATCAACAAAGCGCGCGATAAATATCGCAATCCGGTTGGAACGCTTGCTTTCTTTGGTGTCAAACCAACCGACAATGTGGTTGAGCTCTATCCCGGAGGTGGCTGGTACACCGAAATTTTGGCACCCTATCTTGGCGCAAAGGGCAGCTACACCGTAGCCTCCCCCGTTGGTCGCGGCGCAGATAGTATTGCTAAGAAACTCGATGGCGATTCAGCGCTTTACGGTAAGGTCAAGCGCGCCAACTTCCCGATCAAGGATGCAGGCACGCCAGTGGCTCCGGGGAGCGCCGATGTCGCGCTCACCTTCCGCAATGTTCATAACTGGCGCTTCGGCGGGACTGATGCCGCGCAAACTGCATTCAATCAGATTTATGCTATGCTCAAGCCAGGTGGTGTCCTTGGCATTGTCGAGCACCGTCTGCCTGAAAGCATGGATAGCGCGCTTGAGGAAAAGAGCGGCTACATGAAGAAAAGCTCAGTTATCGGTTTTGCGACCAAGGCTGGGTTTAAGCTGGTGGGCGAGTCCGATATCAACGCCAATCCCAAGGATACGCACGCCTGGCCTGACGGCGTTTGGACGCTGCCGCCGGTCTATCGTCTGGGCGACAAAGACCGCGAAAAATATGCAGCAATTGGCGAAAGTGACCGGATGACGCTCAAATTCGTTAAACCGAAGAAGTAGCCGCTCAAGCGCGCGGGTGCGCGTTTTGATAGACGTCGAGCAGGTAGGCGGTATCAACGGCGGTGTAGATTTGTGTTGAGGTGAGGCTCGCATGGCCGAGCAGTTCCTGAAGCGAACGCAGATCAGCACCGCCCGCGAGCAAGTGCGTCGCAAAGCTGTGGCGTAGCGCGTGCGGGGTTGTCCGCTCGCTCAAGCCGAGACGGCTGCGTGCGGCGCGCACCGAACGGCGGATAATCGCTGGATTGAGCGGCCCACCGCGCGCACCTCTGAACAGTGGCGCATCGCCACTCGGCGGGTAGGGTGTGAGCGCAACATAAGCCGCAACCGCTTCGCGCACAGCAGCAAGCAGCGGCACGATCCGTGTTTTATCGCGCTTGCCGGTGACGCGCATCGCTTCGCCGAGCGGCAGCACATCACCCGTCAGCCCAAGCGCCTCGCTAATCCGCATGCCAGCGCCGTATAGCAGCAGCAGCACCGCCCAATCGCGCGCGGCGATCCACGCGTCGCTTGCCTGTTCGGATACATCGTCAGCAAGTGCTAAAGCCTCGCTTGGCGAAACGGGGCGAGGCAGACCTTTTTTGACACGCGGCCCTTTGATGCGGGGCATTGCATCCTCACCGCCCGCAAAAATCAGGAAACTACGCACCGCCGAAAGTTCGCGCGCAGCACTGGCGTTGCCGATCCCGTCGCCACGCCGCGCCGCGAGAAATGCGCGCAGGTCAGAGGCTTCAACACGGGCAAGATCAGGCGCGCCGCCATAATGTTCGGCAAGAAACGCGATCAGCCGAAGCCCGGTCGCCTCATAAGCACGCACCGTATGGAGTGACATCCGGCGATTATCGCGCAGGTGCGCTGACCAATTGCTGACGACTTCGCTCATTTCACCCGATTTTTTGCCCGGTCTTTTCCCAGTCGGCCAAGAATCCGGCGATGCCCTTTTCGGTCAGCACATGGTTGAACAGCGCTTTGATAACAGCGGGCGGCGCGGTCATCACATCCGCGCCAATCCGTGCCGATTCAAGCACATGAATTGGATGCCGCACGCTGGCGACGAGGATCTCAGTTGCGAAATTATAATTGTCATAGATAAGGCGAATGTCGGAAATGAGCGCCATCCCGTCAAAGCCATTATCATCATGGCGTCCGACGAACGGCGAAATGAAGCTTGCGCCGGCTTTGGCCGCGAGCAGCGCCTGATTGGCCGAAAAACAGAGCGTGACATTGACCATCGTGCCGTCGCCGCGCAGCGCCTTGCACGTTTTGAGGCCGTCAATCGTCAGCGGCACCTTAATGCACACATTATCCGCGATTTTGCGCAGGATTTCGGCCTCTTTCATCATCGTCGGATGATCAAGCGCGACAACTTCGGCGGACACAGGCCCATCAACCAGTGCGCAAATCTCTTTCGTCACCTCCATAAAATCGCGGCCCGATTTG
>ERZ1292633.5846-Hain-H41-02um-R1-5846-length-10957-cov-6_pt1 | contig 10957 bp, 5 predicted proteins | sample MGYA00564406_ERZ1292633 | MGnify/ENA primary metagenome ERZ1292633 (study PRJEB36523, sample SAMEA6512639) | groundwater metagenome | collected 2019-01-08 | study: AquaDiva: Metagenomics assemblies of 32 groundwater samples
GAGCTCCATCGGGCCGGGCGTGGCCGAGACGAAAAGCACCTGATTCCACATGCCCATGAATTCCTCGTAGCGCATGGGCCGGTTGTCCAGGCAACTCGGCAGGCGAAAGCCGTGATCGACGAGCGTCTGCTTGCGGGCGCGGTCGCCGTTGAACATGGCCCGCACCTGCGGCAGCGTCGCGTGCGATTCGTCGATCACCAGCAGGAAATCCCTGGGAAAGTAGTCGATCAACGTGTACGGCTTGGCGCCGGCCTGCGTTCCGTTGAGATGGCGCGAATAATTCTCGATACCGGAACAGTAGCCGACCTCGCTAAGCATCTCGACGTCGTACTTCGTGCGTGCAATCAGTCGCTGGGCTTCCAAGAGTTTACCGTGTCGGCGAAACTCCATGACCCGCTGGTTGAGTTCGTCAAGAATGCTCGCGGTCGCCGCGGCGATGCGGTCTTCGGGCATGACGTAGTGAACGGCCGGGAAAATGAAGACGCGGTCGAGCTTGCCCAGCGACTGCGAGGTGAGCGGGTTGAGCATTTCGAGCTTTTCGATCTCGTCGCCGAACAGTTCGATGCGATAGGCGAACTGCTCGTGGGCGGGGTGCAGCTCGATCACGTCGCCGCGCACGCGAAACGTTCCGCGCTTCAATTCGATGTCGTTGCGGTCGTAGCGCAGGTCCACGAAACGCCGCAACAGTTCGTCGCGATCCATCGTCGCGCCCACGTCAAGCACACAGACGGCGGCTTTGTAGTCCTCCGGCGATCCGAGGCCGAAAATGCACGACACGCTCGCCACGATCACCGCGTCGCTCCGCGAAACGAGCGTACTGGTCGTGCTCAGCCGCAGGCGGTCGAGGTCGTCGTTGCGCGAGGCGTCTTTTTCGATGTAGATGTCGCGCTGCGGGATGTAGGCTTCGGGCTGGTAGTAATCGTAGTAGCTGACGAAGTATTCGACGGCGTTGCGCGGAAACAGTTCGCGGAACTCCTCGTAGAGCTGGGCGGCCAGCGTCTTGTTATGCGAGATGACCAGCGTCGGGACGTTGAGCGCGGCCATGACGTTGGCGACGGTGAAGGTCTTGCCCGAACCGGTCACGCCCAGCAGGCATTGATGCTTCTTGCCACGGCGAAACCCGTCGATGAGTTTTTCGATGGCCGCCGGTTGATCGCCCGCCGGCGAGAACGGACTGACCAACTCGAAGTTCGTCGGCATTCGATCCATGCCCGTCGCGCTCCGCATCTTGACGAACCACCTCGCGGTCGCATAGCTTACGCGACCATGCCATGCCCCCATCGTCTAGTGGCCTAGGATATCAGGTTCTCATCCTGGAGACAGGGGTTCGAATCCCCTTGGGGGTAGTTGCGTCAACGGGTTGGTCTTCGGCGGCGGGGACGGTCACAACCGACCGTCCTCGCTGCGTTTATGAAACGCACATCTCGACTTTGATTTCGAACATCGTATGCCGTTCGCCGCGTTTTGGCTCATGGCCCGCCGAGATCGCGCAGGAGGCGTTGGAAGTCGCCGCTCTGGGCAAGGAGCGTTCGGGCCATGTCGATCAGCGCGTCCACGTCGCTCGGAAAGAGAAAGAGGCTTGTCGGCATGGCGAGAAACCGACGGCGAGTCTTGGGATCGGCGATCTCGTGCAGGCTGACTTCCACCACATAGGTGCGGACGCCAAGCGCGGCGGGCGGGTCAGGCGGAACCGCGCCGGGGCATTGGCGGTTCATGGACGCCCGGCAGCGATCGTCCATTTCGCGCAGGCGTTCCGGAAACTCGCACAGCATGAAGCGGAGAACGTTGGTCATGGCTTTGCTGTAGTTGTACATGCTGGTGGTGCCGGTCTTTTCGGCCATGAGGAAGAGGCCCGGCGCGCCGGCCTGGTGCTCGATGGGTGCGGGCGCGTTGGTGTTGGCGTCGACGATGATGACGACAAGCTTCTTGATCCCGCCCACGTCGATCATGTCGCGGATACGACCGGAACGGAGTTCGTCAATGACGTACGTGACGCCGAGGTTGTCGGTGAGGCCGCCGTCTAGGAGATAGAGGTATTGGTGGTTGTCGGCGTCGAGGGTGTGCGTCGGTTGTTCTCCGGCGGTGTCGACTTGGGGGGTGAGGTTCGAAGCCCATTTGTAGCGCCGGCCTTGTTGAGCCCGGGGGTTCGGATCGGTGAGAGCGGCGTCGATGGCCGAGTCAGCGGCGGCGCCGGGGTAATACTTGAGCCGTAATGGACTGAAGAGCAGCGGGAAGGCGGATGACGCGGCGACGGCGTGTCCGACGGGAAGCGTGGCGAGGTCCGAACCGAGCAGGTCGAATTCGTCCTGAGTGAACTCGAAACGTTCACCGAGTGCCATGTTGGTGGCATTGATGACCAGGTAAGGACGATCGCCTCGGTCGAGGAGATCGCGGAAGGTGCGATGGTCGAAGACGGCCTTGTCGTAATAGTCGGCGGCGAGGTCGATGCGATCGAGCATGACGTACGGGAGAAGCAGCAGGTTCTTGGGTCGAAGGAGCATGAAGATCAATTGGTTCTGGATGTTCTGCTTGAGGAACTCTCGCTCGAAGCGCCCGTCGAAGACGGCATCGCGGTCCAGGCCGTAAGACATCGACGTAAACGAGCCGCCGGAAACGGACGAAATGATATCGACTTCATCGAGCAACCGCCGGGCGGGGCGGCCGTTCGCGGAGGGCGGAATCGGTGTATCCCGAAGCGCCTGGAGCACGCCGAAGGAAAGCGCCGCGGCACGCGTCCCGCCGCCGGAAAAGCAGAGGCAGATGAACGTGTCGTCGGTGTTGTCGGGACCGGGTTCGAGCGTGTCGAAGCGATACCCGGCGTGAACGTCGCGCTCGGCGAGCGGGCCGTTCTTGACGACCGGGCCGAGACAACCGCTCGAAAACAGACCGATCGCTACGACGCCCGCACATTCGATGCGCCGCGACGGTTTCCTAATCCCAATCCGTCGCGAGGACATCAGTTTTTCGCTCCGTGTCGATCGAGCAGTTCGGCCACCGCATCAATATCCGCGGGGCAACGGAGAGGCGGGTTGGCGAAGCGGCCGGCGCCAGTGCCACCGCGTGATCCTCGATGATAGTTCACGGTCGCATCGGGATCCTTGAGGCCGTGGCCGGTGAGTATGCAGACCACGCGGTCGGTCGGGGCGATCACGCCTTCGTCAAAGAGCAGTCGCAGTCCGGCGACGGACGCGCCGCTGGCGGGTTCGCAACCAAAACCGAACGCGCCGACCAGGGCCTTTCCTTCGAGGATTTGCTCGTCGGCGATCTGTCGCACCACACCGTTCATGGCGTCGAGCGAACGCAGCGCTTTCGCAAGGTTGACGGGTTTGCCGATTTCGATGGCGCTGGCGACGGTCTTTGCGGATCGGCCTTCGGCGGCGCGATGGGCCAGGTGGGCGTCGATCGCGGTGCGATCGATCCGTCCCGCGTTCCAGCAAACGTTGTGTTCGTTGACCAGTTCGCAAAGCGTGTTCGCGCCGGTGGCGTTGATGATCGCGAGGCGCGGAATCCGCCCGATGAGACCCAGATCGCGCAGCTCGATGAAGGCCTTGCCGAACGCGCTGCTGTTGCCGAGGTTTCCGCCGGGCACGACGATCCAGTCGGGCGGTTGCCAGTCGAGGCCTTCGAGAACGCGGTACATGATGGTCTTCTGGCCTTCGAGTCGAAAAGGATTGACGGAGTTCATCAGACAGAGGTCGAGCCGATCGGCGGCCTGTTGGACGAGCTTCATGCAGGCGTCGAAGTCGCCGTCGATCTGAAGGGTCGTCGCGCCGTAGTCGAGGGCCTGGGCGAGCTTGCCGAAGGCGATCTTGTCGCCGCCGACGAACACGACCGCCTGCATCGCGTCGCCCGACCGCGTCGCTGTGTGCCGGGCGAACATGGCCATCGAGGCGCTGGTGTTGCCGGTGGAAGCGCACACCACGCGGCGACGACCAAGCCGGCGGGCGATGGTGAACGCGGCGGCCATTCCGTTGTCCTTGAAGCTGCCGCTGGGGTTGAATCCTTCGTATTGGAGGAAAAGGCGGTTCGGCTTCAGACCGATTTGTGCCGCGAGGGCGTCGGCCTGCTGAAGTGTCGTTCGGCCTTCGCCGAGTGTGACAAGGTCGTCAAGTCCGGCGAATGGGAGGAGCTCCCGAAATCGCCAGACGCCGCTGTAGTCGGCGCAGGCTTCGCGGGTTCGCCCGGGCGTGGCCCATCGCGAAGCGAAGAATGCAAGCGATTCGGGCACTTCACAACGTGACCAATCGTAGGCGATATCGAGTAACGAGCCGCACTTGCGGCAAGCGAAAAGGACTTCGCCGAGGTCATAGATCGCGGCGCAGTCGGGATGGACGCAGCGTTGAAAGGCCCGTTCGCTCACGCGATGTATGTTCGGTCTTTTGCGAAATCAACGCAACCGGACCGCGAGCACTACGGTTTTCGGCGACGCAGCGCAGCCGCCGCGCCGAGCACGAGCAACGAAAGCGACGCCGGTTCCGGCACGGGTGTGAGGAAGTCCTGCGAGTTGGGGTTCGTGAGCAGCATGAGATCGGTGCGGCTGGTCCATTGACCGCCGGAAATGTCGTCAATCCACTGCTGGGCCTGGGCCTGAACGCCGGCTGTGAACGGGTCGCCGCTGTTAAGACGGAACGAATCGGCAGTCAAATTGACCGTGCTATCGCGTACCGCTTCCCAGACGATCATCTGGAACGCGGCGGCTTTTTCGCGACTGGTCTGCGAATCGGCGAAGGCGTTGGCCCAGAGAATCTCGACATACTGTTCGTCGGCGGGCGCCAGTCCCGGGAACTGGTCGAGCGTGGTGAGTTCGTAGGGAAGCCCGACGGCGCCACCGTTATTCATGCCGAAACCGATGCCCTCCTCAGGCTGAAGGCAATAGGTGAGCAATGGTTCCCAGCCCGCGCCGTAATCGGCGTCAAAGTCATAGGTGCCTCCGCGCAAATCGCCGAACGATGAGTCGTTGATCGTGCCGCTGGAGATGCTGCCGGTTCCGGTGAGGAAATACCAGCCGGGTTCGCCGGGGGCGCTTTCACCGCCGACGGCGTCGCGGACCTGGACCGTCGTCGCGCGAGCGACCGACCCGAGGCCGAAAAGACCGACGATGATTCCAAGAATCGAGCCTGCGGCCCGTGTAATCTGCGCCACGCTTACATCCCCCCTCGAACACCCCACGCAAATCCTCTCACCCTAAATGACTCGTTTCATGATAGGGAATCGCCGTCGTCTATGACAAGGAGAACTTTCGCAAAAACACGACAATTCGTGTATTCGCATACATCGACGACGCGGCGCGAATTATTATCGGAGCCGACAGTTCGCCCTGATTGATCGGGCGGCGTCACGGACCGGACAGGGCATTCACCATGAAGAGGTGGTCGGCGATATTGACGACGCCGCTGCCGTTCAGGTCGCCCGCGGCGCAAGCGCCGCCTCCCCGTGCCGATCGTCCCATGCACCGTTGAAATGCCGCGTAGTCCGACAGGTCCACGCGCCCGTTTCCGTCGAAATCACCGTCGCCGGCGGGCAGACACGTAAACACAGCGAGGTCCGACAAGTACCACCCATCGAAACCCGTGCATCCATCCTTGCCGAATTCGAAACGGAACTGAACCCTGTCGTTGGGACGGGCGAATCCGCCGAGATCGACGACCGACGTGCCCCACGCGCCGCCAACGCCGGTGAAAGCGGGCTGGCCGAAGAGAGGGTTGCTGCTTTGGACGGCAATTGCGCTATTGTACGCGTTGAACGTAAACGCCGTGGGCGGCACGAGAACAAAAGGCCCGTCGTTGACGCTGATCTTGAGGTTGCCGCCGTCGAACGCCGGTTCGGTGGCGACGAAGTGGGTAAACGTCAGAATCGGCGTCGTCGTTTCGTCAAAAAGGACTATCGGCGGACTCTGGAGCGAATGAACGGCCGACTCGTTGACCGACTGGCAGTTGCCGATGTCGCGGTCCTCGGCAAACCAGGCGACGCCCGGCATTTGCATCGGCAGACCGCTCCTCTGGACCCAGTTGTAGGGCGTCGGCGGGCCGGTGTTCGAAACCGTCCAGTCGGCGATTCCATGCTCGAAATCATCCTGATAGATCGTCAAGCGCGACGGGCAAAACGTCGGCGGCGTGGGATCGAGAATCTGATCGAGGGCGCCGCACAGACCGGGCGTGTTCATTTCCACGGCCTGCAGCGCGAGATCGATTTGTCCCGCATCGTCGGCGGTGAACATGCTGTCGGAAGGGAACCCCGTTCGAGGATCGAGCGGGAAAGCGCCCACCAAATCCGCAGCCGCCTGATTCAGCGCGGCGTAGGCATCCTCAAAGTCGGAGGCTACCGAGAGATAGGTCGCCAGCGCGCGGTACCAGACGGCGCCGGATTTGATCGGGCCGATGCCATCGACGGTGAATCCGTTGAATACTCCGCCGTCCGTGACCAGCGCGAACGCGTGGTTGGGCACGCCGCTGCCGCTATGCACCCCGCCGTTGTCGGTCGAACTGCATGTCTGGAACGGATGATTGGCCCTGTCAGGACTACCACGGCAGGTCGGTTTCCACATGTCGCGGATCGAACCCACGGAAAACGACTCGCCCACCAGCCATCGAACGCCGCCGGCCGTACTGTTGGCCCGCATGGTGATCTCCACGGTTTCACCATTCGCCAGGGCAGCTTCGATGGCCTGCCCGTCAAACTGGGTGACACCGACCGTCGGAATCACGATCGACGGATCGGTTCCACCGGGATTGGGCGGCCTACCGGCCTGGTTGTTCACGATCACGACGCCGATCGCACCGGCGCTTTGAGCATTGGCCGTCTTGACTACGAAGTTGCATTCGCCGCGATCGACGACGGCGATGTTCCCGGCGATCTGCGCCGCATTGATAAACATCACCCCGAGCGGGCAGGCGAGCGGCGGATCGGCCAGGACCAGACGGCCGGTAAGACCCGTCTCGGTCAGCGGCGGACCGAACGCGGCGCCGCCGGCAATATACGTTCCGGCGAGATTCGCCGGCTCGTGAACATCAACCGAAAAACCTCCGATGCAGGCGTCCGTGCGCAGGTCGTTGGGAAGATCAAGCCCCGAACCACTGGAATGTACCGGCCACGGCGGACCGTCCGGCGGGCCCGGGAAAGCGACATCGCCGTTAAACAGATCGACGAGTTCGCCGACCACGTCGGCGTAGGATTCATTGAGTTGGCCCGGTTGGTTCTGGTAGATCAGCCCGGCGGTGTAATCGATGACCCCGTGGGTGAGTTCGTGACCCACGACGTCGTCGATCGCCAGCCCGCTGCAAAACACCGCCTGCGTGCCGTTCCAGAAAGCGTTCGGACAGGTCGGGGCGGTGGAGTTCACGGTCAGGACCAATTTCAGTCCATTGTCGTTGAGACTGTCCCGTCCGAAAGCACGGAAGTAGAAGTCGTAGGTGTCGCCGGCGAAGTCAAAGGCGCGATCGACTTCGGCATTCCCGGTGGGCTCCAATAACTCGGTGCGCACGAGGAGACCCGGCAGTGTTCCCGTTCCGCCGGCGTCGTGGACCTCACGGTTCCGCGCCGCGTCCACAAGGTTCCAGCGGTCCAGTACAGCGCCGGAATGGGCATCGATGAAAAAGCCCTCGAACCGTCCGGCGGCCGCATCGGCGGCGCGGACGAAATACGCGAGGTGTGCCCCCTGAGGCCGATCGCCGTACCACGCCGGATCGACGACGACAAGCTCAATGACTTCCGGGCTGGCCGGCCCATCGTTCATCGCGGAGACGGCGGCGCGACCAGCCGCCGAGCGATCCAGCGTCGGCGCAGTGTTGAGCTTGACCGGCACGGGAAAGAAGTGCCCGTTGGCGGCGATGAACTCGCCGCGTGCGTTCTGATGAGTCTTGAGCACGCCGCCGAAAACGGGCACGCCGCGATGCACCTGTTGAAACGTCGTATGCGTTTGTCCGAGCGTGTCGCGATTCGTGCGGCCGAGCCTCAGTTGTACAACGGGATCATCGATTCCGAACAGGACGCGGTACTGCGTAAAAAGATCGAGCGGCGCCGGTGCGGCGGTCGCCACTGCGGACGCTATCGGAATCGCGCCGCCGCCCGGCATGGTGAGAAACGTCGCGTTGCCCGTAACGCGCGAACGCATCACTCTCGGCGGAGCCTGCGCGTTTTGCGCCGTCGCCGGCCAAACTGTGCCGAAAACAACCGACGCAACCATCAGTCCCAACGGCGGAAAGATTCGCATGACTAACTCCCCTTCCAAGATCGACGCGCAACCTCTTACGGAATCAGGCCGGCGCCTCTCACGTGACAGGTGCGGTCACCCTTCCGACGTATCCTTGAAGGCCGGTCCCGACGCCCGCTACAATTCCTATCTTAGTACGCCCTAACCGCTCATTTCCACAGCGATTATGGACACGCGGCGGGACCGGCGTATGGGAACGGCAGCCCCTTGAACGCATCGACACACGCGGAAATGTGCGCAAATCCGATGTCCTGAGTGAGATCCGTAACATCGCCGGCGAGGGCGACCCGGATTTTGCTCGGTGCGCCCAGCGCACTCTTGAACTTGTTGACCATGGCGGAGATGTCCGACACGTCCGGCTGGGCGGAGGTCGCCGGCGGGTTGAACGGACTGTCGATGTCACCCCACCGCGTCGTCGCCAGTTCGAGCGAAGCGGACACCAGCGTGCAATTCGTTTCGTTGCCCAAACAGTTTCCGGAAAGTCGCCCCACCGTGTAGGTCGAGCTGGGGACGATCTCCCGGCCGATCACATGAACGAGTCCGACCGCCGACCAGTCGTGATAATACGGTGTGCATTGCAACGCAGCCGCCGCAAACGGCGTCGGGTCGCTCGTTGATTCGACGTACGTGGACGGCGGTCCGACCCAACGGATCTGTCCATCAAACGTCGAGAAGTTCGCAGCCGAGCCGCCCGTATACGGCGGGTTCGGATGGTGTAGCGAAGTCAAAGTCACGCGCAGTGCGGTCGGCGATCCGACGCCGGTTGCCGTCGCGGCCGCGGGCGTCTCGAACGAAACGGCGCGGGATTTGTTCAATCCACTCGGGTCAGCGGTGGGCGCGGGCGGCGCCGTCACGCATTCATCCGGAACGCCGTCGAGATTCGCGTCCTGCGACGTGCCCACCGCGATATCGCAACCGTCGGCGAGCAGGTTGTTGTTGCAGTCCGGCGGCGTGTCGGTGGGAATGATCTTGAAGACCTCGCCCCCTTGATCGCAGATGTAGATTTCGCCGTAGGCGTCTTCGCCGAACGACGTGATACTCGATATGGATCCGATGTCGGGCGTGAGCTCGACGGTACGATCCGTGAACTCCGTCTGGTTGACGCCGTCGTACCGGAACGACCAGATCGTGTTGCTGCAATAGTCCGCGAAAAAGTAGGCGCCCTCCTGACCCGGAATCGCGCAACCGCGATAAACGTATCCGCCCGTAATCGAGCAGTTCAGCCCGGCATGGGTGTAGGTGTGGATCGGCGGGATCAGTGAAGGCGCGTTGCAGGTGCAGCCCGTAAGCCCCGTGCAGGAAGTTCCCTCCATGCACCGCCAGCCGTAGTTCTCGCCGCCGGCGCTGGAGGCGGGTTGAAAATCGATCTCCTCCACCTCGCTCTGGCCGACATCGGCGATGTAGAGGTCGTGAGTCAATCGGTCAAAGCTGTTTCGCCACGGGTTGCGAAGTCCGTACGCCCAAATCTCATCGTCGCCCGTCACGCCGGCGAACGGGTTGGTCGAGGGGATGGCGTAGTTCTTGGTGGCGTCGGCGGGAAAATCGTCGCCGTTCACGTCGATGCGCAGCAGCTTGCCGAGAAGCTGACTGGTAATGTCCTGCCCGCGATTGTCGGGATCGTTGCCGCTTCCGCCATCGCCCATGGCGATGTACAGATAGCCGTCCGCACCAAAGGCGATCCATCCCCCGTTGTGGTTGACGAACGGCTGTGAAATCGTCAGCAGCTTTTCCTCGGACATATTCGCGACGTTCGGATTGGCTGAGACCGTGTACCGAGCGATCGTCGTCGTGCCCGACAAGTCGGTGTAGTCGACGAAAAACTGTCCGTTGGAGGCGTAGTCCGGGTGAAACGCCAAGCCCAGCAGGCCTTGCTCGCCGCCGCAAGTGGTTTTTAAACTGATGTTCAAAAACGGCGTCGGAAGAATACCGCCGCCGGTCAGAATCTTGATCTGGCCGCATTGCTCGACGATGAAAACACGATTGTAGTCGCCCGGGACGTAAGCCACGAAAAGCGGATTGCTCAGACCGTCGGCCACCCGTTTTGCCTTGATGGGCGGCGTCACGGCCTTCGTCTCGAGCGCCCCACCGAGAAAGCCGCCGATTATCGCCGCCAGCCAGATGAGCCGTGAAAGCCCCATGGCATCCCCACTCCCTTTCAGACCGATCGCCACTTGCCTGATTGTCCCCCGCCCCTGCGACAGGTCAGACCGGTGTGGGTCCGTTGCCCCCAGAGCGATCCCAGTTTTACCATGATCGGGTACGTGGTGGAAGCAGCCGACAGGAAGACCTGCGCAGCACCAAAGCCCTGTATGGTCCGTAAACGCGGAAAAAGAAAACGGAAGGCGGCTGTCGGACGCCAAAGCGGGGCGCGGCTAGTCCAAGTTGGCCAGTTACGAGTCTACAACCCCGTTTTTGATAGCGTTAGGGGTAATTTTGCTCGTGAGTTATTGACTACATTCGGTATCTCCAACCACTACTGTCGAGGTTGTCCCGATCTTACCGCTTCATAAGGATGACGGCGGGATCGCGCAGACCACAACGATGATTCAACACCGGAGATTCAGATAATGTAGAGATGCGGGGCGCCCAGCGGCCAACCCCACGACGACGGCCTTGGCTTCTGATTCGGGCGGTGTGCTGGCGAAGACCGTCACCGTCCTGAGCACGATTCAAAGCGGGCGATCGGATTCGAACCGACGACGTCCAGCTTGGGAAGCTGGCATTCTACCACTGAATTACGCCCGCAAA
>ERZ1292633.5847-Hain-H41-02um-R1-5847-length-10957-cov-3_pt1 | contig 10957 bp, 2 predicted proteins | sample MGYA00564406_ERZ1292633 | MGnify/ENA primary metagenome ERZ1292633 (study PRJEB36523, sample SAMEA6512639) | groundwater metagenome | collected 2019-01-08 | study: AquaDiva: Metagenomics assemblies of 32 groundwater samples
CCAGCGCGTATTCATGCAACGACGAAGTTCAGTGGTCTGATACGGAGATAATTGTACAGGTACCAACAGGAGCCGTTGACGGGCCGATCTCTGTGACCACCACAGATACGACCGAAGATCCAGATCGTACGGACGACGACTATGGTCCATCGATTGCAGACTTTGACGTGAATTTGATTGCGCGACCTGGGATCTGTGACCTCACTCCTGATGCGGCTGAGACGTCAGACGCGGTTGTCGTGTCTGGAAATAGTTTTGGGGAGAGCCAAGGAACCTCGACGTTCTATTTTACAAATTACGAAGCGTCCACGTATGCGGTTTGGGACTCATCTGGATCGTCGATCACGGTAGGGGTGCCAAATGTGAATGCGGGGGATTACAGCGCGCAGCTTTTTACAGGCGATTACGTGTGCTTGGATTATCTCGATGATCTCATGGGGACGACGTGTTCTGAGGATTCTGATTGTTATGCTGTGGCGGGCACGGACGCTGGCGAAACTTGTGCGACTGCCTGGTGCAGCGAGACACTCGACTACTGTTCAGACGATGACGATTGCGCAGATGAGGATGGCGAGTGTGAATCGATTCGTGTGGGATCAAATGAAGTTGCGTTTGAGGTGGTGGATACCGCGTCCACAACCACACCGATTATTTCCTCAATCGACACAGGTTGGACGATGTGCACAGGAGGAGGCTCAGACGACGGCGAACACTGTGGTGAGGACAGCGATTGTGAGAGTGGTGTCTGTGGAGATGCTCCTACGCTCGGTCCGCCTGGACAATATGTAACCATTTACGGAACGAATTTTGGTTCTTCTCCAGGCTCGGTCTTTTTGGAAAATCAGAAATTGGACTATACCGCGTTGGGAGAGAGTGATTTCCCTGAAGTGTGTGGAGAAGATTTTTGGCATGACACCTACATCACTATCAAGATTCCAAAGGCATATCAAAATACGGTGGCCATTGAGTATGATGCGATTCACTCGCTGTACATCGAACGACAAGATGGTGTGTTGTCAGATTCAACAGATATTGAGGTCATCGACGACACGCCTGGGCCATCGGTGTGTGACATCGATCCGAGCGCCGGGCCGGTTGGTACCGAGGTCACACTCTACGGAGAAAATTTTGGCACCACGAACGGGAGTGTGGAATTCTATTCTGCAGAAATCGCATCGGTAGACGTGTGGGACAATGACACACTTGAAGACATCGTCGTCCCCTCGGCAGCAGTGACGGGTCCTGTATACGTCATCGAAGGCGTGAACAGCTACTCTTCCAACTCGATGAATTTTGAAGTCGGTGACTGTAATGAGGACAGTGATCTCTGTCAGTCAGGAGAGACGTGTTGTTCTGATGGATCATGCGTATCTCCAGACTCAACCTGTGAGGAAGAAGAATCGACGGAAGCCCACTACGCGTTCATGGTTTCTACTGGAACGATTCCTCTTACGCCAGAGGTTGTGATTCAGTGTGACTCCACCATCGCTTCGCCTGCACCGTGGGAAGGATGGAGTGACCCAGAAAACATCTGTGTGAACGCGGCGATTGAGGCACAGTTTGACATGGACATGGATACAGGGACCTTCACAAGCGCGAACATCACCGTTGAAAAATGCACCGCTTTTTATACCGCTGCGGAGGAGGAGGCAGGTGATGGCACAGAAGGAGAATGTAAGACGTGGGAAGTCTTGACTGACTCTCCATCGATCACTACCAGTGCACAGGGGTTCAGTTGGACGCTTTCTCCAGACACGTTTGATCCCAGCACGACCTATCGTGTGACGTTGAATGGGAGTGGTGAGGCAGGAGCCATTCAAGCCGCATCGGATTCTGTTACTGGCACAGCAGGAGGCTATCTTGACGGAGATTACTCTTGGGAGTTCACGACGAGCGATAGTACAGACTTGTGCGAGGTCGGTGGGGTGAATGTGAGCCCGCTTACGGAGTCTGTCGCAGAACCTGGCGATGTGGTTTATCTTGCTTCGCTTGTCTCCGCCGATGACCAGTGTGTGGCACTCTCTTGCGATGGTTATTATTTGGAATGGGAATCAGATTTTGACGGAGCGACGGTTCCCCGTGGACCGTTTGGTATTTGTGAAAACGATGTGACCGCCGTGTCTGAAACAGCGGCGAATGTTCCAGCCATTATCACAGCTGAGGTCGCCAACACGGGCGCAACAACGAATCCATCCGGCGATGGTGAACTCACAATTAACTTTACCGATCCAGAAGTCGATGAGTATTTTCCTGATTGTTCCACCGCGTGTGTAAACGCGATGCCATGGGCTGAGTTTAATACGGCCATGGATGGAAACACGATCGACACCTCAACCGTGTTCATGTATGTGTGTGAGGATTCGCTGTGTGCGGAGTCTGAGATAGATCTAGTCGACTTTGTTTCGACGGTGACTCTCGCCTCATCCGACAGTGGCGATGATCGTGTCTTGGAAGTTATTTTTGACGAGCTTGTGTACATGGAGCCTAATACCTGGTACCGCATCGTGCTGGATGGCGACGCGATCCTCGCTGCCAATGGGAATCAACTTTCGGAGTCCGGTTCCAACTACGGAGACGACGCGAACCGGTATTTTGAGGACGATTTTTCTTGGGTTTTTAAGACGAAAGAGGATGCGTCATTGTGCCTTGTTGATTCTGTAGTTGTCTCACCTGATGAAACCACCGCAACCTATGTGGGCGACCGTGCGGAGTTTGATGCGACCGCATACGGGGAACCGGATGATTGTTCTGTGGATGGCCAGGCTCTGCAATTAAGTTCTTCTACATGGAGTGCGTGGTCCGCGTCTGATCTTCAACCAGATGCCGTGGGTGATGACTCTGGTTCGTCCACGGACCAAAGCGAGATTGTTTCGTACATGATCCAGGATGGCGAGATTGAGCTCACCAGTGACCTGCCTGCGTACTGCTCTGCCTCTTGTCTCAACATCGGCGCGCCGGTGACCACATCCGATGGCGTGTGTGGAAATGGCACGTTGGAAACGTACGAAGAATGTGACGACGGCGCGACGGTGGCTGGAGACGGATGTTCGTCCTCTTGTTTGGATGAAGGAGCAGATGCTTGTACGTATGCTTGTTCTGATTCTGGATCCACATGCACGTCTGATAGTGACTGTTTTGAAACTTGTGAAAATCTCATCTGCTCTATTTCGGGGAGCGCCTGTTTGATAGATACAGATTGTGCCTATGATGCAGGTGGAATGTGCGGAATCGTAGAGGCTTCTTGTTGCGGTGATGGCACGCGAGATTATTCGACGAGTGCTGGCGGAGAAGATTGTGACGACGGTGACTCAGATTCTGGAGACGGTTGCTCTTCTGCGTGTTTGAACGAAGGAGCACGTTCTGTTGGATCCGAGTGCGGTGATGCCACACAGGATTGGTCTGAGGGAACAGGTGGTGAAGATTGTGACGATGATAATGCTGTGAGTGGTGACGGTTGTTCGAGTAACTGTTTGAAGGAGGGATCGGAGGAGACGGAAGACGTGTACGCGATCTGTGGAAACGGAGGAACTCCGGAGTCCGGCGAGGACTGTGACGATGGAAACGTTGTAAACGATGATGGCTGTTCCTCTGAGTGTCTGAGCGAGGGGACGAGCACCTGTGCCTCAGCGACGTCAACCGGTTGTTGCGGGAATAGCGACGTGGAAACTGGTGAGGATTGTGATGGAAGTGAGGGATGTTCTGACTCGTGTCTGAACGAAGGTTCTTCCTACACCTACACAACCCCATCGTTCTGCGGCGACGGCGCCACAGGATCGGGTGAGGAATGTGACGCGGATACGAGCGACACATCCATTACGTTTGCCACAGGCGCGTACTCCGTCGGCCAGATCGCCACAGGCGCGCCACTTGAAGTAAGTACAACAACGGGATACGCCATTTCAAGTGTGAGCGCAACCGTGGATGGCGTGACAGATACAGCTGTGTTCCAGTTGGAATGTTCGTGTACCACGGACGCCTCCTGCAATAGTAGTGGCACGACACTCGGGTGCGGAGTGAGCAGCTGCTGTTTTACAAGACCACTTTTCAGCGAACTGTATCCAGCGGATAACACTTCAACGGCTACGTCAGCTCCTCCAGGCGAAGGCTACTGTCGCAACACGGCGATCTATGCGGACTTCACCACTCTCATGGACGAAGCGTCGTTCGATACTTCTGTTGATACCGATGGCGATGGCACCATTGAAGCCACGGAGTTTGATGGCAATCTCTATCTTGATCTGGAGTCCGTTGATGGAGTTGATGTGACAACCGCTGCGCTGTGTCCAACTGGATACACGACGCTTGCTTCCTCGGGAGGAGAATCATCTGGTTCTCCACTTGCTCGTGCGTGGCATTGGCTGAAGCGAGCAGTCCTGGGAGTCTTTGGCATCGAAGCGAATGCGTCCTCAACCTACGATTGTCTCTTGCCTGTGACCTACGAGACAGTCACCAGCGCAACCGATACGGACAAAGTGTATCTGCGTTACAGCTCCTTGCTTGAAGCGGGTGGAATCTATCGGCTGATCTTGGTAGGAGATGACGATGCAACGGACACAACCTTTGACGGCGTGTTGAGCGCGGCTCAAGTGGCGCTGTGTCTTGGTGTTGGTTGCTCAGGAGATGAAGAGATTCAATCCTTCTTCGTCGGTGAGGAAATCTGTGAGCTTGATTACATTCTGGTTGAAGATGAGGGAATTGTAGGGGCGGCTGATTACGAGGATGCGAGCGAAGATTATTTCACCTCAACCGAAGAAATGCATTCGTTTATCTTGACGCCATACACCCAGAGAAATTCTGGACAGTACGAGGAAATCAGTCAGATTACCGGAATCTACGAATGGTGCTATGTCTGGAGTTCATCTGTCGATGACGCGGATGCAGATGACGTGGTGGCACTTGCAAGCGTCACGGACTGTGACTCTACTACGGCTTCCTACACAGCCTCTGGCACCACCGGTGAGGAGTCTGTCATGGTCACAGCGACCATTACCGTAGATGAATTGAATGAGACATCGACCATCTATGAGACTACGACAGGTATGCTCGAAGTTGCCGCCATCGTCTGTGAAAATCCTTGGCCATCGCTTTCTTCGGAGACACTCGACTTTCCATACGTTGAGGATGATGTGCTCATTCCAACCTACTTCTCGTTTTACTATTGCCGCGACGCTGGAGAAGCTGGTACGGATGACGATTTGCCGGCACTCGACGATCCGATCGAAGTCATATCCCTTACTTCACTGAATCTTCTTCAGGAACTCATCTTTCAAGTTGATGGCAGCAGCGACGCGATCGGTGTGCGCGTTGGAGAAAACACCGATTACGATTCGCCTTCCGCGTGGGTGGAGGATCAGGATTTCACTGGTTCGTTTAGCGAGACAACGCTCGATGGTTACCAAGCGGTGGAATCTGGCACGACTCTCTATGCGTCCGCCGCCAATCAAAGTGGGACGACCATCTATCCAAACATCTACGTCGTTTCCTACAATGAAGATGCGAGCGAAGAATCCTTGGATATTTTTGCTCAGATTTTGGAGAACTGGCAATTCAATGCAAACGACGACATCGTGACAGATGTCAACTTGTGTTCTGATGTGGACGGCTACGTCGTCACAGCCGAGAATGAGTATCTTTCCTGTGAGTGGGATGGAGATTGTTTGGAAACGTGCGGGGACGATTACACCTGTTCTTTGACAGGAGATCCTTGCGGAATCGATCCAAGCGATGCCTCCGATACGACTGACGAAACGTGTCCTCTTGTAGCCGGAGCTGGTGTCTGCGACGGCGAAAAAGAAAAACTAACGCGTGACATGCAACGTCTCACCGACGTAACGGACATGGTTGCAACGCTTCAGGAGTTCGGCGAAGAAAATGCCTATTGTGAAGTGACAACCGACACCGCATGCGAAACTTCCGATGACTGTCCAGGAACAGAAGACTGTTTGCTTGGATTTCCAGATGTACAGACAGGCACGTTTATTCCCGCGCTCACCAACAGTGTCTGGGGATCGTGGAACTCGGCTTTTGCCAACGAGCTTGGGGACACACCACCAACCGATCCTGTGAACGAGTTTTATAACTGTGTCGCAGAAGGCTATGACACCGAGTCCTGTTGGAACGGTGAGGCTGGGACATTCATCTGTCCAGGTAACTCACAGGTGTATGGATACCAAAGTTCTGGTGGAATTGCCTATACGCTCTACACACAGATGGAAACTGCCGGAAACGTTGCGTGGGCTTACGACATTGATGTTGATTCAACAGATGAAGCAACGATTGTTGCGGAGTATCCAACGGGAACGGGTAACGCGCCGAGTTCTTCGCCAGTTGGGTTTGCTTTGTCTCCAATATTTTGTGATGGCAATGAGAGTGGTTCTTCCGCTATTTGCGGAGACGGAACTCAGGGAACGGGCGAGGCCTGCGAAATCGGAGACACAAAGACGATCGAGTGTACAGATTCCACTGGAGAGGCTGGCTTGATTTCGTCCGCGTGTCAGAGTGACTGTTTGGACTATCAAGACGCAGGAGAAGCAGAAATCGCAGGTGCTGAATGTGAGCCGTACTCTTGTGGCAACGGCGTGATTGAAACAGGCGAGACGTGCGACGATGGGTCTCTCAACGGAAGTTACGGCTACTGTGACGACAATTGTACTTATGACGATGCCTATTTGTGTGGCGATGGATATCTTGCTGGAACAGAGCAGTGCGACTGTGGAGAGACGGGATTGTATGGTTACTCAGATGCGACAGCCGATGACGACGACGAAAATTCTTGGGCGGCGATTTACGATTGCGATGTTTCCAATGGTCAGTACTCCGACTACATCAATCTGAGCTGTGCTTACGACTGCACACAGCCAGGACTTTCCTGCGGTGATGAAACCGTGAATGGCGCAGAGGAATGTGATGGCGATTATGAAGAGTGGGAAGGCGCGTTGTGTTCGGATGGCACGGAATGTACGACAGACTCCGACTGCGATGATGGGAGCGCGTGTGGAGACGGAGGCGCAGCATGTGGAACAGGTGACGTGTGTACCGATTACGATGACGCTGGTGAGGAGTGCGAGCGATCCAGTGAGTGTGATTCTCTTGTGTGCACCGACGACGGTGAGTGTACGAGCGCGGCAGATGCTGGAGAGGTTTGTGAGGTCACGGAGTTGGATCCAACGGGTGGATGTGAATCGGGATCCTGTCCAGACTTTAACTACAGCCTGTATCGTTACCGCAGCTGTGAAAGTGTCTGTACGTGGCCGACGTGGTCCTTCCCATGTGTTGGTGGAACGCAGATTTGTGGCAACGGTTCCGTTGAAGGCGCTGAGGCCTGTGACGATGGAAATTCTTCCAACAACGACGACTGTTTGAACACCTGTGAAGCAAATGCGTGCGGCGATGATTATGTCGAAACCGGCGTGGAGTCCTGTGACGATGGTGAAGATAACGGCGAAGTGTGCGAAGCTGGCTACGAGGACACGTGTAACTATTGCAACGAAACGTGTCAATACAAGACGCGCTCGGGTGGCTATTGTGGAGACGAAGAGATCAATGGTAGTGAAGTGTGCGACGGGTCGTATTCGACGCAGTTGCATTGGTTTGATGTGACAACGGCGGATACCCAAGGTTCTTGTAGCACCTATGCTGCTACAGAGACTGATTACGTTGATACTGCTGATTATACATGTCGATGGTTGGGAGTCTGTGACGGCGGAACAGAGAACGGGGATTACTGTACACTCGATTACACAACCTATGCCTCAGCTGGGACGGTCGCTGCACTTTCAGATAGTACAACGGCGGACCAGAATAGCTGTCTAGGAGATTCAACTGATGACACAGATGACGGCGAGTGTGTCCCTCCCGTCTGCGCAGACGACTGCGGTTCGTCTTGTCCGGTCTCACTTGAGACCACTGGACTCTTGGTTCAGAGTGAACTCTCCGCCTCTGAGCTTACCGACGCGATCAGCCTCTACAGCTACGGCAACGAGGACGGTCTCTCTCCAGACGCGGCCTCCATCTACATTCCCGCCTGCACCGTGGGAACCACGATTACAGCCACGATCGGTGATGAAGACATCACTCCTCCGGACGTAGATATTGTGTTTGTGACGGATATTACAGGTAGTATGGATTTTGATCCGCAAGGTAATGATTATTGTGATGGAGGTACAAATGATGGCGTCGCTTGTACTCCTGACGCGAGTGATCTAGACGATGCTTGTGGGAGTGGAATCACCTGTGACGAATACGGTGCCAGCGTTGGTACACGAAAAATTGACTACGTGGTAGACGCGACTTCTGATGCAATTGAAGATTTGTTTGATGCATATTATGGGACAGGCTCAACGATTCGAGTGGCTTTAGTTTCTTACACGACATCTACTGGCACAGGAGTTTGCAATGCTGTTGCAGATTATACAAGCGGCGCTTTTACCGATAGTGTGCTTGTTGGAGATACTGACGAATCGTCTCTCCTGAGTTACGTCGAAAGTTATGTTGGTTGTGTTGGTGAACATGGTTCCGGTCCAACGTATAATGCTGTCGCACTCGCTGACCGTATCTTAGATGAATCAGGCACGGGACCAGTGAAAATTGTTATTCTCCTTACCGACGGGGATATAGACTGGGACGATGACCTCACCGACTGTAATTCATCGTATAGCTACCTCTATCCATCCAGCGGTTATACTTATACAAACCAGCTTGGCTGTGTGGCTCAGATCGCAGACCTTTTTGTCGAAGACTCTCCGTACTATTTTTACACCGCAGCCATTACGTCCAGCCCATCAGAGCAAGGCAAGACTGCACATCTTTCCAGTAACGATTGTGGGTGGGAGGAAACGGCGAGCGACTGTTATGTCGACGGCGTCACTTGTGCTATTGAGTCGGCTTCCGACTGCACAGGCAATTATGCCTTTGCAGCGACGAATGTGGAGGAGATCGATCTCATGTATGCAGCTATCGTAGATGCCATTTTGGGAACCGTAGTGACCATCACGGCCACTGATGCTGCTGGAGCTACGGCCTCAACATCAGGAGAAGTTCAACCAGGCGAGAATGTCGTGCTTCCATTCCCAGAAGGATTTGTCTGTGATTCCAACGAACAAACAATGCCACTGCGCAACGAGTTCTTCGGCGCAGGCACGATGTCGTTTAGCGATCTGGAGTTTACGTATTGTCCTTATGAATAATTTTATCCTTGTCATCCCGACTGAGGAGTTAGACGACCCTTCGACGTTGCTCAGGGCAGGCTGAGCGGAGGGATCCCTCGGCTCGCCTGGCTCGCTCGGGATGACAAGAAGCCATTTAATTTTATCCTTGTCATCCCGACTGAGGAGTTAGACGACCCTTCGACGTTGCTCAGGGCAGGCTGAGCGGAGGGATCCCTCGGCTCGCCTGGCTCGCTCGGGATGACAAGAAGCCATTATGGATCTCAACGATTACCCAACAACAAAATCTATTCCGTGGAAACCTGTCGCCATTGGGGCAGCAGGACTGGTGGTTGTGATTGTGCTGATCGTGGTGATTGTTCGGTGGGTGAAGGGAGACGCACAGATGGAAGCACTTGAGGAAATCGTGCAGGAGCAAGTTTCGGATTCGATAGATCGGTGTGAATCCGCGCTCGATCCTGAGGACTGTCGTCAGGCTGAGATCACTGATTTGGCTGCCGAGCATGAGTCTGTTGAGACCTGTGAGTTGCTCGAAACAGTGGAAGAGAGGGATAATTGTTACTGGGCCGTGGCGCGTGCTGCTTCAGATGCAAGTTATTGTTCAGCGATTTCAGTTTCTGAAGATGCAGAGCGTTGCACAGCAGGCATAGAGGCGAGGACGGCGACTCGTGAAGATCCTCTCTCTGTTTCCAACTGTGAAGAGCGCGCGCCAGAATTGTGTGACGATCTCAGGCTCTATGCACAAGCAAAGGCGACGCTCGACGCGCTGCTCTGTCAAGAGATCGTGGACGGCGATATGCGTGAGAACTGTAAAGAAACAGTCTCAGATAAGTTGGCGTTGATGCAAGCAAAGGAAGAAGCAGATCTCGATGAAGACGGACTCACGGCTGCGCAAGAAACAACCTACGGAACCGATCCTGAGAATCCCGACACGGACGAGGATGGCTATCTAGATGGAGCAGAGGTCAGTGCTGGCTATAATCCTCTCGGCTCCGGCCGCCTTTAGCGACATCTTCACCTTATCCACCTTATCTACCTTTTCCACCTAACCACCTCCCCCTATGTTTGATGAACTAAAAAAAGAACCAGACGATATTTTTTCCGAGTCCGATAAGACAGCTCCGCAAGTAACATCCCCAACAGATGTTCCCCCTGTTCCTTCTAATCCTTCTGGTCATTCTGTTCTAGCAGAGCGTATAGCAGGATCGAAACGTTCGTTCCCATGGAAGGCGATTCTTCTTGTTGTGGGAATTTTCGTTGTCGTGGGCGCCGCGTTTTATATTTCGATGAAGATTTTGTCGTCGAATACATCTGTGACACCGGAGCCGCCAGAGGAGGTGGATCAGGTGGATGAGGTGGAAAAGGTAGATGAGGTGGAAGAGGTGGAAGAAGTGAAAGAGGAAGAAGAAGCAAAACCATCAACAGCAGATCGTGACAAAGACGGACTCACGGACAAGGAAGAGGCAGAACTTGGCACGAGCGCACGTGCGGTTGACACAGATGGTGATGGGTTGTTTGATCTTGAGGAAGTAAGAACCTGGGAAACAGATCCGCTCAATCCTGACACGGATGGGGATACGTATCTTGATGGTGAAGAAGTGAGTGGTGGCTATAACCCAAGCGGAGAAGGTACACTACGTGAACCGCCGACAGAGTCTGATTAATCTATGGAAGATCTGAAGGCCACACAATTGCAACAGCCCGGCGGACAGCCAGCAAAGCCTTCGGGAATTGAGGCGCGCGTTTTTACGATGCCTGAGCGCTATCGTCATGGAGCTGAAGGGAAGATTCAC
>ERZ1292633.5848-Hain-H41-02um-R1-5848-length-10956-cov-7_pt1 | contig 10956 bp, 15 predicted proteins | sample MGYA00564406_ERZ1292633 | MGnify/ENA primary metagenome ERZ1292633 (study PRJEB36523, sample SAMEA6512639) | groundwater metagenome | collected 2019-01-08 | study: AquaDiva: Metagenomics assemblies of 32 groundwater samples
TAAGCTCCTATGCAACATGAATAAAATGTTTTTAAAATTTAATCAATGCGGCTGCTGTGAGCTCGAGTGAAAGAGATGAAAAACTCGAAGAGTTTTTCGCGCTTTCCACAGCATTTTGCGCAGCAAAATCAGAACATAGCTATGGTTTTTGGTCATAAGATCCTTTGTTTTTAACAGCTGGTAAGAATTGCTTGTTAACATAACCTACAATCCCAAAATGCTTTCTGATGGCATACCTCCCTATTTTTGGCGCGATAAAGTGGGTAACAAAGTTGATGTGCTGCTGGATAATGGTGGGCTGCTAACCCCAATAGAAATAAAATCTGGAGAAACCATCAATCAAAACTATTTCTCGGGCATTCAATTTTTCCAGAAACTTGCGCAAACAACAGAAGGTAAAATCATATACGGTCGCATTGATCAGCAAAACAGAACCAATTGCCAAGTGATGGGCGTGCATCAATTCCTTACTTCCGCCACCCACAATGTCGTTTAAATAGATCCAAAGCCAGCTTTTCTTTTGCTTTGGGATCTGATGGTAAAGCGCCTGCCATGCCGTATCCAATCTCTTCTAAAATCAAGAATAATAGGTCTGCAAATTGAGCAGTGTCTTTATACAATGATAACGTTTCATATATGGCCGGATAGGGATGGCGCAAAGGTAACACATGGCATAGCAAACCGCTTAAGGTCTGCAGGGTCAGTAGCATCTGATATTCACCATGCTGCGGACAAGATATTTCTTCCCACGTCCAATATCCAAGCGTCTGTGTGCGGCTGCTCCAGTGTCCGTTAATGTGAGTCCATACCTGCAGCGATTGGTCGGTCATGCCTTGGTAGACTCCATTTTGCTTTGTCAAAACAGTAATAATGTATTTTTCTTCCTCAAATGGGATAATACGAAGGACGATGCCGCAATCTTGAAAGCGCACAATTCATATGTTGACACGCCTCATCCTTCAAAATTACAGAAATTACCCGTATTCGCAATGGGTTTTTAATCAATCTTTGATTTTTCTTTGCGGGGATAATGGGATCGGCAAGACTAATATATTGGAAGCGATTTCATTATTGAACGTGCCCAAGGGCTTTCGGTCTGTGGATGTGAAAGATTTGGGGTTATACGATAACGACAATCAAACACATCAGGATTGGACAGTTTTTTATGATTTGGCGGGTAGCGCTGCATCGATTGAAAGCCTAGAGAATAAAAAAACAATAAGGTTGCATCAAAAGCCAACGACTCAAAAAAAGTTACGTGAATACGTTCGGATATTTTGGGTGGCGCCTGAAAATGATCGATTGTTTGCAGGAACACCTTCAGAAAGGCGGAATTTCATTCATCAGTTGATTGAATTATCGAATCCAGAATTTGGTGCGCTGTATAGTCAGTACACACATTATATTCAAGAACGCAGTCAGATTTTGCGCATGCCACATCCAGATACTGCGTGGCTTGACCGTCTTGAAGTTAACATTGCAGATTTGGCAGTGCAAATTTATCAGGTTCGAAACGACTTTATCGTGACGCTGAATGAATGGATTAAGCAGTTGAAGAACTTTCATTACCATCGGTTTGAAATGAAGGATGAATTATTTGAAGATCTAGCTGTACAGATGCGTGCTAACCGTAGCTATGACCAAATCCGCGGGGGCTGCAAAGTTGGGCCGCACAAAAGTGATCTGATCGGATATCGACACGCCATGCCTTTACAGTTGTGCTCGAATGGACAGCAATGTGTCGGATTGTTTTCTATATTGCTGGGGCTTGTCAAGCAGCACAGTCAAACCCAACCTGTCATTTTCCTGATCGATGAAATTTTTTCACATTTAGATGTAGCGCATCAAAATTTGTTGTTGCAAGAACTGAAGGTCATGCCTGCTGTGCAGACATTTATTACACTGCCGCATGTAGCGGCGTTTCCTGAAGCGCAGGTGATTTTGCTGTAGGCTAAAATTGAGCAAAGATACTGTATACCACCCGTGGATCCAGGCTGGCGCGACCGATGAGTAGGCCATTGCAGACAGCGCGAATTTCTTTGGCGTTGGTTTCATTGACGGAACCTCCGTACACCACGGTCTTAAATCCCTGATCTTGTATCCATGTTGTTATAGCTTTGATGTGGTCTAAGGAGGGGACACGGTTTGTGCCAATTGACCATAAAGGTTCATAGGCGATGACGGCCGATTTTTGTGGTGGTAATTGCGTTGCCAACACTTTCTTGACCATTTCAATATCCTCATCTTGAGATCCTACGCACACGATAGGTGTCAGCCCGCAATCAACGGCGGTATTGGATTTTTGTATGACAAGATCATTTGTTTCTGCTGCATATTGGCGGCGTTCACTGTGTCCCAATAATACGTAGCGGCATCCGATTTCAGCCAGTAAAGATGCGCTGACTTCGCCGGTGAATGCGCCTTCTTTTTCGTGATGACAGTTTTGCGCACCTGTTACGAATTTTCTTGACAAAGATGCCAGCAAAGGGAAGGGGGGGCAGACGATAATGTCTTTAGAAGCGGGTAATACTTCTTTATAGGCATCCACGAGCGCCTTGTTTCCAAACATTTTCCAGTTGCAGATTAGCATGATAGCCTCGAGAATGTTTCATCTTTCCCCAGTACCGCCATGATCTCAAAAACGCTGGGCGAGACGGTATGACCCGTTAATAACACCCGTAGGGGCTGGGCTAGATCAACAAGCTTGATCTTTCTTTCCTCGGAGAAAGTTTTGGCTGCCCCATGCAAAGAAACTTCTGTCCAATCAGACTGATCTGTTAGAACCATTTTAAAATCGTTTACCAAGATGTGATCAATAATGATAGTCTTGGCAGTTTCTGATAACTCAGCAGGGTACGCGCGGTAAAATGCTGCGTTATCGCGCAGTTCAACCAGTGTTTTTGCGCGTTGTTTTAAACTGTTCATGCCTGCTATAAAACGGGTCCGAACGATCGCTGAATCATCTGCTTTGCAAATTTGATCGGCCAGCCACGTGTTGTCAGCTTCTCTTAGATAGTGTGCATTTAAAAATAGTAGTTTTTCCTTATCAAAACGGGCAGGGGAGCGTCCGACATGATCGACGTCAAACCATTCGATTGCTTCATTTTGTGAAATAATTTCGGCATTGCCGTGGCTCCATCCCAGGCGCAATAAATAATTACACATCGCTTCTGGTAAAATTCCCATTTCTTCATAAGCATCAACGCCAACAGCCCCGTGACGCTTTGATAGTTTGGCGCCGTCAGCCCCATGAATTAAGGGGATGTGCGCAAAAGATGGTATTGTCCATCCCATAGCTTCGTATACTAATTTTTGTTTAAATGCATTTGTTAGATGGTCATCTCCCCGGATGATGTGGGTAATGTCCATATCATGGTCATCAACAACAACTGCCAACATGTATGTTGGCGTGCCATCTTGGCGCAAAATCACAAAATCTTCAAGCACCTCTGAATCCACAGTGACTTGTCCTTGCACCTTGTCATTGATAATCACACTGCCAGGTTGTGGGGTTTTAAAGCGAATGACGGAAGGTACTCCTGCCGGGGCTTCTTTTACATCACGATCGCGCCAGTAATTGTTGTACCGTGGTTGGCATCCGCGCGCCAAAGCAGATGCACGCATTTCTTCAAGTTCTTCTTGCGTGCAAAAGCACCGGTAGGCATGACCTTTCGCCAGTAATTCATAGGCAATTTCGGCATGTCTTTTTGATCTTTGAGATTGAATGGTGGGTTCTTCGTCCCAATCGATGCCAAGCCATGTTAGGGCTTTGAAGATTAAGTCTGTATTTTCTTGTGTCGATCGCTGTAGGTCTGTATCTTCGATACGTAATAAAAATTTTCCCTTATGGTGCCGTGCGTAAAGCCAGTTAAATAAAGCGGTTCGAGCACTGCCAATATGTAAATATCCCGTAGGTGATGGCGCAAAGCGAACTTTGATCATAGTGTATACTTAAGCAGGTATTGGTTCATTATAACAAGTGACGATGGTAGAGTTGACCAATAAAATTCATTATTTTGCGAAATTAGACAGTACCATGCTTGAAGCAAAAAGATGTCTGACGATGCGACAAGAATGTCCACAGATTATTATTGCGGGTGAGCAATCTCAGGGCAGGGGGCGTTTTGGTCGGATTTGGTTTGCGCCCAAAGGGAATTTATATGTGACGCTTGTCCAGCCGATCACGCATCCCATTGACCAAATCCCCATAATCGTTGGCATTGCGGTGGCAGAGGTGTTGAATCAATTGATGGGTGTTTGTCATTCTGACGGAAGTCAGAATCCAAGGAGGATAAGTAAACGACTGGATCCTGACGTGCGTCAGGATGACAGATTAGGTGTTGTTACCCTAAAGCATCCCAACGATGTCCTGGTCGATGGCAAAAAAATCTGCGGGATTTTGATTGAAAAGTGGGAGCCCTTCTATAGTATTGGGGTGGGTATCAATGTGACCTCTTCACCTTTAGTGCAATTTTATGAAACAACCTATGTTCATCAATATAACAAAAACATCATGCCTGGGTTCCTATTACGCTGTTTTCTGAAACGATACCGTTTTCTATTGCGACAAGATTTCTCGGTTATTCAGCAGCTGCACTTGGCGATGCATCAGAAGTAGGTGCTGATTCGAGAGTCCTCAGTGCTGTTTTCAGGATGTTTGCCGACATTTCGAACTGTTGGACGATTTGGATATCTTCCCTGTTTTGTTCTTCACTTGCTGGTACGTTTTCTTCTGGTACTGGTGCTGGTGCTGGTGCTGGTGCTGGTGCTCCTACTACTGGTACTCGTCGATCCGATGATATTACCTCCCATAGGTCAGCAATCGCCTTGTTTAGTTGTTCAAGTGCAATTTTTACCAGCTCAACTTTCTCTTGATTTGTTAATTGCAAGGTCGGCAAAGCACGCACGAGAGTGTTAGTTTGAGTTATTGTGCTTTTTGAAGTCATAAGATCCAGTTTATAGGCTAGTTGTGTTCCCCAACTACGACCTTGAGAAATGTCATCCGCGGTTACTTGTTCTGGAGTGATGATGAAACTGTCGCGTGGATTGCGTGTAGCAGCACATAAAAGATTTGGGACAAAGACACTGGCCATAAGGGCAAGCTTACCCCACCCTAGATTTGATTTGATTTGATTTGATTTGATTTGATTTTCCATAGCTGTACCTCTTTAAAATTTGCAAAAACGTTCAACACTATCAATATAAACTATTCCGATTAATACCGGGTTAAAATGTGAAAACTTTTTCCATCATGACATTTATCGTTGAACTCTCTTTGCCTTCGCTCTATAATATCCTTATGAGACTATAAAGGATTGCGGTCTGTGCACGTCAGTGTTTATGATAACGATGTTGAGCAAGCCCTAAAGGCCCTCAAGAAAAAGATGCAACGCAACGGTTTGCACTATGAAATGAAACGTGTGCGTCATTATGAAAAGCCATCTGTGAAGGAAAGACGTGAACGCGCCGAAGCTTTACGCAAGCTGAAGAAACGTATCCGTAAAGAAATGTACGTATAATGCGCATCACGCGTGATGTGTTGTCTGAACGTCTAGCTGAATTGTTTCCCAATGCTGAGATTCTTGTTGAAGACACCCGCGGGGATGGGTATCACTATGATGTGACCATCGTCGCGCAGCAATTCACAAGATTAACGCGCCTTCAACAGCATCGACTTGTTTACGATGGGCTTGGTGATTGGGTTGGCAACCAAATCCATGCGCTTAGTTTGAACACTCTTGCGAAATTGTCATCATCACAAAAGTGAGGGCCGGCCGACTATGGCACAATGGATCCCCACCTGCGCGGGATGACAGGTCGTGCGTTATTATTTGTCCAGAGTTTCCACCGCTGATTGGCACCATTTTGATATTTTGCCAGCGCCCATGAACAGAAAGATTGTGCCAGGATCAAGGCGATGCCTAATTTCTGCTACTAATTCATCAAATGTTTCAACCAAACAATGTGTTTGCGATAATTGTTTTGCAATGGCAGCGCTATTGATACCCTCAATCGGCTCTTCAAATGCGCTATGTAAGGGCATTAAGATGATGTCATCAGCTGAGTCAAGAACGGGAGCATATTCATCCAGTAGGTCTTTCACGCGACTGTAACGATGAGGCTCTACGATGGCTATAATTTTTGTGGCGCCATACTGTTTTGCTGACTTAATAACAGCTGCAATTTCTCGCGGATGGTGAGCATAATCATCCACAAATACGGCATTATTGACTGTACCGCGTATTGTAAAGCGACGCTGCACACCTTGAAAATTCTTCAATGCTTCGCGGATGGTGGTTTCATCTAAATCCAAAAACTCCCCAGCGCCGATAATAGCCAAACTGTTTAGGACATTATGTTTCCCCATCATGGGTAAGAACAAATTTTCATAGTGTCTGACACGTGTTTTTACTGAAAAATAAGATCCGGTGATTCCTTTGTCGAGGGATATCAAGCAGACATCTGCATGCTCAGATTCACCATAAGTAACAATGGTGTGATGCGGTGCTGCCTTAATAACTTTGGCTGTCAATGGATCATCCAGACAGGCCAAAGTACAGCCCAGAATTGATGTGTTTTCAATAAATTTTTGAAACGCGCGCTCTAGTTGTTCTGGAGTTTTGAAAAACTCCATATGTTCAAGATCAATATTGGTGATGACAGAGATAATGGGCTGTATATTGAGAAAACTACCGTCTGATTCATCCCCTTCCACAACGCACCAGGATCCAAGGCCCATGGCCACGCTTGAACCAAATGCATTAACAATGCCTCCATTAATGATCAAGGGATCATACTTTGCTTCGGTCAGCAAAGCTCCCATCATTGCGGTTGTGGTAGTTTTTCCATGGCTGCCCGAGACAGCAATTGTTTTATATCCTCGGATAATTTCACCCAGCATTTGATGTCTTTTTAAGATGGGCAATCCCAAAGTTTTTGCTTTTTTTAATTCCACATTGCTGTCTGTAATGGCCGATGTGATCACAACGTAATCACAATCCGATTTTATAGCATCATCATCATGGCCGATTGTTATGATAGCGCCTAGTTCTTCTAGATTTTTCGTAATTGTGCTTTCAGCGGCGTCACTGCCTGAGATCTGATGATGCTGGCGCAGAAGAATATGAGCCAAACCGCTCATCCCAATGCCACCAATGCCAATAAAGTGAAATTTCATAGATTGTTAAGCTGACAATTTTTTCATTTTTTTAGTTAAGCGAGACACTTTACGAGATGCCGCACCTTTGGAAATCACCCCTTGTTGCGCAGCGCGCATTAAACGACTTTCCGCATTGCGTAAGAGTTCCATCATTTGCGCAGATGTTGCTTTTTCTGTTTGTCCATGAGATCCCTCACGCATACCTAAACTAATTTCTGCTTTTTTTACAGCGCCGCGCATGATCGTTTTGCGACGTGTGTTAATAATTGTTCGGCGCTGTGTTTTGCGAATGCATTTTTCAGCATTTTTATGGTTAGCCATGAATGATCGGCAGCCTTATTCTTACGGTCATACACCATACTATTTTATCTGCTGCCCATTGTCCAGAGGTGAATTCATTGGTACTCTAACATAAGATTTTATAACAAATAGAATAATGGCACTAAATCGTATTTTGGGATTTTTATCAAGGGACATGGCGATTGACCTTGGGACGGCAAATACGCTTGTTTATGTGAAGGGGAAGGGGATTGTCCTGAATGAGCCTTCTGTTGTTGCGATCACAACGCGCAAAGGCAAATGTCACGTATTGGCAGTAGGTGACGAAGCGAAATTAATGGTGGGTAGAACACCAGGGAATATTCAGGCGATTAGGCCTCTTAAAGATGGCGTTATTGCTGATTTTGATGTGGCCCAAGAAATGATTCGTCATTTTATTGCGAAGGTTCATAACCGTAAGGGCTTCGCCGCGCCGCAAATTATTATTTGTGTGCCTACTGGTGCTACCGCGGTTGAAAGACGTGCGATTCAAGAAGCAGCAGAAAGTGCGGGAGGACGTCGTGTGTTTCTGATCGAAGAGCCGATGGCCGCAGCGATTGGTGCAGGTTTGCCTGTAACGGAACCAACTGGCTCGATGGTTGTCGATATTGGTGGGGGCACAACAGAAGTCGCTGTGTTGGCACTTGGCGGCATCGTTACGTCATCATCCATACGCGTTGGAGGCGACCGTTTAGATGATGCCATCACCCAATATATTCGGCGCAATCACAACCTATTGATTGGTGAAACAACAGCAGAACGGATTAAAAAAGTTATTGGTGCCGCGCAAACCACAGCAGAAAGCGATCAGATTAAAATGCATATCAAGGGTCGCTGTTTACGGGACGGAATACCTAAAGAAATTGAAATCACACAAACACAAATTTGTGAAGCATTGGCTGAAGTCGTACGCATTATTGTAGAGGGTGTCAAAGCAGTTTTAGAACGAACAGAACCTGAATTGGCATCAGACATTGTAGAACGTGGTATCATGCTAACAGGTGGAGGCGCTATGCTGCCCAATCTTGACATTGTGCTGAACGAAGCAACGGGCGTGCCCGTTCACATCAGTGAAAACCCATTACACTGCGTTGTTCTTGGTACAGGCCGTGCCCTTGAAGAAATGAAAACATTGAATATGATTCTGACTTAAGGTAGGATTTCGACAGAACTGCCAAAAGGTACAAGCTTTCTAATCTCTAGCAATTCTTCATCGGTCACGGCAATGCACCCGCGGGTCCAATCTTCTTTCCAATGATCTTGTCCTTTGTGGCGTGTTTTGGGAGAGAAGCCATGAATGAGAATATCAAATCCAGGATCGATACCTTTGAGATGCGCTTCTGCCGTTTGTTCTGCTGTTGGATACGTGATCATATAGCCAAGGGGGTGCAAGGTGCCAGGATTTTTAATAAGTTGATATACGCCTTCTGGTGTTTTGCCGTCCCCTTCTTTTTCTTTGTGACCGATGGGATTAAAGCCTAAACTGATACGGTAAAGCTTGACGAAATCGCCTATTTCATCAAGAATTTGCAATTCACGTTTTGATTTGTAAACACGAATCTTCATGCTCTGGTTTGAACATAAATGCGAATTAATTTATAGATAGCAAAAACAACCATCGTTGGATAGATGTACGTCAATGCGGGTAGAAAGAAATCGCAAAGTTGTGTACAACCTTTTAATGAAACGAAGTACGAAATAGTAAACGTGATAGGCATGGAGACGATGCGCGGCAATTTTTTTCTGAAAATATCTTCATGTAAATAGCTTGTGTACAAATCAGCCAAAATCAAAGCCACGGCGAGGCAGGAGAAGAAAAGGGTAAAAGAAACCATGGCCACAGCTGATACACCCAAAGCATGCTTGGTTAATATTGGCAAATACATCTGCATGGATTGTCCCTCTAAAATGGGAGCGTAACTGGCACCTAGTTTAATGAAACACAGATAAACGAATGCAATCAGAGATTCTCCAATCAAGCAAGCAAGTGCCGCATTTTTCAGTAATTGTTTACGGCCTGCTGATGTGTCCGTATTAATAAACTGCGCCAGATACATATAAACTGCGGCAGAGAAGAAGATTCCGGCAGGTAAATCCATTGTTTGATAGCCTTGTTGCATGCCGACAAGAACGCTGTCCCATAGGGATAAAGTACTGACGCTTGTGATGCTTGGTGCTACATAGAGGCAAGCAATCGCAATCAATAATAGTCCGCCAATTTTAAAAGGGGAAATGATTTTGCCAATTAATCCTACAACGCGGGCATGGTCGTAAGACAAAGCAAATAAACATAGCGTGAATACTCCAGAAAATACCCAAAATGGTGTAGGCATGAATTGTTCAAGACCACTGTGTGCAACATGAATGCAGCGAGGAATCACATAAAAGGGGCCAAGCAGAGCCAGCAAAATTGAAATCAGTACAAAATAAATGGGATAGGGAAGTTCTTTAAAATAGTTGCGCTTATCCCCTTTTGTTAGTACTACGCCAAGCAGTCCAAGTAAAGGCATCAAAATGCCTGTCAGTAGAAAACCGATGGTGCCAAAGGCGAAGGATGATCCAGTTATTTTACCTGTATGAATGGGAAACATAATATTTCCAGAACCGAACAGCATTGAGAATATCGCAAAACCAGCGGGGATAACCGATGCCCATAAAATTTTACTTTTCACTATAGGTGGGGCCAAAAATAAAAAACATGATTTATTATGATTCAGTTTGTTCCTTCAGGCAAATTACGCAACGCTTACAAGTAGTACAGGTTGAGATAAGCACCAGAGACCTGCTGTCTCAGCACGTAGGGTGAGATCTCCCATTGAAAATGGAAAAGCGCCAGCGCTTGAAAGAGTTAGTTCTTCTTTGTCTGTCAATCCTCCTTCCGGACCGATAATATATCCGGATGGATTATTTCTATGTTTCAGTGATTCGTCAGTCGACAATGACCCGAAGTTCCAGAAGTAGTCACAAGGTAGAGTATTTGAGAATTCATCAAGATGTTGCGCTGCGTGCAAAACGGGTACAGTGATTCGACCGCATTGTTCGGCGGCCTCTATTAAAATACGCTTGGCACGATCTACTTTGAAAGTGGAAAATTGCACACGCTCTGTGATCAAAGGGAACAAATCCGTCACGTCAAGTTCACACGATTTCTCAATCAGCCAAGATAGACGATGGTTTTTAATTAGACCAAAGGCCAATGCTTTTTTTGGTAAAAATTCAAAAGCCCGCTTTTGTTCTGTTATTTGAAACTGCCCCGCTTCATATTTGGCAAGGAACTCACCATCTTTGCCATTGAAAAGCATAACATTTTTGTCAGTTGTACGCATAACTTTTTCAAGATAATGCTTGTGTTCCTTGGACGTGCGGATTGTTTGATTTTCTGCCAATCCATCTTCAACAAACAAGCGCAGCATAGAAGAACCGAGATAAGCCGTGTACAATAAAGTATTATCACAAATCAGGCGCGCAATGTCTCACCC
>ERZ1292633.5851-Hain-H41-02um-R1-5851-length-10956-cov-4_pt1 | contig 10956 bp, 9 predicted proteins | sample MGYA00564406_ERZ1292633 | MGnify/ENA primary metagenome ERZ1292633 (study PRJEB36523, sample SAMEA6512639) | groundwater metagenome | collected 2019-01-08 | study: AquaDiva: Metagenomics assemblies of 32 groundwater samples
CGCACCTATACAGCAGTTATATATATTTTTAGGACGTTCTGGGGCGGATTTATTTTCCCTTTTTTCAGCCAATTGATCCAGACATTTCTGCATTCCTTTTTCACCGAAATTACTGATTGCTGCAAGAACCGAAAAAACAACCATTAAAAATAATAAGCCGTATAACATAATAAGAAGAATTTTTTGTGATAAAGACAGTTCTTTAAGCATTTCCGGATTTTAGGTTGTTGCTTTTATAAACTTTATCAATTTTAAAAAGAATAAAAAATTAAGCTGAGATGTCTGCCACTTTGATCCTGAAATGCAGCGTCTTTCCAGCCAAAGGATGATTTAGATCTATAGTGACATCGTCTTCGGCCACGGCGATGATCCTAGCTGGAAACTGCTGCCCGTTCGGCAATCCTACCGCTAAAATCATCCCCACTTTAGGTTCCTGATCCTGCGGAAGCTGCTGCCGCGGCACTTTCTTATGCAATTCTTGGCGCACTTCGCCGTACGCTTCTTTAGCCGGGAGGGTGATTTTCTTCTCTTCGCCTTGTTTCATACCCACGACTGCGTCATCAAAGCCTTTGATGACTTGGCCGGAGCCTGCTTCAAATTCCAACGGCTGACCGTGCTTCTCAGAAGCGTCAAAAACCGCGCCGTCATCGAATGTTCCGGTATAATCTACCTTTACCTTATCTCCTTTTTTGACCGTTTCTTGCTTTTTTGCAGGCATAAATATCAACTCCATCAGTTAAAAACAAGTATAACCCGTTTTTAATTTTGAAAGAAAAATAAGCGATCTTATTTAAGTGTTTTGGAATAATTATGATATCAGTAAATCACAATAACATTTATATAATTCACTTCCAACAATGTACGCATGGATCCGGAAGCCCAAAAAATTCTTCTCCAAGTCGGAAAAATAGCTGCACAGGTGCGCAGGGAAGGAGCGTTGAAACTTTCCAAACCGGGAACTTCGTATCTTCAAGTCATGGACCATTGCGAAAAGCGCATCAAAGAGCTGGGCGGGCAGATCGCCTGGGTGCAGATGGCCGTAAATGATGTCGCTGCGCACTTCTGCCCGACCGATGATGATACCTCAGCCTCGGCCGAAGGACAGGTCATCAAAGTAGATATGGGCATCCATATCGACGGTTATCTTGCTGACAACGCCATGACCGTAGTGGTTGGCTCTTCAGACAAGCATAAGAAGATGGTCAAAGCAGCGCAGAACGCATTGAAAGCAGCCATCAAGCTGGTCCGTCCGGGAACCCCGCTCTGGCAGTTAGGGGAAGCGCAATTTTCTGAAGCTGAAGCGCTTGGATTTACTACCGTAAAAAACCTTTCCGGACATACTATCGAACGCTATAAAGTGCACGGCGGCGTTTCCATCCCCAGCTTCAATAACAAAGACAAAAAAGAATTGAAGGAAGGCTGGCAGATCGCCATCGAGCCTTTCGTGACCGACGGGCAGGGGCTCATCAGGGAAAAAGGACCAGCGACGATATTTATGCTGGAGAAAGAAAAAGGCGTCCGTTCTCCGTATGCCAAGAAAATTATGGAATTCGTCCGGCCGCAGCAGGGACTTCCCTTCACTACCCGATGGCTGACCAGAGAATTCGGAAAAAGCCCTACCGCATTGGGACTGCGGGAGCTGCAGCAATCAGGGATGGTCCGCTCTTTTCCTCCGTTGGCAGAAGAGTCCGGCGGCATAGTCACCCAGTTTGAACATTCCATGATCGTCAAAGACAAGCCGATAGTTTATACCAGACATGACGAAGATGAGTGGTAGAAAATAAGTAGCGATTCACTTCTTAAGTCTCGGAAAAACCTTGTACGCAAATATTGCGGCTAAAATGATTATCACCCAGAAAACTAACGTAGTTATTATTCTCAACGCGAACAATAACAGGTTCAATAATAAAATTATCAGCACGCCCGCGCCGATCAGTTTGAGCAACTCTTTCCGTTTCATGATAATCTCTTCACCGCATCTTTCAACGATAATAACTGCTCCGTGCCGGAGATCATGTCTTTCAGCAGGATCTTTTTCTTTTTGACTTCCTCTTCACCGATGATGATGACGTAAGGTATCTTTAAGGCGTTGGCATATTCAAGGTTCTTGCTGACTCCTTTTTTGCCCAAAGCAAAATCGGTAGGGATGCAGTTTTTCCTCAGCGCCTGCGCTGTTTCTAATGCTTCAGCGACCATATTGATCGGCACTACCAACACTTTCGCCAGCGTTTTCTGTTCCAGTTTATTCTGCGCTTTCATCTGTTCCATGATCGGCGTTATCCCGAAAGAGACGCCGACTGCCGGGATTTCCTGCCCGTTCTCTCCTTTTAATCCGCGGACCATGTTGTCATATCTTCCGCCTCCGGCGATGGAAGAAGCGATGGTACTGTCTTTCAGGTAGGCTTCGATGACCGTCCCGGTATAATAGGCCTGCCCGCGGACTAAGGAAAGGTCAAACTCTGCTTCTTTAACGCCCACGGTTTTTAGATAACTGAACAATTCTTTCAATTCGCTGACTCCTTCATTTCCTTCCGGAGCGGTGATTTTTTTTGCCAGAGAAGCGAAAGTATATTTGCTGGATAAAAAATCCATCAATTTGCTTATCTGCGCAGGAATTAAGCCCAATTTTTTTAATTCTTCAGACACTCCGGTTTTTCCGATCTTATCCAATTTGTCGATAGCGATGAGCGCTTCTTTCTGTTTTGCAGTTATTCCTGATTGTAAAAGGATGCCGTTTACCAGTTTCCGATTGTTTATCTTTATGACAACCCTGAATTTCAGCTGCCGGAATATTTCGCTCATCAAAGCGATCTGTTCCGCTTCTGCCAGCATGGATGCGGTCCCGATGGTATCTACATCGCACTGCCAGAATTCTCTTTCCCGCCCGAATTTTATGGGGCCGTCACGGAAAACGCTTCCGGCCTGATACGCTTTGAAAGGCATTTTCAGAGTAGGATTCTGCGCCATGTATCTGGCTAAAGAAGTGGTCATCTCAAATTTCAGGCCTAATTTCCGATCTCCCTGATCTTTCAGGGTAAAGGTTTCTTTCAGCGCATCGCTTTCCACTCCGGCGCCATATTTGGCCGCTAAGGTCTCGTACCGTTCTAATGTGGGCGTTTCTACAGGAGCAAACCCGTATAATTCAAAGGTTTTGGTAATAGTCCCGACTACCTTGTTCTTGAGGATCTTTTCTTCCGGGGGCAGGTCGCGCACCCCTTTGGCAGTCTGCAGTTCCATAGTTTAATTAGAAGTATTTGCTGTTTTATATATATTCTGCTTTGATAGGCTCTATCCTGAATGTGGTTAGCACGCCACCAAAGTGCGGAAAATAGAACAATTTACTTAAGAAATTAATTCTACGAAGTTATTTCATTTTCTGAAATCATTTCATCAGCAACTGCTGAAATAGAGCTTATCGGATTATCATAGGAGAATGAAGGCCCGCTCTTTTGTTTATTGCAATCATTAATCGTTTTAATTTTTTGAGTTATCCGATTATTTAATGTTTGCAAATTAGTGCTGTCGGATATCCCAATAATATTGCCGGGGGATCCGGCATTACTTCTTAATCTTTTAGATAGATAGCAATCAGAGAGCGAATAAGCCTTATTTGGAATAAACACTTTTGTATCTTCAGCCAGACTTTTTTTAGTTGTTTTAATCACTTGGTAATGCCTCTGAACTTGTCCTAGAGAAAAATGGGTGGTTGGAAAATTACAACCTTTAAAATAACTCATTATGTTAGTCCGGTCAGGCTGAAAAACATACTTGTATGATGTTCCGTCTTCCAGTAACACGGGCACTTCAATTTTTTTACTCAAATCTGGATCACATTCATTGCTATAAATACTCCTAAATAAAGGCACGCCGGGATCCGCAGGTGTGTCTGGAATCCCACCCATAGCGTCCGAATATTCTCCATCAAAGAGATTTTTCACGGAATTATCATTATTTTTGTCTACTTTACCGGCTTCAATCTTTCCCTTGATTATCGCTGCAGCTTCCGCAACATTTTTTGGATTGCCCCTGAAAGTATGGCTGGTGCAGAAGTAATGCCCGGATTCGTGAGCGAAAAGAGTTCCTGAACCTAAACTAGCAGGCATATATATGTGGTTTCCCTTGCAGCTAGACGCTCCCCCCGTCGCCATTTTTATGACCCAATGTCCGACAGAATCATCGTATGCTGCATACCCCCTAGATCCTAATGGATAGACAACTATGCTATTTGGGTGCTGTAAGGAAAAATCGGTACGAGCCGTAGCCGGCAGTACACTATCGCAGATCATATTATTGTCCTTGCCATCAAATTTACCATCCCCATTTAAATCTTTTGTAGTTATCTGTTCTACCGCAGAGGGGGAATATTGTAATAAACAAATTGAATTAAGAAGGGTGCTGCTTATAAAATCAAAATTTGTTTCTGAATCCATTATGAACCTAAAATTAGACCCGCTTCTTTCGTAAATCTTGTTAGCATCATTTAAGACTAACTTAATTTTGACTTCATTTATATTTGCAGAAGAGCAGAGTGTTCCATCAGTATTACAGGTTTTTACCACTAATACTTTCAGTTTTTGTACCTCAGAGGTAAAAGTACAGCTTGGACTGCAATAATTACTTAAGGTACTATCGCATTCTTCCCCTATGTCCAAATTACCGTTGCCGCAGTTCTGGATGCAACTGGAAACATCATTATAAATCGCAACTTCATCTATCTTACCCTTAAATGGATGTGGGGGCGCATTTAAGGTTATCTGGTTGTCTATATAGTGTGGCTGTTCTTCATGAATAATCTCTATGCGTAGAGCACCATTAACATACAACTGGAGGGTACTTCCGGTATTAACATAAAAAAGATGTGTCCATTCATTTAGCTTAAATACACCTGGGACAAGATAACTCCGCGATCCATAACCGACCTGTGCGTCGCCATTGTTCAGTATAAATATATCTATAACCCCACCTATCCTAAACAGCACTGATTTGGTGTATGTATCTATCACCTCGGGGTTAACCCACATTTCAACTGAGATTTTATCTACTGTCAAACCTTCAGCTAACAAATTAATAGTAGCAGAAGCATAATCATCAACACCATCAAAATAAAATGATTTGCCGGATTTCCCGACCGTATATGTTGTACCATGCTTTAACACTAATTCAGCACCGCCAACACTATCGTCTCCTGAATCTTCCCCCTTCCATAGGTGCACCAACCCCGGAGAATTTACACAGGATAATTGCGGCGGTATGAGAAGGCTCTTAACCTTATCCAACTTAACTTTATTAGCAACCTTAGCTATCTGCGCCTTTGAAGCTCCAGAAACAGGTGGAGAAAGCTTGCTCTTGATTGCCTGCCCAGCTACAGCACTACTTTCAGTCTCAGCATCAGCGATGACCGCATCCAGCTCTTCAGTAGACAATTGGGATAATTCTGCTTCCAGTTCCGCATCGGAGACAGCTTTGCCAGTATTGCAACCAACTAAAAATAAGGTTATAACTAAAAAGCACAAGATTATTAGGATTGATTTTTTTCATCTTTGCAAACTTAAGGGAGTCATATTTAAATCAAAGAGAAGGAATTCTTTAAAAGATTTTAGAACTCAAAGATAGTAGTAAACTTGAATATGAAAAAGCACGAGCCAAGCGGCTAGGGCGGTTTCTCCTCAATTCAGAAAGCTCTGCTTTAATAAGCCGTATAAAAAAAAGAGGGCGGCCACGGGGAATCGAACCCCGATCCCAGGTGCCACAGACCTGAATAATAGCCAAAGTACCCCATAAACTTGCGTTTATCGGTCTATACGATGGCCGCCAATATTTTTATTGAAATGAAGCCCTATTTTATAAAAGTTGCTTTTTCCACGGCGTATTCATTGGCAGTTAGCATTTAATAACCGATTGATGGAAAAAGCAACGTTAGAAAAACGACCTGACTCTGCTCTTTGTCCAGTAGTGGCCGGTTTTCTTTGACGTTGTTTCTTTTTTAGACAAAAGTAAGGGTTTTTGCTATTTTTCACCGGATAAGCAGAACGAATGGCGGTTATTAAATAACTCAAATCATCAGCACTTTCTGTTTTCTTTTTACTTTCACTTGGATATGTTTGGCGTACCCTACAAAATCCCCGCCGGCCTGCAGGGGAAATTCTTTCCTGCTTTTGATGATAAATACTTTTCCCCGCAAGGAAATCAACGGCGCCTTGGCCAGCCCCAGCTGTGTCAAAAACATCCCCCACAAACGCAGCGTTTTATTAAAAATCGGCGCATGGGTATTGACGCAGGCCATACCACTGACATAACCGTCATCTTCCTTGCTCTTCCCCAGCAGCGAGCGGATGCCGAATCCGATATAAGGCACTTTTCCAATTATGATATTGACACAATTGTTCCACTGATGTTTCTTACCATCAACGCTGCATTCCATATTGTATTGCAGCCTTGGACCGAATGCCGCTTTTGCTCCTGCAGCAAAATAGTCAGAGAATGAATGCCGTTTCTTATTTTTTATCAATTTCACGACTTCCGCATCAACACCGGCGCTTAAAAATAATGTTTCCTGTTTTCCTTGATCCCATTTTAATTCCAAAACGTCCAGAAGAACTTCTCGGAACTTAAATCTGGAACGAAGATATTCAAAACGTTTCCCCTTGTAGAAATACGAATAGAAACTATTTCCTGCGCCTAAAGGAAAAAAACCTAAACTTTTGTTATGAAACGGCTTGTAATTTAATGCCGCTTCAAACGTGCCGTCGCCGCCGGCGATGATTATGTTTTTAGCCGCGCCAATCTTTTTTTCCATGCCTTTGAACATATTTTCATCGGAAAGAAAATGGACTGCCGCATTTCTTCGTTTTGCAAAGATGTCCAGCAGATAACGCCGGTATTTGTCTTTATATCCTCCTGACCTTTTATTGGCTAAAATGACCATTTTTTCCTGCTCAACGACTCTCCCTAATTGTCTCCTGGTCCGGAGCCTCTTTGCATAAACGTAGCTGTAATGGATAATGGAAATTATTCCCAACACTACCGCAGATAATGTAAATAATTGCAGAACTAAATGGAAAGGATTAGCAAGCAGCGGAAAACTTTCTTCTCCCAAAGCCAGAAACACCAGTATGAACTGAAGAATGGTGATGGTTTTCCCATACAATTCTCCCCTGATGACTACGTCATCCCTCGCCGCGAGCATCCTAATGCTGCCGATGATTATATCCCTAAATACAAAAATTCCTAAGATCACTGCAGAAAATAATCCCTGCAGCATAAAAACCAATAAGAGAGTTAGAACCATTATTTTGTCGGAAAATGGATGAAGGAACGAAACATCGTGTCTCCGGATGGTTTTCCCCACTACGTCGCTAACTACAGAAATCACCAGCAGAATCAAAGCCGGCAGCGGATTTTTAGTAAAAACAAAATACACTATGAACGGCAGAAGCACAAAATGAAGGAAGGGGACTAATTTAGCGAAGCTCATGTAGATAGAACAAAAGGGGAAAGTTAAAAAGGTTTTGGGTGGCGGACAGTCCGCTTTCGGCAGCTCATTTTTCGCAGTTCTTCCATCACATCTCCATTCCGTGATTTCCGGCCTTAGGAGCTTCCTGTTTCTTCCCCATGATGACGTCGTCGATGCGCAGGATCATCTCCGCCACTTCCGCAGCGCTGCTCAAGGCCAGGGTTTTTATCTTCAACGGTTCGATGATGCCTTCTTTCCAAGCATCCAGCACTCCGCCGGTAAATACATTCACCCCTGCTCCGGACTGGCCATGGTCATGCGCGAAACGCAGCTGTGTCAATACGTCTATCGGATCCAGGCCGGCATTCTCGGCGAGAGTGCGGGGGATGACTTCCATCGCTTCAGCGAAATTCTGTACGGCTAACTGCTCCCGCCCGCTGAGGGTGCCGGCATACTTCCGCAATTCCTTAGCCAATTCCATTTCTACCGCTCCGGCTCCGGCGACTACAAAACCATCCTTCAATGCGGCAGCGGTATCGCCTAAAGCGTCAGTGACCGCTCTTTTGATCTCTTCTGCGACGTGAGAAGTTCCGCCCCTTATCAACAGCGTAACGGCCTTGGCATTCAGGCACTTCTCTACAAAAATCATCTCTTCACCATTTACTTTTTCTTCACGGACCACTCCGGCCGAACCTAGATCGCCCAGGTTCAGTTCTTTCCAGTTGCTGACAATTTTTGCTCCGGTAGCTCTGGCTAACTTTTCCATGTCGCTTTTCTTGACGCGCCGCACCGCAAATATCTTTTTCTTAGCCAGGAAATGTTGCGCCAAATCGTCCACTCCTCTTTGAGAAAATACTGCCGTCGCTCCGCTTCTGGCGATGGTCTCCACCATCTCCCGCAAAGTCCGTTCTTCCTGCTCTAAAAATAAGTTCAGCTGGGTTGGATCGGTGATCTGGATCTTCGCGTCTATCTCCGTGTTCTTGATCTCCAGCGCCGCATCCAATAGCGCCACCTTAGCGTTCTCTATCCGTTCCGGCATGGCGGCATGAACTCTTTCCTTGTCTAACACGATGCCCTGCACCAATTCGCTGCTGTCTGCTCCTTCACCGACGATGATCTCAACTTTGATGTCGCCAAGATTGATTTTGCCTTCGGCAGCCACCAGTTTGACCGCCCGCAATATCAATTCTGAAAGAACTTCTTTATTCGCTTCGGCGCCTTTTCCCGTCATGGCGGTTATGATAATGTTCCGCAACATCTCTTCATGTTCCAGAGAGATGCTTTGGGCCAGATTTTTAAGGATTTTCTGCGCCTGCACTTCCGCCATCCGGTATCCCTTCACCAGCACCGTGGGATGTATTTCCATCTCCAATAAATCTTCAGCTTTTTTTAACAATTCCCCAGCTAAGACTACCGCAGTGGTCGTGCCGTCTCCGACGATATTTTCCTGCGTCTTAGCGACCTCAACCACCATCTTGGCAGCAGGATGCTCAATCTGCATCTCTTCAAGAATTGTAACGCCGTCATTTGTGACTATGACCTCTCCGATGGAATCGACGATCATCTTATCCATCCCTTTCGGACCGAGAGTGGTCCTGACGGTCTGCGCTACTGCTTTCGCTGCCGCGATGTTATTTCTTTGCGCATCCCTGCCGGTCGTCCTTCTGGTATCTTCCGGCAGGATGAATATAGGCTGGATATTATCTGACATATTATTTCCTCCCTGACAACTTCCCACCCACATCTCTTTTTATAAGAATTGTGAAAGAAAAGGATTTACCGATAATATCCGCTTAACTCAAACTTTCCGTCATGGTTTTCTACAATCAGATCGAAACACTCCAGCATCCTTTCCAAAGAAAATTCAGGAGGGCTGAGAATTTCAGCAAGATTATTTAAGATAAAAATGTTGAAATCTATCCCCTTGCCTAAAAGTTTATGAGTTTCCATATTAACGACGACTAAATGATCATCATGATTTTCAATCAGATAATATCTTGAATTTTTATGCTCCCTTAATCCTCTTTCGAGATCATGCGGTTTTGTCACTAATCCTTCCTTTTTGAAGCTAATAGTTCCCATTATATCTCTGCAGAAATAACTTTTCCCAGACCGGGGCCATCCATTAACCAGGACCAGATAAGGATTTTCACTTTGTTCTCTTAAGATCCTTTCTGCTAAAAATGTTACGGCTTCGCTGTAATCCATCACGGGCGAGTAAGTGTACATATCTTTTCAAGCTAAACGGGCTTTATAATGATTATGGAGAAAAAAATAATTTCTTAAAATTTATTTACTCTTTTCTCTTTCTTAAGCCGTATAGCAGCAACGGAGCCAGCAGCAATAAGGCATTATTCTCTTTTCCGTTCCCTCCGCTAGAATAGCTGCATCCTTCTCCCTGCGGTTCTAGGACTAATTTATCATTCGGCAAATCACAATCGACCTCTTCCGCAAAACCAGAACAGCTTTCTTCACCCAAATTTTCTTCACAGACTTCCCTTATCCACGGCTGATAACAGCCCGGCAAAGTGTAGATGGTGCTTCGCCCGCATATGGCTTCGCCATCATGAGATATCAATCTTGAAGCTATTCCCGTAACATAATCTGCATTTTCATGGCTGACATATATTCCGCCGCCGGAATCTCCCCTGCAGGCATCCGGCATGCCGGGAAAACCTGAACCGATAGTTATTTCCAAATCGTCACGCCTGATGATAGGTACGTTCGCTTTCTTCAACACGCCGGAATTATCATTCTCATCCTTTCCGTATCCGGCGATTACTACATTGTTGCCGACAGATAACCGCTCTTCGTACAGCTCGGGAGACATTATCGGTAACGTGGCTGCATCTTTGATAGGCTTTTTTAGTATCACCAAACCGACGTCATTCCAGTACGCAGGCCCGTCATTATATCCTGGGTATCTTGCAGTAGCCGCAGCATCGTGTACAAATTCCATCTTTTGTTCATTGATGACTTCTTTCAGATCAGAAACGCCGTAAATAAATCTTGTATAAAATGGTTGTGAGATGCAATGCCCAGCGGTGAGAACAATTTGCTCGTGAATTAGCGTGGCTGAACATAACCCTGAACCTATTATCAAGCCGCCGATTGCCGGTATTTCTCCGTGTTCAATCTCTTCACCGTAAAAAATCTCCGTTTGCTTCTGTGGCGGATCGATTTCATCGACGCTATAATCGGTTTCTCCACCGCAGCCGATTGCAGATGCAGTGCAAATCATAGCTAAAGTTTTGTTTATTGATTTGATTTTTACCATAGCGATGTTATCTCCCAAATTTTATTTCCCAAATTTTTTTCTTCTCAGGGCGTAAGCTAACCCGGCTGCGCCCAATATAAAATTAAAATAATGATTATTTGACTGGCCTAATGGTTGGTTAGAAAGCCGGCCGGAATAATTGCAGCCTGTATCTTCTATCATTACAAATGGTTCTTGGTGGTTCTCGGTGATGGGGTTGCTTGAACCTCCTTCTTCATCGCCGCCC
>ERZ1292633.5852-Hain-H41-02um-R1-5852-length-10954-cov-19_pt1 | contig 10954 bp, 11 predicted proteins | sample MGYA00564406_ERZ1292633 | MGnify/ENA primary metagenome ERZ1292633 (study PRJEB36523, sample SAMEA6512639) | groundwater metagenome | collected 2019-01-08 | study: AquaDiva: Metagenomics assemblies of 32 groundwater samples
AACGAGCACATTCCTATCGTGCGCGTTCTGCGAGCAAGAAGGGCACCTGGCCGCCCCCCATCCTGCTACGCTTGTTGCACGCTTGGCTTCTGAGCCGACGCCAACGTCGATTCCTGTAGTTCGACGCTCCGTTTCATCAATCTGACGAGGTCGGTCATCTGATTCAGCTGACTGAACTGCGCCGTCTGCGCAATGAAGTCCTGGTTTTCGAGAGGTTTGAGCGGGTCCTGATACTTAAGCTGGGTGACGAGCAGCTTTAAGAACTCATCCTGGCCGAGTTCTTTTGGCCCGGTGGCCTGCGGGGGGGGCGTGGCGGTCGAACCGTTTATCGCAGCGAAGTCGATCATGATTCTGTCCTTTCGTTAATCGCGGTCTCTATGAACGTATGCCTATGCAAACAGGCTCAATGCACGCGGAAGCCGATGATTCTGCCGCTCACGATCTTGGGCTTGCTGGTTGCGATCCTGTGAAGCCGGCTGCTGCTCCGGCGCTTCACCGTTCCGTCGCGGCTGCCGATCCGGCAACGATTCTTGCTGGCCCCGCTGATCGATGTGTACCTGGAATTGACCGAGTTCCAGTCCGGACTTGGCCAGATTCTGCTGAAGCTGATCCTGTCTCGTGTACAGGAGTGCGCCGAGATCGTTTCGATCGGTAGTGAACTGTGCACGCACCATCTGATCTGTCATGGAGATCCTCACACTGAGTGGACCTGAGTCATGCGCGGGCAGCTCCACATGGATGGACTGAACCTTTCCAGACGCCGATGTCACGGCCGCCGAATGATCCTCACCGAGAAAGGCCTGTGCCATCTTGAGACGGTCAGCCGCCGGCGTGACAACCGACGAACCCTCTCCCTGCGGCGATGACTGTGCCTGCAGCGCCGACGTGAATTGGCCGTTAAAAAACTGGGACTGATTTCCTCGCGTTACCGATTCAGGCGCCCCGTTTTCCCCGAAACGAAAGAAGGTTCCGTCTCCTGCTCCCTGCGCATCAGTCCCGAATGAGTCTTGTTCCCCTCCCTCGCTATTTCCGATCACAGGGATCACTAGAGATTGACCCGTCAACCTGGTTTGTTGACCCCCCTGCTCTTGAACCATCGCCAATGACTGAACCCCTGCCGATGGACGCTCAAGAGATTGTCCCCCCACATACACAGATGCGGCGGGAATTAAAGTCTTTGCGCCTTGATCCTCCATACCAGGCGCGGGCCCTTGATCGGTAATCAGATAGCCTGGTGGTTGCTTGACGGGGAGAGTCGCATTACCGGACGGTTGTTCGAGGGCTGCAGGAGGAAGAGCGACTGGAGCGCTACGACCGTTAACGGGTAATTCATCCGTGGTTCGTGCCCCTACTTGTCTCGCAGGGATCTCGCCCGAACGATCACGATCCAGGACCGGCTGCGGCAGAGAATCGATGGAAGGATCCACAGGCCTGGGCTTGAGCAGATCGACCGGTACAGCCTCCGTTCTTATTGTGCGGTCATCAGAAAGCGCAACGACGGTCACGCCCTGCGTGAGAAGTGGAATTGATTCAAAGCTCTGGAGTTGAATCTTCGTGGAGTCCTCTAACGACGCGGCCTTGTCGGCTACCGGAGAAGCCTCTACAGGAAGATCCTGCACTACAATACAGGACGCGGACGCAATACCGCTCAAGGCCGCTCCCGTTGCCTGGTCATTAGTTTCCGTCGACGGCACTGGCTCTATCGGATCGTCGGCATGGGAGAATGGAGGGGGTTGCTCATCAGACAGGCTCTGTGCCACTTCATTGAGAAGGGAGGAAAATGTTCCGTTCTGAGCCGGTTGCTGAAGCTGACCTTGTTCGGTCAACGAGCTCGAACACGTTGAAGCAGCAGAACAGCCTGCCTGGGAAATAAGAAGTCCAATATCCATAGCGCCGATTAGCCCCATCGACTTATGCGCGGAAAATCTGAGTGCTGTGGCTAAGCATTTTCAAGCTCTGTGCCATCTCGAGAATCACCGGATATGTCATTTGGCGTGGAGTTAGAACAGGGATCGAGCGCTGACGGAAGGATAATGAGGAAGAAGATGCAGGGTGCGCAGGCAAATATTTCCGTGTTGGAGGATTGATGCAGCGAGAGACAGGCTGCAGATGCACGACCGCAGGCCAGAGACTGACACTCATTTCACGTTTTACTTTTCAGGGTTCCAGCTAAGGAGTGGCGAGGAGTTCTTCCGTCAACTTAGCCGCGCGATCGACTTTCACCTGTGACAGGATGGCTCCAGCGGATTTGGTCTTGAGCAAACGAAGAATCTCCAGCGCTTTTCGATCTGCCATTCGCTCGATTCGTGCAGCCGCCTCCTCTGCGGGCATACTTTCATACATTTTTGCCAGCTGCGCGAGTTGTTGCGTGCGTGTGTCGCCCGCTTGTTTGCCGTGTGAGGCTTGTTGAATCAACGCCGCCTTCTCCTGCTCGATGCGGCGTTTCTCTACCGCCTCGACTTTGCTCAATATCTGCTCAACTTCAGCTTTGAGAATCGCTAACTGCCCCTCGGACGTCCTAACCGCTTGCTCGCGGCGCTCCAAATCCTGCTTCCGCTGCTGGAACAGCGCAACCATTTCCTCCGGCACAATGAGCGCCGGCCCTTGGAGCAGTTCTGACTCCGGCGCGGGTAATTCGCCCTCTGATTTCTTCATCGCTTCTGTCGATACCGGCCGCTGCGGCTCCAGCCCCTGCTCAGCCGAAGCCTGGACGAGTTGCATCATCGTCCATACCATCGCGATGATGACGCTAATCCCGGCGCCGACTGCCCACATCGGAAGGCCGTTATTCGTGAAAGGTGAAAGGTGAAAGGTAGAACGTGTCACGAAGCTCACCGTATCTCCTCCGGACCATAAGCCATACGCTCTTCACTCCCGCTATACCCCTGCGCTATCAGTTCCGCGCTCCTCGAATTACTTTTCACGTTTCACGTCTCACCTTTCACGCTGATGGCATCACATCACACTCGTCCGACGCGCCGCCTCATCCATTTCCATTTGATCGATTCTATCTTGCGCAAGCTGACGTTGTTGGCGCATGCGTTCCGCCAGCCGATCGACGGTGCGACGATCTTGCATGGCTTCGCGCAGTTCGGCCTGTTTCTGACTCCAGGCCCCACTGAGTCGCACTTCCTCCTGCCGCGCTTGCGCCAATAAGGATGTCCCGGCCTGAAAACGGGACTGCCACACGAGAAACTCATCCAGCGCGACGACTCCACCGGCCTTGGCCAAATATGCGTTTGTCGTCAGTTTCATATGCTCATCAAGCAGACGAACGCGCGCTTCTGCCTCATGGAGATCTTGACGCAGTTGGAAGAGGTCCATCCGCGCGACCTCTTCCAACTGGGCCCGATAACGTCTCAATACATCGAGTTTCATGCTGTCGCCTTCACCAGGGTGAGTAATTCTTGGATCGAAGCGCCGATCGAGACGGATTGCTCGATATCCTGACAAAGAAAAGCATTGATGCCGTCTTGCGCGCCCACGGCCTTGTCGAGATCGCGGTTCGTACCGGCCTTATAGGCCCCCAGCAGGATGAGATCCTCAGATTGCTGGTATCGCGCCTGAAGCTCGATCATGGACCGGACTGCCGTATAGTGGTCACGCCCCACAATATCTTTCATTACCCGACTGGTGCTGTTCAGGAGATCGATCGCCGGAAAATGGTTGCGCGCAGCCAATTGCCTGGAGAGCACAATGTGGCCGTCCAGAATCGACCGAACCGTTTCTGCGATGGGATCGGAGAGTTCGTCATTCTCCACAAGAACCGTATAGAGCCCGGTAATCGCACCGGAACCAGGGCCGGTTCCGACTCGTTCCAGGAGCTTGGGCAACATTGTAAAGACAGAGGGGGTATATCCCTTTGTGGTCGGCGGTTCCCCGATGGCGAGTCCGACTTCGCGTTGGCTATGGGCCAGGCGGGTCAGGGAATCCATCATCAGGAGAACCTGCTTGCCGCAGTCGCGGAAGTACTCTGCAATCGCCGTCGCAATCAACGCGCCTCGTAATCGCACGAGCGGTGGTTGGTCTGATGTCGCCACGATCACCACCGAGCGGCTGAGCGCTTCAGGGGTCAAATCGCGCTCCAGAAATTCGTTGACTTCCCGCCCCCGCTCACCGATGAGGGCGATGACATTCACGTCGGCCTTTGTGTAGCGGCTGATCATCCCGAGCAACACGCTCTTCCCGACGCCGGAGCTGGCAAAAATACCGACCTTCTGGCCACGGCCGCACGTCAGGCAGGCGTTGATCGCTCGAATGCCCAAATCAAGCGGTTCTGCGATGCGCGTTCTCTTCAGAGGGTTGATCGGCGCGGCATGCAACGGATAGCGCTGTTCGGTCATGAGAGGACCGCGGCCATCTAACGGCTCCCCAAGCCCGTTGAGCACGCGGCCAAGCAGTTGTTGGCCGACCGGAACAGAAGCACAACGCCCTTTCATCAGCAGCCGGCTGCCTGGGCCGATCCCGCGCATCTCACCCAGCGGCATCAGCAACACACGATCGCCGCGAAACCCCACCACTTCCGCCGGCACGATTTCCTCTCCATCCTCACGCGTGACGTCACACAGCTCTCCGACTGACGTCATCGGGCCATAGCCTTCGATCACAATCCCAACGGCCTGCGCCACACGACCCGAGACCGCAAGAGGGTCTGTCTGTTCAATGAGATCGACGAGATTCATGGCGGCCTCGTTTCTGTAGGGCCTCTCCGAGGCGCAGCAATTGCTGGTCCAGAGAGGCATCAACCAGTCGATTCGTCGATTGCACGACACAACTTCCGCGCGAGAGAGACGAATCGCCTTCGACATGCATCGCAAAAGCCGGGGGGCGATCGCGGCACAACTCCGCGCGAGCCGCCTCCAGGACGGGAGCGTCGGACGGATGCGTTCGCACAGTGACGACCCCCGCCTCCCGGACCGTCGACAAGGCCGACTTCAGCAATGCGGTCACGGCATCCTGACGTTCGATCATCGTGTCGCGCAGGATGCGCGTCGCCAGGCTGAAGGCCAGCGCCGTCACGTCGTCTTCGATGGTCTGATGCAGCAATGCCTGGGTATCATCGAGGCGACGAACTGCGCCGGCCAAGAGCACCTGCTCCTGTTGTCTGGCTGCCGCGACTCGTGCGTCTGCTCGTCGTTCACCCTCAACAATGCCTTGATCGTAGTCCGAGAGACTCTGATCGCCGACAAATCGATCTCCGGTGCCGAAATCGGTCAGCGCAAGACTGCGGCAGCGAACCCCGGAGGCACGAATCACCGCCTGCTTGAGAACCGTATTCTCCGAACGCAGGTGATACAGATCGAGGAGGCGATTTACGGTCAGCTGTAGCGCTTCGACTTCGAACGGTTTCATCAGAAACTCCGCCGCTCCTGCTTTCATCGCCTGAACCGCGAGATCTACGGTGCCATATCCGGTCATCACCAGCCCCATCAGACGGTGATCGAGCTCACAGGCCTGCTGGAGCAGCGCGATGCCATCCTGGTCCGGCAATTTGACGTCGGTGATCAAGAGCGAGACAGGGGACTCTTTTAATGCTGCAAGGGCTTCCCGTGCGGACCCAACCGCGCGCACACGATGCCCCGCCGATTCCAACAGCCTCACCAATAGTTCCCGGATCGCCGCCTCATCGTCGACGACTAAGATCGAACTATTACGTTGCCCGCTGGGACCTGCGTATGGCTTGGCGACAGCCGGCTCTCCGTTCGTAGCCCGTTCCATTTACAGCATCGCCTCCTCTCCACCGGCGCCTGCGATGACGATTCGCCCTTCCTCTTCGAGTTTCCGGCAGACTTTGAGCATATTCTGCTGCGCCTTCTCGACATCCGCCACCTTCATCGGTCCCCTTGCCTCCATGTCGTCTTTCAACATCTCCGACGCCCGGCTCGACATATTTTTCAGGAACTTCTCCTTGGTTTCCGGGCTCGCTCCACGCAACGCCACCGGAAGATCCTCTTTACTGACTTCTTTCATGAGCTCTTGCATGCCACGGTCGTCAAGCTTGATCAGGTCATCGAAGACAAACATCAGCCCCCGGATGGTATCGGCCAATTGCTGATCGCGCTCGGCAATCTTCGACATGATGCTCCCCTCCGTGGCTTTGTCGAGGGTTGTCAGAATATTCGCGGCCGCTTCAGCGCCTCCGACGCTGGTCGCACGAGTGCCGGTACTTGCGACGAGTGAACTCTGCAATGCGTCGCTGAGTTCCTCCAGCACGCTGGGCTGCAAGTCCTCCATCGTCGCGAGGCGCAAGGCGACATCCGCGCGCAGGGCCTCAGGTAAGTCGACCATGACGACGCCGGCCTGATCCGGATCCATGTGCGCCAGGATCACGGAGATCGTCTGGGGATGCTCGGTCTTGATCATTTGTGAAACGGCCTTGGCATCGACCCACTTCATTGCGTCGAGCCCCGGATACACCTTGCTGGTCATGGACTCGAGCATGCGGCTGGCTTTTTCAGGGCCGAGCGCCTTGGACAGAATGGTTTTGATGTAGTCTTTTCCATGGAACGACATCTGACCGTTTGCGCTCGCCTTCTCAAATTCATCGATGACGATCGACTCCTCTTCCCTGGTGATATTTGCCGTCGCATTCATGGAGGCCCCCAGCCGGCGGATCTCCTTCGGGTCGAGGCTCTTCATCACCAACGCCGCAGCGTCCTCTCCAATAGCTTTCAGGAGAATAGCCGCCTTTTGCTCGCCGCTAAGTTCCGTGGCCATCGTTACATGCGCCTCACTAGCTGGTCTTCAACCATTGTTTGACGACCAGCGCCGTGGTATCAGGATTGCCCCGAGCCATATCGACGATCTGTGAGCGGGGCTTTCCCGTCAATGACGCTTCGATCTGACTCACCGATGCGGGAAGCGGCGGCGTAGCTCCCTCAGCCGATGACCCAGTCGATGACCCAGCCGTTCCCAGCATCGCCATCAGAGGGCGTACCACCATGAAAAGGATCAGGAGAAAGAGACCTCCCCCAACCCCATAGCGAATATAGGGCGTGAAGGAGCTGGCTGGTTCTGCTGCGGCCTCGATGCCTTGTGCCGGCGGTTCTTCCGTCGCGATGTCAAATTGCACGTTGGTCACCTGGACTTGATCCTGCCGCTCTGCAGAATAGCCCATGGCTTTTTTGACAATCTCTTCGATGCGCTTCATGTCCTCTTCAGGCCGTGCCATATATTTCTTCGCCGTATCGCTTCCGGCCTTCCCTGCCTCGGACGGCGCAGCCATTTCATAGATACCGTCCACCAGTACCGCCACGGATAGTTGCTTGATGCTGCCGCTGGATTCCACGACCCGTGAGACCGTCCGGCTGATTTCGTAATTGACGGTTTCGTTCTTGGTCTGATTGTTGCTCGAACTCGTTTGAGCCGGCTCTTGAGCTGTCCCTTCCGGGACATTCGACTGGACGCCCGGCACGCCACCGGATACGCCATTGACCCCGTTGGCCTTTTCCTGGCCCCGCTGCTCGCTTCGAACGACTTGACTGTTCGGATCGTACCGCTCTTCGGTCGTTTCCACTTTTCGGAAATCGAGAATGCTGGATACCCGCACCACGGCTTTATTCGCTCCGACGATTCGTTCCAACATGCTCTGGATGCGTGTCTCGATATCCTTTTCAACCGTTCGCTGGTATTCCAACTGTGATCCAGTGAGTCCCGCTGCATCATCGCTCCCGGCTGCAGATGAAAGGAGCCGTCCATGTCCATCCACCACGGTGACATCCTTGACTTGCAGGCCCTCGACGCTGCTCGACACGAGGTGGACGATTCCATTCACTTGAGTCTTGGCGAGAGTCTGTCCATTCCGCAACGACAAGACGACGGACGCGCGCGACCGATTGTTCTCATCGTTGGAGAACAACCGCCGTTCCGGGGTGGCGAGGTGGACGCGGGCCCGTTCGATCTCCGGCATTTGCGCAATCGTCCGCGCCAGTTCCCCTTGCAACGCACGACGATAATTGAGTTTCTGGACGAAATCAGACATGCCGATCGAGGTTCGGTCGAAAATCTCAAAACCCACTCCACCCCCATGGGGGAGCCCCTGGGTGGCCAACTGCAATCGCAACTCATGGACTTGTGCGCTGGGAACAAGGACCGTGTTTCCGCCTCCGGTCGTCTCATACGGCACTTTCGTCTCTTTCAGCTTTTCCACAATCCCTCCCGCATCCTCGGGATTGAGGTTCGTGAATAGTACCTGCATGTCGGGCTGTTGCGTCCACAGGGCGATAGCGATAAGACCGGCAATAGAGCCGGCAAGCGCAATCAGAACGATCATGCGTTGGTTAATGGAAAACTTGGATAACATAAGTGGCTCTTCTCCTCAGTATCCGATATGCACAATACGAACAGCTCCTGCAGGATGCATCCCGTTCATTTGGTTTATTTGGTTGAATTGGTTTGTTTGGTTGAATTCAATCAACCAGATGAACAAAACAAACCAGACGAACCAGATCAACCAGTTTTAAATCTGCATCCGCTGAATTTCTTCATACGCCGACACCAACTTGTTCCTGATCTGCATCATCAGCTGGAAGGACACATCGGCTTCCTGTAAGGCCACCATCGTCTGATGGATATTCTGAGTCTGGCCGGTCATCAGCGCCTCGGTCGCCTGGCCCGCTTCCAATTGGATATCGTTGGCTTTACCGATCGCTTGCTGCAGCGTATTCATGAATTCGCTTGATGGAGCGCCACCGGCCGCATGAGAAGCGGTGGCGTTTTCCAGCCTGGACAGGGTCGGCATTGTGATGGCTTTAATCTGATCCACGGCTACCTCCCGATCTCCAGCGCCTTATTCCACATGGCGCGGGTCGCGTTGATCGCTTGCACGTTGGCTTCGTAGGAACGGGACGCCCCCATCATATTCACCATTTCTTCCATGACGTTGATGTTCGGCATCTTGACGAATCCTTTCTTGTCGGCATCCGGATGGCGCGGATCATAGATCACCTGCCCGGGCCTCTTATCTTCCTGCACTCGTAGCACCTTGACTCCATCGAGCGCATGAGCCCCTGGCCCCGTCGACACCTGTCGAAACGTCCGTTGGAATGGGCTGGCGACCGGCGTGGATTGAAACACCACATCCCGGCGCTTATAGGGACCGCCTTCTGGCGTATGGGTGGACTGTGCATTCGCCAGATTGCTGGAAATCACATTGAGCCGTTGACGTTGTGCATCTAAGGCGGTAACAGACACCGCCATGCTGTCGGTCATGTCCATGGTCTACCTCCATAATAAAAGGTTGAGGTTGAGGTTAAGGCCAAGGTTAAGGTTACGATAAAGAAGAGGTTGGCTCTCGCTCAGCCTCGACCTTAGCCTCAGCCTGATTCTTTATCTTCCCTCGCGGATTGCACCCATCAGCTGCCGAAAACGGATCGCCATAATCGACGCTGCACTGTTGTACAGCATCGCGTTTTCAGACATTTTCGCCATCTCCAGCTCGATGTTCACCGAGTTGGCATCCAAGGGAATATCTCCCGCCGGCACGGAGCCGAGCTTACCCGTTACCTGTTGCACCGAGTTTCCGCTTGGACCGATGTGTTGGCCCTGAGTCACCGCGAGTGAAACAAAACCTCTCCCTCGATGCGCGGCCTGCAAGGAATCTTGAAAATTGAGCTCAGTGGCGCGATAGCCCGGCGTTTCTTCGTTCGCGATGTTCGAAGCGATCACCCGCTGCCTGGCTTGCCGTAAATCCAGCGTGCGATGGAGCAATTCCATGGTGCGATCAATGAGCGTCATGGCACATCCCTCCTGTTATCCTACTTGTACCGACTCAGGGGTTTAGGCTGAAGACTGAAGGTCGGAGTTCCGAACACTTCAGCCTGAACCCCTTCAGCCTATCTACCTGATTAGTCACCTCTGCCTATCGGCAAATAGTGCCGGATGTTTTCTGCCCACTCCCCATACCCTGGTGAATGACCGGATTATGCGGAGTCCTGACAACTTGCCCCTCGATATTCTCGAAGCTTGTTACGTAACGTACGGATGCTGATCCCGAGTTCTTTCGCAGCATGAGTACGATTCTCCCTCACGCGTGTGAGGGTCTGAAAAATCAGTTCCCGCTCCATTTCCCATAGAGAACCGTTTCCGGAAGGCTGCGGTACGGATGAGACTGGAACGGGAGACACCGGCTGACCGCCGGATTCCACCAACAAGTGGCTCGGAAGGATCGGCTCCTTCCCGGCTAAGAGCACGGCACGTTCCATGACGTTTTGCAGTTCACGCACGTTCCCCTTCCACCGTCTGTCCTGGAGCATTGCGTAGGCCTCCGCCGACACTGTCGGCAGCGGAACGCTATTGCGCGCCGCGGAGACTGCCACGAAATGCCTCGCGAGCAATGGAATGTCCGCGGGCCGCTCCCGCAACGGAGGGACGGTGATAGGGAATACATTCAAACGGTAATACAAGTCCTCCCGAAACCGGCCCTGCTCCACTTCATGGTAGAGCGATCGATTGGTCGTCCCAATGACCCGAATATTCACCGGCACAGGATCCTTACCTCCTACTCGATCCACTTCCCGCTCCTGGATCACTCGGAGTAACTTGGCCTGCAAACCCATGTTCATTTCGCTGATTTCATCCAGCAACAATGTGCCGGTATGCGCCATCTCAAACTTGCCGATTTTTTTCATGATGGCGCCGGTAAAGGCTCCACGCTCATGACCGAACAGTTCGCTCTCCAGAAGCCCGTCGGGTAAGGCCGCACAATTCACGGCAATAAACGGTCGGTGCGCACGAGGACTTCTACTATGGATAAAGCGGGCCAGCAGTTCTTTCCCTGTGCCGCTTTCTCCATTGATAAGGATCGTGGCTTGACTCGTAGCGACTCCCTCCACGGTACTGAGCAAACGGGCCATGCCCGGGTCTTGAGTCAGAATGGACCGCTGGTCGATCGGCGCAGGCGATGACGCCGAGGCATCAGTGCCACGCGCTTTCAGATTGGCGATCACTCGCTCGA
>ERZ1292633.5855-Hain-H41-02um-R1-5855-length-10953-cov-4_pt1 | contig 10953 bp, 9 predicted proteins | sample MGYA00564406_ERZ1292633 | MGnify/ENA primary metagenome ERZ1292633 (study PRJEB36523, sample SAMEA6512639) | groundwater metagenome | collected 2019-01-08 | study: AquaDiva: Metagenomics assemblies of 32 groundwater samples
GATGTTGGATTTTCCGCATCCGTTTGGTCCCACCACGCCCACCAATTGCCCGGGCAACTGAAACGTCGTCGGCTCAGCAAATGACTTGAAACCTGCCAGTTTGATGGAATTTAGGCGCATTGAAAAACGGATTCAGGGATGTAAGCCATTGATTTTGCTAAAGAAAAGCGCCAATCAACGGCGCCTTTATGGGCTCAGATGATAACATCGCCCCTTTGTATTTTCTGTTCGCGCATCATGGCCAAAACCAGCAACAAACCTGCACCGCAATCTGCCCAATCTCGTCAGGTGCCCGCCAACCCACCCAGCGCGCCCAGCAAAGACTTATTGGTGTTTGACAACCCCTCACCACAGCGTGATTACGTCATTCAATTTCAGGTACCGGAGTTCACCTGCCACTGCCCACTAACCGGGCAACCCGACTTTGCGCACTTCACCATTGACATGATTTGCGACAAGCTGTGCATTGAGCTTAAAAGCTTGAAGATGTACTTCTGGAGCTACCGAAACGAAGGTGCGTTTCATGAAAAAGTCACCAATACGATATTGGACGACATTGTGGACGTTAGCGCCCCGCGCTTTATCCGCATCACCGCCAAATGGTATGTACGTGGCGGCATCTACACAAACGTGATCGTGGAGCACCGCAAGAAAGGCTGGCAGCCCCAGCCTGCGGTGCATTTGCCCGATATGCCCCGTGAGACAGGGATGCTCGGCTAAAGTTTTCTGACGTCGGCCAGATAGCAAGAATGGCCGATATCTATCCTGCGCAACCTCAATGACTGGCGTTCACCGTAATGTGCGGCCGGTTATAGCGCAGTTGCTCTTGCTGGGCTTCCATGATGTCTGCACGTTCAGGGGCAAATGCTGACATGGCGGCAACCAAGGCTTGCGCCTGGGTTTGCACTTGCGTATCGGTCAGGACCGCCTGACTTCGGGCACGTGCAGCGACACCGCGCGCCATTTTGCTAATATGCCGTCTTGCAATAACGCCAAGCACTTAAGCCCGAATCCTAACCCCATGCTCCTTACGACGAAGTCTGCCGACATCTGCTGACGAGGAAATTTCACTTGACAACTATCAATTTGAGCGGCCAGCTTGCATTCCGTCCCACAATCGCACCATGTGGTTGGCTCAAGCAATCGTAAGCCCTGAGTTTTTTTCAAGGAATCAAAAGCAAGGAACCCACCGTTTTGCGTGCTTCTAAATCACGATGCGCACTGGCCGCATCGGCCAAAGCATACTGACGTTCAATGTGCAGCTTGAGGCGGCCGTCCAAAACCAAAGCAAACAATTCATCAGCCATAGCCTGCGTTGACTCACGGGTAGCCAAATGGGCAAATAAGGTGGGACGGGTGAGGTGCAAGGACCCTTTGCTAGATAGCAACCCTAAATCCACTGGCGCAACCGGCCCGCTGGCATTGCCAAAACTAACCATCAATCCAAACGGCTTCAAGCAGTCTAATGAGCGCTCGAACATATCGCGCCCCACGGAGTCGTAAACAACCTTAACACCCCGCCCTTGCGTGATTTGTCGTACACGCGCAACCACATCTTCACTCAGGTAGTCGATCATGTAAGCCGCGCCGTTTTCTAGCGCTAACGCACATTTTCTAGGGCCACCTGCCGTGCCTATCAATTGCAAACCCAGCGCCGCCGCCCATTGGCAAGCAATCAAGCCGACACCACCCGCAGCCGCATGGAATAGCACAAAATCACCCGGCAGCAGGCCTCCTTGGGGCAAAGTTTTGCGCAAAAGATATTGCACCGTCATGCCTTTAAGCATCACCGCGGCGCCCTGAGAAAAATCTATGGCCTGCGGCAATCTAACTACACATTTGGCCGGTAACAATCTCGCAGTGCAATAGGCTCCTGTCGGCGCGCTAGCATAGGCGACGCGGTCACCTAACTGTAAATGTGCCACTTCCGCACCCACCGCCTCGACGACTCCCGCGCCTTCCATCCCAATACCAAACGGTAAAGGCAGCGGGTACAAACCAGTGCGGTGATACACGTCAATGTAATTCACCCCAATGGCGTGATGGCGTATGCGCACCTCGTTGGGTTGCGGCTGACCAAGTTCAATCGGGTGTAGTTTCAACTGCTCCGGGCCACCCACGGCCTGGACTAGCACAGACTGTTCCAACTGAGGCATGCGTTTTCTCCGTTATCGACATGATGAAATTGAACCTAACGTGGGCAATATTCACCTCTAAGGCTTCGGCTGCCTCACGCCCGCTTCCTACAATCAAATCAGACAGCCTCGGGAGATGATAACGATGTGGCGATCCGGTTTGGATGCTTCACCTGATCAATTTCGCGAGCAGGCGCACGTCATCGCCCAAGACGCCGTTTGGTTCGCTTTTTGGATGCTCGCACTGACGACCGTTGCAGGCATAGGCCTGCTCGGCAGCATCGACACCAACCCAACAAGCCTTAGCTTGGAGCTCATTTTGACGGGCCTGCTCTACGGCATCGCCGTGATGATATGGGCACGGACCCGACGTGACGCTGATCAAGCTTTCCAGCTCATCAACCCACTCGTCGTACTGGCGATTTTTTTTACCAGCCTGAGCGACGCCGCAACCCTTAGCGCCTGTGTTCTTTATGCGTTTTGCCATGTCATCACGGCTGCAAGCTGTGGGCGGTGGCGGATCGCACGCAACCTAGCTCTTTTGTACCTGTGCTTGATCGGTATCGCGACCCTTAATGTTGAAATGGGTTGGTACGGCTCAATCCGCCAAAATGCCACGGCCATCAACCGCGCCAACATGCTGGCTTTTGCCGTGTCAAGCCTGCTAAGCGTGCTTAACGTGCATACTGGCCTGCGACGCCAGCAACGTTTGACACGGCTATTTGACGACGCTCTGCTGCGCTCTAGCACCGAGCGCGATCGCGCCCAACAAGCCGCCGAACTACGCGCCAACATGATCGACGAGCTAAGCCAAGAAATCCGTATTCCGATGACTGGCGTCATGGGGGCCACACAGTTGCTCGAACAGCAAAACCTTTCACCTGCGCAACGGCATCTGGTGACCATTCAAAAGCAAGGTTCTAACCGCCTTCTCTTGCTCGTGAATGAGATGTTGGACCGGGCCAAGCTTGACGCCGAGCATAGCCCAATGGACGATCAAGTTTTTTCGCCCCGTGATTTGGTGGCTGAAGTCGCTGAGCTTTACGCGCCACAAGCGCATCGAAAGAACGTGGAGCTAGGTTGGTGCGCCACCTTAAACACGCCCGAATTGGTGCAGGGCGACGCCACCCGTGTGCGGCAAATTCTAGGAACCTTAGTGGCCAATGCTGTGAAGTTCACCCACATTGGCTTGGTGCAGATCAACCTCAGTATCGGCACGGACGATCTGCTCATATTTGAGGTTAACGACAACGGCAAAGGTATTGCTGCCAGCACCCTTGGGCATATTTTCGAACCCAACCCAGCAAAACAACCACACGCAGAAAACAACTATGCGATGAGCTTGCCAAACTGCCGCCTACTAGCACGCCAAATGGGGGGTGAGCTATATGCTCATAGCACACCCATGCAGGGCTCAGATTTTGCACTGAGCTTGCGTTTGCCTAGCGTCGCTTCAAACGCCACCTTGGCCTTGCGCACAAGCAAGAACTTCGTCGTGCCCGACCAAAGCCTCGTTGTGCTTGGGGCCAGCCCATCGCTAGCGGTCAAGTTGCATGTGCTACTCACCGAGATGAGAATTCATGCGCTGTTTTCAAACTCCGCACCCATGCCGCCGTCAAAGCAAAGCCGCGGTGAGTTCGAGGGGCTGCGACCAACAGTCTACATTCTTGACGCGTGGCCAGGGCATGGCAGTTGCCTCGGCGCCCTACCGACGCTGCTGTCTCAGGCGCGGCAAGGCGTGGCCAAGCTCATTTTGGTGTGCGATGTAGCCCATGAATCCACCATCGATATGCCTGATTCGGTGCTGCAGCTGTTCCGCCCCTTGCGTCGCGAGCATTTGCACAACGCCCTCGTATGGGCCTACGGCAAACAAACCGTCAACGACGCCCTTGCTGAGCAAGCCAGGATGCGCGTGTTGCTGGTCGATGACAACGCCATCAATCTCATGTTGGGCCGCGCCCTACTAGAGCTGCTTGACGTTCAGGTTGAAGTAGCGGTAGGTGGATGTGCCGCAGTAGAGTTGTCCAGCCAACAGTACTTTGACCTGATTTTGATGGACTTGTCGATGCCAGATTTAGATGGCATCGCAGCCACCCGACAACTCCATGCGCGTCAACGGCAACAAGGGCATTCGCCCACGCCTGTTGTGGCATTTACTGCGCAGTCAGACCCACAAATTTTGGCACAGTGCCAAACCGTTGGGATGGTTGGCATCTTGTCCAAACCCTACTCGATCGAGCAGCTACGTGCTGTGCTTGAACCCTATATGCCTTTACCTCAAAATCACTTCAACGCCATCGAGTCAACAGCCAGACTCCAGCCATAACTGCAACCGTGCCCGCCGCAATCCAGGGCGTAAACGGTTCATCCAAGATCAAAACGCCCATGGCGATGGTAGAGATCGGGCCAATCATGCCGACTTGCGAAGCCAAACCAGCCCCCACGCGCTCAATGGCCATCATCACCATTAGCACGGGGGCGAAAGTGCAAAGCACGGCGTTGACAACAGAAAGCTGTAGCACCTCAGGCGCGACAGCAGCAGCGCTTAGAGGGCGCAGCAGCGCAAACTGCGCTAGACAAAACAAGCAGGCCACGCTCGTAGCCAGGCCTGTTAGGCGCAATGAACCCAGTCGCTTGACGACCTCACCGCTATAAACCAGGTACACCGCGTAACTCACTGCGCTACCAAACACCAGCGCTGCGCCAAAACCAACGTATGGCCCTGTTAACGTCAGTTCATGCCCAAACACCAGCAAGACACCGCTGTAACTGACTGCTAGCGCCAGCATTTGCTTGGCATTGACTTTGCGCTTAAACAGCACCCAACCCAAGAGTAAGACGATGGTGGGGTTCAAGTAGAGCACCAATCGCTCCAGACTAGCGCTCACATAGCTCAAGCCAGCAAAGTCCAAAAAGCTAGCCAAGTAGTAACCTGAAAACCCCAGGCCAATCACGGCCAACCAGTCACGCCGCGCTAGCGGCGGTTTACCGCGCCCAGCCCACCAGGCCAGGGCCAAGAAAAGCGGCAACGCAAACAGCATGCGATACATGATGAGCGTAACGGCATCAACGCCATAGCGGTAAGCCAGTTTGACGATGATGGCCTTACCAGAAAACGCGATGGCTCCAAAAGTTGCTAATGCAAGGCCAAGCCACGGTTTGCGGCTGTCTACCGATACTGCTGATGAATTCATGAAACCAACTATAGCGACAAAGGCCGCTGTGGCACTTCTTGGCTCGGCAAGCTTGGCGTTCTAACGGGCGAAGCGCCAGGGCGTGATCAAGTAAGGCTAATCGAGCCGAACCCATCGCAGCGCCACAACGTCGTTCGGCCACATCACCGCATGAACGCTAGGCTTCATGATCCACGCCAACTTGCGACGGTACAGCGGCAATAAAGGCAAATCCTCGTGCATAACCGTTAGCGCTAGCCCAACCAATTGCCTCCGTTTGGGTAGATCGGGCTCGATACGAATGGCGTCAATCATGCTATCGAGCTTGGGGTTGCTGTAGCGGCCCGCGTTGAAAGCTCCACCGTTAGCACCATCGTGGCTACGCACCAGCGCATTCAGCGTGCTCCACGCATCTGGCGTGGGTGTCCAGCCAAACTCGACAAAGCTGCTGCTGGCCTGTGTGAGCTTAGGAAAGAATGTGGCGCTAGGAAAGTTGTTGAACTGCGCTTTGATGCCAACCTTATCCAGCATCGCAGAAATAGCCTGGCAAACTGCCGAACGCCACGCTACGTTGACGCATTCGAGCGGCACCTTAAAGCCTTCTGGGTAGCCCGCCTCTTTGAGCAAGGCCCTTGCTGCCGCCGGGTCATAGGGTAAACGCGCCTCAAGCTCAGGCAACGCGCCATCCACGAGCTGAGACACATGCGCCCCCGTCGCCACAGCCTGCCCGCGTAGCACTTTCTTGACGATCAAATCCATGTCAATGGCTTGCACGATGGCACGGCGCACGCGCAGGTCTTTGAAGGGATTACGGCCTTTAATATCACTGCCATTAAGCTGCACTCGCGCTTGGTCAAAAGCGAGGTACTGCGTACCCATATCGACTGTTTCTGTCACAACAAACTGCTTGTTCTGACGCAAGCGCCCTACATCTTGGTAGGGCGGATCCACCAAGATATCCATCTGCCCGGACGCAAGCGCAGCCAAACGCGAGCCGTCGTTTTGAATGACGTTATAGACCGCTTCGTCGACGTTGCCGGTGTGCGTGGCACGCCCCCACCAATTCGGGTTAGCCTGTAGCACGGTGCGCACGTCAGATTCGTAGGCTTTCAACACGAACGGCCCAGTTCCATTGGCATGACGTACCGCGTAGGTTTCTTGGTTTGCGTTGTAGTCTTGCGGCTTTTGAACCTTGTGCTGCTCGCTCCATGATTTGCTCATCATGGCCACGAGCCAGAGCTTTTCAGGTAACACGGCATCGGGCGATCCTAGCGAAACATCAATCGTGAATGCATCGACTTTGCGGGCACCCAAAACGCCACGCAGTTGCGCGGCTCGCTGCGAGGTTTTGTCAAGTGCGCGGGTGATGGAGAACACGGCGTCGTCAGCCGTGAATGCACTGCCATCGTGAAACTTCACACCGGGCCGTAGTTTGAAGCGCCAGGTGGTCGCATCAATCGCCGTCCAAGATAGCGCCAATGATGGTTCGAGTTTGAATTGCTGGTCGCGGTCAACCAGGCCTTCGTAAATTTGTAATATCACCCGTGTGTGGTATTGCAAGGCCAAGGCATGTGGGTCCATGGACTGCGGATCAAACGCACTGGCATATTGCAAAGTTTTGCTGGAGGCAACACCACTTAGCGCAGCCAAGCTCAAGGCCACCAAGATATGCGACAACCGTTGCATGTTCAGCATCGTTTCCTCCGAAGGCTGGCAAGTCGGAATCATTACAGGAATAGCAATCGTGCAGGCACGGAGAAATTCAAAGAAACTCTGATGCACTGCCTTTTCTCAGCAGCTCAGTATCTCTGTGCTTGCATTCGAATTCTTCTCACAATTTGCAAAGACTCAATTCCTTAGAGCCCAAGACAGACTTGTAACGCTACCACGTTCTTATGCAGTTTGCGCCTGCACAAACACCAAGTCCAGCTGTGCAAGCCATTGCTGCTTTTGATCGACGCTAGCAAAGCTGGCTTTAAGGCTGTTACGCAGCACACTGTAGGCATGGCGCACCGTTAACTGAGGTAAGGCCGCAAACGTGTCGACCAGGTTTTGATTGATATAACCACCAAAATAAGCAGGATCGTCTGAGTTAATCGTCACGCACAAACCTGCATCCAGAAGCTGCGGCAGATTGTGCTGATCGAGCGTATCAAACACCTTGAGCAAAACGTTAGAAAACGGGCACACCGTGAGGGGAATGCGCTCCTTTGCCAGACGCTGCACCAGCGCTGGGTCTTCGATACTGCGCACTCCATGGTCAATGCGTTCAACCTTCAGCACATCCAGCGCTTGCCAAACATAGCTGGGCGGGCCTTCTTCACCCGCATGAGCCACCACATGGAAACCCAACTCGCGGCCACGCGCAAAGACACGGGCAAACTTTTCAGGCGGGTGCCCAACTTCGCTGGAGGCCAAACCCAGGCCGATCAAATGCTCACGGTACGGTAAGGCTTGCTCAAGGGTTTCAAGCGCTGACTCTTCGCTCAGATGGCGCAGAAAGGCCAGGATCAATCCTGCACTCAAACCCCAGCGTTTTTGAGCATCTGCGCAAGCACGCTGCAAACCCATGATGATCATGCTTATGGGCAGGCCGCGTTCAGTGTAGGTTTGCGTATCGAAAAACACTTCGGCGCGCACCACATGATCAGCCGCCGCACGTTCGAAATACGCCATCGCCATGGTGTAGAAGTCGCCTTCGTCCTTCAACACCGAGGTACCCGCGTGATAGATGTCTAGAAAACTCTGCAAATTGGTGAAGGCGTAAGCGCTACGTAGCGCCTGTGCGTCCGCGTAAGGTAGCTGCACGCCATTCTTGCGCGCAAGCTCAAAAATCATTTCGGGCTCTAGAGAGCCCTCAATGTGCATATGCAGTTCGGCCTTGGTGGCACGCTGCAACAGACCCGCAATGGCCGTTGGAGGAATGGCTTCAAAGTTGATGGTCATCGTCGTGTCATTCCGAATTCTAGAAATCTCGCCACATAGGCAAGAACCACTGAGAATGAAGAGAAAAGCGATTGAATTTCTCTGAATTTCTCAGCGTATCTAAGCCTTATGCGGCACAGTTTTCGTATCAGCTATTTACCGGTAGGCACCTTGCCTTCGACGCCTTTGACGTAGAAGTTAATGCCCGACATGAACTTGTCGTCAGCCACCGCACCGGCCTTCAAGATTTCCTTGCCATCTTGCGCCTGAATCGGGCCCTTCCAGATGGCTAGGCTACCGTCCTTCAAGCCAGCCTTTACCTTGGCAACTTGCGCTTTCACATCAGCAGGCACTTTGTCTGAAATAGAGACGATATCAATCGCGCCTTCTTTCACGCCCCACCAGCTATGGCCGCCGCCTTTCCATTTGCCGTCCAAGGCCTCTCGAGTTGCTTTGATGTAATACGGACCCCAGTTGATGACCGCTGACGCAAGGTGCGCCTTCGGCCCGTAGGCGGTCATATCAGAGTCCCAGCCAAAAGCATACTTACCGTTCTTTTCTGCGGTCTGTAGCACGGCAGATGAGTCCGTGTTTTGCATCAATACGTCCGCCCCGCCATTAATCAATGACTGCGCCGCATCCGTTTCTTTGGGTGGATTGAACCACTCATTGACCCATACCACTTTGGTGGTGATTTTGGGGTTAACTGACTGCGCCCCCAAGGTAAAAGAGTTGATATTGCGCAGCACCTCAGGAATCGGAATAGAGCCCACGACGCCCAAGGTGTTCGTCTTCGTCATCTTGCCAGCGATCACGCCGGCCATGTAAGCACCTTCGTAGGTGCGGCTGTCATAGGTGCGCAGGTTGGCGCTTTGCTTATAGCCGGTGGCATGTTCAAACATCACGCCTTTGGCAGTAGGTGCCACTTTGCCCATTGGCCCCATATAACCAAAGGTCGTGCCGAAAATAAGCTTATTGCCCTGGCTCACGAGGTCGCGGAACACGCGCTCAGCATCTGCAGACTCGGGCACTTTCTCAACAAAAGTTGTGACGACTTTGGTGCCAAATTCCTTTTCAACAGCCTTGCGTGCATTGTCATGTGCGTAAGTCCAGCCCCCGTCGCCGACCGGCCCAACATAGGCGAAACCAATTTTGAGCGGCTCCTTTGCAGCATCTGCAGCCCATGCAGGCTGCACTGCTGCAGCCGCTGCAACGACGGCCAATTTCAACCAAACGCGTTTTGTCATCTTGCAGTCTCCAACGTTGTAAAGTGGCGATTATGAAAGACTTCCAGTGCTATCCCGACAGGCCAACTAACTGCCGGGGTAAAAGGGTTGCCCCAAGGAAGCAGGGCGATTCACACGAATAAAGTTTGCGTTACGTGAGATCAGCAGTAACACAAGAATGGTTGCCAAATAGGGTGTCATGCTCAAAAACTGGCTCGGTATTTGCACGCCCATACCTTGCAGATGAAACTGCAACATCGTCACAAATCCAAAGAGGTAAGCGCCCAGTAGTACGCGTGCGGGTCGCCAAGTGGCAAAAGTGGTTAAAGCCAAGGCAATCCAGCCCTTGCCCGCCACCATACCCTCAACCCACAAGGGCGTATAGATGACGGATAGATACGCGCCTGCCAAGCCGCATAAGGCGCCCCCCACCATCATGGCCGCCAAGCGAACCCTGCGCACCGGATAACCTAAAGCATGTGCGGATTCCGGCGACTCGCCAATCGCACGCAGCACCAATCCGGAGCGCGAGCGGTACAAGAACCATGCTGTACCTATCGTTAGCAAAACCGCCAAATACACCATTGGGTGCTGTTTAAATAGGGCTGGCCCAACAAACGGAATATCACTGAGATACGGAACGGCAAAGTGTGGGCGTTCAGGCAATTTGGCTTGTGCAAAGTTGATGCCTACAAAGGCTGAAAAACCCGTACCAAACAGGCTTAAAGCCAGGCCTGCTGCTACTTGATTGGCATTTAACCAAATCACCAAAAAACCTAGGGCACACGCCATAACAGCCCCAACCGCAGCACCTGCGCCAAAGGCCAACACATCGCTGCCCGTGACGTTAGCGGTGGCAAAACCAGCCATTGCGGCCACCAGCATCGTGCCCTCAGCACCGAGATTGATCACCCCGGCCCTTTCGTTAATCAATAGACCCAACGCCGCCAGCGCCAAGATCGTGCCTGAATTGAACGTGGCCGCAAGAAGAAGTGCAAGCGAGTCCATCACACAGCTCCTTCGGACATCGGTTTGGCGCTGTGGTGCGCCAGCGCTTTAGGAGCGCGCTTCCAACGTAGGCGCGAAGCAATCAACGTGTCGCAAGCCAGCAAAGTGAACAGCAACAATCCCTGGAAAACACCCGTTAACGATTGCGGCAAACCTAAACGCGACTGCGCTAGCTCGCCGCCAATAAAAAACATGCTCATCAAAATACCAGCAAACACCGCCCCCACCGGATGCAAACGGCCCACAAACGCAACAATGATGGCTGCAAAACCATAACCCGCTGGCACATGAGGGGTCAATTGCCCGAGCGGCCCTGCGGCCTCTAGCGAGCCTGCCAAGCCAGCCAAACCACCCGACAACAATAGCGCCAACCACAACGCCCGACGCGACGAAAACCCTGCATATCGGGCCGCCGCTGGAGCCATGCCGCCCACCTGCAATTGAAACCCCGCGTAAACACGAAACAGCAATATCCAGATCAAGGCA
>ERZ1292633.5858-Hain-H41-02um-R1-5858-length-10947-cov-7_pt1 | contig 10947 bp, 13 predicted proteins | sample MGYA00564406_ERZ1292633 | MGnify/ENA primary metagenome ERZ1292633 (study PRJEB36523, sample SAMEA6512639) | groundwater metagenome | collected 2019-01-08 | study: AquaDiva: Metagenomics assemblies of 32 groundwater samples
GGTACTCCTCGACGGCTTCCTTGAACTCGCGGAGACGGAAGTGGGTGTCGCCTCGCTCGAGGTGCCTGACGGCCTCGGGATCCGATGGCATGGCGAGCGGATCACCGGGATCGTCGGCCCAACTCAGGGACGGCGCCGAAGCCAAGAGCACGACGACAGAAACGAGAACCATCGACCGCATCACCTGGGCTCCTCCTGTCCGAAACACGGCAGCATCACGGCGTCACCATCCTTACCAGCGCATCCGCCGCGGCCTGGGGCGTCTCGGGCTGGCCGTTGCCCCAGGGCGAGCCGAGCAGGAAGATCAGCCGCTCGACCTCGCCGCGGTCGCCGGGGGCGGCGCAGAACACGGCCACGGCGCTGAGCGCCAGGGCGGCGCTGGTGCGGCGATCGTAGTCCCGCACGCGGCCGTCGGGGGCCATGGTCTCGGCCGGGCCCATCGCGGGCAGGTCGGCGATTGACTGGGCGACGTGGGCGCAGAGCTTGGTGACCTGGTTCGCGGTGCGGCCGCCGCCAGGCGTGTTGCACGCGAGGAGCCCGAGCCCGAGCATGGCGGCGACGATCAGAGGCGGCGGAACCGATGCGTCGATACTGGCGTCCACCGCCCCATCAACCGCGGCATCGACTGGCGCGGCGTCGATTGCCGCGCCGTCGGTCGCTACGGCGTCGATTGCCCCATCAACCTCAGCGTCGATCGGCAGGTAGGAGCCACCGCGGACTTCCGCGTCGACAACACCGACTCCGGGGCGCCAGTGATCCACAGCACGGCGGCCCCGCAGCTCGCCGACGATCTTCGCCTTCATGGCGCCGCTCCGTTCGCCAGCTCAAGCACGATCGCCTTGCGACGCTCCTGGTCTGCACCACGAAACTCCTCCAAGAGGAGCGAGGCATCGCGCTTGATGCAACGCGTGAGGCTCTCCTCGATGACGACGGTACGCCTTCCCATCGACAGGCGTCCGGCCTCCGCGGTGTCGACGTCTGTCTCCAGCATCCGTACCAGCGCCAGGCACGCTGCTGGATCTTGCTTCGCGGTGCTCGGTGCCCGCTCGATGCGCAGCCCGATGAACAGTCCGATCAAGACGCAGACCACTGCGAGGCACGACAGCAACGCCACCTGATAGCGCCTCACAAGACCTCCTTGTGTTGACGGAGCGACAGCTCCCAGGCCTTGACCTCATCCGACCACACGACGTTGGCGCTATCCAGGTTGAGCGTGCCTTCACCGAGCTGCTGGTCCCTCGCCTCCGCCGCCGGCAGCATGTCCTCTTCGATCCAGGTGACGAAGCGGTAGGCGTACTCCTCGTCCACGTTGCCTTCGTGGGTCACGACCGCTGCGCGTGAGAAGTGTTCTCCGTTCAAGTCTGCGGCCCACAGATGCGCGACCCTACCTTGCAGGCTGCTCTGGTGTTGCATGCAGCCTTCAAGCTGACCGACGGGCAGCACCTGCGCCTTGTAGCGAGAGACCAGGTCCTGCGTGATGGCCGTGAAGTGGTCAACGGTTTGGTACCGACCGGCATAGGACTCCTTCATCACCTCCAGCTCCTCAAGAGGGAGCTTGGCCGCGCCGGCACGCACATCCTCGGCCCACTGCACGGGGAGGTCTTCGAGCGCGTCGACAGCGGTCTTGTCGGGGTTGGTCTTCGCGTCGGCCATCACGCCCTTCGCCCAGCCCATCGTGGGTTCCGAGATGAGACCGACCACCTCCTTCATCCGCTCTGGTGTGACGTCCGCTGCTGCAGCCAGCTTCTTCATCACGGTGGCGATGGCTGGTCCAACACCAAAGCCGACGCACGAGAAGAGGACATCGAGGACGAGGCCCATGCCTTCGTCGTCCTTGGCGAGCGACTCCATCCGGATCTTCACCAGCGCCTGATGCCAGCGCGTGGCCGCTCCACCAACACGGTCACCGATCTCGAAGAGCAAGTTCTGGCGGTCGTCCACCAGCTTCTGGTCTGCGCATCCAGTGAGGTCCATGTGCAGGTCGGCGACGCGGTCGGGGTCGCTGGTCGCCTGGCGCTGCACCGGGCCGGACGTCATCGGGACCGCGTCCGGATGCGGGGACAACTGCCCCGTCGTCTTCGCCGTCGACTGCCCTCCCGGCTTGCCCGCCTTGACGAGGTCTGGCCCAGCGTTGGCCTGGTCCGGCGGCTTGGGATCGTAGGTGTTGCCCATGTGGTTCTCCTTGACCGTTGTACGCGACCTTCCGCCGGACCTTTCCGGGTGTTGCCATCGGCCAAGGAGAACGGGCTCCTGATGCAACGTTTCGGCGTGTAAGTACCTGAAGCCTCGTGATCCGAGGGCTTTCGGAGGGCTTAGTCGACGCGTCCCGACAGTAAGGCCGGGTACGTACCGATTCGGCGCACGGGCGCCGACAGGCGCCGCGACGAGCATCACCGACCGCCGTGCTCATGAAACCAGGCGGCGAGCGCATCGGAGACCACCTCGGACTTCGATCGCTCGGAGGAGGCGCTGTAGATCGCCAGGGTGCGATCCATCTCGGGCGCCAAGTAGACGTGCAAACGCACCACTTCCCCGCGCCCTGGGCGCGCGTGACGCATCTTGACCGAGCGGCTGCCTGTCTCTGGCGCTCTGGCGCTCTGGCGCTCTGGCGCCACAGCGCGAGAACGCTCCGGCGTTCCAGCGCCACGGCGCTCGTCGTCGCCGGCAGCGACGAACTTATCGCGCGCCGGCGCGTCGATGGCCGGGGGCTTGCGGGGGGCGATCATCGGCTTTTTGGACATGGTGGTGGTCTAGCTCCTTCAGCAGCTCGTCAACGAGGGCGCGGACCTCGACGGCCGCGGCGGCCCGCGGCGCGTACTGCGCCACGCCGCGGCCGGTCGCGGGCGCTTCCTGGTAGGCGATCCGGTAGTGCAGCTCGGTCGCAAGCACACGCAAGCCCGCTTGCGCGAGCGCGTCGCGGGCGCCGGTGCCGATCGTCGTGCCGACCGTGCGCCGGGTGATCAGGGCGACGGCGTCGAGTTCGGGGCGGACGGCCCGGGCCTTGGTCGCCAGCTCGACGGACTCGGCGAGAGCCCAGGCATCGAACGCGGACGGGCCGCACGGAAACACGGCCAGCTCGGCGACCATGAGAGCCGAGCGCTGGATGTCGCCGTTGCTCGGGGGGCAGTCGACGATCGTCATGTCGTAGCCGCGGGCCAGATCGTCGAGCTGTCCGGGGGCGTGCATTTTGGCCCCCATGGCGACGACTACGGGCGCGGGGATCCCGGCCTCGGCGGCGACGTCGGCCCAGGTCCTGGCCGAGCCCTGGGGATCGGCGTCGACGATGAGCACGCGTTGACCGCGTGCGTACAGCTCGGCGGCGACGGCGATCGCCGTCGTCGTCTTGCCGGTCCCCCCCTTCTGCCCGCAGAGCGCGATCACCGACATGGCGGCGACTCTACGCGCTCGGGCGCGCGAGCGCCATGGCACTGGGGCGCTTTGGCGCTTGAGCGCCGCAACGGGGCGACGCTGCCCACACGTCTAGACGACTGCTCCCAGGCACCCCACGTCGCGATCGCCGCTTCGGCAGGAAGATCGAATGAAGCCATCAGGGCTAGCCACTCCTCCGGTGGGCCCTCGGATGCGTAGCGGGCTCGCAGCACGTTGGGGGTTGCCTGTGTGGGAAGGCCCGATGGTTCCGGAGAACGGCGCTCCGATGAACGCTCCGGGCCTCTGGTAGCCTGCCGGGTGGCGAGTGCTCGCCCGAGGGCCGGCGCCTTCGCCCCGTCCTTGTCAGCCTCTCGACGTGAGGCGCCGGTAGGCGCCGGATCTTGGTCGCCGATAGGCGACTCCGATCTCTCTCTCTCAGGGTCTCCGTTCCGGGAGTTGTCCACAGGGGGCAAGTTGTCCACAGGGGGCGGCGTCTCCGGATTTTTTAAGTTGTGATTTCTGACGGGTGGCAACAGTTGCGATCCAATGTCCACCTCGCCCGGAACCTGATCGAGCGCCGGCCTCGCCACGTGCGCCGCCGCCATCTGCATGGCGATGCGCAGGAGCGGCCCGGGCGTGTAGCAGGAGGCGCGCTGCACATGCCTCCACTTCCCCGACGCGGCGTCTCGGTAGGGGGTGAAGCGCCGGTGCGTCTCGACCCATCCCCCGCGCTCCAGCTCCTGGGCCGCCGCCCAGGCCGAGCGCTTGGAGCAATCCAGAAGCTCCGCCAACTCGGCGAGCGCACCCACGAGCGCCGGGTGTCCCCACACCGCCGCCAGCGCGACCCACCCCGCTAGCTCGAGCGCCACGCGTGAGCTGAAGCGGTGTCCCGTCGCGCGCCGCAGCTCGTAGGGCACGAGCTTCCCGCTCTCCTTGCCCCCGATCAGCCGCGCCGCCGTACACCACAGGTGCCGCGCCGCCTCGCGCTCCGGCGCCTCCCGCTCGGACGCCCGGAGGTGTTGCCACTTCCGGATCCGTTTCGCTCCCGGCGCCGCGCCCTTCGCCTCGGGACCTGCTGCCCCCCCAACCTCTGCCGTCTCTGCTCGCTCCACCGTCGGTGCCTTTCCCGCCGACGGTGGGAGCAGAGCGGGGCACTCGGACGCGACAAGCCTGTAGCGTTGACGCACCGAGGGCGTCTAGCTAGACTGAGCATACGAATCCCGCTGCGAATGATTTCCCCATCCGCCGGCGATTCCAGACCCCCTCGACGCTAGTAACGTCTTGGGGGTTGGCCTTTTTCGGGGTTGTCCCCGGTTCCTCTACCCCGCTGAACTCCTTGTTGAATTCGACATTTGAGCGCTTTGGCGCTTTAGCGCTCGGGCGCTCGGGCGCTGCAACGCTTTAGCGCTCGGGCGCTGCAACGCTTTAGCGCTCGGGCGCTTTGTCACTTCAGTTCCCAAGAGCGCTGCGAAAGGGGCCAGTTCCGGCATCAGCTCGTTGATCGGAGGAAGCTGGATGGAGCCCGTGAGCGGCTGCCCGCTTTCAAGCGTCGACAGGAGTAGTTCCATGCCGAGACGGGAAAGCGTCGACTGGGTTATCCCCAACCTGCGCGCCTGGAAACGCAGCCGCTCAACGACCGTACTTTCGAGCCGCAGTTGGAGTGTTGCTCCAAATGCTGATCTCGGCTGCTCCTGCATTACACCGTAAATTACGCGCCACACCCCTCCGGATGGAAGACTCGTGCTCCGGATTTCAGCGGAATTGCACAGGGATCCTCCCGCCCGGGAGGATCCCGGGAGGATCCGGGTCGTGCCAAGATCGGCCCAGATTGCGCGTCGCCCTCTACCACCGCGCCTCGACCACCGACCAGGACGCGGAACTCGCCCGCGTCGAGCTGCGCGGCGTCGCCCGCGCCCGCGGCTACTCGATCGCCCTCGACATCGCCGAGACCGGTTCCGGCGCCCGCAACGATCGCCCCGGCCTCGCCCAGGTCCTCGACGCCGCGCGCCGCCGCAAGATCGACGTGGTCATGGTGTGGGCGCTCGATCGTTTCGGCCGCAGCGTGCTCGACGTTCTGAGCAACGTCCGCGCCCTCGGCGCCGCCGGCGTCAGGTTCTGCGCCGTCTCGCAGGGCCTCGACGTTCGCCCTGACGGCGACGCCGTCTCGCAACTGACCTTGTCCGTGCTCGCCGCAGTCGCCGAGTTCGAGCGCGAGTTGCTGCGCGAGCGCACCCGCATGGGGCTCGCCAAGGCGCGGCGCGACGGTCGACGCCTGGGGCGTCCACCCGGTGGCACCGATGCCGCGCGCGTCGTCGCGCTCCGCGCCGCGGATCAGTCGTGGGCCGAGATCGCGGCTGCCCTCGGCTGCACCCGTGAGCAAGCTCGGCGCGCTGCCTCTCGCGCAGAACCGGGCGCGGCGCGCTGGCGAGTTTTTGCACGCCTTCCGAACGCCCTCGACAAACGAGAGCTAACCCCTCGCGGCGGCAAGCGACTTGGCCGGTTTGCCAACGCCTTGGGTACCCCTTCGATCGCCCTTCGGTTTCCTTTTCCTACGGGTTTTTCCAGCGGCCCATTCCGCCCCTACGATCGGCCTTCGGGCTTCCTTCCCTCCGATTTCCGCGTGCCAACAGGCCGTTTTGGTCTTTTCACCGACTTGCACGCCGAAACGTTGCACTCGGCGAGGTCAGAGGCTCGTCTGATGCGCCACCTGGAGAGGTTCACTCGCGCTGCCCGGTACTACGGGCATGAAGAACGCGGCGTGCTCTCCGGTTCCCGTTCCCGCTGCCAAGCAAACCCTCGCGTGGCTGTACGACGCGCGCGGCGCCGCCGTCCGCCTCACGCCTGAGGTCGCGGGGTTCACCGTCCGCTACTGGCCACCGGGAGCCCGAGGGCCTGGCGATCAGGTCCTCGACACCTCGGGGCCGTTGCCGGTCCCGCTCTTCATCTACCGCGACACCCCGCCCGCCGAGGTCGGCGACCAGCTCGGCACCCAGGCCGGTCGGTTCCGACTCGATGCCGTCGATTCCGACGGGCAGCTCGTCGACGGCGTTCTCCCCGGCGAAATCCGGCGCGATGCGCCTGCCGCGGCGCCAGCGCCGGCAACACCAGCGCCCACCTCTCAGCTCGGATCCGATGTTGTCGTCGGCGCCCTGCTCGATCTCGTGAAGTCGGTGCAGGCCCAATCCGCCGCGCAGCTCCACGCCCAGAGCGTACAGTTCACCGCGCAGCTCGAAGCACTCGTCTCGCAGACCAGCGGCGTCATGCGCGCTAGCGCCGAGCTGCTCACCGCCGCCGACGGCGCGGGGTTGTCGCGTCGCAGGCCGCCGATCGACGTCCTGGCCGAGCCCCGCAATGCCGCCCCCGCCGAGGATGCCGCCGCGGCATCCGCCGCCACCCAGATCGTCGACAAAGTCTTGTCGGTGACCGGGCCGCTGATCTCGCTCTTCGTCGCCCGCCTCGCCGGCGCACCGGCGCCGGGCCCGACGCCCGCCAACGCCAACGCCGCACCCTCGCCCGCCACGGCACCGCCGGCGCCCGCTGCGCCGGCAACCGATGCCGCACCCGCCGTCGCGGCGTCCTCGGCCGCGCCCTCGGCCGCGCCCTCGCCGTTCACCGCCGCACAGCTCGAAGCCCACCTCCTGGCCATGCGCGCCCATCTCTCGGGGGTCGAAATGGCCCAGGCCCACGCCGTCATGGCCGCCATGCCTCCGGAGCAGATCGACCAGTGGACGGTGCGCCTGATGCAGCTCTCGCCCGGGGATGCCGCCGCGCTCGTGCGCCGTGCCCTCGCCCAGGGGGTCGCGTGATTGTCGCGCCGCTCAATGACTGCGAGTGCCTCGACGCGATCACCGCGCGCGCCCGCGAAGCCGTCGCCAGCCCCGAGGCCGAGCAACTCGCCCGCGATCTCGGCTCGACCGCCGCGCTCCGCCGTCACCTCCGCTCCTTGCCGCAACGCGACGACACCGGCGAGGCCGACGACGGGCCCCGCATCGCCTGCGGCGACACCAGCCAACGCGTGCGCCTCAACGCCGAAAATCCTAACTGCTGCGAGCGCGGGCTATGGTTCCTCGCCGTCGCCGAGCGGATCGACCCGCGCCCGATCCGGCAGCTCGCGACGATCGACACCCCGCGAGGCCGACACACCTTCCCGGTCGAGGACGGTACCCCGGTCAGGCTCGATCCGGCCGTCCCCAGAAACGCGCTCGCGGCCGGCCTGTACCACATCCGCAACGCCCAGGGCGACGACCGCGGCTCCCTCCTGCCCGGGCCCGCCGCCGTAACCTGGATCGCCCACCTCGCCGCCGAGCCCGCCCGTCAGCACCCGGACGGAGTCGCGCGCTGGACCCGCGGTCACACCTCAATGCGCGCCGCCGCCCGCGGTGAGCCGCTGACCAACGTCGCTGACGTTGCCTTCGTCCTCCACCTCGCCGAGCCCGAGGCAGATCGCTTCGGCCCCGATGGCCGCCAGACCTTTCGGCGCGGCATGACCCACTTGCGCCGCGCGTCCGTGGCGACACGCGATCATCGTGCCCCGCCGACCCCCGCGCGAGATCACCGCGCGCCCCCACCGGCACCAGTACCCGCCGCGCGAGACCATCGCGCCAGCGCCACGCCGGTGCGCCCTCGGCCGCCCAGCGGACGCGCCCACTCCTTCGCGACCTTCGCCCAAATCGCGACCCCGCTCGCGACCGCTGGGCTCCTCTCAGCCGGCGTCGCCGCGCCCATCGCCTACGCGCTCGCCCCCGCGATCGCGCCGACCGCCTCCGCCGCGATCGGATCCTTCGTCGGGCTGGCGAGGCGGCGGGCCCGATGACGAAGAAGACGACACCCGAGCTGATGCTCCAGTCATGGGCAAGCGCCCTCGCCGAGCGCGGCTACGTCGAGTTCGGCCAGTGGTGCGTGCGGCGCGGTGCCTCGCCGGCCCGCGTCGGCGCGTTCCTTGAGATCGTCGCCCCGGCCGTCGAACACGCGCTCGCCGCCGCGTTCGAACGCGACGACCACGATACCGACGGCGACGACACCGAATACCTCATCGATGTGCGCGATGACGACGACGACGATTTCTGATCCACCCAACCCAAGGAGAACGAACGTGGCAAAGACACAAGCACTGACGCTGCGGGGCATCGCCCCCGCGGCACCGCGACCCAAGCACCGAAGCAGGGGCAAGAGCAGCAAGGAGACCTGGAAGCTCGCCGCCGCAGGCCTCGCCGGCGGCGCCGCTGGCGCGCTCACCGGCGCGCTCCTCATGCGGGCCAGCGTCTCGCCGACCACCTCGGCCGCCGTCGTGACCGTCGCCGGCGGCGCCGCTGCCCTGGCCTCCAAAGGCATGATCCGCGCCGCCGCGATCGGCCTCGGCGCCACCGGCGCCGGCCAGCTCGTGCTCGTCCTGCTGACGCGGCACGAGGAGAAGAAGCGCGAGGAAGAAGCCAAGACCGCCGGGCCCGAGCGCCAGCTCGCCGGCAAGGCCGAGCCCGAACTCCTCGCCGCGGCGCCCTCAGCCGCCAAGGATGCCAATCCCCAGCCCCGCCAGGGCCTCGCCCGCGAGGATGACGACCTGATGCGCGCCTTCAAGAACATCCGCGCCCAGTCGATGGTCCAGGACGAAGCCCGCGAGGTCTACCGACGCGCGGCCTGAGCCGCACCCTGAGCGGGCCGGGCGGCCCCTGCGAACGCGCGAGTTGCGACGACACGTGTGCAGAAACCTCGAAAGGAACCATCCTCATGCCTCAGATCTTGGTGATCGACGACGAAGACGAAGACGACTACGACGACTACCGAAACGCCGCCATCCGGCGGATCCCGCCGCGCGATCCGCGCTCGGGCCCCCGCCCTTCCTCGAGCCCCCGCTCCGGCTCGGTGGTCCACGTCGGCGGACGCCAGCCGGCGCGCTACGACGAGCCCCGCAGCGGCACTGACACCCTGCGCACGATCGCCGGCATCGCCTCGATCGTGGCGCCGCTCCTCGCGGCGTTCCGGCAGGTCCCACCCCCGCCCGCCATGACCGGACGTGCCGACGACGACGTCGGCTCGCAGACGGCGTACATGACGGCGCTCGCGACCCACGCCAAGCAGAGCGAGCAACTCAACGCCCTCGCCACCGCGCTCGCCCGCTTCTCCTGCACCGGCCTGGCGTCGGCGGGGGCGTGACCATGCGTCTCGGTACCCAAGGCCAGTACCGAGCGCGGTACGTGCCGGTGGTGCCGCCGCGCCGTGTCCGGGTTCCGGACTGGCTCGGTGGCACCCCGGTACCTCTGCCGTACCACGCGCGACCGGGGTTCGTGACGCCCTCGGTGTTCACCGGCCTCGCGCGCTGGTGGCGCGGCGTCTTCTCGCCGCCGCCACCGGCACCACGGAGACGATGTCAGCCGGCATCGTCTCTCGCCACCCTGGTGGTCGTGATCGCAGATCCGGCTGACCCCAACGCCCCGAGCTCGCCCGCACACGTGAGCCCGGGGTCGGAGTAACCATGTCGCAACTCGCTCGTTCGGAGAGTCCGCCCGGCTTCGCCGCCACCGACGCCGCCGACGCCGCCGACCACATCGCCCTCTGGGCCCGCTTCAAGCTCGCCGCCATCCGCGCCCGCGGAAGCCGCGGCGGCGCCGACGGCAAGGCGATCCCCAAGACCACCAACCAAGACGTGATCGGCCTCGTCGCCCGCTGGTCTGACGAGTTCCTCGCCGTCGTGCTGCGCGACCCCGGCCAAGAGACCGAGTTCGACCACAGCGAACGCGAACGCTGGCGCCGTGCGATCGAAAGCGTCCAGACGTTGACCACGGACGCGGCGCCCCTGGCCGAGTACGTCGACAACGAGCGGCTCTGGCAGGACCAGACCCAGCGCCTCGCCATCCACCTCGAGGCGCGGCGCACCCGCACCGCGTCCGCTAGTGCCTTCACCGACCGCCTCGCGGATCGCCTCCATGAGCAACGCAACGCCGACGGCGGCCCGCCGCCGCCCACCCCGACCGCGGCGCCGCCGGCCCCCGCGATCGAGGCCTCCGATCACATCGTGCTCTGGGCCAAGCTCAAGGCGTACTACCTCGCGCACCGCAGCTCCGTCGCCGGCGCCAACGGCAAGGCGATCCCGCGCACCACCAACCGCGACGTGATCGCCCTCGTGACCCGGTGGCAGGCCGAGCTGGCCCGCGCCGGCGATCGCGACGAAGACCGTGACAAGTCGGAGCGCGAACGCTGGGCCGCTTGCGTCGCCGAGGTCGACCGCCACACCCGCGGCGTCGCCTTCGACGCCGAATACCCCGCCAACGAACCCCTCTGGCAGGAATGCACGCTGCGCCTGGCGCAGTACCTCGAAAGCCTCAAGATGCGCCCCTCTCGGTGGGAGCTGCTCTCCGAGTCCGTCGGCGAGGCCGTGGCCGAGATCGGGGATACCCTCGCTGGCGCCGCCGCCTCGGTCGGCAAGGCCGGTGGGGGCGCCGCCAAGGCGGCCACGTCCGGGCTCCTCGGCGCGCTGCTCTGGCCCGCCGCGCTCGTCGGCGGCGGGCTGCTGATCTTCCGTGCTGCCACCGCGAACGGCCGCACGTCATGAGCGGCGAGCTGCTACTCGGCGCGATCGGCCTC
>ERZ1292633.5859-Hain-H41-02um-R1-5859-length-10945-cov-5_pt1 | contig 10945 bp, 9 predicted proteins | sample MGYA00564406_ERZ1292633 | MGnify/ENA primary metagenome ERZ1292633 (study PRJEB36523, sample SAMEA6512639) | groundwater metagenome | collected 2019-01-08 | study: AquaDiva: Metagenomics assemblies of 32 groundwater samples
TAAACTTGCCAATATGGGTGAAAAATCCCACGGACACAAAACCGAACAGATGCGAAATCACAACCGCGGACAAGGCCATGGCGACCGTAAGATTCAAGTCGGAATTGGCCGGACGAAGCAAAAAATTATGACCGATTTTAATGGTACCCGTGCCCGGAAGAAGACCGAGCCAATTGGAAAGCAAAATAAAGAAAAAAATCGAACCGACAATCGGCAGAAAACGCAAAGTTTTTTTTCTGTCGCCGGTCACCTGGTCAAAATAACCGAGCACGCCCTCCAAAATAAACTCGCCGGCGTTTTGTAATTTTCCCGGACTTAATTTGACACTACGGCTTACGAAAATACCGAGAATCAGAAAGATAAACATCGCCAGCCAAACATTCACCATCGTATTCGTGATACCGATTGGTCCGGCATAACCGATAATTTCCGGAGCGAGAGTGGGGATGTGGATTTCGGCCATAATCAATCTTGTTTATTCTGAAAATTTTCACCCGGTTTGCTATCCAGATTTTGATATTCGCGACCATAGGCTTTGGCTTTACGATAAATCATCGCACCCGATAACGCCGCGGCCAATATGAATGCTCCAACCGTGTACCATGAACCGCTCTCATATTTCTCATCAAGCCACTGTCCGATCCAGACGAAAAGTATAACCGGCGCGGCGATGCTGGCGCCAAAATCACCGACAATTTTCAGGCCCATCATGATATACTTTCGGTCTTTTTCGCTGTATAAGCCTGGCATAAATCCCAATCGCTAAAACGCCCATATAATACACCCCTCCACGCCGTTAGTCAATACTTTATTTATTTGCTCTTCAAATTTACGCGCCGGCGTTTTTTTTCGCTTGGTTTTTTTTGATATGCCGATGCGACGCCCAAAAAGTTATTCCGACCAAAGCGCAGGTGACGACGGTCGGCAACCATTCGGGAATATGAACATTCAAGGCTTCCAAAATCATGAATGTGCCCAGGAATCCGATGGAGGTAAGCGCGCCGTTTTTCAGCCACTTGTATTCCGCCACCTTGTTTATTCCTTTGATGGTAAGCTCGCGCACGATCAGGGCGCCGATGCCGTTGCCGATCAAAATCAGCATGATATTGGTGGTGAAAGCGAACGCGCCGAAAATGCCGTCAATGCTGAAAGATAAATCAAGCACTTCCAGATACATCAATTTGGACAAGTCGCTACTCCCCTGTTTCTCCAATTTTTTTTCTTCTTTTTCCGCCAGTTCTCTAAATCCGTAAAGAATGAAAAATACCGCGTTGCCGGTGGCCGCGGCAATCATCGCCAATGGCTGCTCTCGGGTAAAATAAAGAACACTTACCAGAAGAATGGCGGACAAGGCGAAAAACCAAACGCCATGATGTTCTTTAATAAGTTTGTCCGGCACAAAATATGGATCTTTTTTCTCCAAAAAAAGCCAATGTAAATACAACAAAATCAAAAACATGCCACCGCCGGTAAGGAGGATATACTTGCTGGACTCAATCGCTTCCTTGGCTCCACCATCTCCGCCGAATGTGGAGCGCACCGCGCCGAGGAGAGAAATGTCCGGCGTAGTAATCCAGACAATCAAGAGGGGCAAAATGCCACGGGCGACGAACACCGCGAAAAATATGCCATAAAACAAAAACCATTTTCGCGCTCGCGCTCCCATAGTACGCAACATATGGGCGTTCACGATGGCGTTGTCCACGCTACTTACCGCTTCAAAGACAATTAGACCGATGATTATGACAATGTCCATTAACATATTTCAGTCCGGAAAATTTAATTAAACGCAAACTTGATGAATAGCATAGCAAAAAATCTCGGCAATTACAATAAAAAACGCCGAATACCCAACCATTATTCAATTTATTAAAGATAAATACCAATTCACGAGCCCGTCCCCCGCAAAAAAAATCAAGATTGTGGCTACGGATAAATATGTTCCGAAAGGAGTACTGTCGCTCAATGTTTTCTTTTTGACCGCCAAAAAGCCCAGACTTACAATCGCTCCACCAACATAGGCGAGAATGAGAGCCGCGAGGATATTGGGCCAGCCGAGAATCGCGCCCATCAAAATTCCGATCCGAATATCTCCCCCGCCAATCCATTTTCCCTTGGAGATGAAGTATTGGACGGCGAAAAAACCGCCGCCGATCGCCATCGCGACCAAAATATTTTGCCACGAATTCCAGCCGAAAGCAATTGACAACAACACTGACAATACGGCCGGAATCAAAGTAAAACTATCCAAAACCTCGCCATACTTCAAGTCAAAGATGAAAATAAAAGCGAAAATCCAGAAAATAAAACATTGGTAGGCGGTGATAAGTAAATTCGGCAATCCCATCTCCGGCGTTGCATAAACCACAATGGCGGTCCAGCCGAGAGCGATCAATAATTCAACCGCCGGATATTGCCAGGAAATTCGCCCGCCGCAAAAACGACATCGGCCACGCAGAATCAAAAAACTCAAAATCGGGATATTGTCATACCACTTGATCTTTTTCCGGCACTGCGGACAAAGCGATCGCCCTCCAAGGCTTACGGCCTGACCAAGCCGCCACTCCATAGCATTCAAAAAACTGCCAAAAGAGGCTCCCAAAACAAAAAATAACAAATAAAATAAAAGCATAAAAAATGGCTATGGTGATTATACCATTTCAATCCGCTGAATCCAATGGAACAAAAAATGCCCCCGCGCGGGAAGGCATTTTTCATTATCGCAATTCTTAGTTGTTCTTGATGGTGGAAGGAGTGGCGGTGATCGCCCCGGCGGCCAAATTGGCGGCTCCGGCTTCCAAGGTCGCGGCGATAGTATAGGTAGTACCGTCGGCGGAAGTATATGTATAGGCGGTAGATCCCGGATCCTTCGGAACGGTCGGCATATAAGCGTCCGAGCAACCGGTAGTAGTGAACGCTGATGCGGAATTCAAACAAGCGGCGGCGGTGCTTCCAAGCACGATTCCACCCGTTGATGTCGGATAGCTGTTCTTGTCGGTGTAGTATAACTCCAACGCGGTCTGCGTCTGTTTGATGTCGGATAACCGCTTGGCGTCATTTGCCTTTTTACGCGCTGAACCGAGGGCGACTACTGCCAATGTGGACAACAAAGCGATGATGGCAATAACGACCAACAGTTCAATCAAAGTAAAACCTTTCTTATTCATGTTATCACCCCCTCTCAATTAAAATATTTCGCGGAAAGCCACGAGCTATTTTATTCGGGTTGATTATTTAATTCCCAATACTTTTTTGACTTTGTCAACCGTTTCCGATGGTTTAAAGTGAGCTTTGATCAGATAATCGGCCGCGCCCATGGACAGTCCCTTGTCCACATCGTCTTTTTGACCGAGATTGGTGAGCAATATCACCGGGATTGCTTTGACATCCGGGTCTTTCTTAAGAGCTTCCAACACCGCAAAACCGTCCATTTTTGGCAAAAGGATATCCAGGAGTACCAAGTCCGGTTTCTTTTTCTTAACTTCTTCCACTCCGCTAAGGCCATCCTCGGCCACGCTTACCTTGAATCCCTCCATTTCAAATTTCGTCTTGTAGATATTTGCCAAAAAAGTGTCGTCCTCCACAAGCACGATATGTCTTTGCTTCGTTTCTGCCATAGCTTAAATTAAACTGAGAATAACAATACAATTGATAGTATACTTAACTGCCGACTATTTGTGAAATGGGTATGTGGACAAAAAGTGGATCAAAAATTCCGGAGCGCCAGCCCGATGCTGACGGACATCGCCGGACCAAGGTCGGTAATTATTTTTTTCAATGAATCTTGACACACCACCCGCGCCCAGGGATTGCCGATGAACACTCTCATTGGAAACCGATCTTTCAAGTAGCGAATAATCGGAGGAAACATCACCGCGCCACCGGTTAAAATTATTTTTTCCGGATGCTTGTACTCGTTGCCGCTTTGGTGGAGATATAAATCAAGATTATACTGGATTTCCTTGACAATCGGATCGAGCAAATTCACAAAGTTATCGCTCGCGATGGCGTCATCCGGCAAAAATGCCAAATCTTTTTTCGCCTGCGGGATCGATTCAAACGGCAATCCGGTGGTCTTGCCGAGGATCTCGTCAAAATTATTGCCGCCGATAATCAAACTGCGATGCGTCATCGGCAAACCCTGATCAATAATGAAAAAATTGGTTCTTTCCGCTCCCATGTCGAGAACCATGGAAACCACTTGGTCGTGTCCGACCAGTGAACGGGAAAGAGCAAACGCCTCGGTCTCGAGCTCTGAAAGCTGCAATCCCGCCTTTTGGAAAATGGCGGTATAAAAAGACACTAGGCTCTTTGGAGCGGCAGTAACGAGCAAACGGATATACTTGGATCGATTCTCCTCCGACATCGGCACCGGCTGATAAACGATCTGCATTTCTTCAATCGGCAAAGTAAGCATTTTCGCCACTTCGGAATGAACCAAGCCTTCAATTTCCTTTTGATCTACTTTCGGCAGGTTGATAATGGTATGAAAAACCTGGGATACCGGCAGACTGGAAGCCGCGCGCCGGCCGTGCACTTTGGCCTTCTTCATTAAATACGACAAAACTTTGGCGTATTGATCAATTCTTTTTTGATCGCTATAGAGCGCTAGAGCGCGCGCCGCGTCCATCGTTTCAATTTTATTCGTTCCCAATGGAGCCACGCCGCGCGGCAAAAGCTCATTGACATTTTTTTCCGGCGAGAGCGCCACATGAATATCCAAATCCTCGTTGACCATTCCATACGTCCATAATTGCGGCCGGCCTTTATTTTTGCGCAACTCAACCAGCTTCATTCCGTGAGAGCCAATGTCAACGCCGATATAAGTTTCAAATTTTCTGCCAAAGAGACCCATAGAAATCAATTACGAATTACGAATTACGAATTACGAATAAACGAGTGCGTACGTACGAGGGACACAATTCGTAATTCGTCTGCTCGGCGTAGTGGAGCGAAGCCGAGTAATTTTTAATTCGTAATTAAAGTACTGCTCGTTATCACAAACAGTATATCACTTTTTTCATCGGTTCTCAAAGTTTGGGCGTTGATCCGCTCCAATTTACGCAAAGTTCGTCGCGAGGGATGGCCGAAGGTGTTCCCCCGGCCGGACGAAATTACCGCGTACCGCGGTTTCACGGCGCTCAAAAAATCTTTATCGGATGAGGTATCACTGCCATGATGACCGACTTTCAAAATATCGGCGGGCAATTGGGATGGATACTTCGCCAGCAGATATTTTTCCAGCTCTATTTCCATATCTCCGGTCATGAGAACATTATTCGCGCCGTATTTCAAAGAAAAAACGAGCGAGGTATTGTTGTCGTTCTCTTTGGTTAGACCCGGAACAAACTGACTTTCCCGGATAGAGTGATCCGGATAAATGAAGGACAGGCCGACGCCGCCGACCGAGAACGCGAGTGGCTGGTCTATTTCCAAGTAATTTACCCCTTGACTATCCAATTCTTCAATCACTGAAAAAAAATATTGCCAAAATTGATCGGATTCTTTTCGAAGCCCGTTGTAAATGATATTTTTCACCCGGAATCTATCCATCACATCCACGCATCCGCCGTAGTGATCCGCGTCCGGGTGGGTGATAACCAGATAATCAATTTTGTTGTCGCGAGGATTCATCACCCGACCGAGCGCCGCCAGGACATTCGAGTCCTTGCCGCAATCCACGAGCATCTGTTCTTGATTTGGAAAATTTATGAAAGTGGCGTCGCCCTGGCCGATATCCAGGAAAGCGATTTCCAATTCATTTTTGTCGGCAATTTCTTGGGCGTTGCCAATAATGGCGGAATTGGAAATTATCGCTTCTTGCCAAGGCGTTGACGAAAAAAACAAAATCAGCGTTATTTCCACGAAAATAATTTTCGCGAGCGCCGATTTATTCATATCTCCTTGAAGTATTATTTTATTCGTGGTAGGATATTGTATCTGCAAACCGCGTAATGCGGAAAAAGGAGGCGTCCCATGGGCGACAACACGATCCTGATCGTTATCTGACAACGATCAGCCGACACCAGCGCGCGTGGTTCAATTCTCAGGGCTTCGGTCCGGGGAGCGAGCCACGACGCGCCTCCCCCACTACTTGATAAGTAGTGTTTTATTTTTTAGCGAGGATAATCTGGTTTATCCACACCCCGTTTTCTTTGATTATTTTTTCTTTTTCAATGGCAAAAGCCAAACTCTCAAGCGTCTCGCGGACACTGTCCGGACGATGATAAAAAGATTCAATTTTAATATCCCCCGCCACTGTCTTAACCGCCGGCGGTCATTTTGCTTTATGTTTGGTATTTAAAAATTTGCGCCGGCCCGCCAAACCCGGTAGGCTTCGTCAAAAAAATACTTCGGCTCCTTCAGATGGACAATCAAAAAAGCGGCCGTCACCGCGTCAAAACTGTTTTCCGCGAACGGCAAATTTTCCGCGTCGCCGATCATTATTTTTATTTTCCGATTTTTTTTGCTTAATATTTTCAGCATGGATTCGGAAACATCAATCGCCGTCACTTCGGCTCCGCCACCGGCCAGTAAGACCGATAGCCGGCCGGTGCCGGCGCCGACATCCAAAATTTTTTTCCCCCGGACATCCCCCAGAATTCCAAGTATTTCCCCTTTTTCAAAGGAATTCAAATAAGCCTCCTTCCGGTCGTAGGATCCGCTCGCCAAATCATATCCCTCCGAAGAGTTGTACAATTTGATTTTTTTTGCCATGGTGTATTAAAATTGAGGTGTCGCCGAATGTCATATTACTGTCATTCCCACGAAGGTGGGAATCCAGCAACAGTGCAAATTAGCCAGATTTTCTGGATCCCCGCCTTCGCGGGGATGACATTTGCCTACTTGGCGATAGTTCCTATGAATCGGAACCGGCTTCAGTTTTGATTTTTAAATCCCGCGTTTTTGATTTAATAAAATATATCATACCACAATAACCTAGGAATGTAAGCCAAAACGGAAAGGCGATTTCCATCGAGGCAAAACTCAAACCGGCAAACCAATGAACGACCCGGATGATATACTCGAGGCCGAGCCAAGCTACCGCGGCAAAAATTCGGGCGAGGGGCAAATAAACAAAGCCGGCAACGGCGGACGCGGCGCCGAGAGCCATCAGAAATGGCACGAGCCATAAAATCAGCAAATTGACCACCGGCGCGACTAAGGAGAGACGGCCGAATTGATATAGGATTATAGGCATCGTGGCGATGATTGCGGATATAGTGGAAAGCGCGCTTTCTTTCAATCCGAATAGTTCCGGCATCCCGGCCGCGTATTTCGCGATGACCGGATTCAAATATATCAGGCCGAGAGTGGAAATAAAAGATAATTGAAATCCGGCGTCATAAAGCAAAATAAACGGGCTTTGCGCCACCATGACGGCGGCGGCGAATATCAACATATTACCGGCCTTGGCCGCGCGTCCCGCTTGACGCGCCAGCAATACCAGAATCCCCATTATTCCCGCCCGCATCACCGAAGCGCCGGCGCCCGTGAAAATTACGAACAAAACGATGAGGGAGGCGATAATCCAAAAAGCGATCTGACGGCGGATCCGCATTCTAACCAGCAAAAAAATGAGTAAGGCGGCGATGATCGTAATGTTGTAGCCGGAGATCGCCACAATATGAGTCACTCCGGTTCTCGTAAAATCCTCGTTCAATTTTCCCAGGCCACCGCGATAGCCATAGAGCAAACCGGCCATAAAACCGGCATGCGGTTCGTGCCACAGCCGGATTATTTTATCGGCTAATTTGGCTTTTATTTCCAAAATACCGGCGTATATCCGGCTCCCGTTACCACCACTGATTTTTTCAATTTTAGCGTAGCCGCAGACGCTGAAAACATCTTTAATCGCCAGATAGCGGTCATAACGAAAAACTTTTTCGCCGTCATTCCTCGGCTTCGGAGATTTCAGCTCACAGGTGAATTTCAATTCATCACCATAATTGAATCGCGGATAAAGCGGGTTGGTAAGATAAATTTTTCCCTCAACTTCCTTATCAAGATTAACGATTTTTCGCGCGCGAACGACATAGCGAACGCTGTCCAGACGCACATCCGGTTCGGAGGCGACCACTCCGCTAATCGTAGTCACTCGGCCGTTGTAATGATTGATAACATTTTCGCCCGATTCGGGCAAAGCCAGACTGTATCTCGCGAGCCCGGCCGTCAAAAAAAATATCGCCAAAAACAGCGCTCGCGATTTTCTATTATCCCAATAAAAAATCGCGAGTGCCGCCAACGCGAACAGTAAAATTTCCAAATAAATGAATTTTATTTCCCATTCAAACCCCGAAGCCAACGCCACACCGACCAAAAAACAAAAGCAAAACGCGAAAAATGTTTTGCTTTTGGAATTCACTAACTTTTCCACTCCCTCCGCTACCATAGATTTAATTCAATCCGGATATTGACAAAACCGGCGCGCGGGGTTAATTTCATTGAAATACTAAACTACGATACTCACTAATTTACCCATCACATAAATCACTTTCTTCGGTTCTTTTCCTTCCAACCACTTTTGAATTTTTTCTCTTTTCAGGGACAATTTTTTTATTTCTTCTTCGGCCGTTTCCGCCGAAATTGTAAGCTGATCGCGAACTTTGCCGTTTACCTGAATGGCGATAGTAATTTCATTTTCCTTGGCCAAATCCTCGTCATATTCCGGCCAGCGGGCAAAAGCGATGCCATCGCGATTGCCGCTTTTTTCCCAAAGCTCCTCGCAGATATGCGGCGCGAATGGCGACAACAACTTGATGAAAATTTGAAATTGAAGATTGGAAATCGCTTCTTCTTTGTTCAGCTCATTTGATAATTCCATTAATTTCGCGATCGCGGTATTGAAACGCATCGCTTCAATATCCTCGGTGATTTTCTTGATTGTCTGGTGGAGTAGTGAGTTTAATCTTGTCTTCTTTAATGCAATGGGATCCCTCGACTGCGCCCTTTGGGCTTCGCTCGGGATGACAGATCTCGGATCTGTCACTTTGGCTTGCAGATTCCAGACCCGTTCCAGAAATCGGCGCACACCTATCAATCCGTTTGTATCCCATTCCACCGCCTGATCAAACGGCCCCATGAACATAATGTACGCGCGCAAAGTATCCGCGCCGAATTTTTCAATCATCTCGTCCGGATTGACGACATTGCCGCGAGACTTGCTCATTTTCTCGCCGCCTTTGGCCAGAATCATCCCATGGCTGGTGCGTTTTTTATATGGTTCGCGCGCGGGAACCACGCCGATATCGTACAAAAATTGATTCCAAAAACGCGAGTACAACAAATGCAATACTGTATGCTCCATTCCCCCATTGTACCAATCAACTGGTTGCCAATAATTTAATTTTTCCGATGCGGCAAATTGTTCATTATTTTTTGGATCCGCATAACGCAACCAATACCAACTTGAGCCAGCCCAATTCGGCATAGTATCGGTTTCGCGTCGCGCTGGCCCGCCACACTGCGGACACGTTGTATTCACCCAATCGGTCATTGGAGCGAGCGGTGATTCACCCGTGTCGGTTGGCAGATATTTTTCAACATGCGGTAAAGTTAATGGAAGCTGATCTTCAGAAAGTGGGATCCAACCACTATTAATGCACGCCTCCAAGATTGCCGGCTCTTGAGTGACTGCGCCGTCATTACTGGAAAAATGCGGATATCTAGGTTTCACTAAAATTAAATCTGCGTCAAGTAGACGTGAAAGTTCACGCAAAAAATTTTCTTTTATAATTGGAAATTTATTATCGCCCAGTGCTACAAATTTTCCGGCACTTTTTTTAATTTTTTCCCAATTAAACTTCCAATCACAGCTCAACAAAACCGCTTCCCGTGGTTCTCGGTCATTATATTCCGGCCTTAAAACCACATCCACCAAAACCGCTTTGGCAATTTTAGTATTAATTTTTTCTAAAACTTTATACACAACCGGTCCACCAAGACTGTGCCCGACTAAAATAGTTTTTTCATCAATCGCAAATGGCGCGTTGTCCAATATAAATTGAGATTGTTCCTCAATGTTCGGTGTATCGGTGTTCGGCAAATCCGGATTCCAAACAATGTGTCCTTGTTTTTCAAGTTCAGATTTGAGCCACGGCTTAAATCCTCGCGATGAAGTTGAGGTAAAACCATGAATAAAAATATAATTATATTTTCTATTTTTGCAATCTTCACAAAACACCAACGGAATCGGCTCGCCCCAATATCTCTGGCGCGAAAAAACCCAGTCGCGGAGTTTGAAATTTATTTGGCGTTTGCCAATCTTTTTTTCTTCAAGCCATTGAATCATTTTTTCTTTGGCTTCCAAGGTGGACAAACCATTTAAAAAATCAGAATTAATACTAATACCATCTTCACAAAATGGTATACCTCGTTTTAAATCAAACCGATCAAAAAATTCAACCTCACGTGCAAATGTACGCGCATTACGCAATATCTTATTTTTAGCCTCAGAATACACTAGCCAATGGATTTCAGTTTTGTCAATTTCTTTCGGCAGGCGTTCAGCAGTCTGGTCATTCATGATTTCAAAAACATAACCGGTCACAAAACTTTGCCAATTATCTTTACGGTAAGTATGAAAATAATTATGCTCAACAGTACACAATGATCTGATTATCCGAATATTGGTATAACCTGCTTCTTCACGAACCTCTCTAATTAGTGCTTCCTCTGAATTTTCGCCAGGATCAATCCCTCCTCCAGGTAAAATATATTCTTGCATTTTTTTATCAAATGTAATCAGTATCTTACCATCTCGAACACAAATACCACGTACTGACTGTCTAACTGTACTTTTTTCTAAACGTTCCCCCAGCTGTTTAGCAACTACTTCTTTTATCTGCAAACCAAACTTCTGTGCAAACTCAAAATCCCTTTCATCATGCGCCGGCACCGCCATAATTGCGCCTGTACCCACATCGCCCAAAACATAATTAACCAC